>PPCM01000127.1_pt1:0-115000 | contig 116849 bp, 99 predicted proteins | sample 1555541 | NCBI WGS metagenome assembly PPCM01 (sample SAMN05284479, study PRJNA326546) | Marine sediment metagenome, whole genome shotgun sequencing project. | isolation source: marine sediment | place: Germany: Wadden Sea | collected 2012-09-05
TAAAATGGACCCAAGGTCAAGGACACTATAAAAAACTATGCAGCTAAAAGTTGATCCCTATATTTACTAGGGGTCAACTTTTTTAAATTCCATTGAGAACGACGATGATTATAGTGGTCGATAAATTTATGTATTTTATTCTCAACATCTTCAAAATATAGGCAAGTGCTAAAGTCTATATGATCTTTTAAATGCCCAAAGAACGACTCCATGGGAGCATTATCCCAACAGTTACCTCTACGAGACATCGATTGACTAAGTCCGATTTCCTTGAGTTTCTCTTGAAACTTAGGACTCGTGTAATGTGCACCTTGATCTGAATGTACATAAGCATTCGAATGAAATTTGTTTTGGCATGATTCTTTGAGAAGATTCAAAGTTTCCAAAGCTATATCAATTTTAAGCGAGGGGGATAAATGATAAGCTAAGATTTCATTTGTGATGCTATCTTTTACAGCTGATAAGTAAAGATATTTTCCTTTGAAAGGTACATACGTGATGTCTGTTAGTAGGATTTCATAGGGATTGCCACTTTTAAACTGTCGCTTCAATTTATTAGGAACCACTCGATGTTCTTGAGTGGCTTTAAGCATTCGACGGTAGGGATTAGCTTTACGGATATGGCAAACTAATCCAAATTTTCGCATCAGACGTTGTACTTTCTTTCGATTAAATATTATATCGAACTCATCTTTTAGAGTCATACTTATACTGCGCGAACCCTTAGAATATCCATCAAAATCATATGCTTGTTGAATTAATTCAAACGCTTTTCGATCCACATCTTCACGCTTGATTCTAGTTGATTCATTTCTAAGATGATTGTAATAGCCAGACCTGGAAACTCCAGCGACCTTACAGAGTCTGCTTACAAATCCCTTTGATTGAAGTTTATCTACAGTCCGCTTGATAATCTGATATACATATTTAGCTGGTAAGCTAGCTTTTATCACGCTCCTTTCTTCGAGCTCGAGCTTTTTTACAAGTTCTATTTCCTCACGCAAATATTCAATTTCTGCTTGTTGATGACGAATAATATCGTCTTTAGTCATTTCTCGTTCCATTGGACGACCTGAATTATCTCTACGAGTATCACGAAGTCCCATAACACCTTTTTCAAGATACGCCTTCTTCCAACGTGCAACAGCACTACGAACTCTCCATATGCCGAGCATAGTGACGTCGAATCCAGCTGATTCGAATATATCTGTTGAACTGTTACCCTTCTCAACTTCAGAAATTACATAACTTTTAAACTCATCAGTATATGTAATTCCTTTGGAAGATATATTTTTTACATATCGATTTTTCTTCAAGATTGCTATTTCGATTTCTGAAAATAATTTTTTGCTCATTCTTAACACCTCAATATAATTATACAAAAAGACCCTATAAACTTAGACACTTTTTTAGTGTCCAGTCTATAGGGTCCATTTTACAGTTAAGTGACGTTTTTTTATCGTGTAATTTATTTAAGCAAGTGCTTATTTATTCATGTTGTAGTAATCAGCAAGCTTTGTCCAAGCTTCTTTAGAGTTTTCAATCGTATCAATACCAATACAGTAAGACAATCTGAAGTATCCTGGGCAGCCAAAGCCAGTTCCAGGAACTAATAATAAGTTGAATTCCTTGGCTTTCATAACGAATTCAATATCATCTTCGATTGGTGCTTTAGGGAATAAGTAGAATGCACCTTGTGGTTTAACGCACTCAAATCCTAATGAAGCTAAGTGATTATATAGTAGATCTCTTCTTTCTAAGTAAAGATTAACATCTACGGTGTCATTTACAGAATCGCCGATTACCTTTTGGAATATAGCAGGTGCATTAACAAAACCAAGGGTTCTGTTGGCAAATACAATACCGTTCATTAGGAGTTCGAGATTTTTGGACTTGCCACTAACAGCTAGATACCCTATTCTTTCGCCTGCAAGACCTAGCGACTTACTAAATGAATTTGCAATAATCACATTATCGAAGTAATCGAATACATGAGGGATTTCTACATTGTCGTAGCGAATCACTGAGTATGGTTCATCCGATAATACAAATATTGTTGTACCAAACTGTGCTTCTTTCTCTTTGATGATTGTCGCCATTTTTTGTAATGTTTCAGGTGAGTAAATAACACCTGTTGGATTGTTTGGTGAATTGATGATAACCGCTTTTGTCTTTGATGTGATGCTATCAGCAAATGATTCCATGTCAGGTTCAAAAGTTTTCTTGTCAGTTTGAGCAATCACCGACTCGCCACCATGGTTTTGGATGTAGAAGATATACTCGACAAAGTATGGTGCAAATAAGACGACTTCTTCACCTGGGTTCAAAAGTGTTTTTAAACAAACGTTTAAAGCGCCTGCAGCACCAACTGTCATTACAACGTTGTTGAATGGAATTGGGTGTTTAGTCGATTCGCTAACAGCAGCTGCTACTTTTTCTCTTACTTCCTGAAAACCAGCGTTTGCCATGTATCTATGTAGACCTTTAATATCGTCATTTACAATTGCTTTTAAGTTTTCAACAACTGCCTGAGGTGGTTCGAAATATGGATTTCCAATACTGAAATCATATACTTTATCATCACCGTGAATTGCCTTAAGCTTAGCGCCTTCTTCGAACATTTTACGGATCCAAGATGATTTACCTAAATTTTCTTCAACTTTTCTTGATATCATGTTAACCCTCCTGTATAAATTCCTCTATTCTTATTGTACCTTATTTTTCACTCTTTTCAACTCAAAATGTAGGACTTACAATTTTATTGTAAAACTGCAACTGTATTAATACTTCTAAAATTGTGATAAACCAATGGTCTCTTTGTGTATGGCCTTATAAAATAAGCGGTGACTGTAATAGTCACCGCTTATTCGAGAATTGATATTAAAATGCTGGTACAACACCACCGCCATAATTTTCTAAAATGTAGGTTTTGACTTTGTCGCTTTGCAATGCATTGATTAACTCTTGGATACCATTTGCCTCTGTATTATCTGTACGTGTTACCAAGATGTTGACATATGGCGACTCACTACCTTCTAAAAGAACAGCGTCTTCAGTTGGAACAAATCCAGCTTCAAGGGCAAAGTTCCCATTGATGACCGCAGCATCAACGTCTGGCAAGATTCGTGGCAATTGAGCTGCCTCGAGGGCCTTGAACTTTAAGTTTTTAGGATTCTCAATAATATCCAGCTCAGTTGCTTCTAGTGAATAGCCTTCTTTGAGTTTGATTAAGCCATTTGCTTGCAAAAGAATTAAGGCACGTCCTCCGTTGACACCATCACTTGGAATGGCAATGGTACTGCCGTCTTCTAAAGCACTGATATCCGTCAGCGACTCTGAATAGAGTCCAAGTGGTTCAACATGGATTTTAGCTACTGATTGTAAGTTTAAGTCACGCTCGTTGATAAAACTGTCTAGGTATGGTAAATGCTGAAAGAAGTTTGCATCAATTTCGCCATCGTTTAGAGCGATATTAGGCTTTACATAGTCCGTAAATTCTACGATTTCTAAAATAACACCTTCTTGTGCTAGGTCTTCAGAAATAAGTTCTAATAGTTCTGAATGAGGTACCGGTGTTGCGCCAACTTTTAGAACAATGTTCTTATCAGTTGCTTCAGTTGTTGTATCGCCAGTATTCGTCTCTTGCGCACATCCTGCTAAAAGAGTTGCGACTAAAATAAGCGTTGTGATAATAATACTAAATTTTTTCATATTAAATGCCTCCATTATCTTGTTTGTAATATTTTCTTTGCGGCAAGATTGCCAATATATTGAATGGACTGCACGATGCAAATAATAACAACGACAGAGCCAATCATAACGTCTGTTTGGAACCGGTGAAAGCCATAGCGAATTGCCAAGTCGCCAAGTCCACCGCCACCTATTGCGCCAGCCATTGCAGAATACCCGACGATGTTAATGATCGTCAGTGTAAGGCCTAAAATAAGGCTTGGCAGTGCTTCTGGTAGAAGCACTTTTAGAATAATATCTTTTGGCGATGTGCCCATGCTGATAGTCGCCTCTAGAACGCCACTAGGCACTTCTTTTAGTGAAGATTCGACCACACGTCCAACAAAAGGCGCTGCGCCGATTGCAAGGGGGACGATTGTTGCGGTTGTGCCAATAGTGGTTCCTACAATAAGTCGAGACAGGGGGAATAGCAATATCATTAATATAATAAAAGGGAAGGATCTTGAGATATTCACTATGCTGTTGACGACCTTATAGACTATTTTGTTGCTATAAAGACTACCCTCCTCAGTACAATACAGTAGGATGCCCAGTGGCAATCCTAAAAATATGGCGACAATAGATGCTGTAGCGACCATATAAAGGGTCTCCAATGTCGGTGTTTTGAGAAGAATCAAGAGTCGAGTAAGTTGCTCCATTATGATACCTCCTGAGTGATAAATTGTTGCTGAATAAACTCTTTACCAGTATCTGACTGAGGATTTCTAAAGACTTCATCAACGACATTTTCTTCAATGATTTCACCATTTTCGATAATGGCAACACGGTCGCAGATTTCTCTGATGACGTTCATTTCATGTGTTATAAGAACAACCGTTATGCCGGTTTCTTCGTTGATTTTCTTGATCAACTGCAAGATTGATTTTGTTGTTCGAGGATCAAGGGCGCTGGTCGCCTCGTCACATAGCAAAATATCCGGATTGTTTGCCAATGCTCTGGCGATGGCAACTCGTTGTTTTTGTCCACCGCTGAGTTGTGATGGATAGGCATGTGCTTTATCATCTAGTCCAACATTTTCAAGCAGTTCATTTACACGATCAAGATGAGTTACTTTTGCCTGTTTTGATACCTCAAGTGGAAAGGCGATATTTCCAGCGACGGTTCTTGAAGATAGTAAGTTGAAATGCTGGAAAATCATACCGATTTTTTGTCGTCTTTCTCGTAATTGTTTTGATGAAAGTGTTGTGAGTTCCGTCTCCTGTATAGTGATAGAACCACTAGAGGGTTCTTCAAGGCGATTCATCGTCCGAATGAGTGTGGATTTGCCAGCTCCACTAAGACCGATAATGCCATAGATTTCTCCTTTATTAATTTGTAGGTTGATATTGTTAAGTGCGTTTACATCACCATTATCTGAATGAAACGTTTTGGATAAATTTTGTATATTTATCATATTTTACCTCCTTGGATACAGAAAAAACTCCTTACATGTGCAAGAAGTTTTTGGAAATCGGATTAACACCAAGCAATGCTTTTGTCTTTTGACATCAACACCAAGCAATGCTTCGCATTGCTTTGGTCGCTTACGCGCCCAATATGTCTGTATAGAGCAAAGCATATGTGAGAACGTGTTCTCCCCTCTGCTTTGCTCTATACAGACATGCTGTTTTTGTTTATCACGAAAAAAAATCTTCTTATCGGCGATAAGAAGATTTACAAATCAATTAAGATAGTCCCTCATCGCTGTTAGCAGAACCACCTTGAATAAACAGGTTGGCGTAGGGTCATCGAGCTAACTCTCTACCCTAACTCTTGATAAAAGTTATTATGAACTTGAAGTAATACTAGCATAGCCAAGAATTCCTTGCAAGTATTTTTAAAAATAAAAGTTTATTCTGAATATTGCATCAACTTATTTATCTTGGTACAGACAATCCTCTAAAGCCATTAAGTCGATTATTTTAACGGTATTTTTATGGAAATCAAGAATGTTATCATCTTTCATGTTGCTTAACTCTCTTGAAAGAGAAGGTCTTGGAACACCTAAGATTTCAGCCATTTTCTGTCTTGTGACAGTCAGTTCAATATAATCTTTTTGTTGCTGTTTGTATTGTTGCATCAAGTAGTTGGCAATCTTTTGTCGGATACTTTCATAAGATAGATTTTTTAACTGGTTGTTAAGAACAAGAATTTTTTTCGATAAAATGTTCAATAAATTGGTCATTACAGAAGTTTCAATCTGACAAATGTCACTAAAGGAATCCTTGGTCATAAAAAAGATGGTCGCTTTACTGCCTGCTACAACAGTTGATGGATATTTCTTTTTATCTGAAAAAAGAATGACCTCGCCAAATATTTTGCTCGGTCCTAGGTGTGCGACGGTAATGGATTTGCCAGAAGGGTAGAACTTCTTTACTTCTACTGTACCATCCAGAATAATGCCTATGCTTGTACAGTCATCATCCTCAGAAGCGATGACATGATTTTTCTTAACTTCTTCAATACGGTAATTGGCATCTTTAATCAATGTATTAAATTGTTGCTCACTCAAATCTTTAAAGAGTGGACAGGTTTTGATTTTTTCATATAAGTTTTTCATAATACCTCCATTTGTAACGTAGGTTACAGATATAACTGTTGTCTCCTATTATAATAAAGTCAAGATAAAAAACAAGGAGCGAATTAAAATGAAAAGAAAAATAATTGAGATAAACGAAGACTTATGTAATGGATGTGAATTATGTGTAAATGCTTGCCATGAAGGCGCAATTCAAATGATTGATGGTAAAGCACGCCTCGTATCAGATGAGTATTGTGATGGCTTAGGTGATTGTTTGCCTGCTTGCCCAACGGATGCAATCAAAATGATTGAAAGAGAAGCGGATGCTTACAATGAGGAACTTGTAATGGCGAAAATCAAGGAGAGAGAAGCGATGGAAGAGAAAAAGAATACTGTAGAAAAACATGAACATCATGGCGACGACACGATGCCATGTGGTTGCTCGGGGACCATGGCAAAATCTATTGAAAGAACAACGCCACAACCGTTTAACATGATACAGTCAGGAATGGCTGTTAAGCCGGCAGTTGAAGAAACGGTTGGTTCATTACAGTCTCAATTAGGTCAATGGCCAATTCAAATGAAATTGATTAATCCAACAGCGTCCTACTTACAAAATTCAGATCTGTTGATTGCAGCGGATTGTACGGCTTACGCCTATGGAAATTTCCATAATGAATTTATCAAGGATAAAGTAACGATTATTGCGTGTCCAAAATTAGATGACAACGATTATAATAAAGAAAAAATAAAAGAGATTTTAGCTAGAAATGAAATTAATAGCATTACAGTTGTACGTATGGAAGTGCCATGTTGTACAGGTATTGTATCAGTGGCAAAGCAAGCAATGCTAGAAGCTGGGAAGATTGTTCAATACAAGGAAGTTACAATCAGTACGGATGGCAGAGTCCTTTAATAGAATGCAATTATGAAAAGACGCAAAATGCGTCTTTTTTTATTTTTTGATTAATGAACATTGGTTGCGGGTATGCTAGAGATAGTCTAAAAATGTGAATCTTTTACATAATTTTTTAAAATTTTATCAGCAATGTTTGATGATGGATTAGTAGCTTATATTTAGTAGTATTCGACCAGGATTCTTAGTAAGGGCGTTCAAATTATGCCTAAGATTTTGTGATGAAAGGGAGGATACATATGTTAAAAAACTTAAAGATAGGCGGTAAAATCATTTTTGGTATAGGGCTAATGGTATTGGTCATTTCGGCAGTAATTATTTTTACTATTACGAATTTGAACAATGTTAAGGGTCAGGCGACAGGATTGGTGGAGAAGTATATTCCTGAAGTTGATTTAGCCAATAATATTCAAAGTGCGGTAACGCAAACGACAAAGCAATTGGATGTTTTTAATTTTACCTTCGATGAAGCGGCTTATAATGAGGGGATTCAAGGAATTTCAAAATTGGAGCAAGGTCTTGGCTCTGCAAGGAACTTGGTTCAAGAGCATCCAGAACTGGTTAAACTTGGTGAGGGATTGGATTTAGCCGATGTTGCAATGGCGGATATAAGAAGAACCGCTGACAATATGAAGGTGTTAAGTGAAACTTATGCAGAAAGTTCAGATGCAATGGATGCTGCTGCAAAAGTTTATATACAGAATGCAACAGAGTATTTAGACAGTCAAAATACAAAAATTACGTCGGAGTTCCGTTTGGAGACGACACCTGCTAAGCTAGACCAGCGTATTGCAAAGATTACGCTTATCAATAATATTATTGATTATGGTAATGATTTGAGAATTAGAGGGCAAAAGGCTCTAAGAAATAGAAATGCGGAAGAATTGCAAGCAGCACTTGGTAACTTTGATGCAATTAATGGCACGATAGATGAAATTCGAGTTATCACCTCAAAACAGGATAATTTGGATCAGCTCAAAGCAATTGAAACATCTGCCACATCATATAAAGACGCAATATTAATGATGACAACCACAATAACAGAGTTGAAGGTAATGGAAGAGGAATTACATAATGCCGGTATCTTATTATCTGATGCAAACAATGCTATTATGGCAGCTGGTTTAAATCAAACGACAGAAGTTGCGCAAAATACTGTAGATGCAGTAAACAGCTCTACCAGAAATTTAATTGTTGGTTTTGTAATTGCGTTACTTATCGGCGTTATTGTCAATTTCATTGTCATCAAGAACCTTACAGGTTCAATCAATATGTTGTCTAATGCAGCATCAAAATTAGCACTTGGTGATGTTGATGTTACATTGACCACAACGGATTCTAAAGATGAAGTAGGGGTGTTGACAACAGCATTCCAAGGCATGGTTGAAAATATTCGGGAACAAGCGTCTGTCGCGAAGGCAATTGCCGACGGTGATAGAGACATACAAGTAACGATGAAGTCAGATAAAGATGTATTAAATCAAAACCTTCAAGAGGCTGTTAACAACCTAGGGATTTTATTAGGGCAAACTGATACACTTACTGCCGGTGTTGAACAGGGTAACTTAACGTTGCGTGGTGAAGAAGGTAAACTCGGTGGTGTATGGAATGATTTAATTGTTGGTATCAATAATATTGTCGAAGGATTTGTTCAACCGATTAATGTAACCAATGATTATGTAACACGCATTAGTCGTGGTGAAATTCCACCAGTCATTACAGATACGTATTATGGAGATTTTAATAATATCAAAACAAGTTTAAATGACTGTATTGGTGCTGTTAATGGATTGGTTCAAGATACAAATGTATTAATTGATGAAGCGCTTAAAGGGAATTTGGATTATAGATCAGATGAATCAAGACATCAAGGGGATTATCAAAAGATTGTCGCTGGTGTCAACAAAACATTGGATGCTGTTATTGAACCGGTTAAAGAAGCGTCAAGTGTTCTAAGTTTCATGGCTGAGGGTAATTTACAACAGAAAGTAACAGGTAACTATAAAGGAGATCATGCTGCAATCAAGAATGCATTGAATGATACGATTGATGCCATTAATAGCTATATTACGGAAATGTCCAGCATCCTTCAACAAATGTCTGCTGGTGATCTGGATGTTGCAATTTCGAGGAGCTATAAAGGAGATTTCATAACTATTAAAGATTCAATCAATAATATTATTGATTCCTTCAATGAAGTATTAGGCGAAATAAGAGTGTCTTCTAATCAAGTTGCCGTTGGTGCTGAAGAAGTGAGTCGCTCATCGCAAGCCTTGTCACAAGGTTCCACTGAGCAAGCGAGTTCAATTGAAGAGATAACGTCTTCAATAACAGAGGTTGCTGAACAGACCAAAACCAATGCTGAAAGTGCAATGAATGCCAACGAGTTATCGGTTATGGCTCAAGATGGTGCTGAATCAGGTAATGTTCGTATGAAGGAAATGGTTGGAGCGATGGCTGACATCAATGAATCTTCTGAGAATATTTCTAAGATCATCAAAGTTATTGATGAAATTGCATTCCAAACAAACATCCTTGCGTTAAATGCAGCCGTTGAAGCTGCAAGAGCGGGAGAACATGGTAAGGGTTTTGCGGTTGTTGCAGAAGAAGTAAGAGATCTAGCAGCAAGAAGTGCCAATGCTGCTAAAGAAACAACATCACTTATTCAAAGCTCTATTGAAAAAGTTGAAAATGGTACGCAAATTGCCAATGAAACAGCTTCTGCACTTAATGACATCGTTAAGGGTGTTGGTGAAGTGGCGCAAATCGTCTCTGATATTTCTGTAGCTTCAAATGAACAAGCGACGGCGATTACACAAATTAACGAAGGGATCAACCAGATCTCAATTGTTACTCAAGGAAATACTGCGACTGCGGAACAAAGTGCTGCGGCGAGTGAGGAAATGACTTCTCAAGCACAAATGCTTGAGGAAATGGTGGATCGTTTCAAATTGCGACAGTCAGTTCAACGAAAGAGAACGACATCTAAGAAGTCAACCAAATCGTTTGTAGAGTCGTTACCAAGTTATGAATCAACGACAGCTTATGATGCACCAGCAAAAAAGAAAAATGGCCATTCAAACGGGCATACAAATGGTAATTCAGAGCCTTTGGAAATCAGTTTAGATGACGATGATTTTGGCAAATATCAATAAAATATTGAATGGTTACTAAAAAATTGTAATTCCTCATTGAAATACCTTCTGTGGGTGAGATATAATATAGATAGCACCGAAGGTGACTAAATGGGGAAGTGATTACATGAAAAAAGGTGACTTATTATGGATATTAGCACTGGGCGCGTTTATTGCATTTATTGTAATGCCTGGTACACATGAAATATTTATTGCTGTGACAAAACAATATCCACTGGTTGGAGGATTTATAAAGTTTGCGTATCTTGCAACGTTAGGTGAATTGTTGGCAATTAGAATTGTAACAGGTGAATGGAACAAACCACCAGCGCTTATGTGGCGGGCAGCAATTTGGGGATTTTTGGGAGCGATTATCACGATAATTTTCCATATCTATGCAACAGGTGTAACAAGCGCATTAAATGTTGGTATGTTACCCGGTGGTGGCATGACATTGGCCTTTGCATTTTTTACAAGTACATTGATGAATGGCTTATTCGCACCAACATTTATGGCTTTTCATAGGTGTACAGATACCTACTTGGATCTTAAGTATGGTGAAGGTGTTGCGAAACCGACACTTAAGGAGGTCATTGATCGCATAGACTGGTATGGATTTGTATCTTTTGTCATATTGAAGACCATTCCATTTTTCTGGATACCTGCACATACAATCACATTTTTACTGCCAGCGGAATATAGAATTTTAGCTGCTGCAATGTTGTCGATTGCACTAGGTGGTATTCTAGCTTTTGCCAAAAAGAAAAAGTAATAGTTATATTAATTAAGCCCATCTTCTTATGAAGGTGGGCTTTTTTGTCTCTCGAGTGAATTCTTTGTACTAAGAGGCTAAACATACTTGATGGTGGTCGGTACATATCGGTTTATAATGACGATGGTCTAAAGCGGCTCAAATGCTCATATTTACAGGTGTCTTTGTAATTTATATAAAGATTGTCACATTTCAAAAAATCACTTGATTTTTTTTACAGGAGGAGTAGAATGAGTTTCGTGGTTAAAAAAGGAGGTTGTATTATGAACCCATTTGTGAGTTTAGGAATTGCACTGATTGTTGGTGTTGCTTGTGGAAAAGTAATGAACAGATTTAAGGTGCCAGCTGTTGCGGGATACATTATTGGTGGATTGTTGTTAGGTGCGTCTGCCCTCAATATTATCACTGGTGAGATGATAGAGCAGATGTCATTTGTAAGTGATTTTGCTTTATGTATTATTGCATTTAATATTGGTAGTGAACTGGAATTGCCGGTAATTAAGCAGTTAGGCAAATCGATTTTTATCATTGCTTTTTTTGAGGCAACAGGCGCATTTTTGCTTGTTTCAGGCGCATCGTACGCTATTACAAAGGATCCGGCTATCTCGTTGATTTTGGGGTCCGTTTCAGCAGCAACTGCTCCAGCAGCAACAGTAATGGTTCTGAGAGAATTAAATGCCAAAGGACCAATTACGAGCACCCTATTAGGAGTTGTGGCGGTTGATGATGCCATTTGTTTGATTATATTCGCAATGGCTGCATCTGTCGCAAAAGTATTTGTGAACCACGAGCTTATTACGGTTCAAAAGGTATTGTTGTTACCCCTTGAGGAAATTTTACTTTCCATCATAGCGGGGGCAATTTTAGGTTTTGTGTTGACAATGCTTATTAAAATTTCAAAGGGTGATAGAGAGATGTTGCCGTTTATTATGGGTGCGTTGTTGATCTTAGATGGTGCAGCAACGACATTTGCTCTGTCACCGCTACTTTCAGCAATGTCAATGGGCGTGATTGTTGCAAATCTTTCACCGCATAAAAGACGTGCTTTCAAGGTGTTAGAGGATTTTTCACCACCGATTGTAGCAGCATTTTTTATCCTGGCAGGTGCTCGATTAAACCTGTCGTATATTCCTCAAATTGGTTTGCTGGGCGTTGCCTATCTAGTGTTTAGAATTGTGGGAAAAATCGCTGGTGCTTCGATTGGTGCAACGCTTTCAAAAGCACCTGTAAATGTTAAAAAATACATTGGATTTGGCTTGTTATCACAAGTTGGTGTTGCAGTCGGACTTGCTATTACTGTAAACAGAGAATTTCCTGATAGTCCTATTGGGACAGTTGTTGTGACAATCTTATTGGCGACTACAATTATCACAGAGATTATAGGACCTATTGCGACTAAACAAGCAATACTACGTTCGAATGAGGCGAGAGTATAGCATTGAAATTGGTCAATGTAGAGGGACTATGGTAAATTGAGAATAGGAGGATGATAACAATGACGTATGCTTTATTTCTTGTATTAAATGATGTGGATAAATTAAGTGATGTACATAAAATTATTTATGATTTAGGGTGTGGTGCAACGACACTTGACAGTGTGGGAATGGGTAAGTTGTTATTGGAGAACAATGTGGATGTACCTATATTTGCAGGTCTTCGAAAAATGATTGAAGGGGATAAGCCTTATAATAAAACGATTATAAGTGTGATTCATAGTGAAGATAAAATGCGACGGGTCGTAGATAGTATCAAAGAAGAGTTGCAAATGGATACAGTGAATAAAAAAGGGGTAGGGTACATATTTGTGCTTCCTGTAATAGAATGCCACGGTCACAAAGTGGATGAAGAATAAAAAACGATTGATGCTTTTAAGGAAACTAAAAGCATCTTTTTTGATATATGGTGCTTTTTTTTGATATGATAATTAAAAACAGATGTGAGGTATTAGAATGTTGTCAGTGGATAAGAAGTTCAAAAATAACAAAGGTCATTATATCTTTCAGTGTACGCTTGTTTCAGTGAGTTTATCGATATTATTCTTTATGTTGGACTTCGTTTTTGAAACAGCATTGATTGCAGCCTTAGGTGCAACGACTTTTATTATTTTTACTGGACCAACGAAAGAATTGTCGAGATCCCGATATGTTATTGGCGGTTACTGTGTTGGGACGCTCGTTGGTCTTTTAGCGGTTAATTTATTTCAAGTAACGGCGCTGGATAGTATGTTTCCGTTGTTTGCGGCACTAAGCGTTGGCATTTCAATGTTCTTGATGGTGGTATTTGATTTTGAACATCCACCTGCTGCAGGGGTGGCGTTAGGATTGATGACCAACGGTGGTCACTTACATAGTGTGGCGATTGCGTTTATCGGCATCTTTTTTCTATTATTGATGCGTAGACTACTATCTAAGATATTGATAGATTTATTATAAGAGGACCTATATGAATAAAGGCAGTAAATATATGAGTAGGTAAAATACAACTGGTCTTTGGCCAGTTTATTTTTATGCATTTTTCTGAATCAGGCATACATTTTTAAGTTTTTTAAAAGATAAATTAATTATTTTTGGTGCACATGGCAATTTGTGTTGTATATTTATTAAATGTTACGAATATATGAAAGAATGCGTCTTTTTGTTAATATCTCTGCTTAAATGTTAACAAAAAGACGCATTGTGTTTTGATATAGCTATTTGCAACTGTTCTATGACTCGTTCTCAGCAATTCATTTATTTGTTATCTCGGTATTCTTGTGTCCTGACTGCCAAAATTGCGAATATTAATATGGGGAAAAGTAATAATTATTTGTATGCATAATGTCAAAGGCGATATAAGCGTTGGAAATACACGATTCCTCGAGCAGGACAATTCTGATCCCTATATTTAAAAATCTTAATACTTAAATTCATTTATTTGTATTGTTTATGGGTATCAACGCTTCTATAATGAGGTCAGAACTTAAGTGAATTTGAAGAACTGGGGGGGACATAGGATGCAAAATGAAAAAAATGCGGAATATGAAAAAGTCTTTAGTAAAAAGGATATCTTTGCTTTGGCCTTTGGCGCAATGATTGGCTGGGGATGGGTTGTGTTAACAGGTAGTTGGATTGAAACTGCTGGTGCTATGGGAGCGATAATCGCTTTTCTGTTGGGGGGCATCATGGTTATTTTTGTTGGATTGGCTTATGCTGAACTGACATCAGCCTTACCTGAATCAGGTGGAATCAGTGTATTTACTGAACGGGCCTTAGGGTGGAACGCATCCTTCTTTGCCTCGTGGTCCATTATTTTAGGTTATGTGTCTGTTGTTGCTTTTGAAGCAGTTGCTTTTCCAGCAGTCCTAGAATATTTTATTGGCAGTGGTTATTTAAAGGGATATATGTACAGTATCCAAGGATATGACATATATGCAACTTGGGTTGCTGTAGGCGTAATGAGTTCTATAGTTATAGCAGTTACAAATTATTTTGGTGGCAAGAGTGTTGCATTGTTACAAGGTGGTGCAACGTTATTAATTACAATAGTTGGACTGGCTCTGTTCGGTGGGAGTTCTGTCAATGGTTCGTTCGCAAATATGGCACCGATGTTTAAGAACGGAATCGGAGGAATTTTTTCGGTTGCGGTGATGACGCCATTTATGTTTATGGGATTTGATGTTATTCCACAAGCTGCGTCTGAAATGAATGTTCCTCACAAAAAAATCGGAAAAATCATGATACTTTCTGTTGTCATGGCTGTTGTGTGGTATGTTGTTATTGTTTTAAGTACCGCAAGAGCATTAAATGCCGAGGGGATTGCGAATGCGGGCTTAGTAACGGCAGATGCTATGATTGCAGTGTTTGGTGGCAGTACATTGGCAGGTAAGGTATTGATACTAGCTGGGCTTGGAGGAATTGTAACTAGCTGGAACGCATTCTTCATGGGGGGAAGTCGTGCAATCGCTGCAATGGCTCAAAAGAGAATGCTTCCGGAATCACTGGGATATATTCATCCAAAATACAATACGCCAACGAATGCAATTATATTAATCGGATCCGTTACAACGTTGGCACCATTTTTCGGTAAAAGCATGATGACGTGGCTTGTAAATGCAGGTAGTTTTACGGTCGTAATTGCATATTTGATGGTGGTGGTGTCGTTTATTAAATTAAGAGTCAATGAGCCAAGCCTCAACAGACCATACAACGTCAAACATTGGAAGATTGTAGGAGTTGGTGCATTAGCGATGACTTGGTTAATGATCATGATGTGTTTACCTGGATTCCCAGCGGCTCTTAGCTGGCCGTATGAATGGGGGATTATCCTTGGTTGGTTCTCGCTAGGCGGTTTACTGTATGTGATGGCAACAACGGGTGAGTTACACCGACGAGGAAAGACCTTGATTCGACGTTAAATAGATTTATTCATAAGTGGCTCATCCTTAGGATGAGCCACTTATTTATGCTATAATATAGGAAGAAAATGTGGCGCTTAAGAGATTTTTTATATAGGAGATCAATTATGGATAAGAAAAAAAATGTTGAAATAGATGTTAGTGGAGAAAAGTATGAACGCTTGCCGATAAAAACCCATGTGGTTATGTATGGTGAGGTTCTTGAAGATATTGTGAAACGGTATGCAGCGGATCAAGTACAGGAAAATGATATTTTGTTCGTCAGTGAAAAAATTGTTGCGATTACACAGGGGCGTGCTTACCCTGTTAAAGATATTCAACCTAGAAAGCTGGCATATATGTTATCAAGCAAAGTGACGAAGACAAAAGCAGGTATAGGTCTTGGTATGCCAGAGACTATGGAGATGGCTTTAAGAGAATGTGGCACACTTAAGATATTGTTTGCCGCTGGTGTTTCTGCCGTGAGCAAAGCACTTGGAAGAAAAGGAGATTTCTATCGTGTTGCAGGCTACAAGGCTTCTTCTATAGATGGACCAACGCCTAACACAATCCCACCTTACAACACTTATGTCGTGCTTGGACCAGAAAGACCCGACGCTGTTGCAAAAGAATTGTCGGAAGTGATGGGCTGTCAGGTTGCCATCGTCGATATCAACGACATCGGCGGTAATACATTAGGTATTTCTCACAACGGGATGAATAGAGATAAAATTGTTCAAATATTAAAGGATAATCCTCTTGGACAGTGCCATGAAAGCACACCTTTAGGCATTATACGAAAATTGTCGAAATAATTATAATTTTTACACTTGACTTAACAATAGCGCGCCCATATAATGTTCTTGTGATAAGATATAGCGTGTTGTAAAGAGAAACTACAACAGATCTTCCGCTCACTGAGTTGGGAGGTTTTTTGTTTTTCATAACGTTTTTAGGAGAAGTTGAGATGAATGAAAAAAAGATTGTTTTAGAATATACAGGAGGTATGGATACTTCTGTAATTTCAAAGTGGTTAGAAGCCGAGCAGGGCTATGAAGTCATAGCGGCCTATTACAATTATGGACAACAAGCAGATATAGCAGAATTGAAGAAGAAGGCATTGTTAGCCGGCGCAAAGAAGTTTTGTGTCATTGATTTAGAAAAAAACAGAGTGGATATTCAGTGCAAGGAAAGTATCCAAAGAGAGTTGACAGCACTTGCTCAAATTGAAGGGGCAACCTGTGTGGCGTTTACACAAACCAACGTGGGGAGTTCAACTGAAGCATTGATGGCGGAAATAGCACCAGAATTAAATATCGTGGAACCATTTGAAACATGTTGGATTCAATCGAGAGAGGATCAAGTAGAATTTTTGAAAAAGCATCACGTACCAGTGGGCATCGCTCAGAAGGAGCAAGTTCTGCGAAATGATTTTAGTGCCTTTTGTGACTGGCACAAACGTAGAGACGTCAACTGGATTAAGTACTAAAATTTTGTGTCGTTTATGTTAAAAGAATGATTCATCATGGCATCAGTGCGGTAGCTATATTATAATAGAGGTATCGAAGGGAGAGAATATGATGAATATTGCTTTAATAGCGCATGATAAGAAAAAAGACGCCATGGTAAAGTTTGTAGTTCGCCATGAGCAGGTCTTAAAGATGCATGAAATATATACAACTGGCACAACTGGAAGACGTATTGAAGATGTTAGTGGCTTGAAGGTTCAAAAATTACTATCTGGACCACTTGGTGGTGATCAACAAATTGGTTCTTTGGTTGCAACGGATAAGATCGACCTGGTAATTTTCCTTAGAGATCCATTGACAGCACAGCCTCACGAACCGGATGTACAGGCGTTGCTTAGAATTTGTGACGTAAATGGCATTCCCTTGGCAACAAATATAACATCGGCAGAATTATTGTTGGAAATTATGACGACTGACAGAGATTGGACTGAAATTAGACAACGATACTATCATAAATAATAAAGACCCTATAGAAGAAGTTGATTCTTTTATAGGGTTTGTTTTATATAAAAAAGAAATTTTACAATTTGCTAGGGTATAATAAATATAGGGAGGGGTGAGGTGGTGAACAAATTTAGGCATCGTACAATCGGCAGGAAATTAATAATATCAGTTATGGTCATCACAATGCTATCGTCCTTAATGATTATAGGAACTGTTATGAGTCGCGTGAGCCAAAGTCTTGAAAGAGAAATTGATAAAAAGCTTGTAGCGATTACAGAACGATATGGGATTGAGGTTGAACTGAGTCTAAGGGATGTTCAGCATATTACTGCTGCATTGGAAGTAGAGTTAATCAGTAGGTTGCAGAGTCAGCCTATAACAAAACATTCAGTCGACCAGGCATTAGGTGAAATTGAACCTTTGGTTAAAATGTTGGCTCAGAGCTCAGACCAAGGTAGTACAGCTTATATGTACATTGATCCTGAGCTAACAGGCGATGTTCATGACATCTATTACGCAGACCAGGATGGTGACGGTATTGTTGAACGCCAAAAGGAATTGCAAAAGTCATTTTATGAAAACACATCGGCAGATGATTTGGACAAAGAATGGTGGTTTGGTCCCCAGAGAACTGGTCAGCCTTATTGGACACAACCTTATGATTGGCAGTTGGATAATGGCGAGTCATTGACTTTTGTTTCATATATAAAACCTGTTTATATAAATGATGAGTTTATCGGTATCGTTGGCTCAGATGTGCTATATGATGAATTATTTAAGTTGATTAAATCAACAGAAGTATATAGTGGCGGTTTTTCATACTTGTTAAATAGTGAAGGTGATTTCTTAATATATCCAAAGGGTGAGCCTGTATTATTAGACAATATACATGATCAATTTATAATTGAAAAAGTCGATATATCGCCACAGGACTCTGCAGTGCAATATAGAATCACAAATGGCAGACATGAATATTTTTCATCGGTGGTGACTCTAAGCAACGGCTGGCAATTTGGCATTGCCATCAATAGTGATATTGTGTTTAAAGAGTTAAAAGAGACAGTGAACATCATGATTTTTATTACACTTTTGGTTGCATTTTTTGTCGGCATTGCATTTTATAAAGTCGGCAAGTCAATCGGCCAACCGATAGTTGAGCTGGCAAACTATGTTGACGACTTAGAAAGTTCAGATTATCAAGATGTTGTGTTTCTAGACAAAGAGTATCCTTATGTGGAAGTTAAGCGGTTAAGTCGAGCAATTATGCAGATGCTTGAGCGTATTAGAAGCAACGTGCATCAAATGCATACTCAAAATATCGCTTTGAAAAAAGAAATTACAAAGAATGAGGAGATGCATAAAAAGCTTGAAGTTGCTTTTGAAGCACTTTCGAATTCAAGCGACGGCATATTAATATTGGATAAGGCATTCCAAATCATTTATTACAATCAAACCTTGTTGGGACAATTTGAGTTAACAAAGGAAACCATCGACGCTCAGCTGCTCGATTTATTTCCTATTGAAATACAAAACGAGTCGCTTTTCGAGCTGAGTCAGTGGCATATCAGACGGCAAGGAAGTTTGTCGACTATGAATATAAGGGCGACGCTCCATGACTTAGGTGATGACGGAGATGTTTATCTTGCGATATATCGTGATATTACATCGGATATTAGTCAACAAAATAAAATTGAAGAAATCAAAATGCGTGATTTGTTGACGGGCCTATATAATCGACAAGGATTCGCTAAGGAAATTGAGTTATTTTTGATCAATTCTATTAGTGGACAATATCCACTATTATTAGTAAATATTGATGATTTCAGGAGCATAAACGATAGTATAGGATTTCAAAGTGCCAATAATTTCTTGAAAAAGATAGCAGAAGTCCTATCGACTATTTTTGGTGACAAGAGCATCATTGCCCGGACAAATGGTGATGAATACGGTATTTTTATTAAAAAGAACTTTGAAGATCAGGCTATAAAAAGTCAACTGGCGGCCTTTGTGGATCAAATAGGTCATATGTACGAAATCGATAACGGGAAAATATACTTTAACTATAGCGTTGGCGTTAGCGTTATCGGCTTAGATTCAAAGGATCAATCACAAGGGATGAACAATGCCCATTCGGCATTGAAGTACGCAAAAGATTCTGATCAGGATTGTTTGGTGTTTTTCAGTCGTGAGGTGATGGATACGACTATAGAACATTATCAAATGGTTCAAGGGTTACGAGAGGCTATTGAGCAGCGTTCATTTGAAGTCGCATATCAACCGAAATGGGATACAAAACTTGAAAAGTGTGTTGGTCTTGAAGCGTTGGCCAGATGGCGATGGAGAGATGATTACATTCGTCCAGATGTGTTCATCCGTATTGCTGAGCAAAACAATTTAATGATTGAAATTGGTGAAATAATTTTTGAAAAAGCGGTCATATTTATCAAAGAATTATCCGATAAGGGGATTGCTGTGCCAGTCAGTATAAATGTATCAGGTGTTCAATTCAAGAAAGACTATTTTGACAATTTTTTATTTGAAACTATTGATAAGTTTGGGATTGACCCATCGTTGATTGAAATTGAGCTGACGGAAAGTATCTTGATGTTAAATCATATTGAGTCCAGCGGGTTGATTGCTTTGTTAAGAGAAAAAGGTATTCAGTCGTCTCTTGACGATTTTGGAAAAGGTTATTCATCGTTGAGCTATCTAAAGAATTTTAAAGTGAATACCATAAAAGTTGATCGAGATTTCATTCGGGACATCCCGGAGAATGATGAAGGTACATTGGCAGAACTGATTATAAATTTAGGCAAGATGTTTGGATTCAAAGTGGTTGCTGAAGGGGTTGAAACTAAAGAACAATTAGATTTTGTTAATACAGTAGGGTGTCATATAATACAAGGTTATTATTTTTCACGACCACTGGCTGAAGAAGAGGTAGAAAATTGGTTGGAGAAACATATGTAATAGTGCTTAAATAAAAAGAAGCTAGAACGACAAGATCGTTCTAGCTTTTTGTAGCGTTTATAAAGATAATCCCCTACTGTAGTAATTCTTCATTACGTCTTCAGGAACGAAACTTCCGCCGGTTGCCCATAAGATATGAGTGGCGTTCTTTTGCTGTGTATCATTAAACGTTTTAAAATAGTTGGACTCGATTAGCTGTTTCAAGGCGGTGGCGCCAGCAAGTGCAGAAGGTTCTAAATAGATTTTCTCTGTGTCTGCTAATGTGACAAGGGCCCTAAAGAGTTCATCGTCATTAGTTGTTGTAACGCCGTTCAGAAGAGTCGTCATGTTTTTACCTACAAAAGACGACGGTCGACCAACTGCAAGACCGTCTGCCTCGGTAATATTGTCGATACCGATATCTTGGACAGCGATTTTGTCATGTAGTCCAGTTGCCATACCCAGTAGCATACATGGAGAATGGGTTGGTTCAGCAAAAAAGCAGTGGACGTTTTTGCCAAAGACTTGTTTTAGTCCGTAAACAACACCACCAGGTCCACCACCTACACCACATGGAATGTAGACAAACAGTGGATGGTTTTCGTCGACAGTGATATTTTGCTGTTCAAACTGTTGCTGTAATCGTAACGCCGCAACACTGTAACCCAAGAATAGATTCACAGAGTTTTCATCGTCAATAAAATAATTGTTGGGATCCTTAGCGGCTTCTTTTCGTCCTTCTTCAACTGCCAGTGAATAATCTGTATTATGTTCAACAACGTTTACACCTTTTGAGCGCAACAAGTTTTTCTTCCATGTCTTTGCATCAGAGGACATGTGCACGGTAACGTGGAAACCAAGTTGGGCACTGATGATGCCGATGCTTAGGCCCAGATTGCCTGTGGACCCAACCGTAATGGCATACTTGCCAAAGAAGTCTTTGAACGCTGGTGAAGCTAATGTCGCATAATCGTCTTCATAAGAAAGAAGTCCGGTCTTGGAAGCCAGTGCCTCGGCATGTTTGATAACTTCGTAAATGCCACCTCTAGCTTTGATGGATCCAGCCACTGGTAGTGCATGGTCCCCTTTGATGTAGATATGTCCCTTTGAATTCTGTTGATAATAAAGCGCGCTGAAATTCGGAACAGGTATTAATTCTGATTCAATGATTCCATCAGTTTTAACGGTATCTGGAAAGACAGTTTTGAAAAATGAAGAGAATCGTTTTAAGCGTGTTTCGGCATCTTTTATATCGTCAAATGAGATTGACGGAATATCTTTTTTTGATTGGTCATAATCTGGATTCATCCAAACCACTTCTTGTAGATTCTTTAGATTAGTTAGCAATTGGGTGTCTTTAATATTTAAGGTCTGCATATAGAACCTCCTTTAAACTTATGTATATTTATCTATTTCTCAATAAATCTATCCATAGTGTAACGAGAACTTAGAACAAAGTCAATTATATTTAATTATATTAAATATAATTTAATCTTTCTTATTCATTTACTTTTTTCATTTCACTATTATAAAGAATATTGTATACTTACATGAGAGACTGATGAACGGTGAAGGAGAATCATGATGGATGATATTAATATTGGCAAAAAAATAATGGAATATAGAAAATTTAAAAACTTAAATATAAGGGAACTTGCGACGCTTGCTAAGGTAACGCCCTCTCTTTTGAGCCAGATAGAACGAGGCGTAGCAAATCCTTCGATTAATACATTGAAGATAATTGCTTCTGTATTGGAAGTACCACTGTTTACATTTTTTGTGAGCACTGTTGCAGCAAAAGATTTAGTCGTGAGAAAAGATGACAGACGGGGTGTTGTTTTTCCAGAAAGTCATAATTTTTCATATGAATTGCTTTCACCTGATTTAAACGGGAGTTTGGAACTGGCACTTATGACCTTGACTGAAAATTCATGTTCCTCTGAGGATGCGATGGGTCATGAAGGGGAAGAGGCTGCCTACGTTATAAAAGGTAAAATAAAGTTACATTTAGATGGAGAAGTTGTCATATTAAATCAAGGCGACAGTGTACGTATACCGTCTCACATGAAACATAAATGGGAGAATGACTTAATTGAAACTGCTGAAATTGTATTTGCAATAACACCGCCATCATTTTAATGATGGGTGGAATGATGTCGAGGTGATCATATGTTAGGAACTACGGTTAATGGTATAGCAATCATAATAGGATCGATTTTAGGATTGATGATTGGAAAACACATCCAGGAAAGATATAGTGACATTATTATTAAAGGATTATCGTTGGCAATACTTGCAATGGGCGTAGGTGGCGCTATTGATTCAAACAACATGCTGGTTGTGATCATTTCTATCGCTATTGGTGCTTTGATTGGTGAAGCAATCGATATTGAAAAACGATTAGAATCTTTTGGCTTATCTATTGAAGAGCGATTTGCATCAAAAAATCCGATTGCTCAAGGTTTTGTAACGGCAACCTTACTATATTGTACAGGTTCTATGGGTATCTTAGGTGCTATTCAAGGTGGACTTCTTGGAAATCACGAGACGCTACTTATAAAATCTATTTTGGATGGTGTTATTTCAGTAATATTTGCTGCGACATTGGGTGTTGGTGTCATACTGTCTTCTGTTAGTGTATTTTTGTATCAAGGCGCAATAGCAATATCATCATCATTTCTACAAGCTATTTTGACAGATGTCGTTATTCAAGATTTGTCGGCAGTTGGCGGTGTGTTGTTAATGGGACTGGGTTTAAAGATGCTTGGCGCAATTGAATTAAAAGTTGGCAATTTAATACCGGCGCTATTTATACCGGTAATAATCTATCCGATAATGAATATAATTTTATAATTGACGGTTATTAGTAATCGATACAAACGACTAATGAAGAGGGTTTAATAATAAACTTCTCTTTTTTTTTTGCTTAAAAACATATTGTTTGGTGTATATATGTGATAGTAGTGGTCGACAGAATAAAAGCAAAATTGGAGGGAGTTTATGTTTAAGAAGAGTTTAAAAGCACAGTTCTCATTATATTTCGTCGTTATTATTCTAATTACAGCCGCTGCAATAGGTGGCATAAGCTATAAGATGGCTTATGACAATTTAGTAATCGAAGCACAAAAACAGTTACAGTTATCTAGTGACAAGTTATTCGTAGAATTAGACAGTTCATTTAATCTAGTAGAAAGCACAGCAGGCGTTCTTTCGGAATTGGAGTCCGTGAGTTCAGCAGTTATAACAAAATCAACAGAACAAAACCGTATTGCTGCAAGGGTAATGACAGTATTTGATGAGAAATTAGGCGCAACATCTGAAGGGATATTTGTTGCAGATGAAAGTGGTCTTGTTTTTGCGGACAGTGTTGGTGGGGCATATGATGGCATTAACATTGCTGATAGAGGGTATTTCAAGGAAGGAATGAATGGGAAGGTAACATGGAGTGACGTGTTGATGTCCAAAGCATCTGGTAATCCAGTTTCTGTTTATGCACTTCCAATTAAGCAAAATGGTACATCAAAAGGAGTATTGGCAGTTGTGGTTTCATTTAGTGAGGTTGCACAAGTTGCAAATGAGACACAAGTTGGCGATACTGGATATGCTTATATGGTTGATCATACTGGTTTGGTAATAAGCCATAAGGATCAAACGAAGATTTTGACACAAAACTTATTGGAAACAGATAACGAAGCGTTGACCTTGATGGCACAGGACATGATTGTTGGTGGCGCAGGCACTGGAATGTATACATTTGAAGGAATAACAAAGCTGAATCTTTATCGACCGTTTAAAAATTGGTCGCTGTCAGTTAATATTCCGGAGTCTGAGTATTTAGCAACGGCTATCGCATTAAGAAATGTTGTGCTGACAGTTGCTCTAGGATTTGTTGCTATAGCAGCGATTGGTGGTGTTGTATTCTCAACTAAGTTAGTGAAGCCGATTATCGCAGCGAAAAATGCGATGGAAGTGGTTGCTACTGGAGATTTAGATGTTTCCTTAAGCGTTAAGCGAGTTGACGAAATAGGAGCTTTAGGCCAGTCTTTTAACAGCTTGGTAACAGAAATGAAAAATCAGGCTGATGTCATAGGCAACATTGAAAAAGGAAATTTCGATGCAGATATCGTCATCAGATCAGAAAAGGATCTTGTGAATCAACGATTGGCATCGATGAAATCATATATTGAGCAAATTGTCGTTGATATCAAGGATATCATTGCGCATATTCAAGATGGCGATTTAAGTCATCGTGTATCAAGTGAAGGCTTCCAAGGGAATTGGAAGGAAATTTTGGATCAACTGAACACGCTCACAAGAACCATAGAACAACCAATTTCATTTACAACGGATTATCTGGTTGAAATGGCCAATGGTAGACCGTTAGATCCGATTAATAATACTTATCATGGTGATTTTTATACAATGGCTGAGAGCATGGACGAAGTACGTCGTGCACTGAATATTCTATTGCAAGAATCAACAGCTCTTAGTGAAGCTGGTAGAAATGGTGATTTAAGTGCGAGGGGGAATGCTGACGCTCTTCAAGGTGGCTACAAAAGTATTATTCAAGGTGTCAACGATACCCTCGATGCTGTTTTAGAACCAATTAATGAAGCGGTGAATGTTTTACAGAAATTCTCTGAAGGGGATTTATCGACACAAGTAACTGGTACTTATAAAGGTGATCATAATACCATTAAGACTGCACTTAACACAACGATTACAGAAATAAACAGTTATATAACAGAAATTTCTAAGACCTTGGATCAAATAGCATATAAGAATTTAGCGGTGAAGATTAGCAGGCCGTTCTTAGGTGATTTTGACCAGTTAAAGACTGCAATTAACAATATTATTGTGAACTTGAATGATGTCTTCTATGAATTTTCTAGAGCCTCAGAGCAAGTAGCAACCGGTGCAGATCAAGTGGCAAATTCCAGTCAGATGTCTTCTCAGGGGGCTATGGAACAAGCCAGTAGTATTGAGGAAATTACAGCGTCTATTACGCAGTTGACTGAGCAGACAAGAGAAAACTCAGAAAATGCTGTTATGGCCAATGATTTAAGCAGTAATGCGAAGATGAATGCCAACGAAGGTGAAACGAAGATGTCGAGTATGATGAAAGCAATGGGTGACATCAAACAATCATCTGAAAATATTCATAACATTATTAAAGTTATTGATGACATAGCATTCCAAACCAATATCCTTGCATTGAATGCAGCGGTTGAAGCAGCAAGAGCAGGGGAGCATGGCAAGGGATTTGCAGTAGTTGCTGAGGAGGTGCGCAACTTAGCGGCGAGAAGTGCTCAAGCAGTTCAAGAGACCACTGAACTTATTGAAGAAAGTATTTCAAATGTGAATTATGGGAATCAAACGGCTGCTCAGACTTCAAAAGCGTTAAGCAGTATCGTTGAAGAGATTGATAAGGTATCTATGATTGTCAATGACATCTCTAAAGCGTCTTCTGAGCAAACATTTGCCCTTGAGCAAATTAATGAAGGCGTAAATCAGATTTCTACCGTAACACAGATGAACAGTGCGACGGCTGAAGAGAGTGCTTCTGCAAGTCAACAGATGAGCAGTCAGGCAACAGTACTAAGAGAAAAGATTTCAGAGTTCAATTTAGATCAATAGTAATTCATGACACACATACAAAAATTCGAGCTGACAGGCATTGCCTGCCAGTTTTCTCTTGTTTGTAAAAAAAATCTGTTATAATATAGGCACAAATAGGGGGCGTTCATATGTTAACAATGTTGGTTGATTTAATATATAGAGTTGGATTTATGATTATGCTGGCGCTGATATTTTCTAGAGCTCGGGCATTTAGAAATATCTTTTCAAAAGAAGCACAGTCCATGAAAGACAAGGTGCTGATGGCTACGTTTTTTGGAGCCCTTAGTATTGTTGGGACTTATACAGGTATAGAGGTTCAAGGTGCAATTTCCAATACACGTGTCATTGGTGCAGCGGTCGGTGGACTTCTTGGAGGGCCGTTCGTAGGTGTTCTTGCAGGCGCCATCGGCGGTGGGCATCGCTTTCTGATTGATATTGGCGGATTTACTTCAGTAAGCTGTGCAGTCGCAACGGTATTTGAAGGATTAATAGCGGGTTTGTTCCATAAACGATTTAAGCAGAACAAAGATCCAGTATTTTTTGCAATAGCAGTTGGTATTGTTATCGAAGCATTCCAAATGCTATTTATACTTGTGGCTGCAAAGCCCTATGAAGCCGCGCTTGAACTTGTAAAAATTGTCGGTGTTCCAATGATCATCAATAATGCCATCGGTATCGGTGTGTTTATTATGATTATCGAAAACATCAGAACCATTTCTTCTATCGAAGCAACATATCGCGCTAAGCAGTCGCTGCTTATAGCGGGTAAGACCCTTCAATATTTTAAAAATGGTCTCAATCAAAAATCAGCACAAAACTCGGCAGAAGTCATCTATAAATCAGGAGATTTTGATGCAGTAGCCATTACGGATAAAACACATATACTGACGCATATTGGCGAAGGTGCAGATCATCATTTGGCAGGACAGATTTGCAAGACAAAAGTGACCTTAGATGCCTTGGAAACTGGAGAGATGAGTATCGCTCAGGACAGACGGGGGATTGGGTGTGATGACAGCACCTGCAAATTATCCAGCGCCATCGTCATGCCACTTCACGATGGTCTTGAAACGATGGGTGCATTAAAATTATATAAAACGAACAACAATATAATGGACCAAGACATCGAATTGGCCAAGGGTCTTGGCAACATATTTTCATCACAATTGGAATTACAACGTCTAGAAGTCAGTGCCATGCAGACGATGAAAGCGGAAATGCGGGCGCTGCAAGCACAAATAAATCCTCACTTTCTGTTTAACGCCATCAATACAATTGTATCTCTTGTTCGAACGAGTCCAGAATCGGCGAGGGAATTACTCATCCATCTAAGTGATTTCTTTAGAATGAATATGCAAAACAGCAAGGAATTGATTACCGTTAGAGAGGAAATACAGCGGATAGAAGCTTACCTTCAAATTGAAGAAGCACGATTTGGAGATAAATTGAAAGTAGTATATGAGATAGAAGGTGCACTTAAAGATGAAATTCCACCGCTGATTATTCAACCGCTTGTTGAAAATGCCGTAAAACATGGCATCAACAAGTCGGTTTCAGGTGGTACTGTTCGGATTTGCGTTTCAGACCAGATGGATTCCTTGAAGATTACCGTCGCAGACGATGGTATTGGTATGACCAACGAGAAATTGGAAGAAATTCAAGAATATAGCGAGGAAAGTGGTATTGGTTTCTCGAATGTATATAGACGGTTGAAGACGTTTTATGGTGGTAAAGCGAAAGTGTCTATTGAAAGTAAAGTGGGGCAGGGGACGACGATAGATGTCGTCATTCCTAAGATGAATAGTGAGGTGGTTTAATGTATAGATGTATAATCGTTGATGACGAAAAACCTGCACGTGAAGAAATTAAGTACTTGATAGAACAACAATCGGAATTTGTTGTTGTTGGGGAAGGGGAGAATGGGATTGACGCCATTAATTTAATCAACCAACATCATCCGGATATTGTTTTTTGCGATATCAATATGCCCTTGTTAAATGGTGTTGAGGTTGCCAAAGTACTTCTCAAAAAAGGTATTCAGACCCACTTGGTATTTGTTACGGCATATGATGAGTATGCAATCGAAGCATTTGAATTATCAGCACTTGATTACTTGCTTAAACCAATCAGAGATGAACGTTTTAAGCGTACGGTTGAGAAAGTAAAAGAACGGTTATCGGATAAGCAAACGAATCTGGATATAATGGACCAATTGTTTAGTGATTATACAACGACTGCAAAGAAGCCAAGTCAGCTTTGTCTTTATAGGGAAGGCTTGTTGTATCCAGTGAAAGCAGAAGAGGTTGTGTACATTCATGTAGAAGATAAAATGGTGTACTTTCATACCAATAAAGGTATGTTCGAAAGCAGCAAGGCATTATCAGAAATTGAGGAGTTGTTGCCTGAAAAGGATTTCTTCAAATGCCATCGTTCGTATATCGTCAATATCAATGCCATAGAGTCGGTAATTCCATGGTTTAACCGAACATATCGCATAAAATTAGAGGGATTTGACGAAGAAATTCCAGTTAGTAGAAAACAGACCAATAAGCTTAAAGAACGATTTAATATTCTGTAGCCATTTAGAATTGTATATGTACCGTTTAAGAATAAATATGCACCATTCAGTGAAAAATAAGCAAGTTATTAACTCGCCTCACCTATAATGTAATTGGGGGCGAGTTTATGTTTTTTGAGGAAAAGTTAAAAGAAAAATTAAATAGATACTATGATATAGAAGGGCCTGAAACTGTTGGGCCGTTACAGTTTGATTTTATCGCCAGATATCATCAACGCAATTCGAAATATATATTAAAAAAATCCAATGAGTATTATGCTTTTGAGAACAATGAATTCATTTTGTTCAAAAAATTGGATACACCTTTTACTGAGGCAACGCTTGAAACAGTGGATACCTTTTTTAAAGAATATGCATCTTCCTTACTTTCTGTAGAAGATGACCATATGTCTAGCATTGTGACCGTTGTATTTGAAACGGAACTACCTGAAGATCCATCACTAATAAAGAAAATTGAAAAATATAAGTTTTATAAAAGTTTTATGTTTGGTTTCAAAGGTTGGCTAAACGGTGGATTATTGCTGATAAATCCTTCTGAGGAAAGAGGGTTATCAAATAAAAATTCTAAGAGAGAACTAGCGAAATTCTTATCTTAGGGAGGGGAGTATTCTTATGAGCTCATTAATTCTTATTCTTATTGCAGTAGTAGTATTTCTTGTGGCGTATACTACTTATGGTGCATATCTCGCAAAAAAATGGGGTGTTGACCCTACAAAACAAACGCCAGCGCACAAAATCAATGATGGTGTAGACTATGTTCCGGCGAAAGCGCCAGTATTACTTGGTCATCACTTTTCATCAATTGCAGGTGCGGGTCCTATTGTAGGTCCTATCGGTGCAGCAATCTTTGGGTGGATTCCTGTATTCTTATGGATTATCATTGGATCAGTATTCTTTGGTGGCGTTCATGATATGGGTGCGTTGTTTGCATCGGTTCGTCATGATGGTAAATCACTAGGTGAAGTTATTGGCAATACAATGGGTAAAAATGGTAAACGTTTATTTGCTATCTTTGCATGGTTGACGTTACTTCTAGTAGTGGCGGCTTTTACAAATATCGTAGCAAATACGTTTGTAGCTGTACCTGAAGCGGCGACAGCATCATGTCTGTTTATTCTTGTAGCAATTGGATTTGGTGTATTTGTTTATCGTAGAGGTGTAAGCCTTGCAATTGGTAGTGTTATTGGTGTTACATTACTGATGTTAAGTATTTACTTAGGCACATTATTCCCATTGATGTTAAGCAAATCAGCTTGGATGTTCATTTTACTTGGCTATATTTTTGTTGCTAGTGTTACACCGGTATGGATTTTATTACAGCCAAGAGATTATTTAAACTCATTTTTACTTTATGCTATGTTAATTGGCGGATTTGTTGGTGTTATCTTCATGAATCCAAAACTTCAACTGGCATCAGTTACTGCATTTAAGATTAAAAATGCGACATTGTTCCCAATGTTATTTGTAACAGTAGCATGTGGTGCAATCTCAGGTTTCCATTCACTTGTTGGTTCAGGTACAACTGCAAAGCAAGTGGATAACGAAAAAGATATTAAGTTAATCGGTTATGGATCAATGTTAATCGAAGGTGTGCTTGCAACACTTGCAATTATCACTGCTGGATATATCGGTGCTGATAAATTAGGCGCCTTATTATCTGCAGGTGGCCCTGTAAACGTATTCTCAAATGGTCTTGGTGAATTTATGACTGCATTTGGATTGCCGCTTGCAACGGGTAAAAGCTTTACGGCACTCGCAATTTCAGCATTTGCTTTAACAAGTTTAGATACGGCAACAAGACTTGCACGTTTCATCTTCCAAGAATTCTTTGATGTTCAAGGAGAATCTGGAGAATCGATTATTACAAACAGATATGTATCAACACTGATCACAGTTGCGCTTGGTGGTGGTTTAGCCTTCAAAGGTTGGTTAGCAATCTGGCCACTATTTGGATCGGCAAACCAATTACTAGCGGCGTTGGCATTATTGGCGTTAGCTGTATGGCTTAAACAAACTGGTAGAGAATATAGAATGGCAAGCATTCCAATGATCTTTATGTTTGCTGTAACACTTGTGGCACTTGTACAATTAATGATTGCAAATGTAGGTAATTACTTACTATTTGGTTTTGCAGTTGCATTATTTGTTTTAGCGCTTGTTCTTATTGCTCATGCTAGAAAAGCGTTTAGCGAAGGTGCACCGCAGGAAGTATTGACAAAAGAGTAATAGAGTAGTTATCAATAACAATATTTTGGATATAATAGAGGGGGAAGCTTAGCTTCCCCCTATTTGATACTTATGGTTGAAATGCTTGTGTAGAACGTGTTTTTTGAGAGTGGAAGTGATATAAATGAAAAAAGTTAAAAAGTTTATTGAAGGATTGGGGCTCTTTTTTCAAGGTGCTTTTGATATGCAACACAAGTCACGAGGGCATATTGAAAATGAAGCCAATGATCTGATGGATCAATTCATGATTCTGTGTTTTGGTGATTACTTAGGGATAGATTTGCCGACAAGTTATTATGCAATTGAGTTATTGCCCTATCTGGCGGAAGATTTGGAAAAGTGGCAAGGGCGTATGACAACCAAGAAATCAGTTTGGGAAGAAAAAGCAGGTCAACTGGATATAGATCCATGATGATTAAGGAGAGAACAATGGGAAAAATAATATTTTTTGGTGGCAAGGGTGGCGTTGGTAAGACAAGCTGTTCAACGGCTTATGCTATTGCCGAAAGTAATAAAGGACTTAAAACACTGTTGGTTTCTACAGATCCAGCCCATTCGATTTCAGATTTATTTCATGAAACCATCGGTCCAACTATAAAACAACTTTCTGACAACCTCTATGGTATTGAAATTGATCCGGAAAGGGAAAGTAAAGCGTATATCAATAAAGTAAGAAAAGACTTGAAGCAAATTATGAGTCCAATTATTATGGAAGATTTAAATAAACAACTGGATGCAGCAATTGTGTCACCAGGGAGCCACGAATCCGCATTATTCGATAAGATGATAGAGCTTATTATTAATGAAGCAAATGAATTTGACAGAATTATTTTTGATACGGCGCCTACGGGGCATACAGTTCGCTTATTGTCATTACCGGAGCTTCTTGGTGGTTGGATTGAGAGTTTGATGAGTAAGCGTAAAAAGACTATCTCGTTAAAAAATATGATTGGTCGCAACAGAGACAAAAAAGATCCGATTCTTGAAATCCTATCACAGCGTAAAGAAAATTTAGAAAAAGCACGTCACATAATGATGGATGAAGAGCGGTTGGAGTTTGCCTTTGTGTTAAATGCAGAACGTATGCCAATTGAAGAAACGAAAAAAGCGGTTAAGCTACTTCGAAATTATAAAATCAATGTATCCACATTGGTGGTTAATAAAATACTGCCCGACAATGTTCAGGATGAATTTTGGCGTCAAAAGAAGTCCAAGGAAGCCATTTATCTAAAGGAAATTAGGGATGAAATATCTGCGCCAAAGATTTATGAAGTACCGCTATTTCAAGAGGATATGACGGAAAATACCATTCAAGAAATGGCGGCGTTTTTCGGACAATAAAATTATGAGAAATGAAGGGTGGAAAAGGTAGTTTTTCCACCTTTTTTTGGTTATAATGACAGTGTAAGAATAATAGATGAGGTGATGAAATGACATATGAATTTTTAAAGACGGAACAAATGGATCAAACGTTGGTTGTTACTGTTTCAAGACCAAGTGCATTAAACGCATTAAATTCATCAGTACTTAAGGAACTGGATGCATTATTGGATGCAGTGAAAGACGATGCATCAGTTTATTCTTTGGTATTAACCGGTGATGGAAAAGCATTTGTCGCAGGCGCAGACATTGGAGAAATGTCTACATTAAGCGGTGTTGAAGGGAAGGCTTTTGGTGCTTTGGGATTAAAAGTATTTAGAAAGCTAGAAACACTTCCTCAACCGACAGTGGCTGCGGTAAATGGATTTGCATTAGGCGGTGGCTGTGAGCTTGCTATGGCTTGTGATATCAGAATCGCAAGTGAGAAAGCGAAGTTTGGCCAACCGGAAGTAGGCTTGGGGATTACACCTGGATTTGGTGGAACGCAGAGGATACCAAGACTAGTTGGTGTGGCGAAAGCAAAAGAACTGATCTTTACTGGTGGTCATATCGGCGCTGAAGAAGCGAAGGTAGTTGGCTTGGTCAATCAAGTAGTAGCACCTGAAGAACTTATGGAAACAGCATTAAAATTAACAAAGAAAATGAATAGAAATGGACAACTGGCGGTTCGATTATCCAAAGAAGCGATTAATACTGGAATCGAAACTGATGTCGAGACAGGATTTAACGTAGAATCATCTCTATTTGGTCTTTGCTTCTCGACAGAGGACCAAAAAGAAGGTATGAATGCATTTTTATCAAAAGAAAAGCCTAACTTTCAAAATAAATAGAGGTGTCTGATGAAGATTCTATTAAGCGGTTGTAATGGACGTATGGGTGAAGCGATTACGAGGCGTTTGCCAAAAGGACATGAAATAGTTGCAGGCGTCAGTCCTTCAGGTAATGTCAATAGGTACTCCTATCCGGTTTACGCTTCTTTTGAAGCGGTCCATGAGGTGTATGATATAGTCATTGATTTTTCTGTTGCATCAAATGCAGCGGCTGTAGTTGCACATATACAGAAGGTTAACAAGCCTTTGGTTATGGGAACCACGGGGCTTTCGGCAGTAGATGTTCAATCGATTGAAACCTTGGGTAAAGAAGTGCCTATATTGTTTTCCCATAATACTTCTTTTGGTGTGACGGTACTTTTACATCTTTTAGAAGTTGCATCAAGCCTTTTGCAGGATGGCTACGATATTGAGCTGATTGAGAAACATGATCGCAATAAACTAGACGCACCAAGTGGTACAAGTCATTTGATTGTAGAGGCAATTGAAGCTGGTTCTAAGACGGATTATGACGTGGTTCATGGTAGGACACCTGAAAGTTCTCCGAGAAGTGACAAGGAATTTGGGATTCATTCTATTCGAGGTGGTCGGTTGGCGAGTGAACACTATATTAGTTTTATAGGTGCTGATGAGACAATCGAGATCAATCACAAAGCGCAGTCTTTTGATATTTACGGGATCGGAGCTGTTAATGGTGGGGCAGTCCTTTTGGGGAAAACGCCAGGTGTTTACAGCATGAATGATGTGCTAAATATTCACAATAAGTAAAAAATATTGAAACACCACTTTATAGTGGATTTGTTTGATTTATTCAGCTACGATAGGGTAGAAGATGAATAGGTTTACAAATCGACATAGGGTGGTGTTATTATGTTTAAAAATTATGAAGATCCACTAAAGTCAAGCTTTTCGATGACCGATACATTTCAAGTAGGTATATTGTTAGATCAACAGGAAGAAATCATGCCTATTGAAGTAAATTTCGAAGAAATTTTCTATGATTTAATCGATATAAAAACAGAGGTCCCGATTCCTCGAAACGCTGAGTTGATTATCAACATGCACAATGATGAAGTAATGTACAACATCTCTGGAACCGTTATACGAACATCAGAGCTGCATGGTTTCTATTGTGGTACTATTAAAATAGAGGCCTTGCCGACAGAGCTGTTCAATGAACTCATCGGAATGATGAAAGAGGCAATAGGTGATATCAAAGAAAAATAGATAATGAAAAAGCATGGGAATAAAAGAGGAAACAGCGAGTTTATATCGAATATAAAGTTGTAGAGAAGAAAATTCTTGAGAAATGTAAGGTGGATGGAAGGTGGTACAGTGAGACGCATTAAAATAGTTGAAGCAAAAGAAGGGATGAAACTGGCAGAACCGATTTATAATGAAGATGGTTCGTTGGAATTATTAAGTGTTGGTAGCATTTTAAATGACCGTTACATTAATTTGATTATTCGTGCCGGGGTTGAAGAAATAAAAATTTTTGAAGCATCTGATGAAGACACTGTGACTCAAATTCCAAACAGCGCTACTCTTCAGGCGGATACAGTAGAACGAATGGCCGAAAAATCTGGTGAGACATTTGATATTAGGAGTTTCAAATCCGAATTAGAAGAACTTGATGAAGAAGATTTTGGTCAAGTCATCACTAATATCTGTAACGCCAATATGGAGATTCATGTTTTGACTGGTGAAGGGGATGTTCCTTTTGATCAAAAACATGAGGAGATGATTACAAAGACGAAAGAAGTGTTTGAACATCTTAAAACAGCCAATGATATTGACCTTGATTTGATAAAAGAGGAAATAGTAACTGCGTTGCCTGATATGATCAGAAATAACGATGTGTTAATGCGGTTGCGTCAGTTAGAGGAAACCGATGATTACACTTTCCAACATTCTGTTCGTGTATCTATGTTAGCGACTATGATTGGTAAATGGCTGGGTTATACACAAGCGCAACTAATTGAGTTGGCCGAGGCATCATTACTATTTGATATTGGGAAAATGAAAATCCCTGGATTTATTTTAAACAAGCCAGAAAGTGTTTCTGATGATGAATTTGAAGTACTAAAAAGACATTCTCAATTTGGTTATCGTGTATTGATGATGACAAAAGGAGTAACGTCAAATATTAAATACAGTGCTTTACAACATCATGAGAGGATGGATGGTAGCGGATATCCGCTTAGACTTCGAAGTGGTCAAATTCATGAATATGCAAAAATTATTATGATTTGTGACATTTTCGACGCCATGACACACGATAGACCATATAAGAAAAAAATATCACCGTTTAAGGCGGCTGAATATATTGCATGGCAAAGTGGTTCGACGTTAGATTATAAAATCGCCTATGTGTTTTTATCGAATCTAGCTGAGTATTTTGTTGGAAAGGATGTTGTGTTATCCGACAGTCAAGTTGGAACCATAGTATATGTAGATGTTAATTTCCCAACGCGTCCACTGGTTAAAGTGACGGATGGATTTGTTGATTTAGTGAAAGATAAAAGCGTCTATATTGAAGATTTTGTCGGTTAGGTTCTTGACAATTTTGCCAGCATAGATTAAGATATAAAAAAATATTGAAATGCGACGAAGATATAAGTAGTTGGTGACAGGGATATAGAGAGCGAACTGGTAGGTGGAAAGTTCGACGATGGTTATTGATGAATTACAGGTTGGAGCAACAGTTGGAAACTACTGCGGAGTATGCCCACGATACGGGTTAAGAGGCATTGATGAACCTATCAATGTGAACTAAGGTGGTAACACGAGATGATCGTCCTTATATAGGATGATGGTCTCGTTTTTTTTTTTTCGAAAATAAACAAGATCAGCATGTCTGTGAACAAAGAACCAAAGTAAAGAGTGTGCTCTTGGAGTTGGTTCTTTGTTCGCAGACATATTGGACGCGTAAGCGATCCAAGCAATGCGAGCGTAGCGAGTATTGCTGGATGATCTCGTTTAGATGATTGAAAAAATCGGCAAAAGTTTTTTTGAAAAAATCGGCAAAAGTTTTTTAAAAAAATAAGCAAAAGTTTTTGAAAAATAATTAGCAGATATTGCTGAAACAATTTGCGAATAATACTAAATATATATTAGGAGGATTATAAAATGAGTGTATTTGATATTTTACAAGAAAGAGGCTTTATTGAGCAGATGACTCATGAAGCAGAAGTAAAAGAACTATTAGAAAAAGAGAAGGTAACGTTTTACATTGGATTTGATCCTACGGCGGATAGTTTACATGTAGGTCACTTTATTCAAGTTATCGTGATGATGCATATGCAACGCGCTGGTCATGTGCCGATTGCGTTGATTGGTGGCGGAACTGCAAAAGTAGGGGATCCATCTGGAAAAACGGATATGCGTAAAATGATGACAAATGAGATTATCATTGATAATGGTAAGAAGATGAAAGCACAAATGTCTAATTACTTGAATTTAGATGGTACAAATGGTCACTTTGTCAACAATGCAGATTGGTTAGACAACTTAAATTACATTGAGTTTTTAAGAGAATACGGTAGTAAGTTCTCTGTTAATAGAATGTTATCTGCAGAATGTTTCAAGCAACGTCTTGAAAAAGGATTGTCATTCCTTGAGTTTAACTACATGATCATGCAAGCCTACGATTTCTTGGAATTAAATAAGCGTTACGGCTGTAAGATGCAGCTAGGTGGCAACGATCAGTGGTCTAATATCATTGCAGGGGTTAACTTGATTAGAAAGTCTGAACAAGGAGAGGCATTCGGTTTAACGTTCAAATTATTGACAACTTCTGAAGGTAAGAAGATGGGTAAAACTGAAAAAGGTGCTGTATGGATTAATCCGGACAAGACATCACCATTTGAAATGTACCAATACTTTAGAAACGTGGATGATGCTGATGTAGAAAACTGTTTAGCGTTATTGACATTCCTACCGATGGATGAAGTTAGAGGTCTTGGTGCGCTTGAAGGATCTGAGATCAACAAGGCAAAAGAAGTATTGGCTTTTGAGTTCACAAAGCTGGTTCATGGAGAAGAAGAAGCTCAAAAGGCACAGGATGCTGCAAAATCATTGTTTACAGGTGGCATGGATAGTTCTAATATCCCGAGCACGACAATTGCTGAAGGCGATTTAGCGGACGGTGTAGATTTGCTTCAAGTATTATGTGATATTGGATTTGTTAAATCAAGAGGTGAAGGAAAGCGTCTTGTGAAACAAGGTGGAATCTATGTAAATGAAGCACAAGTAAAAGATTTTGCTCAGCAATTAACTGCAGCGGATCTAGATGATGGAAAGATTACAATCCGTAAGGGCAAGAAATCATTCCATCAATTAAAATTATAATCAGAGTGAATATCATAAAACACTAAGGGACTTATATCAGTCTTTTAGTGTTTTTTTTAGATATACTTTAGTATAATAGTAAGATGAAGTGGTGGTGAAAATTGATGACGAGTTATTTTATAATAGAAAAAGGAATTGTCGAACGTTTGGATTTGTCCATATATGAAAAGATGTGTTGTGTGATTCTGGCTAAATGGGCGACAGAAGATATTGAAGACTTCGATATGGAAATGCTGGCAGAACAAATGAGTTGTACAGTCAACAAAGCAAAGGAAACAATTCGACAACTAAAGCAAAAAGGATTTATCGAATCTGAAGGACAAGAAGTAAAAGAGGCACAACCACCTAGAATTATTAAGGCAGAAGATGTTGAAGGTTTAGAACCAATTCTCTTTGATGAGACGCCTAAACAACATCCTACGAAAGAAGAACTAATTGCGGATGTTAGAGAAATAATCAGTGAGCCGATAAATGATTCTGAGGCAAAAATAATACTGAATTTTGCTGGAGATGATTTAGAAAAAATTAAGTTTTGCTATAAGAAGGCTGTCAACCTTCAAGTTGGCGATAAAATAGAAGCTTTAATGATGGAATTGCAGCGAAAAGAAAAACCACCTGCAATCCTACCACCTATAGAATCGGTCGTTGAGCCACAAAGAAGTGAAAGCGCAGAACAGCGCTTTGAAAAGAATGATGTTTTAGATGAAGAGAGAGATGTTTATAGGGATGTAAGAGACGTATATAAAGAAGAAAAAGAAATGCCTGTTAAGGAAGAGCTTTTGGTCGAAGAGAAGGTTGAAAAAAAACCTTGGTATTTAGATGATAACGACGAACCTTTGGAAGAAATCATTAAACCGGCTAAAAGTAGCCAGATAAATACGCATATGATTCATAAAATGAAGGCATATAAGAAATATGGGAAATAATAATTATGACTGAAAAAAAGATTTTGATAGGTATCCTTATTATCGGTATTATTTTATTGATAGGCATTGGTGGACTGACATATATTCTACTGACCCGAGATCCTATTGTTATACCGTCAGAAAAAGAAGAAATCCTTGAGGATGAAATAATCGAACCGCCACCTTTGGAAGAGGATGCTTTGTTGGAAGCGACGAAATTAGTTGGTGAACGGCTACGTGTTTTTGATGTAGAAGAACGTCAAGACATGATTTTGTTTGCGATACGTAATAATTTCACATCGGGCATGAGTAATACTGAAAAAAAAGCCGTTGTTGAAAGTGTTGTGAATGCAGAGATGACGACTTGGAAAGATCAAGTTATTAGAGATACTTTAATCGAACTACATGGGGAGTATTCCAGCGAGGATTATTCCGCGATTGATAGAAAAACAAATGTTAAGCAATTAAAAGAATTTGTCACTCTTTTTGAGATGGAGGTTCTTGGAATAAAGTAGTGGAGGCATAGATGAAGAGGATATTATTAGTAGAAGATGAACTAAGAATGCGAATGATTGTTCGTGACTATCTCGAAAATGAAGGCTATGAAGTTATAGAAGCAAAAGATGGTATGGAAGCAATTAATGCATTTCAACAGCATGAGATTGATTTGATACTGTTGGATTTAATGATTCCGTTTTTAGATGGTTTCGGTGTATGCCGTGAAATTAGAACAAAATCAGACATTCCGATTATTATTATCACTGCAAAAGAAGAGGATGAGGATAAGATTAGAGGCTTTGATTTAGGTGCGGATGAATATGTGACGAAACCATTCAGTCCTAAGGTTCTAGTAGCGAGGGTCAAAAGTCTGCTAAAACGTGTCGAGGGTAGTATTGGTGGTAAGGATAGTATTCTTAGAGCGGGCGTTATTGAAGTCAATAAAATGTCTTACGAAGTGACGGTAGATAACCAAATAATCATATTAAGTCCCAAAGAGTATGAATTGTTACTGTTCCTGATAAAAAATAAAAATAAAGTTATGACCCGTGAAATGATTCTCGACAACGTGTGGGGGTACGATTATTATGGCGACTTAAGAACGGTCGACACTCATATAAAGAAATTAAGAAATAAGTTAGGTGAAGGATCAAAGTATATCAAGACAATTATTCGAGCAGGGTATATGTTTGAGGTGAAATAATGAAACATTTGAGTATTATGGTAAAATTGTTTATCATATCAGCGGCCTTTTTTATAGTATTTATGTCGGTTGCCTTATTCGGGCAATCAACTTTTTTTGAGAAGTTTTATACAACTCAGAAAATCAGTACGTTAGAAGAAGCAATTGATGGATTTAATAATTTGTATACATCTTCAGATTGGATGACCAGCGATGTGGTCAAACATACGAAAATCTTTGAGCAATACAACAATGTTTCTCTAGGGATTATTAATCAAAATTTCGACTTGATCAACAAAGAAATCTATGAAATTGTCATTAAAGAGAGATCCGGCATCATTACAAAGATTCGTTTGAACGGATTGATAGAAACAAAGGATTATTACAATCCAAATTTAAGATATGGCGATTATGTATCTGCTAATGGTGCACGATGGAAAGCGCCATTCGAGAATTTCACACCACTGGGCATATCTGTAAATGACATTAGATGGATCGGGACAAATGATGTTCTTGAGAAGGATATAGATTCATATATTGAAGGAAAAGTCATCGGCTTTAATTTACCTGAAGAAGAGGATCTGCTTAGAGGTATCGACAACCAGAACTTAAATGGTGCGATCGTGCGGTGGCGTAAAGATCATAAGTACGATCCGTCAACGAGACAACGCGAAGAGTTTATTTATCAAGATGCACAAACTGGTGTTGAAAGCATTGTGCTGGTCAAACCCATTTTAGGAACGAATGACATTGCATTTGTTGTAGCATCACAGCAACCGGTTCTTGAATCTTTACAAGTACTTCAGTCATATTATATTTATGTATTGTTGGGCGCGATTCTGGTTAGTTTGCTAATGAGTTATATATTTTCTGTAGTGGTCACGAAACCGCTGATTCAAATAAATGAAAAGGCCAAGGACATGGCTAATTTAAATTTTGATGATTACATTGACGTGACGTCCTATGATGAAATAGGATCATTGTCTGTAAGTTTAAATACTTTATCGTATAATCTAAAGCAAAGTTTGACAGAACTACAGGAAGCCAATACGAAACTCGTTGAAGACATAGAACGAGAACGACGTATTGAGATGATGAGACGAGAGTTTATCAGCGGTGTTTCTCATGAGCTAAAAACACCACTTGGTATTATAAAAGGCTTTGCTGAAGGTGTTAAGGATGGCATCGCCAAGGATAAAACGGATGTCTATATTGATGTTATATTGGATGAAGTGGATAAAATGAACGCCTTGGTACTGGATATGCTTGATTTATCTAGGTTGCAACTTGCATCGTATCGACTGGTGTTAAGCACTTTTGATATTGTGGATATGGCTCATGATGTAAAGGAACGGTTTATCAAGCAATTAGCCGAAAAAGAGCTGTTGGTTCATGTGAAAAGCAATGAAGAGATGATTGTTGTGGAAGGTGATTACAGGCGTATTGAACAGGTAATGGTGAATTATGTCAGTAATGCCATTCGCCACAGTTTCCGAGGTGAGGCAATAAATATTGAAATTGAAAGAAAAGCAAAAAGAGTGATGATTGCAGTTAAAAATATCGGTGATCATATACCTGAAGAGAAGTTGAGTAAAATATGGAATAGATTTTATCGTGTGGAAGAATCTAGGGCGAAAACCGATGGTGGAACAGGACTTGGATTAGCGATAACAAAAAATATTTTAGAGCTTCATGGAAGTTGTTTCGGTGTTGAAAATACTGAAAACGGCGTTGTTTTTTTCTTTGATTTAGAAATTTCTGAAGAAGACTATTCATAAAAAGTTACATAAAGAGTCTTGAATTTATTCTTTCTTGTGATATAATCGTAAAAGTTGACATAGCCACGGGCTATGTTTTTCTTTTGGATTTAAATGTGGATGAGAATTCAGAAGGAGAAAAAGTGAGAAGGAAAGGTGTTGAAAATGGAAAGAGCAAATAAATATGGATACTCTTTACCAGTCATTGCTTTAATGATTACAATTTCTCTAGTGGGTATTTTCGTTATGTTAGGTGTTCAAGAAAAGAGCATTGAAGAACGAGAAACGAAGTTATTACAACTTGAGTATCAAAGTCAACAATACATTGATACGATTGAATCACTAAATATGAAAGTTTCCCAAATGGAAACCGAAATTAATGAGAAAAAAATACTGGAAGAAAAAATTAAAGATATCGAACAATATATTAATCTAGATGACACGGATAGCGTTGCAAAAGCGGATGAAATTGCAGAGGGCACACCTCTTGATTTTGAAACGGCTTGCGTGGTTGTACAGTATGCAGAGCAATTTGACTTAAATCCATCATTGATATTGGCAGTGATTGATTTAGAGAGTAATTTTAAACAATTTGAAGTAGGCGGAGCAGACGATAGAGGGTATATGCAAATCATTCCTTCGACTGAAAAGTGGTTAGCAGGTGAATTCGGGGAAAAAATTGGTGTCGCATATGATCCGGAACAAATATTTGAACCGACGTATAACATTGGTCTTGGCGCAGCTTATTTAAGTTTGTTGAAAAATGTATATGGTGAAGACTATAACAGAATATTATCTGAGTATAACAGGGGACCTTATAATCTTAAGCGTTATTATGAGGCAAACAATACTTATGTAACAACATACTCAAAAGTTGTTTTAAGTAGAGAAAAGAAGTATTTAGCGTTTAACAATTAATATTTATAATGAATTATTTAGGGACTTTCCAGAGATGGAAGGTCTTTTTTTAGCGCTAATTTACAGAATATTGTTAATTTTATGTTTACTCTGGGTAAATACATCACTGGAGGTGATTGTTTGAAACTATCATTGGGTATGATAACAAGGGATTTTTTAACAACGGAACCGGTATTTGATTTTTTAGAAAATGCCCACAAATATGGGCACACACTTCATAGTGTGGTCGTAGCTTATTCGAGAGAAGTAGATATGGAAGTTGTTAGAGAAATCAATCAACAGTTAAAAGTGGAACTCGTAAAAATAAATGAGGATGAGGAGATGTACAGTCAGTTAAGACAGCAGGGCATCAGTCAGAAAAGCATTGATACTTTCTTAAAGTGTCCTCCTCTTGATGAAGCAAGATCAGTGACCTATGCAAAGAATAGGAACAATGTTATTACGAAGGCTATTTTAACGGGAACGGAAGTTCTTTTTTTTATAGACACGGATGTCTATCCTCGGTTGCTGACGAAAGACGTGACAGGAGAAATGAGCTTCAAAGACGTAGATTTTTTTGGCCGTCATTTGGAATATCTTAAATATGATAATGTAGCGATTACAACCAGTGACTATTCTGGGTACTACATTATTCCGCCAATGGAATTTGAAGGTATGGAAATGTTGTTTAAAGGATTACAGAAATCCAATGCATGTGACTTCATATTGAACAATAAAAAACATCATTGTCTTGTACCTGACAATGATATGCAGCGAAAGACCTTTGTAACGAATAAAATACTTGGAGGTAATGTAGCGATAAAGTTAGATGCATTACACGATCTTGTACCATTCTTTTCTTCTTCTTATGAAGTAGACGGTAGAAACTATTTGACAAGAGGGGAGGACACGATATTAGGTTTAAAAGTACATAAACATCCTGAATTTGATTGCATTGATATAGATACAAGGATTTTCCACAACACATACAGCCACTATCCAACAATCCCTGATATCGTTAACGATCAACGTATCAAAGATAGATTTTATTTTGCCTGTATGGGGTGGATTGGCCGAAATCCATTTCTAAATTGGATTCAAGGAGAATCTACTCAGGAAATGTATGAGCGTCAAAAGAAAGCCTTGGCGATAGGTGCGCCGGCAGTTGCAGAATATCTACAGGATGATCGATTCCTGAGATTACCCGAGGCGCTGGAAAGAGCCTATGATCGATTGAATTATACGATTATGGAGTATAATAAATTTTTGCTCGCGTGGCAAGAAATTTCGCAAAAATTACAAGTGAGAGGTGATGAATTTGAAGATATTGTTAGTTAATCATTTTCCGTTAGAAGGATCAGGGAGTGGGGTTTACACCAAAAATTTGGCAAAGGCATTGGTGAGTTTTGGGCATGAAGTAAAGATTATTTATCCAGAACATGAGCAAAAGGAGTACCAGGGATTTGAATCCCGTATTATTTTATTCAAGGGACCTTTTACTACGAAGTACGATTTAGACTTTAATTTTCCGTGCTTTACATCGCATCCTAGAAGCAATACGACCTATTATGAATTAAGTGATATGCAAATGAAGCAGTATATCGATAAATATGTTGAAGTTGTACAGGAAGAAGTAGACATGTTTAAACCGGACCTTATTCATGCGCAACATTTATGGATTACACCTTATGCTGCAATGCTTACAGGCGTTCCTTATGTGATAACGGCTCATGGAACAGACTTAAAAGGATTTGTTAAGGATGACCGCTACCATCCATTTGCAATTGAAGCTGCGTCCAAAGCAGAAAAAATCATTACGATTTCCAAACAAGTAGATGCTGAGACAGAGCAGTTATATAAGATACCAAAAGAACAGCGGATGATTATCCTAAATGGGTATGATGAGTCTTTATTTAGACCGCTACCTTTAGACAAAAATAAAATTTTAACAGAATTTGATGTCGGTGATGAAGCGGATTGTATTGTGGCATTCGCAGGAAAACTGACACACTTTAAGGGCGTGGATGTACTGCTTAAGGCCGCTAAACATTACGAGCAATCGACTTGTGGTAAGGTGAGTACTATTATTGCTGGTAATGGTGAACTTTATGGAGAACTCATGAGAATGAAGGAATCGTTAAACCTTGAGCGCGTTCATTTCTTAGGGCATGTCAATCAGGAAACATTGGTTAAAATGTATAATATCGCGGATGTAAGTGTAGTACCGTCAAGAACAGAACCATTCGGATTGGTGGCAATCGAAGCACTGGCTTGTGGGACGCCTGTCGTAGGCACTAATCAAGGTGGATTGCCGGATTTCATTGACGATAAAGTTGGACGCCTTGTAGAAGTTGAGGATGATTTGGAGCTTGCTGAGGCTATAATGGCAGAGTTGCGTCATACTGACAAAAAATCGAGAGGCGATTACTGTGCGGAGTATGCAGTAAATGGGTTCTCTTTGGAACATTCAATCAAAGCAGTTGAAGAGTTATATGAAGAAATATTAGGCAAGCGATAGTAAAAGGAACTTAGATTGAAAAGGAGCGAATGTGATGAAGGTTGCTATGGTAATACCAACATATTGGAGTCGGGCAAAAGATGACTCTTGGCAAGAGGGGGATGCAGTATATGACCATCCCACACCAATTGATGGAAAAGATACGCTTGGGCGAACACTTGAAAGTATCCGTCATTTAGATAATAAAGACTTTCAATTGATCATACCAGTTTGTCCAACGGCTGATGAAATTGAAGAAAGGGCTGAAGAAAGAGTCCGTCAAATTGTTGAGATGTCAAATCCAGGTGTTGATACATTTATTTTTACACCGAAACACCTTGATGAAATCAAAGAGGTGCTGACTGACAATGGACTTACTTCCGAAGCTGCTACACTGTTAAGTCAGCGTGGGTATTCAAACGTCCGAAATATATGTATTTATACCGCCAGCGCCATTGGAGCAGATGTAGCGGTGCTCATTGATGATGATGAGATTTTTGAAAATACAGCCTATGTTGATATGGCAATCGAGTTCATTGGCAAACGTATTTATGGTAAAAGTATTTATGGGGTTGCAGGCTACTATCTTAATAAATATGACGAATTTTATGATGATGTTGATATTGTTCCATGGATGACTTATTGGGACAGATTTGGATCTAAGACAAAAGCTTTTGATAAAATTATCAGTTGTGAACCGAGATTAAAAGTAACGCCATTTGCTTTTGGTGGCGCTATGGTAATTCACAAAAATATGTTTAATATGATTCCATTTGATCCAAATGTGACCCGTGGCGAAGACATGGATTATCTGTTAAATTCAAAAATGTTTGGATTTGATTTTTTCTTAGATAACAAGTTAAATGTAAAACATTTGCCGCCTAAGAAAAATCACCCGATTTGGAAGCGATTTAGAGAAGACATTTATAGATTCTTATACGAGAAATCGAAAATTGAAAATCAATATGAAGTTAACAATATGAACCGTGTCAGTGCTGATGACTTTAATCCGTATCCGGGAGATTTTTTAAGAGATGATTTAGAAGATAAGATTTTTAAGACGAATGTCTTATTAGCACTTGAGTATTTATCAGAAGGAGACATTGAAGGGTGTCGAGAAAGTATCCGTAATGTCTATCTAAGTAAATATGAAGCCATTCCTAAAATTGATACATTTACGGAATATCGTAAAATTCAAAAACATTGGTTAAAGATTATTGAAGGCACTGTGAATAAGAAGGATGACATTCGCGCAATTATTGAAGGAACCAACTTCAATCGTGTTGTGTATAATATTGATTTAGAAAAATATGAACGTATCTCAGCACCTATTATTGAAGATACCATGAGACGTATTGAGTACTTTAAAGATTTTTCACAAGAAGAGTTGGCGGAACTTGCGTCTATTGCGAAGATGAAGGCTTATAATAAAAACGAAATCATCTTTAATGAAGGAAACAAAGATTTAGCCTTATATTTCTTAACAAAAGGCTCCGTGCGGATTGTCAAAATTGATGATAAGAAAGATGAGATTGTTTTGGGTAAGGTGGAGAAAGACGACGTTATCGGAGAAACCTTCTTAACTAAAGAAGTGTATAATGCGACAGGTATTTCCAATGAATTTGTTGAAACGCTTTGTATGACTAAAATGGATATTAACAGTTTAATTGAGTCAAACCCTCAACTCGGTAATAAAATGTTAAGATTCTTTTTAGAAAGAATGTATATGAAATTAAATAAAACTAATATACTATATAAAGAGAGTGTAGAAAATGATGAAGACGTATCCAGTCTAAAATAGAGGGGGATATTATGAAAGTAAGAAAAGCAGTTATACCTGCCGCGGGCTTAGGTACGAGATTTTTGCCTGCAACAAAAGCGCAACCGAAAGAAATGATTTGTATTGTAGATAAACCTGCAATCCAATATATTGTCGAAGAAGCTTTGGCTTCGGGTATAGAGGAGATTCTAGTAATCATTGGTCGCAACAAAGAATCCATAGCAAATCACTTTGATCAAACACCAGAATTGGATTACCTATTGGCTTCAAAAAATAAGACAGAACTTCTTGAAATATCAAAAGGTTTATCTGAAATGGCTAATATTCATTTTGTTCGTCAAAAAGAGGCAAAAGGTCTTGGACACGCAGTGTTATGTGCCAAAGCATTTGTTGGTGATGAACCGTTTGCCGTACTTTTAGGAGATGATATTGTAACAGGAGATGAACCTGCACTTAAGCAATTGATTAAAGCCCACGAAAAATATGGTGCATCGATACTTGGTGTCCAAACAGTGGCAAAGGATCAAGTTGATAAGTATGGTATTGTAGATGGTGAAATGATAGAGGACCGTACTTATGAAGTAAGTCGACTTATCGAAAAACCGTCAGTTGAAGAGGCGCCATCAAACGTTGCGGCTTTAGGGCGCTATGTTCTGACACCAGAGATATTCGAGTGTCTAGAACGCACACCACGCGGAAAAGGTGATGAAATTCAATTGACTGATGGGATGGATATTTTAAGAGAGACTCAAAAAATCATGGCCTATGATTTTACAGGCAAGCGTTACGATACTGGTGATAAACTAGGGTACCTCAAAGCGACTGTGGAGTTTGCCCTTGAACATGATCAGTTGAAAGGTGATTTTAAGGCTTACCTAAAAGGGCTTGCCGAAGAACTGTAAATAAGAATATTACATTAATGAAAGGCGTCTATGAACATAGACGCCTTATACTTTTGATATTTATTTCGCTAACTCATATAACGATGTCGCGTAAATCTTAGTGGCTAAAATGAAATCATCTAATGCCATATATTCGTCTTTTTGATGGGCTAATTCTGGTCTTCCAGGTAATAGTGGTCCGAATGCTACAATGTTCTCTGCAGCTCTGGCATATGTCCCACCGCCAATTGTAATTGGCTCACTTGGATCACCGGTGTAATCTTTGTAGACACTCATTAACGTTTTGATAAGTGGATGATCCTTAGGCATGTAGATTGGGCCCTGATGACTTAAAGTCTTACATGTTACATCAAATGGATTATCAAGGGCTTCTTGAATACCGGACTCTACAATAAAATCTTTAAACGTTACAGGGTATCGAATATTTGCAACTAAAGATACTTTCTTGTCTTCTAATCTTAAGACGCCAGTATTAAATGTCAATTTTCCAGACTCATTGTCTTCGAATCCACAGCCTATAGATTCGCCGTTTATTTCAAGTCCAATGAAACGACTGTAAAAACGAATGAAATTAGTCAGATCCCCAATTTGAAGATCCAGCGTTTCCAAGAAGTTCAGTAAGTGTGCAATGGCATTAACACCAGCTTCAGGTGTACTACCATGAGCAGAAACACCTGCTGATACAATCTTATATTGATCGTCACCGAGGGATTCGAATGACAATTGCGCTTGATGCTGCTTGTTGTAGCTTTCAAGTATATGGTCAAACTTTTGTGTTCCTTTAATGATGGCTTCGGCATGTTCTGGAACCATATTGGCTCTAAGACCACCGTCAAGCGTAAGAATTTCAATGCCACCATCGTTTAATTGCTCTTTTATTTCCTTCTCAAATTGGATGTCCATGATGCCTTTTTCGCCGTGTATCGCTGGGAAATCCGCATCAGGTGTAAAGCCCATGGTAGGTGCTTCTTCGTGCTTCATATAGTAGTCAATACCTTGCCAATTCGTTTCTTCGTTTGTACCAAAGATTAATCGGATACGTTTATTCAATGCAATGCCAGATTCAAGTAAAGCTTTCATTGCATACATTGTCATCAGAGCAGGTCCCTTATCATCAAGAATACCACGACCGTATAACTTGCCGTCTACTATTTTTGCATCATATGGTGGATGTGACCATCCTTCGCCTTCAGGTACAACATCAAGATGTACCAATACGCCGACCATTTCCTTGCCTTCGCCGATTTCTACATATCCAGCATAGTTGTCTACATTTTTCGTTTTAAACCCTAGCTTTTCACCTAAAGCCAATACATATTCCAATGAACGCTGAACACCTTCTCCAAAAGGATAATCGCCAACGGGTTCTTCCTCTGTACTTTTAATGCGGATTAATTCCTGGGTAGATTGAATTAATTCGTCATGATACTGGTCAATAAACTGATCAAATTTCATAAACACCCTCCTAAAAAATCTTCTGCCTCATACTTTCTATTCGACGTAGAATAGGGATGTCCTTTGTCTTTACAAATATTTAATATCTGCACGTGTTTTGAAGACGATTTTTTATGTTGTACCTTGTCGACACTCCGAACAAATCTGTCGGTTGTCTTGAGTCGTTTACTTAAAAATACAAGGTATAAAAACGTAAACACACAAAGATATTAACTGGTATTATACATTGTTGGGGTATGGATTTGTGATATAATGTGGTGTTAATAAAGGAAGAAATGAGGGATTACATGGAAAATTTATTGCCATCTCTTCGTGAGATGTTTGAGAATGGAAATCTGATTACAGGTATCATCAGCAAAAAACGACAAAAGAGCGCACCTATTGAAAAGGTTAAGATAAAGCCGGTATTGATCAAAGAACAAGTCTTGTATCAAGTGGAGTTATTTGATGGGAAGCAGGTACAGCATTTGAATTTAAACGAAGCGGATGTTCTAGAGAAAATATATGCTTTATTAAATGAGGACTTTTTACAGGGTATGTTTTTCTGTGGTACAGGAGATTATCAGGTCTTGATCAGTAAAAAGAACAAAGTGAAGGTCCTTAAGAAGAAGGCAAGTCGCCAATTAACACAGGTTACATCGCACAATCGCAAGAAAAACTACATTATTAATGAAGGCGACAACTGTGACTTCTTAATTGCCCTTGGTGTTATGGACGCAAATGGGAAAGTGAAGAAATCGAGATACGATAAGTTTAGACAGTTGAATCGCTATTTGGAAATTATCCAATCAAGTATAGATGCCCTTAATAAGGAAGAAACTATTCGAATCATCGATTTTGGTTGCGGTAAAGCTTATTTAACCTTTGCACTTTATTATTATTTGGTAAAGATGCTTCATTTAAATGTAGAAATTGTTGGACTGGATTTAAAAGAAGATGTGATTCATTTTTGCAATAAGTTAAAAGATGACTTAGGGTACGAGGGATTACGATTCGAAATTGGAAACATAGAGAAATATACATCGGAAGTACCGATTCATATGGTGATTTCACTTCATGCATGTGATACGGCAACAGATGCTGCGCTCGCAAAGGCTGTTGGGTGGGATAGCGAAGTCATTCTTGCTGTTCCGTGTTGTCAGCATGAATTGTTCCCACAGTTAAAGACAGACGCATTAAGTGTCCTAGAAAGACATGGCATATTGAAAGAGCGTCTAGCTGCTTTAACGACTGATGCAATTCGTGCCAGCGCGATGGAGATAATGGGCTATGCGACTGATATCTTTGAATTTATCGATATGGCCCATACACCGAAAAATTTAATGATTCGTAGCGTCAAAAGAGGGCATTATTCTAAGGAGGAAGTACTTCGATATCAGGAAACGAAGGCATTTTTCAATATTCATCCGTCTATTGAGACTTTTCTCGGAGAAAAATTTGAGAAAAGACTAAATGATGAAATGAAGCAATGGCAACAAAGATAACGATTTCCTAAATAAGATTGAATTGTTTGAAAAACCTTCGATTGACAATCTTGTATACAGTATAATATACTGTTTGTATCGGGTAATTTTATTTAAATTTTGTGTTAGGAGGCAATTGTCTAATGGGTAAAAAAGTTATGAAAACTATGGATGGTAACACGGCTGCTGCTTATGTATCATATGCATTCACTGATGTTGCTGCTATCTATCCAATCACTCCATCATCAAACATGGCTGAATATGTTGATGACTGGGCTGCGTATGGAAAAAAGAACATTTTCGGTCAAACAGTTAAGGTAAGCGAATTACAATCTGAGGGTGGCGCTGCTGGTGCAGTTCACGGATCGTTACAAGCTGGTGCTTTAACAACAACTTTCACGGCATCTCAAGGTTTATTACTAATGATTCCAAACATGTACAAGATCGCTGGTGAGTTATTACCTGGAGTATTCCATGTAAGTGCTCGTGCTATCGCATCTCATGCATTATCAATCTTTGGTGATCACTCAGATGTTATGTCAGCAAGACAAACTGGATTCGCGATGTTAGCATCTGGTTCAGTTCAAGAAGTTATGGATCTTGGTGGTATTGCACATTTAGCTGCAATCAAGTCAAGAGTACCATTCATGCATTTCTTTGATGGTTTCAGAACATCACATGAAATTCAAAAAATCGAAGCGATTGAGTATGATGATTTTGCTAAATTAGTAGATTATGATGCATTAAACGCTTACAGAAGAGGGGCATTAAACCCTGAGCATCCTGTAACTAGAGGTACAGCTCAGAATCCTGATATCTTCTTCCAAGCTAGAGAAGCAGCAAACAAATTCTACGATGCAGTTCCTGAAATCGTAGTTGACTACATGAAAGAAATCAGCACAATTACTGGTAGAGATTACAAGCCATTCAACTACTACGGTGCTCCAGATGCGGAGAACATTATCGTAGCAATGGGTTCTGTAGTGGATACAATTGAAGAAACAGTTGATTACTTAAATGCTCAAGGTGAAAAAGTTGGTCTTATCAAAGTAAGATTATACAGACCTTTTGCTCCTAAGTACTTCTTCGATGTACTTCCTGCAACAGTAAAGAAAATTGCTGTTTTAGATAGAACAAAAGAGCCAGGTTCAATTGGTGAACCATTATACCTTGACGTAAGATCTATGTTCTACGAAGTGGAAAATTCTCCAATTATCGTAGGTGGACGTTACGGTCTTGGTTCGAAGGATACTACACCTTCACAAGTTAAAACTGTATTTGATGCATTAAAAATCGAAAAGCCTAAGAACAACTTCACAGTTGGTATCACTGATGACGTTACGAATCTTTCATTAGAAACTGTAGACAGAATCGTTACTGAAACTGAAGGTACAGTTAGATGTAAGTTCTGGGGTCTTGGTTCAGACGGTACTGTTGGAGCAAACAAAAATGCTATCAAGATTATCGGCGATAAGACTGATATGTATGCACAAGGGTACTTCTCTTATGACTCTAAGAAGTCTGGTGGAGTTACAGTATCTCACTTAAGATTCGGTAACAACCCAATCAAGTCGACTTACCTTATTGATGAAGCTGATTACATTGCGTGTCACAATCCATCATACGTAACTCAATACGATTTAGTTGCTGGTCTTAAGAAGGGCGGAAAGTTCGTTCTTAACTGTAAGTGGAACGCTGAAGAGTTAGAAACTCACTTACCAGCTTCAATGAAGCAATATATCGCTAAAAATGAAATCGAATTCTACACATTAGATGGTACAACTATCGCTGAAGAAATCGGTTTAGGAAATAGAATTAATATGGTAATGCAATCTGCATTCTTTAAGTTAGCAGACGTAATTCCTTACGCTGATGCAGCTGCTTACCTTAAAGAAGCAATTGAAAAGTCTTACGGTAGAAAAGGTCAAAAGATCGTAGATATGAACAACCAAGCTGTTGATGCAGGTGCTGAAAAGTTAACGAAGGTTGATGTACCAGCTTCATGGGCAACTGCTGAAGAAGTTTGTGTTGGCGACTGTTGTTCTGGTGGACCAGTTAAAGAAACTGATTTTATCAAGAATATTCTTAGACCAGTTAATGCACAACAAGGTGATAAGTTACCTGTTTCTACATTTGCTGGAATCGAAGACGGATCTTTCGAAGCGGGTTCTTCTGCATACGAGAAGCGTGGTATCGCAGTTTCAGTTCCTGAGTGGAAGATTGAAAATTGTATCCAATGTAACCAATGTTCATTCGTTTGTCCACATGCTGCAATTAGACCTTTCCTTCTTACAGATGAAGAAGTTGCTAATGCACCAGAAGGATTTGAAACGAAGAAAGCAATGGGTAAAGGCTTAGAAGGCTTACATTACAAAATCCAAGTTTCTGCATTAGACTGTACTGGTTGTGGAAACTGTGCTGATATCTGTCCATCAAAAGTCCCTTCATTAGAAATGAAGGCAATTGATACACAAACAGAAGTACAAGTTCCTTTCTGGGATTACGCTGTGTCGTTACCAGTTAAGGATGACAAAATGGGCTTAGGCACTGTAAAAGGTAGCCAATTTGCTCAACCATTATTCGAATTCTCTGGCGCTTGTGCTGGTTGTGGAGAGACTCCTTACATGAAGGCAGTTACACAACTTTACGGTGACAGAATGATGATTGCTAATGCTACAGGTTGTTCTTCAATCTGGGGTGGATCTGCTCCATCTACACCTTACACTGTAAATGCTAAAGGACAAGGTCCAGCATGGGCGAACTCTTTATTCGAAGATAACGCTGAATACGGTTACGGTATGAACTTAGGTGTTAATGCTGTTAGAAATGGCCTTGAAGCTAAGTTTGAAGAATTAGTGGCTATGGATGTAGACGCTGCTGTTAAGGCACCGTTCCAAGCATGGTTAGATAACAAAGAAGACGGAGATGCAACTAAAGCAGCTGCTGCTGAAATTGCTAAAGTTGTTGCTGCAGGTTCTGATAACGCAGAAGTTAAAGCGATTCTTGACTTTGCTGACGAAAACAAAGATTTCATCGTTAAGAAATCTATGTGGATCGTTGGTGGTGACGGATGGGCTTATGACATCGGTTACGGTGGTTTAGACCATGTACTTGCTTCAGGCGACAATGTAAACGTTCTTGTATTTGATACAGAAGTTTACTCAAACACTGGTGGTCAAGCTTCTAAAGCGACTCCTACTGCTGCAGTAGCACAATTCGCTGCATCTGGTAAGAAAGTTAAGAAGAAGGACCTTGGTATGATCTCTACAACTTATGGTTACGTATATGTAGCACAAGTTGCAATGGGCGCTAATAAGAACCAATTCATGAAAGCATTACAAGAAGCTGAAAGTTATGACGGACCATCATTAATCATTGCTTACGCTCCATGTATCGCTCATGGTATCAAGACAGGTATGGGTAAAACTCAAGAGAGAACTCAAATGGCTGTAGATGCTGGTTACTGGCACATGTGGAGATTTGACCCAAGACTTAAAGAAGCTGGTCAAAATCCATTTATCTTAGACTCAAAAGCACCAACTGCGTCATTCAAAGATTTCTTACTTGGCGAAACAAGATACACTACGCTTGCTAGTCAATTCCCAGAAATGGCTGACGAGTTATTCGCAACTGCTGAAGCGGAAGCTAAAGACAGATACGAAGGTTACGTAAGAATGACAGAAATGAAATACTAAATCTCGATAAGAGATAGTGATGAGAGCTACTTCGATTGTGAAGTAGCTCTCTTTTTTCGTGATAAACAAGAATAGCTGCATTAGGCTCGCAAAGCGAGCTGGAGAACCGCTGGTTCTCGGCTATTCGTGTTTGTTAGGAAGCACGCCACCATTAGGCTATCGACGCGAGACGCCTAATCCGCAGGGTTAGTAGGCCGCGATACTTTCGTTTCAAACGCATTGAATTATCTTGTATTTTTATGCGCTTTTTTGTCGTTTTTGTCATGTAGCCCCGCGAGATGTGACAACAATGACATGACACTTGGCTATTCAAGTTATCAAATCATCAAAACACAAGCTTCTAATAGAGATGACAATAATATTTAAATGACATCAGAGAAATACCTAAAGTAAGTAAAGGGAATGATTCTAGAATTGTTAAATGATTCACTTTTCAGAAAATTGAAACAATGCGCTGTTATCATGTCAAGTTGGCACGATATATGCAACTATTTATAAGTAGCTGCAGCTAAAAAAATTATCTGGGGGGAACAAAATGAATAATTCTAAACAACCGTCAATGAATATGACGAAGACGGGTCTTGTACTTATTTTTCTTATTGTATCTTTAACGTATACTATTCGTGTGTTGGATGGGTATATACACGTACCGTTACTGTTGTCAGCGGCGTTTGCAGGCCTTATTGCCGTTATGTCAGGCTATAAGTGGGAAGAGTTAGAAGCAGGGATCGTTCGAACAATTAGTATGGCGATGCCAGCGATTTTGGTTATGTTATGTATTGGTATGATTGTTGGTGTTTGGATTACAGCAGGCGTCGTGCCGAGTCTTATATACTACGGACTTCAAATTCTAAGTCCGGGGATATTCTTAGTAGCAACTTGTTTAATCTGTGCGGTTATATCTCTTGCAACGGGGTCTTCGTGGACGACTGCTGCAACTGTGGGTATCGCACTTATCGGTGTTGGTCAAGGTTTAGGTATGCCGTTGCCGATGGTTGCAGGTGCAATTATTTCTGGGGCATATTTTGGAGATAAAATGTCGCCGCTTTCTGATACAACAAATTTAGCTCCAGCTATGGCAGGCGCTAATTTATTTGATCACATTAGACATATGATATTTACAACAGGACCGAGTTTACTTATTGCATTGGTTCTTTATGGACTGTTAGGAATGCGTTATGCTGGGAAGGCGCTTGATACTGCTGGGATTAATGAAATGTTAACGGCACTTCAAGGAAGTTTCAACATTTCATTATGGATGTTGTTACCACCTGTAATCGTAATTGCTATTGTTGTAATGAAAGTACCGGCGGTTCCGGGTTTATTTGGTGGTGTACTGGTTGGTGCATTATTTGGAATCGTCTTCCAAGGGAATTCTGTCGGTGATTTATTTATGAATGCTTATACAGGTTATTCTGCAAGTACAGGTGTTGAGTTCGTTGATTCACTTCTGTCAAGAGGTGGTATTGAGGGGATGTATTACACGATAGGCCTTATTCTGTGTGCTATGTGCTTTGGTGGTATCATGGATAATGCTGATATGCTTAAGACCATTGCCGGTGGTATCATGAAGTTTGCTAAGAGTACAGGCTCTTTAGTTGTTGCGACTATTTGTACAGCGATTGCAACAAATGCAGTTGCAGGTGATCAATATTTAGCAATTGTATTACCAGGTAGAATGTTTAAAGAATTATACGACGAACGAGGCTTGGCGCCAAAGAACCTTTCTAGAATACTAGAAGATTCAGGAACTTTAACGTCGCCGCTTATTCCTTGGAATACCTGTGGTGCTTACATGTATGCTTCACTTGGTGTGCATCCTTTTGCTTATGCACCATATGCATTTCTTAATTTAATTAATCCACTTGTTTCAATCTTCTACGGTTTCACGGGCATAACGATGGCTAAGATGACCGATGAGGAGTTTGCTACTTACCAAGCGAGCAAAGAAACAGTGTAAATTACCCTTTAGAAAGTTATCTTATGAAAAGACTCAGCGACGGCTGAGTCTTTTTACGTTTGCCACACTCGTGAATTTCTTGCGTTGAGAGGTATTTGACTTCAAGGATCGGTGACGCTTATTTAAGCTGGATGCAAAATCCTTAGACGGTGCATGAGTGTGCACAATATTCAAAATTGTGTATAATAGAGTCAGTGAGGGGGAATGAGAATGATTCGATTTTTACATGAAGGAACGAGATTATACACGCACACTACCCGCGCATATAGACTCTTTACTTACATAAAAGAATTAGATAAATGGCATAAGGAAACGTATAAAGTTGATTTTAAGGAAGGTGGTCTTTTCGAGATTGTTGGCGAAGGTATGGGACAACAAATTCGATCGACTGGGACACTCTTCAAAAGTTATGAAAGAGAAGCAATGATTGTTTTTGAGTGGAAGGATGACTATCGGTTCACCGATACACCTGCCATAGTCGAGGTGCGTATTATGGCTGCCACATCAGAAACAGAGTATTGTACAGAAATTCATGTGGTGCATAAGAATTTGGATGTTCTTGATGAAGAAGCCGTTGAAGTTTACAGGGCTTTTTGGAAGGATGTCTTGGAACGCATGCGCCGCTCTGTTAATGGAGACTGGATCATTAAAGACTCAGAATTAACATTGGATTGCTTTAAGTAGGTGGATGATGGATAGTCATAAATTTACGGTTAAAGAAGCAGTGCTGATTATGCTGGTAACGATTGGCTCGATTGGTGCTTGTTTAGTTGCGGGCATATCAATGGTTTATGGTTTCCTGGTAGCCCTTATGGCGACGGGGGCAATGCTCATCAAATATGGCGCATCGGTAGACAAGATTGGACGCACTTTACGGCACGGCGTATGGGAGTGTCGCATGATATACGTCATCATCGTTTTGATGGGTGCGACGATAGCCATATGGATAGCATCTGGCGTGGTGCCAATGTTGATCTACTATGGCTTCATATATATTGAAGGACTCAATTTTCTATTTGCAAGTTTTGTGATATTAGCCTTGTTATCCTATGTGATGGGTACTGCAATCGGAACAATTAGTACTGTAGGAGTTGCCTTATATGGTATAGGCATAGGATTTGGAATTCCCAAAGAGATTATTATTGGAACGCTTGTGTCTGGTGCCTTTATTGCGGATAAAGTGTCGCCAATTTCAGGATTGATGAATTTGACTATTGCTACAGTTGGAACTGATTATAAACGGTATATGAAAGAAGAAATGAAAACGCTGTCTGTAGGCATTGTTGTCTGTCTGATTTTTTATTACATATTAGGGAATCAATATACGGTAGGCTCATTTGGACCAGAGGTAACAAGTTTTAGTGCGGGCATTTTGCAAGTGTTTCATTTAACGCCGTGGTTGCTGTTGTTTCCGGTGCTGGTTGTTGTATTGGCTCTTAGAGGCGTAACTACGATAAATACAATGAGTATATGTGTTGCACTTGGAAGTGTTGTAGCCATAGTCTACCAAGGTGTTTCAATATCTATACTACTGGGGTGGTTATGGAATGGCGTTCATTTGAGTAGCGGCGTAGAAGCCGTCGATAACATTATCAAAGGTGGTGGCGTCAAACCGATGATTGAAGTTATTTTAATTGTCATGAGTGCTGTTGCTTTAAGCAGCTTGTTTGAATTAGGTGGCGTTTTTGATCCTGTTATCAATGCATTGATTGGTGATACCAAGAATCCAGGGAAATTGTTGAGGCGAACGGCCATTTTAAGTATGGTGTTGACGTCAATTACTTGTGATCAGACGGTGGGGATTATTGTACCTGGTAAGCAGTTGAAGGACCGTTATTTGGAAAGTGGATTAACAGAAGCACATTTGGCAAGTGCGATTTCTGATTCAGGGACAATTCTGGCTCCTATAGAATTTTGGAATGTAAATGCATTAATCTTAATGGCGATTTTTTCAATTAATCCTGTTCAATATGTACCATATGCGATACTATGTTATGGTATGCCGTTAATTGTGATTGGTCGTGGATTAATGATGAGTGGTATAACGAATAAAATTGGAGTAAATGAACATGAATAATTATAAAATGACGATTGCATACGACGGAAGTCGTTACAAAGGATGGCAACGACTGGGTGCAGGCGAAAACAGCATCCAGGGTAAAATTGAAATGGTTTTATCAAAACTGTTGAAGCAAGAAATACAAATTATCGGATCTGGAAGAACTGATGCTGGGGTTCACGCAAAAGGACAAGTGGCCAATTTTCATTATAAAAAGAATCTGAATTGTGAGGAAAGACTTCAAGAAATTAATCATTACTTACCTGAAGACATTGTTGTAACCTCTTTAGAAAAAGTAGATGAGGAATTTCATGCAAGATTTAAAGCAAAGACAAAAACATATCGCTATTATATCTTACAAAAAGAGGTGCATGATCCATTTGTAAGAAAATACTCAGTGCATATTCCTGAGTATCTTGATATTGAAGCGATGGAAAAGGCTACTGAGTATGTTATAGGTGAGCATGATTTTACAACATTCACCAATGCGAAGTCAAAGAAGAAGTCGATGGTGCGTCGTATAGATCGTATTGATATATTCCCAGAAGATGATTATTTAATTCTAGAGTTTGAAGGCAATGGATTTCTTCATAATATGGTCAGAAGATTGGTAGGCACATTTATTCAGATTGGATTGAATGAGATAACACCAAAGGTGATGCAAAAATATCTCGATGCCAAGGATCGCCAAAAGATAACTTATGTAGCTGAAGGCAAAGGACTGTTTTTAGAGTCTGTATCTTATGGGGAAGATGAAGTATAAAAACTTTATAAGCATATAAAAAACACGTATTTGGACCAAAATCAATTTGGATCTAGATACGTGTTTGTTTTTGTTGAGTTATGGAATCACTCTGCGAATGCCAACTCTGTTTTAAGGTGATTCATTTCTTTACGAAGCATTAGTCCGCTAACGACTGTCGATAAGAAATCCGATAATGGAAAGGCAATATAGACACCTAATAATCCAAGGTCAAGGAATGATGGGAATATCAAAATCATTGGAATCAGTAAGATGATTTGTCTCAGCAATGATAAAATGAGCGCTGGTGTCGCTTTTCCAAACGCTTGGAAAACAGTTGATGAGATGATTTGTATCCCGACGATTGGCAACATCATAATGACGTATTTGAGTTGTAGCGCAACGGCTTGGATGACGGTTGCATTTGTCGTAAATATATAACCGACCTTGGAAGACGTGAATAGTAAAATAAGCCAGCCTGTAGTCGCATAGATCAAAAGTGAACGAATGGATACTTTTACAACGTCTTTAATTTGCTGATAGCGTTTTGCGCCATAGTTGTAGCCGGCAATTGGTTGTACTGCTTGAACGATGCCGAACATTGGCATGAAAATAAACATTATAAGGCGATTTACGATACCAAAGGCCGTAATTGCCACATCGCCACCATAAGTTCCAAGAGCGTTGTTTAGGAAGATTGCAAGAAAACTACCACCTATTTGACGAACAAATGCCGGTAAGCCGATTTTTAAGATTTCGAGTTGCATCAATCTATGGGGGATCCAGTGGTGAGGTTTGATTTTCAAGTGACTTTTACCGCTACGCAGGTAGTGGATTACATATAAAAATGAAACAAACTGGGATAAGATTGTTGCCAACGCAGCACCTCGAATGCCCATTTTGAGTCCGAAAATGAAGATTGGATCCAATAAAATATTTAAACCGGTTCCAATAATCATAATCAACATGGATTCTTTTGCATTTCCTTCGGCTCTAATGATATTGTTTGATGTAACGACAAAGGCGAAAGGTACACTTCCTATGAAAATAACTTGTATATATTCTTTTGCATAAATAAGAAGAGTATCCGTTGCACCAAATAGGTAAAGAAGCGCATCTGTTTTTAGGAAGCCGATGGCGACGAAAATGCCACTGATGATAATGCTCATGATATAGGCATTGCCAGCTATAGCGTTGGCTTTTTCTTCGTTTTTTTCACCGAGACTTCTCGAAATGGCAGATGCAGCCCCGATACCCACCATTAATGCGATAGACATAATGATCATTTGTATCGGAAAGGCAATGGCCAAGCCGCCAATTGCGTCTGGTCCGACGCCTTGTCCGATAAATATTGTATCGACTAAATTATACAGTGCATTCACAACCATGCCAATTGTTGCTGGGATAGAGAGTTTACGTAATAAACTAGGGATATCTGTTGAGTCTAGATGATTGTGTTTTTTTTCCATGTTAATCCTCGATTTCTATTGTTGTATTCCTCATAGGGATGGTAATGCATGGTGCCAAACCATCGATATATGTCTGTAATGCCTCCCGGGCATCTTCTTCTCCATGAGTTATAAATATCTGTTCTTTATTCTTGATTGACGCAAGCCAATTTTTGATCATGATTCGATCACCGTGACCTGAAAATCCTGAAAGTTTGATGATCTTACATTTTGGCGAATACTCTTTATCGTTAATGACAACAGTTTCCTTTTTCTCAAGCAACTGTCTTCCGATAGTCCACTCTCCTTGATATCCTACAAATATCAGGGTTGTCTGCTCCGATTCGATAGTTTCTTTTAAATGACCGAGAATTCGTCCACCTTGACACATACCGCTGGAAGAAATAATCACCTTGGGTGTTTTGTCCTTTGACAAGCGAACGGAATCTTTCATATCGCCGACGAATGTGATGTTTTTTGCGCTAAAAGGATCTACTTTTTTGTCGACCATGGCCTTGATTGATGGAATTAAATAATGAGCATCCTGTTTAAATAGTTTGGTCGCTTCTTTTGCCAGTGGGCTATCAACATAAATCGGCATGTTCTTAAAACGATCAAACTGTTCTGTTTTTCTATAGTGTTGAATGAGATCATATAGCAGTTCCTGTGTTCTACCAACAGCAAAAGATGGGATGATTACAGTCTGACCAGCTTGCAGTTCTTCTTCAATGGTAGCGGTCAGTTTGGCAATTCGTTTGTCGACATCTTGATGTTCTCTATTTCCGTAAGTGGATTCTGTTACCACATAAGTGCCACTCGGTGGTGCGATCGGTTGACCAAGTAGTGGGTTGTTACCTGATCCAAGGTCTCCGGAAAACACGAGGCTTTTTTGTGTAACTGTATTAGTTAATCGTATTGATGCTGAGCCAAGTAAATGTCCTGCATCGAAAAATTGGATTTCTAGATTTGCCTCCCGTATAATTTTATCAAGTGAGATGGGGTAAAAATACTGAAGTGTCTCATATACATCATCTTCTGTGATGAACGGCTCGATTGGCTCAAGACCGGCTTTGACGCGTTTTTTATTTTCAAGTTCATTTTCGGCTGCAATCACAGTGGCACTGTCCTTCAGCAATATTTCAGCAAGGTGATAGGTTGCTTCGGTGCAGTAAATTTTTTTGTGTACACCGTTTTTTATCAATAGCGGTAAGCGTCCGCAGTGATCAATATGTGCGTGGGTAAGGATGATAAAATCTACTTCGTCAAAGGGGAGTTCGGGAAGTTCTTTGTTCAATGCCAAATCATCTCCGACACCTTGGTATAAACCGCAATCTACCACAAAATTTCTTTCTTCGGTTTCGACGTAATATAAAGAGCCTGTAACAGCTTCTGTTGCTCCATAAAATGTTATTTTCATATTGACCTCCTCATAAAGTACTCTCTTTAGTTATATTATATACTATTGAGAATTTAATAAACGGATAGGGTATATTAAAAAAATATAAAGTTTATATTCAGGTGAAAAATTCAGGTGTTTTTGGGGTATATATACCAATAACAACATCTTAAGAAACTGTTAAGAATTGTCATGAAATTGAAATTGAACAAGGGATTAGGTATGCTATAATTAAGATTGGGTAACTCTAAAATGAACGATTAAATAGGAGGTTTTATAAATATGAAGATGCTAAAAGTTGTAGAAAAGAGAAAATCTGTACGTGAGTATAAAATGACAGATTTAGATGAAAGAACGTTGGAAACAGTAGTTAACTTCACTAAAGAAATTCCGGTGATTGACCAAAACATCAGTGTTGAACTAAGATTTATAATCGATGGCGAAGGGATTGCTGAAAAACTTGAGGGTGTATCAGGTTACCACGGTAAGATGATCAAAGCGCCACATTACTTTGCTGTATATGCAGACAAGAACATTGAATCGTACAAGTACGCTGGATATGCAGGAGAATGGGTTGTTCTAAATGCAGCGAAATTAGACCTAGGTACTTGTTGGGTTGAATCAGGGGATAGTGCCAAGGCAAAAGAAGTCGTAGGATATGACACTGATAAGGAGTTAGTGGCATTCATTGCAATTGGATGGCCTTCGAATGATACAAATCTTTCAGCAATTTATAATGCGAGTGATATTAATTCAGCATCGTCATTGACAGACCGTGGGTATCCAAATGTAAAAACTGGTCTTGGCGGTGAAAAAGATAGCCCGAGAATGGCAATTACAGAATTTGTATACCTAAAGGAATGGGAAAAAACATTAGAATATGATGAGTTGAACCAACGTGGATTAGACGAAGCATTTTTCTATATGAGATTAGCACCATCTTGGGGCAATAGACAGCCTTGGAGATTCATTTTAGATGGTGAGAAGATTGTTTTAGCAGTAAAAGACGATGCCGCGTTAAATGAACAAGTTGAAAATATTGATGCAGGTATTGCAATGCTTTATTTTGAGGTAGCGATGCATGATCTTGGTATTTCAGGTAGTTGGAAATTGGATGTTGAGAATAAGGAGAGCTACAAAGTGCCATCGGATTACTTTGTGGTTGGTTATTACTCAATGTAATAAGGAGTGCATTTTTATGAAACGCTTACGCGGATTGACAATATTATGTATTGCATGTTTGATGAATGTTTCGTCCTTCTCAAGCTTTGGAGGTACTGGTGTCGTTGTAATAGATACATCGATTCCTCATAACTTGGAGAGTGTTAAACTGTTTGTTAAAGAGCGGATGATTAATGAGTCAGAAGAAATAGTGCCAATAATATATAATGTAGATGGGTATGAACTGGTAGCGTCTCATAATTCAACTTTGCCAGATGATTTAGCGTTGAACTTAAAATATGACAAGTATTTAGTGGGTAATGATTATGTAGTCATGTTACATGGAACTGTAAATATTAGAACAGGTCCATCAACGGAATACGAAATTTTACGCAAAGGTTATACTTATGAGAAGTTTAAGTTGATTGAAACAGTAAAGGGCCAATATTATAGTGATTTTGGAACCAATGATTGGCATAAAGTGATGTATTATGCTGAAGGTGAAGAACGATATGGATATGTCTTTGGTAGCATTGTCGACGTTCGGAAATATGATTTTGAAAAAGCTTTCAATAAAATCAAAGAAATGGATGGGATGATCCATGGTCAAAACATTGCTCATATCAGCAATGTTAGAAGTTATAATGGTTATGCACCACTGTACAAAGGCAAGTATAAAGAAGATGATCGTCAAGTCCTAAGATATCAGTCGGCGCCAGGCTACTTTGAATCAACGACAAAGTCTGAGTTCAGATACTTGCAGGATGGTCGTTTGCTTAGGGTGGACGGGTATGACGACAAGTTTTACCATGTCACGACATTTGATACAAACGAACTGTATTATGTACCTAAAAAGTACGTATCATTTGATAAACAACTTGTAAACTTGACGCAAATTATCGCAATAGATTTAGCCAATCAAAATGAAATTGTTTTTGAAAAAGAAGAGGGTAAGTGGTCTGTAATATCATACGCTTATGCAACGAGCGGTGCTGTTAGTGAATACAAAGAAGCTACTGATCCTGGTATCTACAAAGCAATTTCAAAGAAAGATAAGTTTCTGTATCTTGACGATGTAACAAAGATAATCGCAGGGTATGCGCCGTATGCCATCAGATTTAACGGTGGTGCGTTTATTCATGGATTCCCTGTCAATTATCAATTAGTAAGGAAAACAGTTGTCTTGCAAGACGAGATTGTTGATGAACAAGGCAACGTTGTGCAAGAAAAAGTGACAACACAAAGGATAGTGGATCGTGTAGATCCTGGAATGATTGAGTATTCACCAACATTAGGAACCGTTCCGTTATCTCATAAATGTATTAGAAATACGACGAGTCATGCTAAGTTTCTTTATGATTGGATACGTATTGGAGAAGCAGTTGTCATCATAGAAGAATAAACCAGCGAGGTGTGACGTGAAAAAAAGGGGTATATTGCTTGTAGTGCTTGTTGTTATTGCAGCTGTTGTCGGAATGACAGCATTTCAAAAATATCAACAAGAACAAAGAATTAAAATTGCTGAAGAACAGCGTATCGAACGTATCGAAGCGTTTAGAGCTGACTATCATGCAACGAGAGAAGTTGTTGTGTCAACGGTGTTACCTATTCTTTATCAACAACAAAGAGAGATAGCTGAACAGAAACGACTTGAAATTGAAGCGTTTATCAATGAACATTCAAAATTTGTAAAATCGAAGTATTTGAAGATTTATAATGAACCACAAGGCGAAAAAATTGAATTGACTTTCCCTAGAGCGGCGACATTACTTGTTTTTGAAGAAAAAGATATCGATGGCACCATGTATGCACATATTGGGCCGGATTATGACGCTGGTCCTATTGGATGGGTTCCGGTATCAGATTTGACAAAAGATCGAACAGATTTAATGGATCGTTCGTATGAGAACGTGGATTATTCACCGCAGGAAAAGACTTCGGGTTATGCGTCGAATCCTAAGGTGGCGGTCAAAGGAATTTATGTAACGGGTTATAAGGCAGGCGGTTCTATCGACGCATTGATAGAGTTGACAAAGCGGACAGAAATCAATGCTTTTGTCGTTGATGTAAAAGATGACAACGGAAATATGCTATTCTTCAGTGAAACCGCTGAAAAATATGTTTCTAGTGCCAATAAACGACCATACATCAGTGATCCAGCTGCATTTGTACAGAAGTTAAAAGACAATGATATTTATGTAATTGCAAGAATAGTAACATTTAAGTCACCAAGGTATTCTAAACAACATCCAGAACGTTCTATTGTTTATAAGGGCACAGGTTCGTTGTTTAAATCCCGAGATGGTATCTCTTGGGCATCGCCTTATGACAGAGATCTATGGGATTACAATGTTGGTGTTGCTTTAGAGGCGGCTCAATATGGATTCGATGAAATCCAATTTGATTATGTTCGTTTCCCGGATACAGGATCTAAAAAAGATAAATTGCTTGACTTTAGGAACACTCTCGGCGAAAATAAGACAGAGGCAATTCAAGGATTCTTGAAATATGCTTATGAGAAACTATCAGCTGAAGAAGTCTATGTGTCAGCCGATGTATTTGGTTGGACTGCAACGGCAATTGGTGATGTTGGTATTGGACAGCACTGGGAGGCAATGACAAATGTTGTTGACTACATGTGCCCAATGGTTTATCCAAGTCATTATGGACCTGGAAACTTTGGTTTGTCAGTACCTGATGCGTATCCGTATGAAACCATTGATCGTTCAATGAAGGATGCGATAAAAAGAAATAACAACGTTGAAACACCAGCACACTTAAGACCATGGATACAAGATTTTAGTGCACCATGGGTAAAAGGTTGGATTCCATATGGTCCAAGAGAAGTTGGTCTTCAAATAAAAGCATTGCGTGATAATGACATCGATGAATACATTCTATGGAATCCATTGAACAGATATTCTGAAAGTGCATTACAATAAATTTAAAAAACAAAATATGAAGGAGGCCCTATGTTAAATCAAGAGTTAGCAAGAATGTTATTAGAAATCAAAGCTGTTTCTATCGTCGACGAGACTAATTTATTTACATGGGTAAGCGGCATAAAGTCGCCTGTCTATTGCGATAACAGATTAACAATCAGTTATCCAAAGGTAAGAACTACAATTGCGAAAGGGTTTGCAGACTTAATCAAAAAGCAGTATGAGGATGTGGATGTAATTGCTGGAACGGCAACTGCAGGAATACCCCATGCAGCTTGGGTAGCGGAATTGTTGGAAAAACCAATGGTGTACGTTAGAAGCACACCTAAGGGACATGGTAAAGGGAATCAAATCGAAGGTGTTTTAACACCAGGACAAAAGGTTGTTTTAATCGAAGATTTATTTTCGACTGGTGGCAGTTCGTTAAAGGCTGTTGAAGCGTTGAAAGAAGCTGGTGGAAATGTTCTGAAAGTATACAGTATTTTCAGCTATAATTTCACAGAAGTTCAAACAAAGTTTGAAGCAGCAGGCGTTGCGTTTGAAAGTTTAACGGATTATGCAACATTACTGCCTATTGCCTCTGAATTAGGGTATGTTGAAGAAGAAAAAGTAGCAACATTATTAGAGTGGAGTAAAAATCCTCGGATTTTCACTAAATAAGTTGTTGACAGGGCCGACTGTGCGTGGTATATTGTACTAGTCGGCTATGAGACCTATTAGCTCAGTCGGTAGAGCACCTGACTTTTAATCAGGGTGTCCCGCGTTCGAGTCGCGGATGGGTCACCATTTATAAGAAACCATTTGAGTATTTGCTCAAGTGGTTTCTTTTTGTATATACTGAAATTTCAATGTATAGATTTTTTTTGATGAGTTCGGTATAATGAAGAAAAGTCCATGAGGTGTTTTATGGAAAAAAGAATTAAACGAGTGTTTTTATTAATTGTGATTTCGTTAGCAGTTGTTTTTTTGCTACGCGCTATTGGGACCTATTTAGGGATATCCATACCTTGGTCGACGATCTACAATGTGTTTAATCGTTTTGCCGGGTTATATATTTTCTTAGTGGCGATATTTATTTTTTTTGAGAGTAAAGATCCTTCAAGGACGTTGGCTTGGTTACTGGTGCTAGCTCTATTACCGAGTGTCGGATTTTTCTTCTATCTATTTTTGGGGAATGATATCAGAAAACGCATCCGTACTAAAAACAAAAAGAACTTAAATTATGACTATGTTAAAAAAGCGGCGGTATTGCAACAATCAATCATTCAACATGTTGATTTCGTCAAGTCCACCGATAGTCGGGTTGATGACAAGTTGATTAATCTGTTGCTCCGTAACTCAGAGTCACCATTTTCAATAAATAATGAGGTAAAAGTACTCAAAAATGGTGAAGAGACGTTCAATTCGATTATTCATGCGCTTGAAGATGCAACTGACTTTATTCATTTAGAGTATTTTATCATTCGGGACGATAGAATCGGACGACGTATTAGAAATATACTTGTAGATAAGGCTAAGCAAGGTGTTGTTGTTCGGATAATATATGATAGTGTTGGTTGTTGGCAACTTGGTGATGGATTTTTTGAGCCGCTTAAGCTTGCCGGAGCACAGTTCCATCCATTTTTACCAGTAATGTCTCCACTACTGAGTCGAGAACTAAATTATAGAAATCATCGCAAGATTATTGTTGTTGACGGACAAGTTGGTTTTGTTGGGGGTCTCAATATTGGTGTGGAATATTTAGGAGAAAAGGAACTTGGATTCTGGCGTGATACACATTTAAGACTAAAGGGTGATAGTGTTTATACTCTTCAAAACATATTCCTGAATGATTGGTATTTTGTTTCGAAGGAAGAACTTAGCGGATCTTACTACTTCCCTAAAACGACAAGTTATGGGGACAAGGTTGTTCAGGTAACATCCAGCGGGCCGGATTCACAGTGGTTTACGATTCATCAAGCTTATTTTACAATGATAACAACTGCCGAAAATCGAGTTTGGCTTGTAACGCCTTATTTGGTACCTGACAAGAGTTTGCAAATGGCGCTTAAGACAGCTGCGTTGTCAGGACTTGATGTGCGTATTATTATTCCGAATAAACCGGATCATTTTTTTGTATACTGGGCGTCACGAGATAATATACAAGAACTGCTTGAAGCGGGTGTACGTATATTTACGTATGAACATGGTTTTATTCACAGTAAAATATTGTTGGTTGATGATGTTTGTGGTTCTGTGGGCACAGCAAACTTTGATATAAGAAGTTTAGAAATAAATTATGAGGTTAACGCCTTCATTTACGATCGTGAAGTGGTTAATCAATTAGCAAGTGACTTTAGAATGGATTTACACTATTCTAAGGAAATTCTTCTTGAGGATCACTTGAGAAGACCGTATAGAGAAAGAGTGTTAGAAGCAATGGCAAGGTTGGTATCACCACTTCAGTAGGAGGCAAGTATGATATATGCAGTAATGATTGTGCTCATGGTAGCACTTGATCGATGGAGTAAGATATGGGCTCAAGATATTTTGATGAAAGTGGATACCATTCCTCTTATCAACAATGTATTTCATTTGACGTATGTAGAAAATAGAGGCGCTGCATTCAGTATCCTCAATGGAAAAGTTGGATTTCTGATATTGTTCACTGGTTTAGTTCTTATTGGGCTGTGCATGTTGCTGATTCATAGTATGCGTAACGGTGAATCAAAAATATTGCTTATTGCACTTGCGATGGTTATAGGCGGCGCAATTGGCAATATGTACGACAGAATTGTGCTCGGGTACGTTGTGGATTATTTTGATTTTAGATTGATTAATTTCGCGGTGTTTAATGTGGCTGATGTCTTTGTGGTTTGCGGCAGTATATTGCTGGGATTGTATTTGATATTCATTGAAGGCAAAGAGAAACCTATTGTTAGATAACAAAAACGCTATTGGTATGAACTCTGAAAATGAGTCATTACCAATAGCGTTTTTTATTGTCTGTTAAGATCCTTCGATTTCTAATTTTTCAACTTTTCTATATAGTGTTCGCAGTCCGATGCTCAGTTCCTGAGCAGTTTTTTCTTTTCCGGATAAATCATAGCCATGACGTTCAAGAGCGTCGATGATGATCTTACGTTCGTATGAATCGATTTGATCTTGCAAAGAAAGTGATGGCAAGATAGATAGGGATTTTAATTTTTCTGGTAAACTGCTATAGGTCAAATATTTTGATTCTTCGATATTCACCATGTATTCTATCGTGTTTTCAAGTTCACGCACGTTACCTGGCCAGTCGTATTGGCGGAAAATATTCATTATCCCTTCCTCAAATCCGAAGAAGTCCATATGAAACTCAAAGGCATATTTTTTCAAAAAATAATTCGCTAAATACTCAATATCTGAAAACCGCTCACGAAGAGGTGGAATGGATAAATTGATAATGTTTAGACGATAGTATAAATCACTTCGAAACTTATCCTCTGCAATTTGCTTTTCAATATTTTGATTTGTGGCTGCAACAATACGCACGTCCAAATGAATGAACTTACTGCCACCGATTCGGCGAATCTGGTGATCTTGTAATACTCTTAATAATTTGGCTTGTAGGTGTAGCGGCATATCTCCAATTTCATCTAGGAATAGGGTGCCGCCGTTGGCAAGTTCAAATAAGCCTGATTTCCCTTTTCGTTTAGCACCTGAAAAGGCACCTTCTTCATAACCAAATAGTTCGCTCTCTAAAAGTGATTCGGGAATTGCAGCGCAGTTGATGGGCATGAATGGTTTATGCTGTCGATGGCTGGAAAAGTGTATTGCCCGGGCAAATAATTCCTTTCCGGTGCCTGTTTCTCCGGTGATTAAAACTGCAGAAGGACTTTTAGCTACCTTCTGAATTTTTGATTTCAAATCCTCCATTGCCGGATGATCTCCAATAATAGAATTTAATGTGTATTGTATGTTGGCGATGCTCTTCTTAGACAGAGATTTAGTGGAATCCTCCTGTTGGATATCTAGCATAACGACCTGGGATATCAATCGTGATGCTTCAACCAACACTGTGCGGTATCTAGAGAGCTCATTGTCGAAAATAGCCATATTACGGTTGTTGAAAAAAGAGATACTAAGAACACCGATATTTTTGTTGTGTATTGTAATCGGCGTTAAAAGTTCCATGGCGGCTGGACAGTTGTCTTGAAAACGGCATCCTTCGCAATATTCCATACATCCTGGGTCTGCAACGACGATTTCACCGAGATCAAATACTTTTTCGATGAATGGTTCGTGGACTTCGTTTCCTTTTTTTTCTATGTAGCCTTTGGTATAAGCAATCAGCTTAAAGTTAGTATCTATGATGGCTGCATCGACATCCAACGACGTAGATAGGACATCGATAACGTTTTGAATCGGATCCTGGACCTGTTGTAACATTTTATCACCTCGCATTTGTTAGTCATAATTGTTACATGTTGCAATAAAATTGTCAAGGGTGACATTAATGGCGGTTGAGTTTCTATTGATAATGGATGTCGATAATGAGGAAATAAAAATATAACCATTGAAAACACACGCTTGTAGATGAAAAACACCTAAGTGATCAAAAAGTTGGCACGATTCATGCTTTATATCTGGGTAACGACAAAAAAATTCAGGAGGTTTGTAATGGAGAATAAAAAATTTGTGCACCCTTATATTCCAAATTCTGTACCAGCGGTTCAGGAAGAAATGTTAAAAGATATCGGTGCGGTTTCAATTGAGGAAATGTTTGACTGTATACCAGAGGAAATTCGTTTCACTGGAGAAATGGACATGCCAAAACCCTTGTCTTCGGAATATGAATTGAGAAGACACATGGAAAAAATGATGAATAAGAATATTACCTGTGAAGAAAACATCAGTTTCTTAGGTGCTGGTTGTTATCAACATCATGTGCCGGCTGTATGTGATGAAATCGGTGCGCGTTCTGAGTTCTTGACGGCATACGCAGGTGAACCATACGAAGATCACGGTCGATTCATGTCGTTGTTTGAATATACATCGATGATGGCAGAACTTCTTGACGTAGACGTTGTCAATGTACCAACGTACTCTTGGGGACAAGCATCTTCTACATCTTTACGTATGGCAGGAAGAGTCACTAAGAGAGACACTGTTCTTATTGCAGGCAATATATCACCTGAAAGATTTAAAATTATGAAGAATTACTGTGGTACTGTGATGAACGTTGTTATGGTATCAACAAATGATCAAGGGACACTTGATTTAGAAGATTTGAAATCGAAATTGACTGGCGATGTAGCGGGATTATACTTTGAAAATCCATCATACCATGGTGTGCTTGAAGTAAATGCAAATGAAATTTCTGAAATGCTTCATGCAAATGGTTCCTTATCACTAGCGGGTGTTGATCCGACATCGCTTGGTGTAATAGCGCCACCATCAAGCTATGGTGTTGATATTATTACTGGTGATGTACAAACTCTAGGAAATCACATGAATTACGGTGGTGGTATGGGTGGTTTCATCGCTACTGAAGATAAAGAAGAATTGATTATGGAATATCCATCGAGATTATTCGGTATCGCACCAACAATGAAAAAAGGTGAACTCGGTTTTGGTGATGTCGCTTATGATAGAACATCATTTGGTGTAAGAGAAAACGGTAATGAGTGGGTTGGGACACATGCTGCGTTACACGGTATTATTGCAGGTGTATACATGGCACTTATGGGTCCTCAAGGAATGGAGGATTTAGGTCAAAGCATTCTCAAAAAATCAACTTATGCAGCTAAGAAATTAAGTGATATTAAAGGTGTGGCGCTTAAATACCCATCAACGCCATTCTTCAAGGAATTTGCAGTAGATTTTACTGAAACTGGTTTGACTGTAGAAGAGATTAACAAACAATTACTTGGAAAAGGTATTTTCGGCGGGAAAGATTTATCTAAGGACTTCCCATATATGGGTCAGAGCGCATTATACTGTGTTACGGAAATTCAAACAAAAGAAACGATTGACACGTTAGTATCGGCTCTGGAAGAAATTGTGAAAGGAAGTGAAGCATAATGGCGATGAAGAGAGATGAACTATTAAGAAATTTCCATCAGGCTAAATGGGATGAGCCTTGCATATTTGAATTAGGAACACCAGGGGAAAGAGGTCAGATTTTGCCGGCTGTCGAAGATGAAATAGAATCTGTTGTCGGTGATGTGTGGGGCTCTTTACCTGAAAACATGAGAAGAAAAGAAAAGGCGAAATTACCTGAAATGGCTGAAATGCAAGTGCTGCGTCATTATCTTAGAATGTCTCAAGCGACGTTAGGCGCGGACTTGAACGTTGATATCGGTCAAGGTACGTGTACGATGAAGTATTCGCCAAAGGTTAACGAGAAAATTGTTCGTTCGCCAAAGATGACTGAAACACATCCGCTTCAAGATGATTCGACTGTTCAAGGAACGTTAGAAGCAGTTCATGGCTTAGATGAAATTCTTCAAGCGGTTTCAGGAATGGACAAGTTTACTTTTCAACCTGGTGGCGGCTCTCACGCAATCTGGACAATCGCTTCTATGATGAAAGCATATCATGAGGCCAATGGTGAAGATGAGCAAAGAGATGAAATCATTACGACTATTTTCTCACATCCATCTAATGCTGCTGCACCGAAAGTAAAAGGATATAAAATCATCACATTAAATTATGATGAAAACGGTGTGCCAGATTTTGAAGCATTAAAAGCGGCTGTTTCTGAAAGAACTGCAGGTATTTTCGTAACGAATCCTGAAGATACAGGTATTTATAATGATAAAATCAAAGACTTTACAAGAGTGGTTCACGAAGTGGGTGGCCTTTGTGCATATGATCAAGCGAACTTAAATGGTATTATGGGCATCACAAGAGCAAAAGAAGCAAACTTTGATATGTGCTTCTTTAATCTTCACAAAACGTTTTCTGCGCCACATGGATGTGGTGGACCAGCATGTGGTGCATTAGGTGTTACTGATGAATTAAAGCAGTTCCTACCAGTACCCCTTGTTGAAAAAGAAGGTGACAACTACCGTCTAGACTATGATTTGCCGAATTCAATTGGTAAAGTAAGAGGATTTATTGGCACGACACCAGTTATCATCAAAGCTTATGCTTGGGCAAGAGCTTTAGGTGCAGACGGTATGACTGAGGCTGCAAAAATAGCTGTTTTAAATAATAATTACCTGCTTAAGCATATCAGGGAGATTCCTGGCGCGACAGCACCACTATCGGATGTTAAGTATAGAATAGAGCAAGTTAGATATAGCTGGATCGATCTATGCGAGGAAACTGGGGTGTCGACTCACGACATTTCATTAAGAATGGCAGATTACGGTTTCCATCTATGGAGCTCGCATCACCCATTCATTGTACCAGAGCCATTTACAATTGAACCAACAGAATCATACTCGAAATTAGAGCTTGACGAGTATTTGGCTGGATTACGCCAAGTGGTTAAAGAATGTAGAGAAAATCCAGACTTGGTAAAGACAGCGCCTCATAACAGTGTTATTTCAAGAGTGGATGAAACAGTACTTGATGATCCTTCTAAGTGGGCGATTACATGGAGACTGTTTAAGAAAAAGCAAGGATTTGAATTATAAAGAAGTAATGGTTACTTGATGGATTAAGGAGGTATAACTTGAAGAAGGTAGGGTTGGTCATCAATCCAGTTGCTGGGATTGGTGGTAAATTAGGATTGAAAGGTACTGATGGTTATACCTTGGAAGAACTAAGAGAACAATATGGTGCTGAGCCGGTCTCAAACAAAAGGGCGGCTCAGGCCCTTAAGCCATTAACACAACTAAAGGAGCCATTTCAGGTAATTACTTATGGTGGTGCCATGGGGGCGACTGTAGCAGATGAACTGTTTGATGACACGCTATGTATCGGAATGCCCAACGGAAATGATACATCGGCTGAAGATACAGTAGAAGCGGTCAAGCGCATTGCTGAGGAATCGGTGGATATTATGATATTTGTCGGTGGTGACGGTACTGCGAGAAATGTATATGAAGCCATTGGAACGGATCAAGTCTGTATTGGTGTGCCTTCGGGAGTGAAAATGCACTCCGCTGTTCATGGATTGACGCCAACGAAGGCAGGGGAACTGGCACGTGATTATTTGCTCAGTACCAATATGAGATTAAATGAAGCTGAAGTTATGGATATTGATGAAGTGCAATATAGGGACGGAAAGGTATTCGCAAAACTTTATGGCTATTTAAAAATACCCGTAGACAGAAAAAAGACGCAAAGTAAAAAGGCTGGAAGTAATGAAAGTGAACGTTATTTTCAGGATTCGATTGCGTGTTACCTAATCGATGAAGTCATGGATGAGGATACTTATTATATTGTAGGACCAGGAACGACAACGGCTCAGATTCAAAGACGTTTAGAGCAACCCTACACATTACTCGGTGTGGATATCGTTTATCGGGGTGAAACCATCGCTCAGGATTTAAATGAACAAGAACTATTGAAGTGGCTAGATGGTCGAAAAACGAAATTGATTATTACGCCTACTGGTGGTCAAGGATTTTTACTTGGTAGAGGAAACCAGCAGATTAGTTCGGCGGTCATCAGAAAACTGGGTAAAGACAATATAATCATTGTAGCAACGAAGGCGAAACTTATCACCTTTGGACCATCACCGATTTATATAGATCTTGATGAGGATTGCAACGATATGTTAAGAGGGTATCATAAAATCATCGCTGGTTATGATGATATCGTTCTAAAAAAAATCACAGATTAATGATTTTAAGAACCGTTTTATTGATTTTAGGTAGAACGGTTCTTTTTAGTGTTATTATTAATAAAAAATATTACTTCTAGACACATTTTGCGTTTATAATAGAAGGGAAAAGGTTTGAAAATTAGTTGGGAAGTGATAAAATGGAAAGAGTGCTAACGAATATCATCAAAGGAGCCATGTACTCGCTGATGATGGGAGCAGTAGGTGTTCTCGTGGCATTGGTATTAAAATGGCCTATTTTAAAAGGTGTATATGTGATGATTTTAGGGATGGGTGTTTTAGCGCTAATGATAGCAGTTTTGCTATTTGTCGGCACACCAAAGGCGCGTTTTGAGTATTTCACTGGGATGAAATACAAGCGTGGCGGTGCTGAATATGGAGCCTCACATCCTGAAAAAGTCCCAAAGGGACAAAGACAACAGTTAGGAAGCCAAGCAGGAGATCCTGCAATTATTGGAATCATAATGATTCTAATAGGGTTTTTTATAGAAGCACTAATGCATTAACAAAATAAGGAGGTTTTTATCATGAAAGTTATTGGTGTTATCGGCGCAGGTACAATGGGAGCAGGAATTGCTCAAGTATGCGCACAAGGTGGTTATACTGTTAAGATGAGTGCAACAAGACAATCATCTATCGACAAGGGTATCGCAACTATCGAAAAGAATTTGGATCGTCTTATTAAAAAAGAGAAGATCACAGCAGATGACAAAGCGAGCATTCTTGGAAGAATTTCAACTACATTGACAAACAAAGATTTCAATGACTGTGACGTTATTATTGAAGCAGCAGCTGAAAAAATGTCATTAAAGAAGCAAATCTTTGCGGAACTAGACGAAGTATGTAAGCCAGAAACAATTTTTGCTACAAATACATCGTCATTGTCAATAACAGAAATTGCAGCAGCAGTTTCAAGACCAGATAAAGTAATCGGTATGCATTTCTTTAATCCGGTACCAGTAATGAAATTAGTTGAAATTATTCGAGGAATTGCTACTTCTGACGAGACGTATAGTGCAATCGAAGAATTAACGAACAACTTCAAGAAGACACCAGTTGAAGTTAAGGAAGCACCAGGTTTTGTTGTAAACAGAATCTTAATTCCAATGATCAACGAAGCAATTGGCATTTACGCAGAAGGTGTTGCAAGTGCTGAGGATATCGACCAAGCAATGATGTTAGGAGCTAACCATCCAATCGGACCATTAGCGCTAGCGGATTTAATTGGTAACGATGTAAACTTAGCAATTATGGAAGTTCTTTATGAAGAGTTTGGCGATTCTAAGTATAGACCTCACCCACTATTAAGAAAAATGGTGCGTGGCGGTTTATTAGGACGTAAATCAGGTAAAGGATTTTACGATTATTCAAAGTAGGCTTTGGATATAATGTGTTTAAAAGATAAGAAGACTAATTAGGTCAACATAATGCCATTGGATATTTTATATTCAGTGGCATTTTATCTTCGATTTTCTATATGAAAAAGGATCTAAGTTTTAAGTTTAAGATGTTCATTTTTTACTATTACATATATATACGTTATTAGAAACTTTGGAGACTAGCTTAGATTAATCTTCTCAGGCACTTAAAGAGAATGGATCAGGAAAGTCTCTTTACTTTGTAATAGAATTGTAAATCCGATTCACTTTTATCTGTGATACAATCTAAGAAAGAAAGACGTTAGGAAGGAGATTTAGATGAAGTTTTATCTAAAGATATTTATTTCGTCCTTAATAGCATTTTCACTGATTTTCAGTGGAGCATTTTATATGATTACCAAAAATGCTAAGGACACAAGTGGTCAAAAACAACCTATAGCGCCTATTGTTATAGCAGATACAGTGGATAATGAACCGGAGGTTCCAGTCGATACTCGAACTGAGCTGGAAAGATTAGTGGATGCAAGTGACCGTGTCAATATCGTTGCCTTTGGTACCGATGGAGGCCGTGCCGATACAATAATGTTTGTCAGTTATTCGCCGAGTGATCAGTTGTTGGACGTTATCTCAATTCCAAGAGATACGTATCATCCTGTTGAAGGACATAATTTATCTGGTCAGAAGAAGATTAACGCCGTCTATGGATTTAAAGATGGTGGTGGTTCGGTAGGAATGAAAGGCGCTGTTCAAGACGTTTTGAATGTGCCAGTTGATTATTATGTAAAACTGAACTACAATGGTGTGGAAAATATCATTGACGTTTTAGGTGGTGTAGAAATCAATGTGTTTAAACATTTAAAATACGATGATCCGTGGTCGAAGCCGCCATTACACATTGATATTCCTGCAGGGAAGCAAGTGTTAAACGGTGAGAACGCAATCAAGTATCTAAGATGGCGTAAAAACAATGATGAGCCAGGTGATGGCGATATCGGACGAATTCAGCGTCAACAGGAATTTGTTATTGCGGCAGCAAAAAAAGCATTTTCGTTTAAATTGCCTGTTGTCATCAAGACTACATTTAATTATATTCGTACGGATATGGCTTTAGATTCAATGCTGTACTATGGCACAACGGCTACTGATTTCAAATTTTCGGAGTTGAAAACATACAAGTTGCCTGGTGACGTTACAACGATCAGTCGTGTAAGTTACTTATTGCATGATCCTGCAGATACGGAACAGATGATGATTGATTTGTACAATCGAGTACCAACACAATAAAAGTATACTATCAAAAAGGAGTTGTTATTCATGCAACTCCTTTTTGTTCAATTTATCTCTATACAGGCTTGGCTGTTCAACGGTGGGAGACCAAGAGCCTGCATAGGAATCTTCAATAAGTTCCAGCCACCATCGAGGATGGAGAGCTCTTAGCGCAAGCCGCTTGTTTGCGTCTAAATAAAAAAAGAGTTGCATTGAGCAACTCTTTCATACAATATAATGATATTTATTCTGCGATTTGTTCGCCTATTTTATAAACATTCCCAGCGCCCATTGTAAAGATAATATCACCAGGTTCAGTGTACTGCTCTAAAAAAACGATGATTTCATCAAACGTGGCAAAATATTTGACTGCTTGTCCTTCTTTTTGAATAAGCGTTGCTAAATCCTTTGCATGTACACGACCGTTATCAACTTCTCTTGCGGCATATATATCTGTAATGATTGTTAAATCAGCATCTTTAAAAGACGTTGAAAAATCGATCATTAATTCCTCTGTTCGTGTGTACGTATGTGGCTGGAAAATACAGATAATGCGGTTGTGCGTCAATTTTCTTGAGGCTGAAAGCGTTGCTTTGATTTCTGTGGGGTGATGGGCGTAATCGTCAATCACCATCGCTTCTCTAAAGAGCCCCTTATGTTGGAACCTTCTGTCGGCGCCAGAAAAATGCTTTAGCGTATCAATAATAACTTCGTTCGAAACACCTATAGAGTGTGCCGTTGCTATAGCAGCTAGGCTGTTTGAAATATTATGGGTTCCTGGGATGTTCAGTGTACATTTCATCAGAAACTCTTCGTTATAGAAAACTTCGAATTTTGAAGTGCCATCCTCAGCAAAAATAATATTTTTTGCCATATACGTTGCATCTTGAGTAATACCAAAAGTGATTAGTTCCGATTCCACGTGAGGGATAATGCGCTTTGCATCAAAGTCATCAATGTTGATAATGGCCTTTCCTGTTGGTGGAAGCAATTTGATGTACTTGGTAAATGATTCGACTATTTGATCGAGATCTTCAAAATAATCCAAGTGATCCTCATCAATATTCAAGATGATACTAGTTGTCGGCTTGAAATGAAGAAAGTTATCTTTATATTCACATGCCTCGGTAATAAGAATATCACCATCGGCAACTTTTGCATTCCCGTTGAATTCTTTGACGTTTCCACCAATCATGATCGTTGGATTCAAAGCTGCATTGTCAAGCATCAATGACAACATAGAAGTAGTTGTTGTTTTGCCATGAGCGCCTGATACGCCGATACTCTCCTTGTAGCTCGTCATGATAATTCCTAACATTTCAGCTCTGTTTAACATGGGTATGTCTAGAGATACAGCCTTTTGAAATTCAGGATTGTCAGTACCGATAGCAGATGAATAGACTACTAAATCAACAGATTCATTGATTTGGCTTCCATCTTGCTGATAGTAGATATTTGCTCCAAGAGATTCTAATTTATTGGTATTGAAAGATTTATTTAAGTCGGATCCCGATACGATGTAATCGGAGTTGAGTAATATTTCTGCAATAGCGCTGACGCCAATGCCACCAATGCCGATCAGATATATACGTTTTATATCTTCATTAAGATTTAGCATTTATAGCTCCTTTAAAATAATTGTTTTTGATTCCTGCAATTTACTTAGTCGCAATGAAAATTATATCATAAAACACAATGAATAAAAAATAATTCAATCAATAAATTTAAAGGTATTGTATTCTTCTCAATAAACGAATAAAATTAATAATAATAGGATAAAATATTCGGATGGTGATGGTATGAAAAAAATGAAAAGAAATGAGCGGATCGGGGCAATTGTAAAAATTCTTTGTGATCGACCAAATCACGTGTATACGTTGAATTATTTTACAGAATTATTTAATTCGGCAAAATCAACAATTAGTGAAGATTTAGTGATTGTGAAAAAAATAATGGAAGATCTTGCTTTGGGAAAAGTTGAAACGATTCCTGGTGCTGCTGGTGGTGTGAAATATTTACCGGTAGTAAATATGAAAAAAAGAAAGCAACTATTTGCTGACATGATTAGGGAATTACAAGACAAAGGGAGAATAATACCAGGTGGGTTTTTGTACATTGCAGATTTACTGTACAATCCGAAATATGTGAAACTGGTTGGTGAGTTGTTTGCTGAGAAATTCTCGAATCAATCGATTGACTATGTTATGACTGTTGAAACGAAAGGCATACCTTTAGCAATGATGACTGCATCAGGTTTAAATGTTCCTTTGGTTATAGCCAGAAATGAAAATAGAGTGACTGAAGGATCGACACTAAGTATCAATTACGTCTCTGGATCAACTGGGAAGGTTCAAACGATGTATGTTTCGAAAAAAGCAGTGCCTAGAAATTCCCGCGTCTTAATTATTGACGACTTTATGCGTGCAGGGGGAACGGCACGAGGCATGGTTGATTTGGTGACGGAACTGGAATCGGAAGTAGTTGGTGTTGGGGTGCTAATCGAAACGGTTGCGCCACAAAAGAAGATGGTTGATGATCCGTTTTCTATCCTCTTGATGGATGAAATTACAGGTGGCGAAATTTCTGTTGAGCCAAATCCACAACTGCTGAAACTTTAAATTGTAAAAAAAATTTAGAAAATTTAAAAAAATTTGCAGGAATATTCGTTTTTTTGCAGAACCTAGTATATATCAAGAATTGGACTCTATATTAGTCAGCGGAAAGGTAGGTTTTGGGAAAATGAATGTTACAGATGTTAGAATCAGAAAATTAAGAGAAGAAGGAAAAATGAAAGCAGTCGTTTCAGTGACGTTTGACGATGCTTTTGTTGTACACGACATTAAGATCATTGAGGGACAAAATGGATTATTTGTTGCAATGCCTAGTAGAAAAGTAGGAGAGGCAGATTACAGAGACATTGCACATCCTATCAACTCTGAAACAAGAACGATGCTTCAACAAGTAATATTCGACGAGTATGAAAAAGCGAAGGAACAGTTTGCAGAAGGAACATATGTAGAGCCATCAGAACAAGCAGAATAATTGAACGAGCAAGGGGTTAAATATAGGGTTTATATTTAGCCCTTTTTTTGTGTTTATTTTAATATTTGAACATTTTTACTTTTTTCGGAGAAAACGTTTGGTTTTGATTAAAAAAGTGATATAATTCAATATTGTGAAAGGGTGAAATGATGAAAAACATTAATGCTATTGTACTTGCTGCAGGTGCAGGTACGCGAATGAAATCCAAGACACCTAAAGTATTGCATAAAATATCAGGTGTACCGCTAGTCGGGCATGTTGTTGATTTATTAGAATCAATAAATGCATCAAAAAAATCAGTTGTTATTGGTCATGGAAAAGAATTGGTTGAAACCTATTTGACATCACGTGATGTGTCGATTGTTTACCAGGAACAACGTCTTGGTACTGGTCATGCAGTGATGATGGCGCAAGAGACAATTGAAGACGATGAAGATGTATTGGTGCTAACAGGCGATACGCCTCTACTAAGAGTAGAGACGATTGAATCGTTAATGGCACATCACCGTAATGGGAACTACGATGGAACTGTATTGACAGCTTCTTTTGAAAATCCAACAGGTTATGGCAGAATTGTTCGTAATGATGCTCATTTAATTACAGGTATTGTAGAACATAAAGATGCATCGGAAGAAATAAGAGCGATTAAAGAAATTAACTCGGGTATTATATGCATAAAAGGTACGTTGTTAAAACGCTTTTTAAATGAATTGAAAAATGACAATGTTCAAGGGGAGTACTATTTGACAGACGTCATTGGTCTTTTAAGCAGCAACGATTATCGTGTGAGTGGTTATGTCGTAGAGGATACGACAGAAATCATGGGGATCAATAATCGTGTACAACTTGCTGAAGCTGACATGATACACCAAAAAAGATTGAAAACGCATCATATGGAAAACGGCGTGACATTTTTAAGTCCTGAGAGCAGCTATATAGAAAAGTATGTTCAACTAGGACAAGATACATTGATTGAACCTGGCACAGTTCTTCGCGGAACGACTATCATCGGTGATGACTGTGTTATTGGACCAAATGCCGACATTTCAAATACAGTAATAAAAGACAATGTAGAGGTGAAGCAGTCAACACTTGTTGATAGTTCTGTAGCAGAACATACAAAAGTAGGTCCGTATGCGTATTTAAGACCAAACAGTCATATTGGTCAACATGTCAAAATTGGTGACTTTGTTGAAGTGAAAAATGCTTCAATTGGTAATGGTAGTAAGGTATCACATTTATCCTATATTGGAGACGGCGACGTTGGAGAAGACGTCAACATTGGCTGTGGCGTAGTATTTGTTAACTACGACGGCAAGAAGAAACACAGAACAACCGTAAAGGACAACGCATTTGTTGGATGTAACGTCAACTTAGTTGCGCCTGTTACTGTTGAAGAAGGTGCTTATGTTGCTGCAGGTTCGACAATCACAAAAGACGTTCCAGAAATGTCTTTAGGGGTTGCACGGGCGAGACAGAAGAACATAGATAAATGGGTTGAGAAAAAGAACCGTATTTAAAAAAGTAATTGGAGGATTGTATGCACAGTAAAGGGAAAAGAATCAAGATTTTTGCTGGAAATGCCAGTCAAGATTTAGCTACAAAAATTTGTGGTGAATTAGGAATTCCGCTAGGGGATGCGGAAGTAAAAAAGTTTAGCGACGGAGAAATTGCTGTAAACATTAATGAAACAGTTAGAGGGGTCGACGTATTCATTATTCAATCTACAAGTTGTCCTGACGTAAACACAAATTTAATGGAACTTTTAATTATGATTGATGCGATGAAACGTGCATCTGCTGGTAGAATCACTGCTGTAATGCCATACTATGGTTACGCACGTCAAGATAGAAAAGCAAAAGCAAGAGATCCAATCTCAGCTAAATTAGTTGCTGACTTAGTAACAGCTGCTGGTGCAGATAGATTATTGACAATGGACCTACATGCGTCACAGATTCAAGGATACTTCAATATCCCTGTTGACCATTTAGTTGGTTTACCAATCTTGGCAGAGTACTTCAAGAAAAAAGAAATTGAAGATTTAGTTGTCGTTTCTCCAGACCTTGGTAGTGTAACAAGATCAAGAAAGTTTGCAGATCGCTTAAATGCTCCAATTGCAATTATCGATAAAATGCGTTCAGAAGCAAACGTGTCTGAAGTTATGCATGTTATTGGTAATATTGAAGGTAAGAATGTTATCATGATCGACGATATGATTGATACAGCTGGTACAATTACAAATGCGGCAAACGTACTTAAGGAAATGGGTGCAAAAGACGTATATGCTTGTTGTACACATCCAGTACTGTCTGGTCCTGCAAGAGACCGAATCGAAAGCTCGTGTATCAAAGAATTAGTTGTACTTGATACGATTAAATTAGATGAAACATTCGATTTAGAGAATATGATCCAATTATCAGTAGCGCCAATCTTTGCAGAGTCTATTAGAAGAATATTCAACAATGACTCAGTAAGTAAATTGTTTGATTAGGCACTGAAGTAATATATTATAGACGCATAAATAGGGGGCAACTTATTTTAGGTGTAATCATCTAAGGTGAGTTGCTTCTTTTTGTGATATAATCTTTAGTGAGTTTTTAAGGAGAGATGACTATGTTTGTAATTATAGGCCTGGGCAATCCAGGGAAAAAATATGCGTATACACGACACAACGTTGGGTTTGATGTAATAGATTATTTAAGTAAGAAACACGACATTCCAGTGGAACGACTTAAGCATAAAGCGTTAATCGGGGAAGGTAGAATCAAAGGTAAGAAAGTGATGCTTGTAAAACCCCAAACTTTTATGAATTTAAGTGGTGAGTCGCTAATGAGTGTCGTAGATTATTATAAATCGAAGAATGATAAAGTGATTGTTGTTTACGATGACATTGATACGGCGATTGGAAAAATTCGCATTCGTAAAAAAGGTAGTGGCGGTAGTCATAACGGTATGAGGAACATCATTTATTTATGGAAAAATCAAGATTTTCCTCGTGTGCGTATTGGTATCGGTCAGCCAAAACCAGGAGCTGATTTAGCGGATTATGTACTGGGTAAGTTTTCTAAAGATGAAGTAGATCTTATTGCACCGGCTATTGTGAAATCGGCTGAGGCGATAGAAACTTGGATGGAAGAGGGCGTTGAGCTCGCAATGAACAAGTATAACGGATAGGTGAGGTGCTGATGAAAGCAGTCATATCGAATAACTTAAGAAAATCAACTGAATATCAGAGTTTGATGCAAAGTGTGAAGGAAGGCCATAATCCTATTTATATTACAGGATTGGAACTGACTGCCGCTGCTCTTGTTGCGGATGCATATTGCACAGAGAATAAGGGCAGTCATGTGATCATTACGGCTACTGAGCATGAAGCGAAACGAATCGTCAATGATTTAGAAGTTGTTTCTACGAATGTCTACCACTTGCCGGTCAAAGAAGTGGTGTTTTTTCACTCTTTTGCCCATTCCAATGAAATACTGCATGAACGATTAAGAATAATTCATCGGTTACTATCGGGGGAACCGATTACACTAGTTGCCTCAATAGAAAGTTTGTTGAATCGACAAATTGATAAATCTCAATTCATTGAGCAATCGGCGTCGTTGAAAATTGGTGATGTGCATGAATTGGAAAAGCTGGTCAAAACATTTTTGCGTTTAGGATATGAGCGTGTTGATAAAGTTGAGGGCAAGGGGCTTTTTAGCCTGCGCGGAGGTATTTTAGACTTTTATCCACCACAATTGGATGCGCCAGTCAGAATTGAATTCTTTGATGATGAAATTGATTCTATTAGAACCTTTGACCCTGTCAAACAAACATCACTTGAAAAAGTTGAGTCGGCAATGGTGCTGCCTGCAAAAGAAATTTTACTTTATAACGATGAGAAATTAATAAAAAGTATTGAAACGGAAATTAAGAAACGGGAAATGGCAGATGAATTGTCTGGAGAAATTCATTTGTTGCTTGAAAATGTAAAAAGTCACGGATACAGTGAAAAGTTAGAACTATTTATCGATTATTTTGAGAAGCAAGCATTTTCACTATTGGATTATTTACCGGCTAGCAGCACCGTATTTATGGTCAATCCAAATAGAATTATGGAATCTTCTGATGCCTATCAACGTGGGGTTTCAGAAAAATTTTCTGATTATTTTGAGCGTGGGAAATTGCTCAAAAAAGAAGGGAATTGTACAGTTTCTTATAAAAAAATCATAGAAAAGACAAAACAGCATAAAGTGCTGTTGATGGATCACTTACAGAAAAGAATCCTTGGCTATCAACCGGAACAAATTATTGGTATGCGTACTGTAGAAGCGGTTCAGTACCATGGAAAGATAAATGCATTGGCATCAGACCTAAAACGGTGGATGTATAAGGGGTATAAAGTCTGTATCTTTGTTGATGGCGAGAAAAAAGTTAACAATTTGTACAACTCCTTAACACAGGAAGATGTTATTGTAGAAATCAAAGATGCGTCCTATAGCGGAGATATAAAGTCGGGACAGTGTTTTATTATCAAAGAGCAATTATCCAAAGGGGTCGTATTTGATGCCATTAAATTTGTTGTCTTATCTGATTTAGAACTCTACAGTGTTCAGAAATCGAGAAAACGATCTTACGACAAATCGAAAAAAATCATCAAGTCCTATTCGGATCTTGCGCCAGGCGATTTAGTCGTGCATGAAAGTCACGGTATTGGTAAATATATAGGTATTGACCAATTAAGCGTTGACAACATGCGTAAAGATTACTTCAAAATTATGTACTCTGGCGACGATTTTCTTTATATACCAATTGATCAAATGGAATTAATCCAGAAATATATCGGTGGCGAAGTTGCAAGTCTTAAGTTAAACAAACTTGGTGGGAATGATTGGAAACGAATTAAGAATAGAGTAAAGAAATCTATCGAGGACATGACTGATGAACTACTTGAATTATATGCCCAGCGTAAAGCTCAAAGAGGCTATGCCTTCGGTCAAGATACGGATTGGCAACGGCAATTCGAGGATTTGTTTCCATACGAAGAGACACGCGATCAGTTAAAGTGCATCGAAGAGATAAAAAGAGATATGGAAAGCACATTGCCAATGGATCGATTGTTGTGTGGAGACGTTGGATTTGGTAAAACAGAAGTGGCTATTCGTGCTGCATTTAAGGCGGTGATGGATAGTAAGCAGGTAGCAATACTGGCACCAACAACCATATTGGCCCAACAGCATTACACAACATTAAAAGAACGTTTCTCCAAGTTCCCGGCGAAGGTTGAAGTTCTCAGTCGATTTAAGACAAAAAAAGAGCAGGATCAGACAATAGAAAACGTGCGCAATGGCACAGTAGACGTTGTCGTAGGAACTCATAGGCTCTTGTCTAAGGACGTTGTTTTTAAGGATTTAGGACTTCTGATTATTGATGAGGAACAGCGTTTTGGTGTAAAGCATAAGGAAAAGATAAAGCAACTTAAAACCAATGTTGATGTCTTGACGTTAACAGCGACACCGATACCGCGAACCCTACATATGTCTCTTGTAGGTGTTAGAGATATGAGTGTTATTGAAGATCCACCAGAAGATCGTTATCCAATTCAAACTTATGTTGTTGAACATGACGATCATTTACTTAGAGATGCCATTGATAGGGAAATCAGTCGAGGTGGACAAGTTTTTTATGTCTACAATCAGGTAAAGGACATTGATCGTGTAGCGGATCAGATTAGACGTTTGCTTCCCCATGCATCGGTGGAGTTTGCCCACGGTCAGATGAATGAACACAAGTTGGAAAAAATAATGACTTCTTTCTTGGAACATGAATTTGATGTGCTGGTTTGTACGACAATTATCGAGACGGGCTTGGATATTTCCAATGTCAATACAATCGTTATCGATCATGCCGATAAGATGGGGATTTCCCAATTATATCAGTTGCGTGGTCGAGTAGGACGAAGTAATCGTGTTGCCTATGCTTATCTGAATTATTCCAGAAACAAGATTTTAACTGAGATTGCCGAAAAGCGTTTGAAAGCGATCAAGGAATTTACAGAACTTGGATCTGGCTTTAAAATTGCCATGCGCGACCTTGAATTACGAGGTGCTGGAAATATTTTAGGTGCTGAACAGCACGGTCATATTGCGGTCATTGGATACGAATACTATTGTAAGCTTTTAGAACAAGCCATGCGTAAGGTCAAAGGTGAAGTTGTAGAAGATGCTGTAGAAACTGAAATCAACTATAACATCAATGCCTACTTACCGGATGATTTCATACGGAATGGTGACTTTAAGGTAGAGATCTACAAAAAGATTGCAGCTATTCGAGATAAAGAAGACGCTTATGCAATTGAGGAAGAGATTGAAGATCGTTTTGGAACCCTACCGGTTTCGGTATACAATTTGATAAATATCTCTTATGTAAAAGCATTGGCGAGAATGATTGATATAATAGAAATATCTGAACGCTCTAACGATATTATGTTTAAGTTCAAAACACAGGAATCCATTTCAAAGGCTCTATTGGAGCGTGTGATGGAAGTTGGCGGTAATCGAATTGCATTTGACGTCAGTGGTAAGCCGATTGTTCGACTAAAGTTTTTTAGAAGGCAATTGACAAGAGAGGCGAAACTAGTAGATGTGAAAGAGTTTCTTGAAAAAATTAATGTTTTAAATTAGAACGATTTCATATATAATAAAAAAAGACTGACATTTATTAAGGAGAGGATTATAGAGATGTTTAATAAAAAGAAATGGGCGAGTGCTCTTGTAATGCTATTACTGGTTGCAATGATTACAGGATGTACACCTAAAAGTACAGAACCAACAGTTGAAATAACTGAAGATACATTAGCAGTGGTAAATGGTGTGAGTATTCCGATTTCTGAGTATACAAACAGTTTTGCATTAGTTGAAAAGAGTTACAATGATCTTTATGGAGAAAACATTTGGACTCAAGATATAAATGGACGTACTGTTAAACAGATCATCAAAGATGAAATTGTAAACACTTTAATTGTTGAGGAATTGATTAAGGAGTATGTTGCAGCAACAGATTTTGCAATTGATGAAGAAGTCGTTACGAAAACATATGTTGATTTCCAAGAAGCCATTAATGAAGAAGAAGAGTTAAAAGCATTTTATACTGAAAATAGTTTAGACGAAGCATTCTTTAGAGATCAAATCGAAACTCAGTTGATTGTGGAAGAGTTTAGAAGACTGGTTACAGAGGACATTAAGTCTGATGATGCAAAACTACAAGAATTATACGCGAATTATTCAATTCAAGTGAATGCAAGCCATATCTTAGTTGAAGATGATGCGACTGCAAAGCTTGTTTCTGAAAAAATTGCAGCAGGTGGGGACTTTGCAGAATTAGCAGCAGAGTATTCAAAAGATCCGGGATCGGCAGCGAATGGTGGTAGTCTTGGTTACTTCCCAAGAGGTGTGATGGTGCCTGAGTTTGAAGAAGTGGCATTTTCATTAGGAATTGGTGAAGTAAGTGATATGGTTGCATCACAATTTGGATACCACATCATCAAGGTTGAAGATATTCAGACTGTAAAAGATATTGAAGAAGGCGGCGCAGCTGAAGAAGAAGTAACATACTACAAGGATTTAATTGTAAATAATCTAGGCGAAGATGCTTACAATGCGAAACTTGACGAATTGTTTGCTAATGCAGATATTCAAAAATTCGTAGAAAAAATTAGCGAGTAGTTGATAAGCCCTTAGCAAACGTGCTAAGGGCTTTAAATGTGTTTTAGGAAAGATAATGAGAGAGAGGACAGTTATGTCAGGTAGAGAATCCCAGTCGTTTATCAAAGGGGCAGCCATACTAGGTGTCGCAGCGATATTGGTAAAAATATTAGGGGCTATTTTTAGGATCCCATTAGCAAATTTAATCGGTCCGGAAGGGATGAGTTATTACCAAAGTGCTTATCCAATTTATATTTACTTATTGGTTGTATCGACTGCAGGGTTTCCAGCAGCGGTTGCTAAGATCATTTCAGAAAAAACATCTTTAGGTGATTATGATGGCGCGGATCACGTGTTGAGGGTTGCCTTTGGATTAATGTTCAGCGCAGGACTTATCAGTACTTTGGTGATGTTATTTGGTGCAGAGTTCATCGCAGAGAGAATAAAGAATCCAATGGCTTATTATTCGATTATGGCACTGGCGCCAGCACTAGTATTTTCATCAGTGATGTCCGTTTTTAGAGGCTATTTTCAGGGGATTCAGCATATGCAACCCTATGCGGTTTCTCAGTTCGTAGAGCAACTTTTTAGAGTTGTTTTTGGGCTGGGTCTTGTATTTGTATTTATTGGGCAAGGGACAGAGTATGCTGCTGCAAGTGCAACATTTGGTGCAACTGCAGGGGGAATCGCAGGATTTGCCATTATCCTTTGGATGTATATTAAATATAGAAAAACCCATCCAGTAGAAACGATTGGGAATTTCCAGCAGGAGTCAAAAGGCAGTATCATAAAACATTTGTTATTGATTGCTATTCCTATTACTTTAGGGGCGACGATTATGCCGATTATGCAATTGGTTGATTTGGCTATCGTCATGCCAAGATTAAATGAAATCGGGATTGTTGAGAAGGCAAATGATTATTATGGATTGTTAACAGGATATGCTCAAACGCTTATAAATTTACCGCAGACACTCACAGCGGCTGTTCAGATTAGTTTGGTGCCTGCGGTTGCTAGTTTCGCTATAAAGAAAGATTTTGGCGGTTTGCAGAAGACTGTTCAAAATGGATTGCGTATCGGATTGATGATTGGACTCCCTTGTTCGGTGGGACTTGTTGTATTATCTCAGCCAATTATGCAATTGCTTTACCCGATGCAGTTGGAAACAGTCGAAATGACTGGCCGTATTTTAAGTATACTTGGATGGGGTGTGGTGTTCTTATCAACTTTCCAAATCAGTACAGGCATACTGCAAGGTCTTGGTAAACAAATCATTCCAGCAAGAAATTTAGCAATTGGTGCATCTGCTAAGGCGCTATTGACGTATGTATTAGTAGGCATCCCATCATTGAATATTATGGGGGCAGCTATAGCAACTGTTACATCTTATATGATCTCATCGATTTTAAATTACTTTAGTTTGATTAAGTATTCGAAAGCAAAAATCAACTATATGGATGTTTTCTTGAAACCGATAATTTCCGTAGTGGTGATGGGCGTCGTAACAAAAGGTGCCTATATGCTACTTGAAAGAGTTGTCAGTGGTAATCTGGCAACGGTTGTGTCGATTGGAATTGGTGCCATGGTTTATGGTGTTATGTTGCTGATGACAAAGACGTTTTCGGAAGCTGATTTTGAGTTGATACCAAAAGGTCAACGCATTAGAGGTTTGTTGTTGAAATATAACTTATTAAAAATATAGAGGTAGGGTGTCTATGAATCGATTAACTATTGTTGGTATGGGACCAGGGTCACAGGAATTTTTGACACTGGAAGCTTATCAGCACTTAACTAAAAAAGGGAAAGTATATTTAAGAACATTAAAACATCCTGTTGTGGATTTCTTGATAGCGGAAGGTGCTGATTTTGAAAGCTACGACCACTACTACGATCAATTTGAGACCTTTGATGAGGTTTATGAAAACATAGCAAAAGATGTGGTTTCAAAATTAAATGAGGAAGCGATTATTTATGGTGTGCCAGGGAATCCTTTTGTTGCTGAACGTACCGTTGAACTTCTCGTTGAAGCAGCATCTGATCAAGGATTTGAGGTTCAGTACGTCTATGGCGCAAGTTTTATTGATGCAATGATTACATCCTTAAAAAAAGATCCTGTTTACGGACTGCGTATTCACGATGGGTTAAAAATGCATGAATTCACACCATCTGTTAGAGAGGATCATATTCTAATTCAAGTATATGACCAGCGCGTTGCCTCGGATATTAAAATTGACTTAGGCAAGTATTATCCAGATGATTATATGGTTACAGTTGTCAGGGGTGCAGGGATACCGGGAGAAGAACGAATCGAAGAAATTCCCTTGTTTGAATTAGATCGAATTGACTGGTTGGATTATTTAACGTCTCTGTATGTGCCTGCCTGGAAAGAAAAAACAATATACACGTTCCCGGATTTGCTTAAAATCATGGAAACGTTAAGAAGTCCTGATGGCTGTCCTTGGGATAGAGAACAAGATCACGAAAGCTTAATGCCTTATTTTGTTGAGGAAACTTATGAAGCCCTTGATGCAATCAAGCGATATGATATTGATGAGATGATTGAGGAACTAGGCGACGTACTCTTACAAATCGTATTCCATGCGCAAATTGGCGCTGAAGACGGCTATTTCGACATAAATGATATTATCCAAAGTATTTCAGAAAAAATGGTGCTTCGTCATCCTCATGTGTTTTCTGATGTAGCGGTTGATTCTTCAGATGAAGTATTGACGAATTGGAATAAAATTAAACAGGAAGAAAAGAATCACGAACGTAATAGTGATGTGATGGAAGCGCTTCCAGAAATGCTACCGACATTAATAAAATCGGAAAAAATCCAAAAGATAGCAGCAAAAGTTGGATTTGATTGGCCGACGATTGATGGTGCTGTGGATAAATTAAGAGAAGAAATGGATGAAGTATGCCACGAAATTCAAGAAAATGCTGATGGAAAATTACAAGAAGAGCTTGGTGATTTGATATTTTCGATCGTAAACGTCTGCAGAATGAAAAAAATAAGTCCAGAACTGGCGTTGGAAATGACTAATAAAAAGTTTATTGATCGGTTTAAATTTATAGAAAACACCTTAGAAACAGATGAAAAAAAATTTGAGGAGATGAGCCTCGAAGAGCTTGATTCTATCTGGGAAAAGGCGAAAATTGTAAAAAAATAGCAAAAAAAGCACGAAAATAGCAAAAAAGTGCAGAAAATCAACAAAAAATCAAAAAAAACACTTGTAAAAAGAGGAATTTTCAAGATAAGATAGAAATAGACATATGGGAAAAGCTTTTTAATTATATTTATCAAGGAGGTTATATTGTGAATAAGGCGGAATTAGTTACAAGCATGGCTGAAAAATCTGGTTTAACAAAGAAAGACGCAGAAAACGCATTAAACGCTTTCATGAAGAGTGTTGATGAAGCATTAGCGAAGGGTGACAAAGTTCAATTAGTTGGATTTGGTACATTCGACGTAAGAGAAAGAAAAGCTAGAAAGGGTAGAAACCCAAGAGATCCTAAGCAAGTGATCGACATTCCAGCTTCTAAAGCTCCTGTTTTTAAAGCTGGTAAAGCGCTTAAAGAATTAGTTAATAAGTAAGATACTTAAGGAAAAGCAGCTTTTTTAAAGCTGCTTTTTTTTCCGTGATAAGCAAGAACAGCGTGTTTCTGTGTATGGATACCATCCCCGAGGTCACTCGAGGGATGGTATCCATACACAGAAACACATTGGGCGCGCAACGCGACCAGGGCGATGCGAACGTAGTGAGCATTACACGGCCTGTCAGATAGTCCGAAGCATTGCACGGGCTGTTCTAACATATGTAGATGTACATGGAAATTCAACGTAAAGGCAATTCACAAATTGCCATCCTAGGTATAGTTAAGAGAGGTGTCATTTATGAGATTGGATAAATATTTAAAAAATTCACGATTGATCAAAAGAAGAACCGTAGCGAAGGAAGCTTGCGATTCTGGAAAGATTACTGTCAATGGTAACGTAGCAAAGCCAGGTACTGTTGTTAAAGTTGGTGATGTGATCAAAATGACTTTTGGTGAAAAAGAAATGTCTGTAGAAGTTCTTGATTTGAAAGAACATGTAACAAAAGAAAGTTCAAAAGATTTATACAAAATTATTGTATAGAGTAGATTTTTTTTCTATTAAACGATATGATAGGGATATAAGTTTGCCTTGGATGTGGGTATATGAGAAAAAAGAGAAGCTTTTTAAAACGAAATAAATATATGGTTTTGTTAAGTATCGTATTTGCTATATACGTATCTACTGCCCTTATTAGCCAAGAGCTTCAGTATAGAAAGCTGCGGATTGAGGAAGCCGACTATCGCGCTGAAATAGAACTGCTCAGCGAAGAAATTGAGCGTTTGGAAGAGCGTTTAGAAAGCAGTCAGGACCCTCAAGCTATAGAAAAAATAGCACGAGAAAAGTTAAAAATGGTTAAGCCCAACGAGATTATTTACATTATTCAAGAAGATGGTGAATAACGGATTGGCTAGATATATTATTTAAGGAGGAGTATTTTTTTTATGTCGTTAGATGTTGGTTCAATTGTTAGTGGGAAAGTTGCTAAGATCACGAATTTTGGGGCTTTTATTAAGCTTTCTGATGGTAAGACTGGATTGTGTCATATTTCTGAAATATCATCTGGGTTTGTTAAAGAAGTTGCAGATGTACTGCAATTAGATCAAGAGGTGTCCGTCAAAGTACTAAAAGTGAATGAAGATGGTAAGATAAGCCTTTCGATTAAGCAGGCACAACCAAAGGGGAGTCAACCTGAAAGAGCGCCTCGTCCGAATAATGATTACAAGAAAAAGAGTTTTGAACAAAAGAAAGACTTTTCTAGAAAAAAGGACTTTTCGAGACCACCTCGTGATTTTAATTCTTTCAAAGACAATAAGCCGAAAGAAGAAAATTTTGAAGATATGTTAACTGGTTACATGAAGAATTCATCGGATAAGTTGAAAAATATGAAAAAGGCACGTTCGAGAAAAGGCAACGGCTTTAATAGATAGACTAAAATCCAGGAGGAATCCTGGATTTTTTTATATCCTACAGTCTTAAGAATGAATTGTAGAGAAGGTAGAGGATAAAGGAGAGAAGTAATGCGTTACTCAGTTATAGATATTGGCTCTAACTCGGTGCGTCATTTGATGGCGACTGTAGAGAATGGCGTAATCGATGGGGAAAAGGAATTAATAGTAACAAGACTAGGCGAAGGTGTTGATGAAACAAAGCGGCTTACAGAACGTGCAATCAATGATACAGTTGAGGCAATCAAAGTATTTAAGGGGAAAGCTGAAGCTTTGAATGTTGAAGGTATTTATTTGATGGCGACCAGTGCTGTGAGGGATTCATCCAATAAAGATGTTTTAATAGATCGCATAAAAAATGAAACTGGTCTGACTATTGAAATATTATCAGGTGAAAAAGAAGCCGTCGTCGGGTGTATGGGTGTTCAAAAGGGGCTTGTTCAAGATGAAGCAATTCTGATTATTGACATCGGCGGCGGCAGTACAGAATTTATTGTTTATGACGGAGAGATACGTCATGCATCAAGTGCTGATGTCGGTGCTGTTCGCATGACGGGAAAGCATATCTGTTCTGACCCAGCTACGGTAGCAGAGCGGGAAACCGCGCTAGAAGATATAAAGAAAATTATTGCGCCTCACATAGAAGCTGTAAAAGCTTTATCTTTCGATGAAATTATCGGCATCGGCGGAACAGCGACGACATTTGGTGCAATTGATTTGGAAATGGATGTTTATGATCGCCATAAAATTCATAACTATTTGGTATCACACGAGGCAATTCTTAGAATAAATGCTGAATTTCATAGCGTGACATTGGAAAAGCGCAAATTAATCAAAGGTTTAGCGCCCAAAAGAGCGGATGTAATCACTGCTGGTGGTCTGATATTGCAAGAAATTGTAGAGGATTTAGGGATGAAAACATTTAGAGTCAGTGATTTTGATAATTTAGAAGGATATTTAGCTTATAAACTCGCAATTTAAGTATTGACAGGGCTAAATGGATGGTGTAATATAAGTATTGTCGTGGCGACGTAGCTTAGTTGGCTAGAGCGTCCGGTTCATACCCGGAAGGTCGGTGGTTCGAGTCCACTCGTCGCTACCATTTATTTTTTTAAAAATACAAAAAAATTATTGATTTCAAGTTAGATCTATTGTATAATTTTTTTCGTAAGCGTTAACTATTTGGGAGTATAGCTCAGCTGGGAGAGCACCTGCCTTACAAGCAGGGGGTCACAGGTTCGATCCCTGTTACTCCCACCAATTTTTTTTCAAAACGCCCACTAATGTTTGAGTTTCGCAACACGATTCAAGTTGCTAAACGAGTCTAAAAATGGAGTTTAAAAAAACAAAGTAAAAACCGATAGCATCGGTATAAAAATGCTAGTGACGTAACACCATTTAACTTTCCTAGGAAAGTAATAAATGGCCTGGTAGTTCAGTTGGTTAGAACGCCGGCCTGTCACGCCGGAGGTCGAGGGTTCGAGTCCCTTCCAGGTCGCCAATTTAATATTTGATAATGCTTCAGAAACATTATTAAAATAAAAAATGCCAACATAGCTCAATTGGTAGAGCAACTGACTTGTAATCAGTAGGTTGCGGGTTCGAGTCCCATTGTTGGCTCCAAATGAAAAAGACTATTTCAGAGATGAAGTAGTCTTTTGTTTTTCGTGAAAAACAAGAATAGCACTCATTAAAGGATATAGCCCCATGTGAAAATTTGTTTTCACATGGGGCTATATCCTTTAATGAGTATTAGGCTCGCAAAGCGAGCCGATGCATACGCAGTATGCATAGCCATTCGTGTTAGATCCCAAGGGATGTTGCCTTACAATAAACAAGCAAAGCGAGCCGATGCATACGCAGTATGCACGGCTATTCGTGTTAGATCCCAAGGGATGTTGCCTTACAATATACAAGCAAAGCGAGCCGATGCATACGCAGTATGCATGGCTATTCGTACCATGAGCCTGTAAAAATAGGCTTGTTACAAATAAAGAATAACCATTAATATAATGACGAAATGTGAACAAATTTTGAATTTTTTTTGATATGATTAGATTAAACCTAATTATAGTGTAGAATGAGGATAAAGGATAATGGATAGAGTGATAAAAAACAAGTTTTTAGAGACAATTCAATCACATGCTCTTATAAAAAAAGGAGACCGCATTGTGCTAGGGGTGTCTGGTGGTCCAGATTCAATGTGTATGCTGCATCTGTTCTGTTCCATAAGAGAAGAATGGTCGCTGTCGTTGTATGCGGTGCATTTAAATCACCAATTTAGAGGTGAGGCTTCCGATAGTGATGCATTATACGTTGAAGAAAAGTGTAGAGAATGGTCTGTACCACTCTATAGTTTTTCATCAAATGTAGAAGAAGTGGCATCGACATTAAAAACCTCTTTTGAGGACGCAGGAAGAAAAGAACGTTATCGGTTATTTTTTGAAGTGCTAAACGAGGTGCAAGCCAACAAGATTGCTGTTGCTCAGAATAGGAATGATCAAGCTGAAACAGTTTTGATGCGTCTTATTCGAGGTAGTGGACTTGAGGGGTTGACTGGTATTGATTATAGTCGGAAGGATGGTGTTATTAGACCCGTTCTTGATTTAACAAGAGAAGAAATCGAAGATTATTGTGAGTCGAATGGGTTACTGCCTAGACGTGATCATACAAATGACGATGTTCAGTATACACGTAATAAGATTCGCAAAAATATTTTGACGCAAATGCAATCCATAAATCCATCTGTCGTTGATAATATAGTGAATACAAGGCACTTGTTAGAGGATGAACAAGAATTATTGAGGAGCGTTACAAATAAGGCTTATGTAGAAATGGTAGAAATATCAGGGGATGGAAGCGCCATTCTTTTAGAACCCTTCAATAAACAGCCGGTTGGTTTAAAACGCCGATTGATAAGGAAGTGTATTGAAGAAATCAGAGGTCATTTAACGGATGTGACCTATGACGAAGTAGAGGCGGTTATACAATTAGCAACTCGAAAAAGAACTGGTAGTAAGAAAAATTATCACGGTAATTTAACTTTTGAAATTTCCTATGATAAATTATTTGTTTATTTGGGTAAAAGAGAAATAAGGAAAGATGACTTTACACTGAAAGTTCGAGAAATGACAAGAGAGGAGTTTGATGACTATCGTTTATTGGCTGATGAAATCGCAGTTGATAAAGGAAAACTAACAGGGGCGTTAGTGATAAAAAGTCGACAACCAGGGGATAAATTCAACCCTACAGGGCTTCGGGGACAAAAGAAGCTTAAGGATTTCTTTATTGATAAAAAAATCCCACGTGATGAGAGAAACAATATCCCACTTGTTTGGGATGACGCGGGTATCGTTTGGATTGTCGGCTATCGACAAGATCGCCGATATGTAGTTGACGATAATACATCAAAAGTATTGATTTTGCAATGTATGAAGTTGTTAACGCAGTAGAAGTATGTTACAATCGAAGAGACTTTAATTGGAATTACGAGGAGGAATCGTATGCGTAAATTCTTTAAAGGCGCTACTTTCTATATATTGATTTTTTTAATCATTTTAATGATAGTTCAGTTCTATGGAAAGTCGCCAACAGAGATCGTAGAAATTAATGCTACACAATTATTAGCTGAAATGAAGAATGGTAATGTAACGAGCATTAACATTGTTGAAGATGCAGCAGTAGTAGGAACGTTAGTTGATGGGACAAAATTTGAAGCCTATATACCGGAAATGATGACGGATCCATATGGCAAATTTGTGTTCGACAAAATGGAAAATGGAGAAATAAATATTGAAGGAACACCACCGGTAAGACCGCCTTGGTTTATCGAAATGTTACCGACGATATTCTTGATTTTGATTCTTGTTGTATTCTGGCTTGTATTTATGCAGAATTCACAAGGTGGTGGCTCGAAGGTCATGTCATTTGGTAAAAGTAAAGCCAAACTTCATAAAGAAGATGATGGTAAGCAAATTACTTTTGGTGATGTAGCAGGCCTTAAAGAAGAAAAAGAAGAGCTGTGGGAAGTTGTTGACTTCCTAAAAGCACCTAAGAAATATATGGACTTAGGCGCACGTATTCCGAAGGGGATCCTTATGGTAGGCCCTCCGGGAACAGGTAAAACGTATTTAACACGAGCAATTGCTGGTGAAGCGGGCGTACCGTTTTTCAGTATCAGTGGTTCGGATTTCGTTGAAATGTTTGTCGGTGTTGGTGCATCGCGTGTAAGAGATTTGTTTGATAACGCAAAGAAAAACGCACCTTGTATCGTATTCATTGACGAGATTGATGCAGTTGGTCGTAAGAGAGGCGCAGGCCTTGGCGGTGGCCATGATGAAAGAGAACAAACACTGAATCAATTACTTGTTGAGATGGATGGTTTTAGTGATAATGAAGGTATTATCATGATTGCTGCAACAAATAGACCTGACATCCTTGACCCAGCGATATTAAGACCTGGTCGTTTCGACCGTCAAATTACAGTTGGTCTCCCGGATGTTAAGGAAAGGGAAGACATTCTTCGTGTTCATGGTCGCAACAAACCACTTGATGAAGATGTTGATTTTAAAGTATTGGCAAGAAGTACGCCAGGCTTTACACCTGCGGATTTAGAAAATATGTTAAATGAAGCGGCTTTATTAACTGTTCGTAAAAGAGAATTGACGATTCATATGGAGACAATTAAGGAAGCGACTACAAAAGTTATCGCTGGTGTTGAGAAAAAGAGTCGTGTGATTAGTGAAAAAGAACGCAAGTTAACAGCATATCACGAAGGTGGACATGCAGTACTAGCCTATCTATTACCGGATATGGATCCTGTACATCAGGTAACGATTATCCCAAGAGGACGTGCTGGTGGTTTCACAATGCAGTTGCCTACTGAGGATAGAAGTTATGCTACGAAGAAGTCAATGGAAAGAGAATTGATTGTTCTTCTTGGTGGACGTATTGCTGAAAAACTTGTCTTAAAGGATATTAGTACGGGTGCACAGAATGATTTAAGTCGTGTTTCTAAAATTGCGAAGGCGATGATTACCAAATATGCCATGAGTGAGAATTTAAGTTCAATGACATATGGTAGCCAAGAAGAAGTCTTTATTGGTAGAGATATGACAACTCAAAGAGATCATTCAGAACAAGTTGCTGCAGAAATTGATAGAGAAGTTAGAAGAATTGTAGACGATGCCTATGATGGCGCAATGACGCTACTTAAAAATAATGAAGACAAACTACACTTGATAGCAAAGGCGCTTCTAGAACATGAAACAATCAATGGCGAAGAGTTTTATGTATTGATGGATGAAGGCGAAGAAGCATTTACTGAGAAAATGGCGGAATTCGAGCGTAAACGTGAAGAAGAACGTCAAAAAATTGAAGCGAGAAAAGCTGCTGAGGTCGAAAAAGAGGAAGCTCGCGAAGAGGCCGAAAGAAAAGCTTTTGAAGCATTGATGAAAGCTAGAACAGATGCGGTTACTAAAGAAGAAAAACCCTCTGTTAAGGAGTTTGTGGAGAAACCTACAAATGAGACTCAAGAAGATGTAACGTCATCTCAGACACCAGATACTCAAAATGCGACTTCTGAAGAAACGAAAGAAGATAATAAATAAAGAATTGCCCCCATTGGGGGCTTTTTTTAAGGCATTATATAAACAATTTAATGGATATAACTTATAGGAGGTATCAAATGGAATTCAATTTATCTGTCGGTTCTACAACGACATCAGAAAAAGTGGTAAAACAAGAAGATACTGCGGCTGCGTTTGGAAGTGGTGACATTAATGTATTTGCAACACCGATGATGGTGGGATTAATGGAAAACGCTGCACTGAATGATGCGCTTAAGCAATTGCCTGAAGGATATTCAACTGTTGGAACATTCGTTAATGTAAAGCACATGGCTGCAACTCCAATGGGCATGACTGTAAGAGCAGAAGCTGAATTAATCGAAGTTGATGGAAAGAAGTTAACTTATAAAGTAACAGCATACGATGAAAAAGACAAAATTGGTGAAGGCACTCACGGCAGATACATCATTCACGGCGAGCGTTTTCTAAAAAAAATTGAATCAAAATAATTGTTGACAGAATGTCCAATACAACATATAAATTGTATGAGTGCATTATTCACAGAGATGAGTTACTACAATAAAGTATAGTGCATGCACTATACTTTTATTTATATTTGCCGCGCAAGTGTTTTGTTTGCGTTAAGAGGACGACCATCCTCAATGGTGGTCGGCGCTTATTAGGAGGGTGCATATGAGAACAATTGACGTTGGGGACGTCACAAAGATTGTTGCTGAAATGGTGAAGGACATGAATTACCATCTTCCACGAGATGTCTATGATCGCTTGGAAGCCGTGAAGGGTGATGAAACATCACCGACGGGAAAGCATATTGTGAATGAAATGCTTAGAAATGCTGACTTGGCCAGCAAAAAAGAAGTGCCAATTTGCCAAGATACAGGAATGGTTGTCGTATTTGCTGTAATAGGCCAGGAAGTACATCTACAAGGTGGTCTATTGACAGATGCGATTAACGAAGGGGTAAAACAAGGGTATACAGAAGGTTTTTTAAGGAAGTCGGTTGTTGGAGATCCTCTTGTAAGGATCAATACGGGTGATAATACACCCGCTGTAATTCATTATGATATAGTTGAAGGCGATCAATTATCTTTAACAATTGGTGCCAAAGGCTTTGGTAGTGAGAACATGAGTAGAAGTAAAATGCTGAAACCATCTGATGGAAGAGCTGGTGTTGTGGAATTTGTCAAAGAGACGGTTTCATTAGCAGGTCCGAATCCTTGTCCGCCGATTGTTGTCGGTGTTGGAATAGGCGGTACTTTGGATAAAGCGGCTCAAATAGCAAAAAAAGCATTGCTTCGTCCAATCGGTGAACATCACCAAGATATTAAGGTTCAGGAACTGGAAGAAGAGTTGCTTGTGGAAATCAATAAATTGGGAATAGGTCCTCAAGGACTCGGAGGAAACACAACTGCTTTGTGGGTAAATGTGGATACTTATCCAACACACATAGCAGGACTTCCCGTAGTCGTCAATATTAATTGCCATGCATCAAGGCATAGTCATAGAGTGATATAGGAGGTTTTGATGACAGTTAAAAAAATTCAATTGCCTCTATCTACCGAGGTTGTAAAGTCACTCAGTGCTGGGGATACCGTGCTTCTGTCGGGCGAGTTATACACAGGAAGAGATGCCGCCCATAAAAGGTTAATAGAAGCAATTGAGAAAGGCGAAGTTTTACCGATACCAATTGAAAATCAAACCATTTATTATGTAGGACCTGCGCCAGCGAAACCTGGAGAAATTATTGGATCAGCTGGGCCCACAACCAGCTATCGAATGGACGACCTTACGTTGCCGCTTTTAGAACGTGGTTTAAAAGGAATGATTGGAAAAGGACAGCGTTCTGATAAAGTTATTGAAGGTATGAAGAGATATGGTGCAGTTTACTTTGCAGCCATAGGCGGTGCTGGTGCATTAATAGCCAGTACAATTATTGAAAAAGAAGTTGTGGCATATGAGGATTTAGGCCCTGAAGCGATTCATCGGTTAGTGGTGAAAGATTTTCCGGCAATTGTTGTCGTTGACAGCAGTGGTCACAATTTATATATAAGAGAACGAGAAAAGTATAGAGGAGAATAATGATGGATTACAACAAATTAGCATTAGAAATGCATGAACAGCACGTAGGGAAGATTTCTGTTACATCAAAGGTCAGTGTTGAAACGAAGGATGATCTTTCTATAGCATATACACCAGGTGTGGCAGAGCCATGTCGTAAGATTCATGAAAATAAAGAAGATGTTTATAAATATACTGCAAAAGGTAACTTAGTTGCGGTGGTTTCGGATGGAACAGCAGTACTTGGACTTGGAGACATCGGACCTGAAGCAGCGATGCCTGTAATGGAAGGAAAAGCAGTTTTATTTAAAGCATTTGCAGATGTTGACGCATTTCCTATTTGTCTTGATACAAAAGAAGTAGATGAAATTGTTGAAACAGTTAAGCGATTGGCACCGACTTTTGGTGGTATTAATTTAGAAGATATCTCAGCGCCAAGATGTTTTGAAATAGAGCAACAATTAAAAGAAGCTTTGGATATTCCTGTATTCCATGATGATCAACATGGTACGGCAATTGTCGTAGCAGCAGGTATGATCAATGCCCTTAAATTGTTGGATAAGCAATTTGAGGACGTTGAAGTAGTAATCAACGGACCGGGATCAGCGGGAATTGCCATCGGGAAGCTTCTATTAAATTTAGGTGTGAAGAATATTGTCTTATGTGGTCGCCATGGTGCTTTAACAAAAGACAATCCGAAATTGAATCCAGTACAAAGAGAAATGTTGGAAATAACCAATATTCATAATGAAGAAGGCACTTTGGCAGACATATTAAAGAAGAAAGACGTTTTTATCGGTGTATCGGCACCTGGTGTCGTAACAGCAGAAATGATCGAAACGATGAATGAAGATGCCATTGTCTTTGCGATGGCAAATCCAATACCGGAAATTATGCCTGAGGAAGCCAAAAAGGGTGGTGCGAGAATCATCGGGACAGGACGTTCAGACTTTCCTAATCAAATAAACAACGTATTGGCATTTCCTGGTATTTTCAGAGGTGCGCTAGATGTTCGAGCATCGGACATAAATGAAGAGATGAAAGTTGCAGCTGCCTATGCTATTGCGGAAACAATTGGCAAAAATGAGATAAATGAGGACAACATTATACCTAAGGCATTTGACAGAAGAATTGCAAAAAATGTAGCTGAAGCCGTTAAAAAAGCTGCGTTTGCAAGTGGAGTTGCAAGAAAGAAGTAGAAATCCTGCACATTGTTTTAAAAAGTATACAATTATACATTGCCCAAAAAGCTAGGAATTTTCACGTATTGTGGTATCCTGTAATGGGTACTACGAGGATTTTTAAGGAGGAAAACTGGTGTATACAAAAGATAAGATGATACAACTAGAAGAGCAAGTAAATGAGTTTGAAAAAAAGACTGAAGAAAGCTTAGCAAAAAGACCTGAAAGACAGGAAAAATTCTTTACAGGATCTGGAGATGAGATGAAGAGATTATACTCTCCAGCAGATATTCAAGATTTCGATTACATGGAGGATTTAGGCCTTCCAGGACAATTCCCTTACACAAGAGGGGTGCAACCTACAATGTACAGAGGTCGTTTATGGACGATGAGAATGTACGCAGGATTCGCAACAGCTGAGGAATCAAACCAACGTTATAAATTCCTAGTAGAGCAAGGATCAAGTGGACTTTCAGTAGCATTTGACTTACCTACACAAATTGGATATGACTCTGACCATGCTTTATCTGAAGGTGAAGTTGGTAAAGTAGGGGTAGCGATTGACTCTTTAGCAGATATGGAAGTACTATTCGATGGTATTCCACTAGATAAAGTAAGTACATCAATGACAATCAACGCACCTGCATCTGTATTATTAGCAATGTATATTGCGGTTGCAGAGAAACAAGGTGTTAGTTCAGATAAATTAAGAGGAACAATTCAAAATGATATTTTAAAAGAGTACATTGCAAGAGGGACATACATTTTCCCAACTGAGCCATCAATGAGACTTATTACAAATATCTTTGAATACTGTTCAAAAGACGTTCCACTATGGAACACAATCAGTATTTCTGGTTACCACATTAGAGAAGCGGGTTCAACAGCATCTCAAGAAGTTGGTTTCACAATTGCTGATGGTATCGCTTACGTTGAAGCAGCGATTGAAGCTGGCTTAGATGTAGATACATTCGCACCAAGATTATCATTCTTCTTCAACGCGCATAATGATTTAATTGAAGAAGTATCAAAATACAGAGCAGCTAGACGTTTATGGGCTAGAATCATGAAAGACAGATTCGGCGCTAAGAACCCTAAGTCTATGGCGCTTAAGTTCCATACACAAACAGGTGGTTCTACGTTAACAGCTCAACAACCGGAAAACAACATCGTACGTGTTGCGATTCAAACATTAGCAGCAGTACTTGGTGGCACACAATCTTTACACACTAACTCTAAAGATGAAGCATTAGCTTTACCTACTGAGGATTCAGTAAGAGTTGCACTTAGAACACAACAAATCGTTGGGTATGAAAGTGGTGTAACAAGCACAGTAGATCCATTAGCTGGTTCGTACGTAATTGAAGCAAAGACTAATGAAATTGAACAAGCGGCTATGGAATACATCAAGAAAATTGACGATTTAGGTGGAGCACCTAAAGCGATTGATAAAGGATACATTCAACAAGAAATCATGGACGCTGCTTATGACTACCAAAAGGAAGTTGAAACTGGCGAAAGAATTGTTGTTGGTATGAACAAATTCCAAATTGAAGAAGAAGCGCCAAAAGGTTTATTAAGAGTAGACCCATCTGTTGGTGAGAGACAAAAGCAAAAGATCGCAGATCTTAAAGCGAAGAGAGATCAATCACAAGTAGATGCAACACTTGCTGCACTTAGAACAGCGTGTGAGGGTACAGAAAATGTAATGCCATTCGTATTAGAGGCTGTTAGAGCTTATGCGACACTTGGTGAAGTGTGTGGCGTTATGAGAGAAGTATTTGGCGAATACCAACAATCAGTAATTTTGTAAGTTGTAATTAAGGAGGAGTTAAGCAATGGATAGACCTATTAGAGTGCTTGTAGCAAAGCCAGGTTTAGATGGACATGATAGAGGTGCTAAAGTTATCGCAAGAGCCCTTAGAGATGCAGGAATGGAAGTAATTTATACAGGCTTAAGACAAACGCCTGAGCAAATCGTGAACGCTGCAATTCAAGAGGATGTTGACTGTGTTGCAATCAGTATTTTATCTGGTGCGCATAGTACATTATTACCAAAAGTAGTAACGCTTCTAAAAGCAGAAAATGCTGAAGATATTTTAGTTGTAGGTGGTGGTGTTATTCCGGATGAAGATATTCCTTTCTTAAAAGAAAGTGGTATTGCAGAAATATTTACACCAGGAACACCAACAACTGTAACAATTGATTACATTAAAGCAAACGTAAAATAAATAGATAGGCGGTGACAGGATGAATTTAGAAGAGCGATTACTCAGCGGTGATAGACGTGCGGTAGCACGTATGATTACATTAGTAGAAAACAATGATAAAGATGCTTTTGATGTTCTAAAAAAACTGTATCACCGTAGCGGTAATGCCTATGTTATAGGAATTACTGGTCCTCCTGGGGCAGGTAAAAGCACATTGACGGATAAACTTGTGAAACATATTCGATCTTTAGGAAAGACAGTCGGTGTAATCGCTGTCGACCCAACAAGTCCTTTTACTGGCGGCGCTATTCTTGGTGACCGTGTTAGAATGTCTGATATATCGATGGATCCTGGCGTGTTCATACGTAGTATGGGCGCTAGGGGCCATTTAGGTGGTATATCACAGGGGACAGCAGCAGCTATAAAGGTACTAGACATTTATGGTTGCGATTATATTTTTGTCGAAACTGTCGGAGTTGGTCAATCGGAAATCGATATCGTTAAAAATTGCGATACAACGTTAATGGTCATGGTTCCTGGTCTTGGAGATGATATCCAAGCGATTAAAGCTGGGGTCATGGAAATTGGTGATGTGTTCGCAGTGAATAAAGCAGATAGAGATGGCGCCAAGAGAACAGCTCGAGAAATTAACGCAATGCTTGATTTTAGCTCCAGTGAATGGAGGCCACCAGTAGAAATGGTGATTGCCACTGAAAATGAAGGCATCGATAAGCTATTTGGACAAGTTGAAAAACATCACGAGTATCTTGTTGAAAGCGGAAATTTCCATCATCGACGTTTTGATAATACAAAGAATGAATTAATTGAAATGGTTAAACATAAAATCGTAGGCCAACTTCTAGATGAATCGTACAAGCAGGAAATCATTAACGAGGTATCTGATAAAGTGGCAAAACGTGCGTTGGACCCGTATACAGCAATTGACACCTTGTACGAAGCAGTTTTAAAAAAATAAAATTAAGCAGAATATGCGGAATGCTTTAATAACTTAAGGATTTTATTTAAAACTCTTGTCTTATGACATGTACAATCAGTTAATGGGCTGTTAAAATTTCATTGGAGGATTATTATGAAAGCATTAAAAGTTGATCACATCGGGATTGCAGTAAAGAATCTTGATGAAACGTTAAAATTTTATACAGATGTTCTTGGTCTAGAAATGGGCGGAACTGAAGTAGTTGAAGAACAAAAGGTAAAAGTTGCGTTTTTACCAATTGGTGACACAGAAGTTGAATTGTTAGAATCTACTTCTGACGATGGTCCAATTGCTAAGTTCATTGAAAGAAATGGCGAAGGTGTTCAGCACATCGCATTTAAAGTTGATGACATTGAAGAAGCAATTGCATACATGCAAGAAAAAGGAATGAGAATGATTGATGAGCAGCCTCGTTACGGAGCAGGTGGCGCAAAAATCGCTTTTGTTCATCCAAAAAGCTCACATAGAGTCTTAGTAGAATTAAGTCAAAGAGACTAATAATCGTAGGTAAAAACGAAGGTTTTGGGAGGTAAACTGTATGGCTTTTAATAAGTTAGACGATTTGCGCGAAAGAAAACAAAAGATTGAAGCAGCAGGTGGCGCAAAGAGAGTTGAAAAGCAACATGCGGCTGGAAAACTAACAGCAAGAGAAAGAATCAATTTATTATTCGATGAGAATACATTTGTAGAAATTGATGCTTTCGTAACACACAGATGTACAAACTTTGGTATGGAATCTAAAGAGATGCCAGCTGAAGGTGTTGTAACTGGATACGGTAAAGTAGAAGGCAGATTGGTATACGCATACGCACAAGATTTCACTGTTGCAGGCGGATCACTTGGCGAAATGCATGCCAATAAAATTTGTAAGGTTCTTGACAGTGCACTAAAAGTAGGTGCGCCTGTAATTGGATTAAATGATTCAGGTGGAGCAAGAATTCAAGAAGCAGTTGATGCATTATCTGGCTATGGTAAGATTTTCTTTGCCAATACAAAGGCATCGGGCGTTATTCCTCAAATTACTGCTATTATGGGACCATGTGCAGGTGGTGCAGTATACTCACCGGCATTAACTGATTTTATCTTCATGGTAGATCAAACATCACAGATGTTTATCACAGGTCCACAGGTTATCAAAACTGTAACAGGTGAAGAAGTTTCGGCTGAAGCACTTGGTGGCGCAATGACACACAACAGTGTAAGTGGCGTTGCACACTTTATGTCTTCAAATGACGAGGCTTGTATCGCTGACATTAGAAGATTGTTAAGCTTTTTACCTTCGAACAATATGGAAACAGCTCCAGTTTACGAGTGTGAAGACGACGTAAACGCAATTATAGAAGAATTGAATACGATTATTCCAGATAATCCAAATAAGCCATACGATATCATTGATGTGATTCGTCTGATTGCAGATAACGATGACTTTTACGAATGTCAACCAAACTTTGCAAAGAACATGGTAACAGGATTTGCTAGAATCAACGGTCAATCTGTTGGAATCATCGCGAACCAACCTAAATTCCTAGCTGGATGTCTTGATGTAAACGCATCAGACAAGTCAGCAAGATTCATTAGAACTTGTGATGCATTTAATATTCCATTGTTAAACATTGTTGATGTACCTGGATTCTTACCTGGTACAGCTCAAGAATATGGCGGAATTATTCGTCATGGCGCTAAAATGTTATATGCATACAGTGAAGCAACAGTACCAAAAGTATCATTAATCGTAAGAAAAGCTTACGGTGGATCTTACTTAGCAATGTGTTCAAAGGACTTAGGAGCCGATTTAGTATTGGCTTGGCCAAGTGCAGAAATCGCAGTTATGGGTCCTCAAGGGGCAGCAAATATTATTTTCAGAAATGAAATTAAAGGTGCTGATGACCCAGTTGCTATGAGACAACAAAAAATTGATGAATATACAGCAGAATTTGCAACGCCATATAAAGCTGCAGAGCGTGGATTTGTAGATGATGTTATTGAACCAAGTGCAACACGTCCTAGATTAGTTGATGCATTTGATATGCTTGCATCAAAGCGTGAAAGCAGACCAGCTAAAAAGCATGGTAATATTCCTTTATAGGAAGTATAAAAGAGGTGACTAAATGGAAAACTTAGGTTTATTAGATAAATTTGCTAACCCAGAACTTATGCCTACTTTGACTTTTGGTGAAAAGATGTTAGCGACCTTTTATACGACTGTATTAGGAATGTTGATTACGTTCACTTCGTTAGTTCTTATATGGATACTAACAGTGATGTTATCAAAATTTGTTCAATCAATTGAAAATAAAGGAAAAGCAAACATTGTTGAAGTTAAAGAAGAACCACCGGTATTAAAACAAGAAGCGGTTGTGGCTGAAGAAGATGACGAAGAGTTAGTAGCGGTTATTTCAGCGGCTGTTGCGGCAAGTTTAAATACGTCTATTCACAATATTGTTGTTACGAATATTGTGCGTGTAAACGACGCAACACCATCTTGGGGTGTCGCGGGTAGATCAGAACAAATGAATTCGAGATTTTAGGGGGATTTGACCAATGAAGAAATTTAATATTACTGTAAATGGTAAAACATATGAAGTCGATGTAGAAGAAATCGGTGGCGCACCATCAGCTCCTAGAGCGGCAGCGCCTAGATCAGCCGCACCTGCAGCGCCAAAGGCAGCGGCTCCAAAAGCAGCAGCGCCTGCAGCACCTGCAGCAGCTCCAGCGGCAGCGCCAGCTGGTGGCAACTCAGTAACGGCACCAATGCCAGGAACAGTACTTGATATCAAAGTAGCTGTTGGTGATTCAGTAAACGATGGTGATGTATTAATGATTTTAGAAGCTATGAAAATGGAAAATGAAATCCAATCGCCAGCAACAGGAAAAGTAACAGCAATTAGTGTTGCAAAAGGTGCATCAGTAAACGGAGGAGATGTATTAATTACAATCGGTTAATGATTGGATTGATGATATCTTTTGAAAGGAGATGCACAAATGTTACAAGCGATTACAGATTTTATATTTAGTACAGGCTTCTTTGCTTTAACGGTATCACAAATAATAATGATTACTGTCTCTTTTGTATTGTTCTATTTAGCGATTGCAAAAGGATTTGAACCATTGTTACTTGTACCGATTGCTTTTGGTATGTTGTTAACAAATATACCACTTGCTGGCCTAGCAGAGCCTGGCGGATTATTATATTACTTTGCTAAAGGAAATAAATTAGGTTTATTCCCACCAATCGTATTTTTAGGCGTTGGTGCAATGACAGATTTTGGACCGCTTATCGCAAATCCTAAATCGTTATTACTTGGTGCAGCAGCACAGTTTGGTATATTCTTTACGTTCCTTGGCGCAATTCTTTCAGGGTTCTTTACAGCACAACAAGCTGCAGCGATCGGTATTATCGGTGGGGCAGATGGCCCAACAGCGATTTTCCTTTCGTCAAAATTGGCACCAGAATTACTTGGACCAATTGCTGTTGCAGCATATTCGTATATGGCACTTGTTCCTGTAATTCAACCACCAATCATGAAGGCCTTGACGACAAAAGAAGAACGTATGATTAAAATGGATCAGTTAAGAGTTGTTTCTAAGTTAGAAAAAATTCTTTTCCCAATTTTAGTTACAATTGTCGTTTCGTTAATCGTACCGCCTGCAACAGCGCTTGTTGGTATGTTGATGTTAGGTAACGTTTTTAAAGAATGTGGCGTCGTAGCAAGACTTGAAGATACTGCTAAGAATGCATTAATGAATATTGTTGTTATTTTCTTAGGAATTTCTGTAGGATCATCTGCAACTGGAGATGTATTCTTAAAGATGGAAACATTAGCGATTATCGGGCTTGGAATTACTGCTTTTGCGGTAGGAACAGCATCAGGTGTTTTACTGGCACGTTTCATGAACAAACTTTCAGGCGGAACAATCAATCCGCTTATTGGATCCGCAGGTGTATCTGCAGTACCAATGGCGGCTAGAGTTTCACAGGTAGTTGGACAAAAGGAAAATCCTTCGAACTTCTTATTGATGCATGCAATGGGACCTAACGTTGCAGGTGTAATCGGTTCGGCTGTATCAGCTGGGGTATTACTTCAACTATTTGGTGGGTACTAAATCACAATATAATTTTAAGTATTTAATCCGTTCCTTACTATGTAAGGGACGGATTGTTTAGTTTTATATAGGAATTACAGAAGTAGACTTTTCTTTGAATTACAGGAATGATATGATTGAGTTACGAAAAGTCGAGGGAGTGACTATGCGAAAAGAAATATTAAAAACCTTAATGGAAAATACGGATAAATACATATCGGGAGAAACCCTAAGTCAACGGTTTGGTGTATCAAGAACCGCTGTATGGAAAGCGATCAATCAATTAAAGGAACAAGGGTACGAAATCGAGTCCATTTCTAGAAAAGGGTATAAATTGCTTGAAAAAGCATCAGCGCTGAGTGCGGACGAACTGAGTATCTTTATTAAATCAGACAACCATGCTTATTTTTTTAGATGTGAAAAAACGGTTGATTCAACAAGTAATTTGTTAAAGCAATTAGCAAATGACGGTGCACCTGAGTGGACAGTCGTATTATCAGAAGAACAAAGTGATGGACGTGGACGACTTGGACGTCAATGGATATCGAATGTGGGAGAAGGCATATATATGTCGCTTCTTTTAAAACCAGATATTCAACCTTTTCATGCCGCTAAGATTACTCAAATAGCAGCCAGTGCTGTGACACTAGCGATAAGAGAAGTAACCGGATTGCCAGCATTGATTAAATGGCCGAATGATATTGTAGTTGAAGGAAAAAAAGTCTGTGGCATTCTTACAGAAATGTCTGCAGAACTCAATCAAATCAACCACGTCATCTTAGGCATAGGTATAAATGTGAATGGTGAATCAATTGACGATGAGATAAAAGATAAGGCAACATCATTAAAAATTGCGTTGTCGAGTGCTGAAAAAATAGATAGAAAGTTAGTGCTGAAAAGCTTTTATAGTCATTTTGAAGCGTTATACGGAGCTTTTTTGGATGATAAAACGGCTACAAAATCCATTGCGATCTGTCGCGAATACTCAGCAATCATCGGAAAAACGGTTCAGATTATCAGGCGTCAAGAAAGCCAGGATGTGACAGTATTGGATATTACAGATGAAGGTGAATTGTTGGTACGCCATGTAGATGGCAGAGAAGAAGTCATAATTAGTGGTGAAGTGTCTATTCGTAGGGGAGAACAGTATATATAGCTGTTGAAAACAAGCCTAAAAAGTGATAGTATATTTTAAGTTACATGAATGAAAAATTTGAATGTTTAGAAGGAGTAGACGGACATGTTACTTGCTTTTGATGTAGGAAATACAAACATCGTTATAGGTGTTTTTAAAGATGATAGTAAAGAATTAATAACAAATTGGAGAATGTCGACAGATAAAAGTAAATCTGCAGACGAAATCGGTATGTTTTTAACACAGTTGTTTCATTATGAAGGATTAGAAATGAAACAGGTTAAAGATGTAATTATTTCATCGGTTGTACCGACGATCATGTATTCGCTACAACATATGTCGATTAAATATTTTGACAAAGAACCGATTGTTATTGGACCTGGGATTAAAACTGGAATGAATATCAAGTATGATAATCCTAGACAGGTTGGTGCAGATAGAATTGTGAATGCAGTTGCTGCATTTAAAAAATATGGAGGACCTCTAGTTGTTGTTGACTTTGGTACAGCGACAACATACTGCGCAATCTCAGAGAATTGCGAGTATTTAGGTGGATCCATTATGCCGGGTATTAAAGTATCAAGTGATGCATTATTCCAAAAAGCGGCGAAACTAACGAGAGTGGAACTGATTAAACCAGAAGGTGTTATTTGTAAAAATACCACGCAAAGTATTCAGGCGGGTATTATTTACGGTTATGTTGGATCGGTTGATTATATTGTAGAGAAAATGAAAGAAGAACTTGGTGGCGATAATATTAATGTTGTTGCAACAGGTGGTTTATCGACATTAATTGCAAGTGAGTCAAAAACAATTAATATCGTTGATAAATTCTTGACTTTAGATGGATTGAAAATCATACACGAGATGAATAAGTAATTGGTGAAATAGATGAAAATTGGAAATGTGGAACTATGCAGTGATGTGCTATTAGGGCCAATGGCTGGGGTTACAGACCTGGCCTTTAGAAAAATATGTATGGAATTCGACTGTGGGTTACTTGTAACAGAAATGATCAGTTCCAAAGCAATGCATTATAAAGACAAGAAAACTGCTAAATTGTTAGAATTAGATCCTAACGAAGTGGCGGCAATCCAGATATTTGGCTCGGAACCAGAAATCATGGCAGAAGCAGCGGAAACGCTTAACAGCTATTCAAATGTGGTGCTTGATATCAATATGGGGTGTCCAGCGCCTAAGATTGTTAAAAATGGTGATGGATCAGCGTTGATGAAGACACCAAAGCTTGCTGGTGAAATTATAAGAGCCGTTGTGGACAGGTCTATAAAACCTGTCACGGTGAAGATCCGCAAGGGATGGGATGATACGTCGGTGAACGCTGTGGAAATAGCAAAAATTGCTGAGGCCAATGGCGCATCGGCAGTGGTTGTCCATGGTCGTACGCGAGACCAGTTTTATGCTGGACGAGCAGATTATCAGATTATTCGTGATGTGAAGAAAGCATTGTCTATACCAGTTGTTGGAAATGGTGATATTTTCAGTATTGAAGATGCAATCAGAATGAAGGATATTACTGAGTGTGATGGTATGATGATCGCCAGAGGCGCTCAAGGGAATCCTTGGTTGTTGAGAGAGGTTGCCTACTATCTAAAAGAAGGAAAATATCTTGAGAAACCAAGTTTTGAAGAAAAAATAAGAGTCGCTTTAAAACATTTTGACTTGTTACTTGAAATCAAAGGTGAACATATAGGTCTTCTTGAAATGCGTAAACATGCGTCTTGGTATATAAAAGGGATGCAAGGTGCTTCAAGAATAAAAGCGGAGATAAACCGATCAAAGGACGTAGACGAAGTTAAAGAATTGTTGAATTCTTTAGTGACGTAATGGATGTAATTATAAGAGATAAGAATCCTAAACAGAATTGTTGCCAATGTGATTGCGTGCAATTTGAGAAGCTGTTATAGGGGTGAGACATTATATAAGTAAACACATTGAAAGGAGATTATGATATTAGCTTCCAATATCATAGAAAAAATTATGAGTGAACAAGAAATTTCAAACGTAAAAAGACTAAGTGATCAAGAGCAAATTAGAATTGATAAGATGAATGAGCTTAAGGAATTAGGTGTTGAACCATTCGGAGGTAGATACTTACCAGAAAACCATTCAAAAGAATTAATTGAAAAATATGAAGAGGTATCAAAAGAAGACCTTGCTGAAAAAGAGATTTCTGTAAAGATTGCAGGACGTATCATGACAAAGCGTGGTAAGGGTAAAGCTGGATTCATGCACATTCAAGATAATGATGGACAAATCCAAGTTTATGTAAGAAAAGACCAACTAACGGATCTTGAATTTACAGTTTACGAAAAATCTGATATCGGTGACATCATTGGCGTTGAAGGGGTAATGTTCAAAACACAAACTGGAGAAGTTAGTGTTAAGGCGAAGACTTACACACATTTAACAAAGGCGCTAAAGCCACTTCCAGAAAAGTTCCATGGTATTACAGACGATGAAATCAGGTTCAGAAAAAGATACCTAGATATTATTATGGACCGAGATGTAAAAGATATTTTCATGAAGAAGCAAAAGTTCTGGAGTACAATTAGAAACTTTATGATCGAGCATGATTTCTTAGAAGTTGAAACACCAATTTTAGAAACATCAGCAGGTGGTGCGGCTGCAACTCCTTTTGCAACACATCACAATGCACTTGATATAGACGTATTCTTAAGAATTTCAATGGGTGAACTATGGCAAAAGAAATTATTGGTTGCTGGATTCGAAAAGACATTCGAAATTGGTAGACAGTTTAGAAATGAAGGGATGAGTCCTGAACATTTACAAGATTACACTCAAATGGAATTCTACTGGGCATATGCGGACTTCACAGATGGTATGGAGTTAACTAAAGAATTATATAGAAGAGTAACAAAAGCAGTTATGGGATCATCTAAGTTTTCTACTAGAGGATTTGATATCGATATGGATAATGAGTGGGAAATCTACGACTTTGAAACTGTTATCGAAGAAAAGACTGGCGTAAATGTATTTAACACAACTAAAGAGGAATTAGAAGCGAAGTTAGATTCTTATGATGTGGAGTATGATCCAAACATCGGATTCTGGAGACTTGTTGATACATTATGGAAAGTTGTAAGAAAAGACCTTGCAGGTCCTGGATTCTTAGTAGGACAACCGGTTGAATTAAACCCACTTCCAAAGAGAATGGAAGACGATAATAGAAAAGTTGCTCAAATGCAAATTGTATTAGCTGGTTCAGAAATGGGTAATGGCTATACTGAGCTTAATGACCCAATCGACCTAGAAGATAGATTTAAGGAACAAAGAGTTATGGGTGAAGAAGGTGATGAAGAAGCACATGACCACGATGAAACATTTATTGAAGCTCTAAGATATGGTATGCCACCGGCATATGGATTTGGTGTATCGGAAAGACTATTCTCAGTAATGATGAATAGACCAATTAGAGAGTGTGTATTCTTCCCATTAATGAAGCCACTTGGTCAATAATAAGAAATAATGATGTATAATTAGGTATAGGATCTTAGGATTCTGTACCTTTTTTACGTGATAAGCAAGAACAGCATGTCTGCAGATACAATAACAAAGGTGAGGAGTCATCTCACCTTTGTTATTGTATCTGCAGACATATTGGCGACGCAACGCGAGCCAAACAATTCGAAGAATTGTTGGCTGTTCGTATTGGATAAACAATTCGAAGAATTGTTGGCTGTTCCAGCTTCAGCATTTAATTGTTGGCTGTTCTTAACCCGGTAAATGTTTATTTGATTTAAGAAGACAAACAACCTCGATGACTGATACCACTTACGTGTTTACATGGGGGTGAAAGTTGGTATTTAATATTATAGGAGGTATGTATGCAACGATGTACTTGGTGTTTAAAGGATGAATTGTATATGAACTATCATGATAAGGAATGGGGTGTTCCAGTTTTTGATGATGACTTGTTTTTTGAACATCTTGTCATGGAAGTTTCCCAGGCGGGTTTGAGTTTTTATACAGTATTGAAGAAAAGAGAAAATTATAGAGCAGCCTTTGATAATTTCGATTATAGAAAAATCAGTGCTTATACTTCGGAACAAATAGAAGTACTTATGGGAAACAGGGGGATTATACGAAATAGAAAAAAGATTGAAGCGATTATTCACAATGCCAAGGTGTTTCAAGAAGTTCAGGAGAAATATGGAAGCTTTTCAGCATATATTTGGAATTTTACAGATGGTAAGCAGATTATCCATGCATATGGAAATGATGAAGACATCCCAGCGATTACGCCATTGTCTGAGCGGGTTAGCAAACAAATGAAAGAAGATGGATTTAAGTTTGTTGGCCCAACAAGTATGTACGCTTTTTTGCAAGCGACTGGTATTGTCAATGATCATTTGGTGACTTGTCATAGATATAAAGCAACACAGTTATAGATGCGTATAAAAGTATTAGAAGAAAGGAGCATTAAAATGAAAGAAATCATTATGTTTACAAGTCCAACTTGACCACATTGCTCAACAGCAAAAGAATACCTTAGGTCTAAGGGATACAAATATACAGAACGGGACATTCAAAAAGATCCTGAAGCGAGGCGCATTATGAGAGAACATAATCTTATGGGCGTGCCTGCTTTTATTATTGGTGATGAAAGTTTTGCAGGTTTGGATACTCATAAACTTGAAAGTTTAATCGATTATCGTGTTGAAAAATGTCCAAAGTGTAGCCAGGCGTTAAGATTACCAAAGAATAAAGGGACAATCTTAGTAACGTGTTCAAAGTGTGAAAGTAAGTTTAAAATAAAAACTTAAATTAATTTGTCGTGTTAGAAACAGGAATTGTGTCAGTCAAATCCTGTTTCTTCCTATATATAAGAAAATAATATCACTGGTGAATTAGTCAGATTATTACAACATTAATAAACCTGTTGACATTGATATAACCTGATGTTAAGATAAATGAGTCGTCAGGTGATGGTGGC
>PPCM01000128.1_pt1 | contig 115743 bp, 103 predicted proteins | sample 1555541 | NCBI WGS metagenome assembly PPCM01 (sample SAMN05284479, study PRJNA326546) | Marine sediment metagenome, whole genome shotgun sequencing project. | isolation source: marine sediment | place: Germany: Wadden Sea | collected 2012-09-05
TAAAGTGTTACAATAAAAACGGACAGTAAAAAAGAGACTATGATAAAATTAATTATTATAGTCTTTTTGTATGAAGATAGGAGGAAAAGAATGAGAAAGAATAATAGATATACAAACGAGTTTAAAGAGAAGGTAGTGAAAGAGTATTTAGAGGGTTCTCAATCAGCGGATAAAATCGCAATGAAGTATGATATAAGAAGTGCAACTCAAGTAAAACGATGGAGAGACAAATGGCGAGAGCATAGTAGTTTCCCTGACAATAGGGGAAAAGGTTCTACAGGAAGACCAAGGAAAGTAAGAAGGGAAGATATGACGGATAAAGAGTATATAGAATATCTCGAAATGCAGCTTGAGATAAAAAAGTATTTGGCCTTCTACGAGAAAAGAAAACAGAAGTAAAATATCGAATCATAGATCGTTTTGGGAATAAATACACAGTAAGTTACATGTGTTGGTTTCTAGGAGTATCACGAAGCGGGTATTATGATTGGGTGAATCGTGGAAGGCAAGTACACACATTAAATCCGGAATTAGTAATCAAAATAGCGAACCTCTATCAACGAGACAAGACCAGAGGACGACGACAAATTAAGATGAGATTATGGCGCAAATACAAAGTTAAACTAGCTTTGGGGACAGTGCATAGGTATATGAGTATCTTAGGATTATATTCAATCCAAAGAAAAAAGAGGTACAAAAATGCACCTCTCGAGAAATCCGATAACGTCTTCAGAAACGTACTAAATCGCGATTTCAAAGCATCTCATCCAAATCAAAAATGGGTAACTGACATTACCTATATGAAGTGTAGAGAAGGCAATCTCTACCTTTCATGTATTAAAGATTTGTATGACAACAGTATTATAGCATATCATATATCAAATAAAAATGATTTAGATTTAGTTATCCAAACTTTGAATAAAGCTTTTAGTGAAAACAATCCAGAAGAACTAGAAGGATTGATAATCCACTCAGATCGCGGATATCAATACACATCAAAGATGTATGATGAGCTACTTAGACATTATGAAATAATACCTAGTTACTCACGCAAAGCAACACCGACTGACAATGCATCAATAGAGTCGTTCTACTCTACATTTAAACAAGAATGTTTCAAACAAATAAAGAAAAAATTTCAATATTTAGTAAAACAAACTGTGGAATCTTTTATACATGAATACAATCATGAAAGACCACAGTGGAACAAAAAAGAATTGACACCGATAGAGTATCGATATCAATTCAATTCATAGTTTCTTTTTACGTGTCCGTTTTAGTTGACACAGTTCATTTCCAGTTCTTTTAATTAAATTGTCCTATTTTTTAGAATTTGCTTTAATCTCAGCTCTACATTTTTCTGCTTCTTCTTCTGAAGCTAAAACAAAGTGTCCTTCTTCTACCTCTACAAAACTAGGCATGTTACCTGGTCCATAATTATGAACTTCTTGAGGAACGTAATTAAAACGAACACGAGTTTGCTCATAATGAGGGTCTGGAAGTGGAATTGCTGATAATAAAGATTTTGTATATGGATGCAATGGATTAGCAAACAGTTTATCTGAAGTTGCTAATTCTACCATTTTACCAAAATACATAACTGCGATACGATCACTAAAGTATTTAACTACTGACAAGTCATGTGCGATAAATAGAATCGTTAATCCTAATTCAGCTTGTAAATTTTTAAGTAAATTTATTACCTGTGCTTGGATTGAAACATCAAGTGCACTAATTGGCTCATCGGCAATTAATAACTCAGGTTCAACAATTAATGCACGAGCAATACCAATACGTTGACGTTGCCCACCACTAAACTCATGAGGATAACGGAATGCATGTTCTGGTTGTAAACCTACAACTCTTAGTATGTTCATTACTTTTTCATCGATCTCTTTGTTATTTAATTCACCTTCAATAATTAACCCTTCAGCAATAATCTCACGTACAGTCATACGAGGATTTAAACTTGAAATTGGATCCTGGAAAATCATTTGGATGTTTTTCATAATTCCAACTGTTTCCCCTTTGAAAGCATTATCAGATTTTATTGAATTAATTTCTGATTTTTTAACTGAAACAAAATCAGCTAATTCTTGTTTTCTAGCAGCAATAAAATCATTTAAGTCTGATTTCAAGGTAGCAATTTCATTTTCACTTGCTTTTTTATCCTCAAAACTATTAATTTGTTCTTTCACTTCTGCTTTTCTTGCACTTAAAACTTCGCGAACACGTGATTTTTCATCACGAACTGCGTTTTGTAGTGATTCATAACCACCAACGATACGATTACCTCTAAAAGTAACTTCACCATCAGTTGCTTCATGTAATTTTATAATTGTACGTCCAGTTGTCGTTTTACCACAACCAGATTCACCTACTAAACCAAATACTTCACCTTCGAATAAATCGAAACTTATACCATCTACTGCTTTTACAACTAATTTTCTTTTACCTGATCCATTTTTGAAATGCGTTTTTAAATTCTTAACTTCTAATATTTTATTTCCGCTCATTGTTATGCTCCTTTATTTGCTCTTTTTAGATTACGATCAATTCGTCGTTTTAGAGATTCAGGCATCTCAACTTTAGGTGCATTTTCATGCAATAACCAAGTTGCAGCATAATGTGAATTTGAAACTTCAAAGAATGGAGGTTGTTTTTCTAAATCAATTTGTAAAGCGTATTTGTTACGCGGTGCGAATGCATCTCCAACAGGTGGGAAGTGCATATCCGGTGGCGTACCAGGAATGGCAAATAGTTTTTCTTTCGAATCTAAATCAGGCATAGATGCTAATAATGCCCATGTATAAGGATGTCTAGGATCATAGAATATTTCATCTACGGTACCATATTCAACAATTTTTCCTGCGTAAATTACAGCAACACGGTCCGACATGTTAGCAACAACACCAAGGTCATGTGTAATAAAGATTACTGATAAATTACGTTCAACTTTAATTCTGTTGATTAATTCAAGAATTTTTGATTGAATTGTAACATCCAACGCTGTTGTTGGTTCATCACAGATTAAGATCTCAGCATCATTAGCTAAGGCAATCGCGATAACAACACGTTGTCTCATCCCACCACTAAATTGGAATGGGAATTGATAATATCTTTTTTCAGGTTCAGGAATACCTACTTCTTCCATTAATGTTAATGTACGAGCTTTCGCTTCTTGCTTAGATAATCCAAGTTTTAAGCGTAATGCTTCAGAAATTTGTTTCCCAACCTTCATGATTGGATTTAAACTACTCATTGGATCTTGGAAGATCATTGATAATTTAGTTCCTCTTAATTTATGAAAATCTTCTTCTTTAATTTGCATTAAATCTACAACGTCTTTAGAACCACTTTGGTGTAAGTTTTTAAGTCCGCTGTTATAATATTCAATTTGTCCACCATCATGGATGCTGTTACCAGCTAAAATACCCATAATCGCTTTTGATGTAACTGATTTACCAGAACCAGATTCACCTACTATAGCTAATGTTTCACCTTTATATAAGTCGAATGAAACACCTCTAACTGCATGTAATTTACCTTGTTGAGTTCTAAATGAAATTCGTAAGTCTTTAACACTTAAAACAACTTGTTTTCCGTCTTTGTTCATCATTATTCTTCAACTCCTCTCAGTGATGGATTAAATGCATCTCTTAAACCATTACCAAATAAGTTAAATGATAACATTAACATTGATATGAACAGCGCTGGGAATAAAACCATATAGAAGTTTTCTTTCATTTGAGCTTGTCCAGTCGCTAAAATACGTCCAACACTAGTGTCTTCACCGTAGTTTATAATTCCTAAGAAACTATACGTAGATTCTGAGAATATTACACTTGGTATATATAATACAAGTGATGTAATTAATGTTCCTACAGCACTTGGTAAAATGTGTCTATACATGATTCTTGCATCGCTTGCACCTAAAGTACGTGCGGCAAGAACGTATTCTCGTCCTTTATATCTATAGAATTGGGAACGAGTTAACCTCGCTATACCGAGCCATCCAGTCATAGTAAATGCTAATATTACTACCCAAACTTGGTTACCATATCTAAGAAGTAACAATGTTAAGATAGCCATAAATGGTAATCCACCTAATATTTCACTAACACGTTCAATAACTAAGTCAATTAACCCACCATAATATCCAGATATTGCACCAACGATTAACCCAATAATGATATTGATTGAAGAAACTCCAAATGCGATCATTAATGATAATCTAGCTCCAGTCCATAATTCTGTAAATAAGTCTTTTCCTAATAAATCTGATCCAAATAAGAATTCAATTTCTCCAGTTTCGTAATAAAGATCTAGGAATTCAAAGAAATGAATCTTAACTTTATAAGCACCATTTAACAATTCTGCATCCTCAATGATTAAAACATCAATGTCGTTATCAGGATTGTCATCATTAAGTAACGCGTCGTCATGAGCTTTTACTGCCTCATATTCAGCAACTGATAATGAAGTATAGTTATTATAAGAGTAATCGTAATTCCTAAATGCATAGTAATCAACCAATACTCTATATTGACCAATTTCATTTGTATCTTCTTTGTCAACTTCTATAAAAATTGGATCACCAGTATAAACTAGTTCAACATAATCATCACCATTAACAATACAAGTTCCAAATGCATCTTCGTGCATACCTTCATCACATGGATTTTCTTGAGGTTCAAATGCTAATGAAAATTCATTAACGAAATATCCATCAAAGTTATATAGTTCTTTTTGTCCTTTAAAGAAATCTAATCCACTTAGTGTTTCAGATTTTGGAGGCAATAAGTCCAAACGGTTTGCCCATTTTTGATTATCATCATTCAATGTATAATCATTAAACATAGGTCCAATAATAGCCATAAGAATTAGTAATCCTAAGATTATAGCTGCTACTACTGATGCTTTATTTTTTCTAAATCTAATCATAGCATCTTGGAAATACCCGATTGATTTAGTTTGCATGCTTTCATCATATAAAACTTTATCTGCCTGTACTAATACGAATTTTTCTTTATTTAATTGTTCACTCATCGTTTTCCACCACCCATTCTAATTCGAGGATCAATAACCCCGTAAGATAAGTCTACAATAAGTGTAGCAAATAAAGATACCAATGTATAGAACATCAGATATCCCATTATTAGTGGGTAATCTTGATTTTGGAAGGCCTCCAGGTAAATCTTACCGATACCGGCAACACGGAATATCTTCTCAATAATCAGTGATCCACTAATGATCCAGATAAATCCACCAATTAAAGCTGGTGCGATTGGTACTAATGCATTTCTTAACCCATGTCTAACTGTCGCTTGTCCTCTTGTAAGACCTTTTGTACGACATAATAACATGAACTCAGAAGTTAATACCTCTGTTAATTCAGCACGGGTAACACGAGTTAACCCAGCAACATTATAAATAAGCAAAACAAATACTGGCATTATGTATGAGGTTACACCATACCAAAAATCAGCTTCGAAATCTATTGCCGCTGCTACGAATGGAGATTCAAACCAACCCCATTTGTATACTGCATAATACTGTAATAATGTCCCAACAACAAATGAAGGTACTGAAATAAAAATAATTACACCCGTAGAAATAATATGGTCTGTAAGTTTATTTTTCTTAAGTGCCGCCCATATACCTAACCCGATTCCTATTGGAATACCCATTAAGTAAGGAACAATATTTAGTTTCATTGAAACAGGAATTCTCTCTGCCATAATGTCACTAACATCCCTATTCTTTGTAAGGGATCTTCCGAATCCTTCTCCGCTAAATAAATTTTTAACGAACATCCACCATTGTGTCATAATAGGTTCTCCATAACCTTCACGTTGTCTGATTAATTCTTGTAATTCGCTATCGACACCAATTACTGCTTTATCGTAATCTGGTAACATCTTGATAAAAACGAATACTAAGAAAGTAATTAGAGCGGCTGTGAAGAAGATTAACCCAATACGTTGTAATACATATCTTCTCATTTTAAAAACTCCAATCTTTTTTGACATAAACAACCCTAACGGACAAGCCGCTAGGATTGTTTTGTCAATTTATAGTAATATAATTTTTATTATTTTAAATTAACTAAATCTGTTATTCAGCTGCGATGTACATATATTTCAGTCCACCCCATGCCATCCATGCGTGATATTCGTCTGCTTCTAATACAACTCTTTCAGAGTATACAGTAGCACCAACACGTGTGAATAATGGTATAGCGATCATTTGGTCTAATAATACACCTTCCATTGCGGCAGAGATAGCGTCAAAGTCGTCAGTTTTTCCAGCATAGTTGATGTCATCTACATTGTAGAATGCAGAATAAGCTAAACCGAATAACTCATTGTATGTACAAGTTAATGTACCAGCACTATCAAATTTTGCTAATGCAGCTACCCATGAATCATAATTATCTTGTTGGATATCAGTTGGAGTTTCTGTCATAGCGTCAAATTCAGCTACCCATGCATTTAATGCAGCATAAGTTCCAGCTAATTCTACTTCGATAACAGCAGTCTCAGTATCGAATCCTTTTTCTAACATTGTAGCAGGGTCGATTGAGTTATAAACTTCACCTAACATTTTAGGAGCATTGAAGTCATATCCAGTCCATCCACCGAATGTCATATCGAAGTTACCTTCATCCCATGCAGTATCTAATGCATCACCAGATACAGGAGCTAAAGTTAAATCGAATAATGGAGTACTTTCACCTTCATTGAAGATACCTTCAACAGTTGATTCTACCCATTCAGCAACTTTTTGATTTGATTCAACGTCATAATATTTGTATTCAACAGATACAGTTTCACCATCGTTAAAGTTAGCATCAGCATCAGCTACTAATGCAGCATAAGCAAGATCGAATAATCGTTTTGCTTCTTCTGGGTTATACCCTGAAGTTTCAGATGAATAATCTGCGTATACACCTTGTCCAGCAGCAGAACCTCTATAAGAAGCACTGTTATATTCAGTTGATAAGTATTTTGGTCCTAAGAAACCTTGAGTAGCGTAACCAGGAGCACGTACTGATTCAACAAATTCTTCTCTATCAATTGCAAAGTAGAATGCATGACGGAAGTCTTTAATCGATAAGATAGGGTTAACGTCATAAGAATCAGAACCTCTTACGTTAAACGCAAATCTAAAGAATGTAGTATTTGGAGATAATTTTAAGTTTGGTGCATATTGGAAATCATCAAAGTAATCTCCACCAGCTCCAGCAACGTCTAAATTACCTAATTTAAATTCTTCAACAGCAACACTTTGATCTTCGATGAATTCATAACGAATGTGGTGAATTCTAAAATCTTCAGCACTGTAATGATCTTCATTTAAGTCAAAGATAAAGATTGTTTCAGCTTCCCAAGTAGTCATATTATAAGGACCATAAGAAACTAATGGATTTTCAATTGTACCATAAGTAGTAGAAGTTCCAGAATCATTCATTCCAGCTTCATATTTTTCTTGATGTACAACACCAGTAATACCACTCATTAAGTTTCCTTTAACGTCCCAAGCAGTTCTTGGAGAGTTTAAAGTGATTTGTAATACATAATCAGAAACAGCTTCGATTCCTACAGCATCCCATTCAACAGGAGTTGCATCATAAGTAGTAGTTACCCCACCTACAGGAACACCATCATCACCTAATACAGCAAAGTCTCCAGCTTCATTCATTAATGCAGGTTCAGAAGCAGCATATGCAGTAGCTGGGTTATCATCTGTTGCAACAGGAACTGCTACACCATCTAATGTCCAACCTTCATAAGGAGCTAATAAATTACCGTCAGCATCCCAGAAGAACGCGTTGTCTAATTCATCTACAATTACCCAACCGTAATCAGCACCCCACCATTCAACATAAGCATCTTGACCAGCTAATAGTGGATCGTGAGCAGGACCAACAAGTCCGTTGTATGGATCTGTGATATAATAAATATCCCAGTCGTCATGTCCGATTACTGTACCATAATATGCGTTTTCAGTATTAAATTCAACACCATCAACTTCATAAGAAATGAAATCATTAGCATCTTTATCAGGACTACTTTGTTTGTAGTAACCTTCAGCATTTAATACAGGTAAACTTGTATCTTGGTATAAAACAGAACCACGAATATTTAATTGATCAGGATCTAATAATTGCATCCAAGACCATTCGAATGTATTCGCATCGATTACCGTACCATCTTCAAATTCTAATCCTTGAGAGATTGTAATTTGCCAAACAGTACCGTCACCATTAACGTCTACAGGTTCCCCATCAGCCATAGCAGGAATTCTATCGTAAGGTAAGTTTGCAGTTTCACCTTTACTGAAGTCACCTTCAAAATCAGCTAAACCATCAGCAATAGCTTTATCCCAATCATAATCTCCAGTATATAAACTATCAGTGATATAAAAGAAAATATCGCTTGATGAAGACATCATTTGAGAATAAGGGTTAATGTTAGTAACACCACTTGTATATAAGTTGTAAGTAGCATCTTCGTCGTAATATAGTTCGTCAACAGGATCTGTATCGTCTACACAAACTCCGTTTTCTTCAACTTGCCCGTCAGGACACTCTAAATCGTCCTCTTTACAAGCACTTAAAGTTAAAGTTAAAACAAGAGCAGAAACTAGTAATAATATTTTTTTCATAAATCTTCTCCTTTTCTTTTAAATTATTTGTCTAAATTTTACTACAAATGAGCGCCATAGTCAATGCTTTATGCTGATTTTAGCAATATTTATCAATAAAATCGTTTTCAGTATTTTTTTTTGCAACTTTTATAAATTTTTTTCCATTTTTTGATTTTTTATGGTATAATGTGTCGTAATTTACTGGAGGTATGCAAATTTGAATAGTGAAAAAAAGCACAATCTAAGAAAAATAGTTATCATAGAAATCATTGCTGGGGCGTTATTAACAGTAGGAATGTTATTTTACCAACAAGAGTTTCATTTTGTTAGTTTAATGGACTCAGTTGTAATTGCTGGTATCTTGTTATTCTCACTTGGTTGGATAGTATATGTAATCAATGTCGGTATCTTTGATATCGCAGTATACGGTTTTAAGCAATTTGGTTTAGCAATTATAAGAAAGAGACCAAAACTTACTTTGGATCAATATTTATATGAGAGAGAAAAAATTGATAGTGTTGTATATAAATCGTTATTTATATCAGGTGCGATAATTACATTTATCGGCGCAATACTATATGTGTTTTATTATTTCGGATAATTAAAGATGTGATTGAATCACATCTTTTTATTTTGTTCTATATGTTTTTTGCTAGTTCCTCTACTGATCAATTACCACTTTAAAAGAGTATTAATTTGAGTTTTATGTATATCCTTATATATATATATGTAAAATCACCAATTGAAGACAATAAAAAAAGATGTGATTATCTCACATCTTTTTGTTTAACTTTTTATTGAGCAGCAGCGTCAGCTTTTGCCTGAGCAATTGCAGCTAGTAATTCTTCATCACTTACTACATTACCAATTTCATAATCTGGAGCAACTCCAAATTCAACACTATGATACTCGTATCCATCAATTTCATTACCAGTTCTTGTTGATAATACATTGTTTGTACTTCTCATGATAATGGTACCATCAGGAGTTATTAGAACACCAATACTTGATGCTCCACCACTTGTATGGTGTCCAATTGTTGTGATTCCAAGTTCTTGTGCCATACTTGTCATTAAGTTCGCAGCACTAAATGTTACTTCAGAACATAAGATATACCAATCATATTGATCGTAAGCATCATAATCACTCTCGATGTAATAAGTACTAGCACTACCATCTGCTGGGTTTTTAGAATGATATAAGAACTGTTGTTCTGTCATATATCCAAAGATTCTGAATACAGCTCCAACATTACCACCAGTATTATAAGCTAAATCAATAACAACGTTCTCAACAGTTTCAGGCAATGTTTCCATTGTTTTCTCGAATTGATCCGGTGTATCAATTGAGAAACCTGTAATATGAATAATAGCTGTAGTATCATTATCAATTAATTCAGATGTTGGTACATCGTCAATTGATCCATATTTTTCTTCATATCTATCTTCTGTACTCCATAAACCATTGTAGAACGCAACAACACGTGGTCCAAGTTGTGATAAAGATGATACTGTTAGATAATCTTCAGAGTAATCAGGAGATGCATAGTACCCACTAAATTTATGTGAAGTATGTAAATCATTTAAATCGTTTGAAATCTCAAATAATTTAGTATATAACTTTGTATCTGTTTTCATAACATATTCATCTGCATATTCATACATGAAGTCTTCGTATGTTTGAACTTCTTGATCTTCTTTTAAACCATAGAAATAATCAAGAGACATAATCATGTAGTTAAATGAGAATGCTTTTAATTCTGTAGACATTGAAGCATCATTTAATGAGCTAGTTCTAACAGTTTCTAATAACTCATCGCTTTCTCCAGAACTAATTCCAAATGTATCAATACCATAAATCATATCTCCATTGTAGTAAGCATCATAATAGATGTCACCAGCAAACAATAAGTTTGCAACATGGAAAGGCATTAAGTATAGATCGTTTTCACCATCGTTATACGTAACCAAGTCCATTTTGTAAGCATTCAAATCAATTGTTACAGGATCTGCTTCTAAATAATCAGCATCAACATAATTTAATCCTTCACCATAATCAGATTCAGTTGATGAAATATATCCACCAAAGAAATCAAATGATTCAACATAGAATGTATTATCTCCAAAATCAATTACTGCTTCATAAGTCTCAGAAACCATTGTTCCGTCTAAATCTTCCCATTCAGCTGTATAAGCAACAACAAGTTGATCTTCATTTTGGAGTGTATAACTTAATTCATCTGATTCAATCGCTCCATCAATCATATCAATAAAAGTTTCAATATCAATATAAGGAATATCGTTATTATCTGTAAAGAATACTTCAATATCAGTTTTATCTTCAACAACGTACTCTTCACTTGTACCTTCGAAGTCTAATAAAACTGATGATGTTACAACACTTTCAGTTCTTGCTTCTACTAAAATATCATATGTTTGTGTTTCTGTATAAGTACCATTACTAAATAATGCAGTTAATGTTACTGTAACATCGTCTTCTCCAATTGCAGGTGCATTAATGAATCCACCTGAAGTAATAACTTTTGGATGGCTTGATGTCCAAGTAACAATTGTACCGTTCGCATATCTAGTTTTTAACTTCCATGATGCATCTAAGTCAATAGAAGCAACATCCAAAGCTGTTTTTTCTGCGTTTGTTAACTCAACTTCTGTTACAACAAGATCATATTGTGCAGTTGCTTCGTTACCTGCAGCATCTTTAGCTGATACAGTAACCACGTAAGTTCCAGCTGTAGTTAAATCTACAAGTGATGAGTCTACTACTAATGATGAAGTAATATCTCCGTCAACGTCATCCGTTACAGTAATAACACCATTGTAATCTGGTGCGTCATCACCGATTGTATATTGTATTTCCTGTGTGTCTGCGATTACTGGTGCTGTTGTATCAGGTGTAACTACTGGATCAACAACTTCAGGATCACAAGCTGCTAGAGTAACTGCTAACACAGAAACCAAAGCCAATGCTAAAATCTTCTTTAAACTATTTTTCATTTTATTTCTCTTCCTCCTCGTTTTGTAAGATATATCTCTCAAATATCTTCTTCAATAAAACTATTGTACCACATGTAGTCAAAAATTTGAATTCATTTTTTCACTTTTAACACTATGAAAACCCCTTCATAAAGGGATTTGTGAATTTCTTAATTGATTTTATCGATAAAATAATATACTTTGTCTATAAACTATTAACTTTTGTTTATTTGAACTTATTTTACGAAAGTGCTAAAATTTATATATATAAGTAGAAAGGGGAATTTATATGACAGACACAAGCAAAGTCCAACAAAGAGCCTTCTTAAGCGCAATTATTATTCTATTTGTTCTATTAGTAGGTACAGGAATATTAACATACTTTATTCCTGCAGGGGAGTTTTCGAGAGAAATAATAAATAACACAGAAATAATTATAGCAGACTCGTTTGAGTATACAGGTCAAGATAATATTGCATTCTATCGTATCTTCACAGCACCAGTCGAAGTGTTGTTTAGTGATGGTAATTCAATCATAATCGCAATTATTTTATTTCTATTGATTATTGGAGGTAGTATCTCAATTCTGAATAAAATCGGAATTATCGAACATTTACTTCAACATGTTATTCGTAAGTTCTATAGCAAGAAATACCTTCTTCTATCTCTCATCACACTCATGTTTATGGCAATTGGTGCATTGGTGGGAGTTTTCGAAGAAATTATCCCGTTAGTTCCAATTATGATCATACTATCTAAGAAACTTGGGTGGGATACAAAAATCGGTCTCGGAATGAGTATTCTCGCAGCTGGATTCGGTTTTAGTGCAGCAATCACGAATCCATTTACAATAGGTGTAGCTCAAGAGTTATCGGGGATTCCTGTATTCAGCGGAATCCTTTATCGACTTATCATCTTTATCATTGTATATTTTGTTCTAATAACCTTCTTAATTCTTTCGGCTAAGAAAGTGGATAATAACCCTTCTTATGACGATATGGTTATTGATTACGTCGTACCAAACAAAAAAAGCATTGTATGGACAAGTATTTGGTTGGGTCTTATGCTTCTATCCATCACCATATCTCCATTCGTTGTCTTTTTACAAGACTACAATTTAATTCTAATCGCAGTCTATTTCCTTATCGCTGGAATAGGGGCAAGTTTATTATCAACGGACTTCAAAAAAGAAACTCATAGGATATTTTTTAAAGGTGCGTTAGCTATGACACCAGGTGTTCTGTTAATTTTACTTGCAACAGGTGTAAAACACTTAATCACAATCAGTGGAGTTATGGATACCATACTTTATACATTAACTAACACATTGAGTGATTCAAGTAACTTTGTCGTTGTTGGTGGAGCATTTGTCTTCACTTTAATATTAAACTTCTTTATAGGTAGTGGAAGTGCAAAGGCATTCCTGATCATGCCAATAATGAACCCAATATTGGATTTGGCAGGAATATCAAGACAAGTGGGTGTTTTGGCGTTTCAACTAGGAGATGGGTTTAGTAATATGTTTTACCCCACCAACGCTGTTTTACTAGTAGCATTAGGACTTGGTAGTTTCTCATACTCCAAATGGTTTAAATGGACATTACCTCTTCAATTTATTGTGGTTATTCTATCATTCTTGTTCTTGTTCATTGGTTTGGAGGTTGGATACTAATGCTTCAATACCCAAACAGTTATTTAGATGCAAAGAAAGAGTTAAGTATCCTGACAAAAAAATTAAATAAAGAAGGTCATATAGTTTTTAAGAAAGAAAAAAAAATAATCAATGATCTCACAATTACTAGATATCTTATCAAAGCGAAGAAAGAAGCGAAGAAGCGATTAATCTTTTCAATTGGAGTTCATGGTATTGAAGGATATGTTGGCCACGCTTGTTTGCATGTTTTCTTCGATGAATTATTTTCTTCTCTAAATGATAATGTTGAAGTAGTGATATATCACCCTGTAAATCCACATGGAATGTTCCATCTAAGAAGAACAAATGAATCAAATGTCGATTTGAATCGAAACTTCTCATCCAATGATTTCACATCAGAAAACAATAGTTTCAAGAAAATGGAATCTTTTTTCGCGCCAAAAAAACACAAAACTATTAAGGGAGCTAATTTCGCTTTCTACTCCTCTTTAAGCAAACATCTTATTCGATACAAAACGAAAACAATCACAGAGGCAACATTACTAGGACAAAAAGCAAACCCAAGAAGCATCTATTACTCAAACAACAGATCCGAAAAATCTACTACCTATCTGTTAAACGAAATGGAAACAGTTTTAACCAATATTGAAGATGTCATTTGGATTGATCTCCATACTGGATATGGACCGCGGTATCAGATGTCTGTTGTTAACTCACAGTATGAAAAAGAACAGACAAAAGATTTAATGGATAATATAAGCTACCCACGTATCTTAGGAATTTCTAAGGATGATTTCTATGATATTGATGGGGATATGATTGAAAAAATATATGAAGTACATAAGAAGAAAAAATTCAAATCGAATCTGTATGCCACTTGTTTTGAGTTTGGAACATTAGGGGAAAAGACCATTAATTCAATTAGCAGTTTAAAGGCATTGATATTTGAAAATGACTGTCAGTTCGAAAAACAATCTAAAGAATTTAAAGATTACTCAAAAAATTTAATAAAAGAACAGTTCATGCCAAGTGAAGATGAATGGAAAGAAAAAGCGCACCAAGATTTTCTTAATGCCACCTCTGATATCTTACGTTATTATCGCTATATCGTTAAGAATTAGATAAGGATACATTTAGTCCATTTTTTGAATTTAACGAAAAAGAAAAAACGAGGAAACTAACTTCCTCGTTTTTGATTGTATAGGACTTTATACTCTTGATAAGTCGTAGTAATAATCATTTCACCAAATACTATTTTTTCAAAATTTCTTCTTACTTCGTGTAACGGTTCAAATTTTGGATTATCAAAGTCATCTTTTAAGGTTTCAATAACAATGTCTAAGGCTTCAAACACTTTTGTTTTGGAATGATCTTTAATCGTCATGTTACTGGAATAATGAACATTAACGGTCTTTCCTTCCATTGCATTTCGAACAACTTCTTTTGTATAACCAATCAAACACTTCCCACCCATGCATGAACCACAATGAGTTTCCTGTAAACAAATATCTTCAAGTTTAATACTCAATAAATGATATGTACTTTTCAGTTTTGATGCTGTTCTAACGTACAATGAATTCTTGTTTCTTTCATTCTTAATGAAATGAATTAATAAAGTAGTGTAGCTAAGTAATACTACAATAACAATGATGGTAATCACAGAACTTGAAAACGCAATGGTATTATCTAACACTTTTAATACTCCAAATAGGACAAAAATAAAACTACTAGCAAGTTTCATGTAGACAACTGGTATCTTACGTCCAAACTTAATTCCTAAGTAAATTCCTAAAATGCTTGTAAGAAGCATCCCAGATACTGTTCCAACTAAGATAATGAATGGATACGTAGCGTCACTACTAAGGGTAATTGCTGTAAGTTGCGTCTTATCGCCTAATTCTCCTAAGAAGAACAATAGTGCGATTGTAATGATTGGACCAAATTTTGTTTCTTTCACTTTGATTTCATCGTCTGTTTTTATATGCAATGAAAACAGTCCAAAAACAATAAAGATTAAACCGGCTAAAAAGGTCACTACATTTAATGGAATAAACATTGATAATTGGCTACCAATAAATACCGCAATTATATGATTGAGTAAGATTCCTACGAACAATCCTATCATCACTTTTTTGACGTTATATTTTGTTGCGAATGTCATAGCGAGTATTTGAGATTTATCTCCCATTTCTGCGATAAATATCATCACAAATGCTCTTATAAATTCTGATATCATAGAATCATCCTTTCTGTTTTCTAATTATAACAAAACTTCCTAAAAAGTAAACAAAAAAAGGCAGAATTAATCTGCCTTTAAAAAATTTACTCTTCTTTGTTGTTATCTGCGATAACTTTATCAATTAAATGATTTGGTACTTCATCATATCTAACAAATTTACGTTGGAATTGTCCAGTACCTTGAGTCATTGCTTTTAAATCTATTGTATAACTTAAAATTTCTGATTCTGGAATTTCAGCAACAATTTTTTGTTTTCCACCAGGAAGTGGATCCATACCAGATAGTTGTCCACGACGTTTGTTAATATCTCCCATTACATCACCAACATATTCATCTCGAACAATAACTTCAACTTTCATTATTGGTTCTAAGATTGTTGGTTTTACATCTTTAATGGCATTTTTAAACGCCAAAGCAGCTGCAAGTTTAAACGAGATTTCATTACTATCAACAGCGTGATAACTACCATCATATAAGACAGCTCTTACTCCAATTACTGGGAATCCAGCAAGTGGTCCTTCTTGGAAATGTTCTATCAATCCTTTTTCAACTGCTGGCCAATATCCTCTCGGGACACTACCACCATGGATTTCTTCTGCAAACTCGAAATCTATTTCGTTTGGATTCACGGGTTCAAATCGAATTTTAACAACACCAAATTGTCCTGATCCTCCTGATTGTTTCTTATGACGACCTTCCGCTTCTGCAGTTTTCTTGATTGTTTCTCGATATACTACTCTAGGGTCGCTCGTTTCTACTTCAACTTTATATACATTTTTTAGTTTCTCTAAGATTAAACCTAAATGGTTCATCCCTTGTCCACCGATTAACAACTGTGCTGTTTCACGATTTCTTCTATAATCAAACGAAGGATCTTCTACAGAAATTTTTTGTAACGCTGTAGAGATTTTATCTTCATCTTTTTTATTCTTTGGATGGATAGCTACATAAATGGTTGGTTTTGGAATTTCTGGTCCTACGATTACTATTGGATTTTTAGGGTCACAAATTGTTACACCTGTAACTACTTCATCCAACTTAGTAACTACACCAATATCACCAGCAACTAAACGATCAATATCTAATGTTTCTTTTCCTCTTATAAGAGCAACAGAACCAATTTTAACGCTATCACCAGTGTTACTTACGATTACTTTTTGTCCTGATTCTAATGTCCCACTAAACACTTTTACATAACTGATTGTCCCCATAAATGGGTCCACTTCTGTTTTAAAACAGTAGGCACTAAATGGTGCTTCGTTCAATGTTTCTCTTACTTCTTCATCTTTTGTTTCTGGATTTAATCCTTTGATTGGTTTTAAATCATTTGGTGCAGCCATAAATTTTTCGATCATCTCTAATAAATCAGGAATTCCGATATCTTTTGTAACTGAACCCAATAAGATTGGTTGTAAATCTCCATTTAAAACACCTTTACGAAGTCCCGTAACTACTTCATCACGAGTTAATGCTTCTCCACCGAAGTATTTATCCAATAAGTCTTCGCTTGTTTCGGCAACACTTTCTAAAATACTTTCTCTTACATCTCCTACTTCTTCTAATAACGCTTCACTAACTTCTAGCTCAACTACTTTTCCGTCTTCAAGAACACGCGTTTTCATATCAACTAAATCAACGTATCCATGGAATTTTTCATCTTTAAGAATTGGCCATAAGAATGGTACTGCCTTTTTCCCTAAGATATCTTTAATCTTAGCAACAAGTCCTTCAAATTTAACGTTTTCTTTATCCATTTTATTTAAGAAAATAATTGTTGGGATATTCATTTCATTTAAATCTGATAAAATCTGTGCACTACCGATATCAATTCCTTTACTACCGTCAATCATCACGACAGCACCTTTTACTACACTAAGTGCTTGGTCCACTTCACTGATTAACTCACGGTTACCAGGTGTATCTAAGAAGTTTAATTTGAAGTTTTTATACTCCACTGGGATTAAACTTGTTGAAATACTTGACATGTGTTCCTTTTCTTCTTGCAGGTAATCTGAAGTTGTATTTTTGTGTTCCACATCACCTTTTTTGTCTTTTGCGCCTGTTACATAAAGGACTGACTCGATAAATGAAGTTTTACCAGACCCAGGGGCCCCTACAACAGCCAAAGCGCGTAAATGCTCTACATCGTATTGTTTCATAATTTGCGTTCCTCCGTTCTATTAAAAAAATTAGGTTTTGAAAGCCTTTACTCTATTATAACAAAAAACCCTTACATTCTAACAAATTTTCTAAAAAAAGGCTAAAAAAAAGGAATATCAGGCATTTTCAATTTGAAAATTCTAACATTCTTTTTAAGTATTTTTCCTCTATTTTAAGCGCTTCTTTTAGTTCACTCATAACCGAGTGATACTTGCCATCTTTAAACAGGTCTTCTTCTAGTCTATTTAATGCATATTTTAGTGAATTTATATCGATATTATTATACACAATATAGTTCTTAATGTCATCAATTGTAAAGACTTTACGTTTCATTTTTTTAATTGCGTGTAAGTAGTCTTTCGAAAATGGTTTGAGATTTGTTTTTATGAAGTTATCAATTTGTTTTCGTTCATAGACACTGATATATTCATCATCATGATAACTTAAATACATCATTACAATCACATTAAGCATTAGAAACCGATCTTCATTCATTTTATTATTGAAAATATATTCGTTGATTTTCGAGTTATCTGTCATACTATCCAATGATCCACATGTGAATATAATTGTCTCTAATAGTAGAAATATCATTTCCATAAAACCACCTCTATCTATAGTGTACTTATAATCTATGGATACATTGTGTCTTAGCTGTGAATAATATATGAACTCTTTATTTAATTTCCTTTACTCTACCAACGATTCCGCTTTCCAACATTACTTTTATTCCATGAGGATGATTTGGTGAGTTTGTTAAAATGCGTGATACAACACCTTCTGTTAGATTGTTTGTACGTTGATTGTGTTTTTCAACAACGAGTACGGTCATACCTTTTTTGATATTTGATCTTGTTTGTCCGTTCATAATGTTCTCCTTTTATTATATTAAAAAGAGACATCCTAAGACATCTCTTTTCATTTAAGTTCCGTACGTAGTGCTGGAAAACACTACTAAATCTTAAATTTGCACAAGAACCCGATAATAGGTTAGATGACCCATATGCTAAGACGGCAATCAAAGCATACTTTAAGTTCTAGTGCTTAGTAATAATATCACATGAGATTATTATTTCAAGTCTTTTCTTGAAAAACCTTCATATTTACTTTTTATTTTCTTCATCTTTATAATAATCGTCCATTAATTTCTTAATGCGTTTACGCATATCTGCGTTTCCTGGTTTACAGCTTTCGAGTTTTTGATTCTTAAATACAATTTCTTCCGCGTTAGCCATACATCCTGGAGTCCCGCATGCTCCACAGTTAAAATGTGGTAACTCATCATATACCATTTGAACCAATGGATGAGCCTTAACTTCTAAATATTTACTTGCTATACCAATCGCTACACCTAATATCAATCCGATTACTCCAATACTAATTACCGCTCTTAAAACATCTGAGATTAACATCATTAGAATAACCCCACAAAGCCTTTAAATATAAACGACATAATACTAGCGGCGATTAGTCCTGCTGGAATTCCTTTGAATCCTTCAGGGATTGGTGCTTTAACCATTTGTTCTCGGATATAACTAAAGATGATAATTACTACGGTATAACCTAAACTTGTAGCAGCACTAAACACGACTGCCTCACTAAGTGTAAAACTCTTTTGAATATTTAGTAATGCTACCCCAAGCACGGCACAGTTTGTTGTGATTAAAGGCAAGTAAACTCCAAGTGCACTATATAGACTTTTATTGAATTTCTTAATTGCCATTTCAATTATTTGAACCATCGCAGCAATTACTAGGATAAATACAATTGTTGTCATAAACGAGATATCAATGGTATCTGTTTTTAAGATTCTGTAATAGATTAACCAAGTAACAAAACCACTAATTGTGATAACAACAAATACAGCTAACCCCATTCCAATTGCCTTACTTCGTTTGTTTGAAACACCTAAGAACGAGCAGATCCCTAAAAACTGATTTAATATAATGTTTTCTACTAAGAACGCTGTAAAAGCTAACGTAATTAAATTTGCCATTTAGTTCACCTCCGCAAGTCTTTGGTTTTCCAATGCTTGTTGTTCTTCCAAAGCTTTTTTCTTTGCTGCTTTTTTTGCTAAAGCCTCTTTTATCTTAATGTCTAAAAGTGCTTTTTTCTTTTTCTCTTTGTCAATTCTCACTGTATTGATAATTCCAATAAGTAATCCTAGTACTAAGAACGCCCCTTGTGGCTGTACTAAGAAACTAGCACCGACATTTGATTCAAACAATTTAACAACAAATCCGAATAAATCAATTTTACCAGTACCAAGTAATTCTCTTGTAAAACCGAGTGTACTTAATCCTAGTGTAAATCCTAACCCCATACCCATTGCATCAAAGATTGAATCTTTTATTGTATTATCACTTGCATATGCTTCCGCACGTCCTAAGATAATACAGTTAACAACGATTAATGGTAAATAGATCCCCAAATCCAAGTAAATTGGATATGCAAACGCCTCTAAGAACCATTCTACTAATGTTACTACTAACGCAATAACGACAATATAAACTGGGATTCTAATTTCATTAGGCACAATATTTCTTATAAGTGATATTAGTGCGTTCGTCATAATTAATACTACTAAAACACTAACACCCATTCCCAAAGCACTTTGAAGACTTGTTGTTGTCCCTAACGTTGGACACATTCCAAGTACTAAAACAAAGGTCGGATTTTCTTTTAATAACCCTTTAATAATGTTTTGCTTTGGTGTTAAAGTCTTTTTCTTCTTAGCCATCTATATGCACCCCTCTTTCATTGTAATGAGAAGCTATTTCTGTATACATTAATACAAGTGCTCCCCAAGTAGTGGATGCTCCAGCAAATTTATCGACAACTACAGAATCAATTTCTTGTCCAATTAGTTTGTCAATTTCTTCTTCTCTTGTATATTTTTCACCTAAGTTTGGTGTTTCCGAATGATTGTAGTATGTTACCCCTACAATTGTATCGGTATAAGGATCAACAGCTACTAAAGTGTTAATCGTAGCATTTCTTCCCTCAACACTCATGTCGTAGATTACGGCGACTAGAGTTCCTTCACTATCTAAGACTTCGTATATTGCAGAGATATAATCTTCTTCTGCTTCACGATACTTATTTTCTTCTTGTGTTGCATTTCTTTGGTACCCTAATTCAGGATCATATAGTAACGCAATCGATTCATTTATTCTTGCCTCAGTATTGGCATCAATATAAGTCTTTGTAAATGTATATCCAAAATACCCTATTGCGGTAACACCCATTCCTAAAACCATTAGATAGATTGCGAAATAGATTGTTTTTTTCATGCGTTAACCTCCTTTTTTACAGGTGGTTTCTTTACTGGTTTTTTTGCTTTAAACCAGGTATTTAACATCGGTGTCAGCATCTGCATAAATAATATTGCGAAGATGACACCTTCTAGATATTCACTTCCGTTTCTAATAAGCATTGTTAAACTCCCAGCAATTACTCCAAAAATAATCTTACCTCGGTAATCAATCGGTGAAGTAATTGGGTTTGTCGCTGCGAAGATTACAACAAATAGTAGACTTCCACTAAATAATTGTTGTAACGGGTAAAGTGCTCCTTGTTCTTTTGTTACTGAAATAATAATAGCTGTAACAAGAAAACTCGCAATAAATGAAACAGGTATTGTGATGTTTATATATTGTTTATATCTAAGATATGCTGCAATTAATAGTACGAGCAATCCACTCGTTATTAATCCTGGTGCGAGACCAAACAAAACATTGATAAAATGATAACTGTCTCCACTTGCTAGCATCTCCAAACTAGATAAGTAATTATCTGGATTAAACAAACCACCAATACGTAATGTATTATTAAAGAAATTCGTATCAAAAATCAATTCCAGTACATTGTTATCAAATGATGTAGCGAAGGAAGCTGTATTCTCAATTTGAGACCAACCTAGTGTTACAAAAATTACTCCAACTAAACTGGAATGAAACACCATATGATGGAACCCACCAAAGATCAATTTTCCAAGTAATGTTGCTAGTACTGCTCCAATCATTACCAACCATAACGGAGTACCGAGAGGAATCAGTAAAACATAAATGAGAGCTGTAACATCAGGATATGATTTTTTGATTAACTCTTTTGATTCTTCTCTTGTGATATCTTTGTCATGTTGGTAGAAGACTGTTTCGACTTCTCTTGTAACTAGGATACTTAAGAAAACCATCAAAGCAAGTTTTACAGCATACATAAAACTAAACAAATACCAATTTGTAATAATCATTACAATTGCGATTAACAATAGACTTTTTCTCATTGCATCCATATGTTCGTCTTTTACATATCGAGATCTTGCACTCGGTATTAACATTATTCTTTTTGCCATTTTATCACCTACAAATCACTTGGATTAATATTTCGAGCAAATCGAATATATTTCCAAGTTTGATATCCTATTATAATTGGGTAGAAAATCACAACAGCAATAAAGATCACCATCATTGCGTTATACGAAGACATTGCATCTGCGATTGTTAGGCTAAAATCAGGGTTAATTCTTGATATCAAGACATTTGGGAAACTTCCAATAAATCCGGTAATCAAAAACATAAACATCGTTAAAACGGAAAATATGAATGTTTTCTTCCCATCCAATTTATAACCATACCATGTAACCAAGGTTGCAAATACGGTAGTTAATAACGGTAAAACAAACCACCCAAAACTGTTACTAAACAACTGTCCAATATAGATTGAACTATCGGCATTATTAAATCCCATAAGGATTAATACCGTTATAACAGGAACCATATAGATAACACCAACTTTTCGAACGAACAAAATTCCTTTTTCTTTTAAGTCCCCAGTTACTGTTAAATAAATCCAACCACTACCAGCTACAAAACTAAGAGCGACAAATAATAATCCACCACTAATTGATGTAACATTCAATACACTTAAAAATCCTTTCGTCATTCCATCATCATATGGATATCCGTAAAACATATTGCTTATAAAAACACCCAGTAAGAACATCAATAGAATACTACTAATCATCCATACATACGATAATGTTTTTTGCCACCTCTTATCGTCCATCTTATAAATCACTTCGATCGATACCCCACGAGCAATAATTACATAGAGTAACACAAAGAAAACAACGTATAAATGACTTAAGGTAATCGCAAACAATTGTGGGAAAATTCCAAACATCAGAGCGATTGCGGTAATTAACCACACTTCCATCCCATCAAAATGAAGTCCACTTGTTACTTGAATTTGTTTTCGTTCTGATTCGTCTTTACTTAAACTAATATTTAACGCACTAGCTCCGCTAATAAACATTTCTTGACATAAGTAGATAATCCAAGTGATCATCAACACAAAATACATTATATTACCTAGTAACTCATGATTCATCTTGAACACCACCTTCTTCTTCATAGATTAATCCTTGTTTAATTCGTTTCATTGTTAATGCGTAATCCATCACAAACAACAAGATATAGAATACCGTGATACTAATCACACTAAACCACACTTGCGCAACCGGTACAACACTGATTCCATCGTCTACTAACATCGTATTGTAAATAATATATGGTTGTCTTCCCATTTCAGTAACCATCCAACCAGCTAAAATAACCAAGTATGGAAGTGGTACCAAATACATATAGTATTTTTGAAGTTGTGGACTGTTAATAAACTTCTTAAAGAATACGACTGTATATAAACTAATTAAAATGAAAATCGTACCCATCGAGGTCATAAACCCAAACGCAATTCGTACCGCTGGTCCTACACCATAATCAACATCACCATTAATCATATTGATTTTGGTTATTTGTATTCCATTGATAAAATCCAAATAATATTGTCCACTGATTGGAATAATGATGCTTGATACAAGTAGAATCCAAGCCGCATACTTCGCAGCTGTTTTAAAGACTTCCTTGTCTTTTTCTTTTCCGTGTAACAAATGCCAACTCGCAATTGCCAGTACAACAAAACAACTTAAGATAACAGCACTCAAGTGGTTATGGAAAAGCATATGCCATGTATAAGGGTTAAAGAAGACCTCACTAAAATCATGTAAGACCATTCGAGATCCATCCCATGTAGCTCCAACAGGATTTTGCATAAATCCGTTTGCAGTGATTATCCAAAGAGCACTTAGTGTCGTCCCAATCAATATCATACTCACAACAGTAAGTCTCATTCGTTTCGATATTTTATTTCGTCTAAATAGCCAAATTCCTGTAAATGTACTTTCTAAGAAGAAAGCTATAATTGCTTCTAAGATTAGTGGTCCCCCAAAGACATCACCCATCGCAATACTATAATTCCCCCAGTTTGTCCCGAATTGAACTGTCATCGCAATTCCTGTCACAATTCCGAACACATAATTAATCAAGAAAATATCACTAAAATACTCACTCAATTTCTTAAATTTTAAATCGTCTGTTCTATAATACCTCGCTTCAAAAATCACAATCAAAATAATCAATCCTACCGTTAAAGGTACGAAGATAAAATGAAACGCAATTGTAAAAGCAAACTGTATTCTTGATAATATACCTATCATCATATTCCTCCACTCTATACTTTTATTTCTTTATTACCAATAAAATAAATACTACAATTCCAACACTTGTTCCAACAAGACCACCGATTAAATGTGCATTGTAAATACTTACAATCTCAAACACACGTAATCCAACACTGATCACAACATATAAAACAAGAAAAACTATTCCTGAGTAAATCGTTTTTTCCAGTAACTTCATTTTTTGAACTCCTTTAATAACTTGTTGTTAAGGTAAAGGGTTAAATAAACAGCATAAAAAATCTTATCTACCATACTACTAACAACAAGCAGGTGAATAAACAACCCTAGGTAAATAATATATGCTACTTTTTGAACCTTTTTCCAATCACTTACACTCATTTCCTTCCGAATCATTTCAAATGAAATAATCGTTAAAGGAATCATTAAGACAAAACTAACAAGTCCTGTTAAATCAATTCCAAAATCCATAAACAAATGTAAATATGCATGACTACTAATAAGGATGAAAGATAAAATACTAAACATCCCTCGACTTCGTTTTAAATTTCTTGTTAATTCCCATTTATTTGGTAGTACACCAATAAACATTACAACGAATATGAAGGAGTACCCGATTAAACCCGTATATACTAATTCTAACAAAGAACTACTACTAAAATAAACACTTAATCCACTAATTATAATACTAATTAAATAAAAGACCAAAGCGAATTTCTTTAAGTCCTTAAATTTATATCCGGTAATAATGATTACTACAGAAATTGCTAGAATACTTAAACTGTTTGGTAAAACACCAAACACGAGTAACCCAATCATTACCAAAACGATACTTATCATTCACTCACCTCGTTTCATCATCTATTAAAATTGTATCATAACTTTTCTAAATAGCCCTTGAAATACATAAAAAAAAACAAATCGATGAAATCGACTTGTTTATAGTTTTATTTACTCAACTTAAAACCTATTTCATAATGTACAAGATACCGATTGTTCCAGCACCACAGTGAGTACTTATAACGCATCCAGCATTGGTCTCATACATGTTCTCTATTTCAAAATGATCATTCACTTCTTTCTTCACCATCGACGTGGTAGAAGCGAGACTATGTGTAATCATCAGAAACTCAGGATCAATTTGTTCTTTCATATGAACTGCTTCATCAATCATTACTTTAATCGCTTTGGTCATGCTTCCTCGAACTTTTCCTCCGACTTCCATCACTCCGTTTCGTACTTTAATAATCGGATGAATGTGTAAGACACGACCAAACATCGCACTCAGTGCATTCAAACGTCCACCTTTATATAAGTAATCAAGTGTATCAATTACGAACTGTGAACGTACTTTAGGAACCAATTCTTCCACTTTTTCTTTTACTGTTTTTGCGTTTAATCCTTCGTTTATAAATGTACTTGCTTTTAGCAGTAATAATCCAATACCACTACTTAGATTTCCACTATCAATTAAATGGATTTTATCGCTACCAATCATGTTTTTTGCAATCATTGCGCTATTGAATGTCCCGGAAAACTTGCTTCCAATTCCCATATAAATAATCTCACAATCGTCTTCCAACAATGCCTCAAAACAATCCAAGAAGATACCTGGAGGAATCGCACTAGATTTTGGTAACATATTTAACTCTTTTACTTTTTGATACATTTGCTCTGTTGTTAACGTTACACCATCTAGATACTCATCTTCCCCAAAGAATACATATAATGGTAATACTTTTATATTGTGTTTTTTAATAAGTTCACTTGATAAATCACTTGTACTATCCGTTACTAACCTAATTTTACTCATAAATACATCCCCTTTTTATCAACTAAAAATATTATATCATAAGATGATTATCTTATTCAAAATTTTTCCTATCCAAAAGAAAAACCGGTACAACCGGTTTATTTCAATTTGTAAATATCTTTTCCTTTAATTAAGAAATATCCAACCAAAGAAACCAACAATGCTCCAAACGCCCCAACCCATAAATCAATCATCGTATCATACAATCCATACCCTTGAGGGAAGAACGCACTTGTGTTAACCCATTGATATCGTTGCATATTACTATATATTGGTCCGTCTCCTTGAAAGCTAATTACGTCTACTACAAACTCATAAAACTCCCAAACAACAAGCAAAGTCATGGTGATAGCGAATGAGAAAATAGAAGTCATACCGGCACCGAGTGTCAGTTTAATGTTTTCGTATCGATTCATAAAAACAATCAATTGAAATGATAACAAAGCAAGTGTAACACCGCTTAATGTATGTGTTACTTTATCAAATCCATCCACATGGACGTAGTAATCATGTAAAAACCCTAATACCACTGCGATAAACAACATACCCAAAACAACAAACTCCAATACATCTGGAATATCTACTTTATACTTGTATTCAATTCTCCAAGGAACAATTAAAGCTAGACTTGTTACGACGATAAGGAATATATTTGATTTTGATGTATTTATTACTTCTGCATTTTCACTAAACATCCCTACGATTGAACCACCAAATTCAACCAATAAAATAAACAAAAATATTACATAAAAGATCTTAACTCGATCTGTAAATATCTTTTTCATCTTTAAACACCTCCATATTTAAACCATTTTCTATTTAACCATTTTTTCTTCTGTTAGTCAAAAGAAAAAAGAAGAGATTTGTTACTCCTCAAGTAAGGCGTTAATCTCTTCTTTTAATTTTATGAACGTTTCTGTTTCTGCAAGTTTTAAATGTTTGTCCTTAAATAACTCATTCGTATAATTCACATTGTAACTTTTCAAGATATTATCTGTACCACTTTTCATGACATAGATTTTTGTTCCAAGTAGCAATGCTTCTTCGATATCATGTGTGACAAAGAAAATAGTTGCATTGTTCTTTTTCCATAGATTTCGAATCATTACTTGCATCTTATTTCTTGTGAAACTATCGAGTGCTCCAAATGGTTCATCCATCAAGATTACTTTTGGATTATTCGCAAGAGTTCTAGCGATTGCGACACGTTGTTTCTGTCCACCGCTTAGTTCAAATACTTTTTGATTCTTGTATTCTTCTAATTCAACTTGTTCCAAATATTTATCGACAATTCGATCGATTTCATCTTTTGATTTACCATCTAATTTCGGTCCTAATCCGATGTTTTGATCCACACTATACCATGGTAGTAAGTTCGGGTCTTGGAAGACAACTCCACGTTCTTTTGATGGACCATCAATCACATTATCATTCAAGGTTATTTCTCCTTCAATTGGTTTAACAAAACCTGCGATTGCTTTAAGCAATGTCGATTTCCCGCATCCTGAAGGACCTAAAATACATACAAACTCATTTTCTTCAATGTCTAAAGAGACATTTGTTAATGCTGGTAGTTGATCATCAGTAATATCATAATCAACCGTTATATTGCTAATCTTTATTAGTTTTTTCATCTGTTACATTCTTTGCATATTCATTGTTGATGAATGCAGTTACTTCTGAGATTGCTACATCTCGATCTAATAATGATTGTTCGTTTAAGAAAATAGTTTGTTCATGCATTGTGTTTACATAATCTGTAATAAATGTTTCCCCTTGCATATCGCTTAAAGAAGTCCAAATAGAACCACTTACTTGTAATCTAACATCTTCATCTGTTAATTCTAAAGCACTTGCAAGTTTACTAACTGCATCTGCTTCATTTGATTGATAATATTGAAATGCTTCATGCATACACTCAATATATATTTCTACCAATTCTGGATGTTCATCACTAAATGATTTACGAGCCAGTTCAATATTTGCTGTCATATACCCTTTCGCAATCATATCTTCACTATCAACTAAGATTTCTCCTTCGTCATCCAGTAATAATCCAAGTGTTGGTTGCCATGTATACGCTGCGTCAATACTTCCATTTGTCCAAGCTGCTACGATTGATGGTGTTGTCATATTTAATAGTTCAACATCATTTTCTACCCCTGCTTCTTTTAAAACGTTAAGTAGTATATAGTGTGCAGTTGATGCGAACGGTGTTGCGATTGTTTTTCCAGCTAAATCCTCTGGATTTTCAATATTTAAATTAGACTTAACAGCCAATCCTTCAATTGCTCCTAATGTTTCATGAATCCAAATTAATTCTGCATCTAGGTTTTGCCCTAAAGCAACTAATCCGTTAATATTACCCATTGTTGCAAAATCGATATCTCCAGTTACAATCGCAGTATTTGCACTTGAACCTGAATCGAATACTGTATATTCAACATCGTATCCTGCTTCTCCAAATTTCTCTTCAAATAATCCCATTTCTTTTGCTAAAATCGCATCATTAGGAACCATTAATAATCCTAAATTTACTACGTTGTCACTCTTCCCACATCCTGATAAAACTCCTAGAATTAATACTAAAACAATAACTTGAATCTTTCTCATTATGCTTCTCCTCTCCAATACACTAATTTATTTTCACTCCATTTAATGAAGCTATCTAATAATAAAGCCGCAATACCTATAATAATTATTCCAACAAATACAACTTCTGTTTGGTAAACGTTATATGCAAACAATATCATGTAACCTAGTCCAGTTTTCGCAGCAACCATTTCCGCACTTACTAATGTAGTGAATGAAACGCCAATTGCTGTTCTAAGTCCTGTAAAAATATTTGGTAACGCACTAGGTAATACAACATGTCTAAAAACTTCTACGTTACTTGCTCCTAACGTTTTAACAGCTAAAATATGATCTTTCTTCACCTGTTTTACTGCTTGGACACATGCGATATAAAGCGGTGCAAATGCTGCGATGAACAGTAAAATTATTTTTGATGTATTTCCAATACTTGTTGCAAGAATGATTATTGTGTAATAAGCAAGCGGAGGTAATGGTCTAATAAATTCTACAATTGTTGATACCACAACTTCTACTTTATCTATATAACCACAAACAAGGCCTAATGGAATCGCTACTAAAATCGCAAAGAAAATCGCTGCGAACAAGCGATAGAAACTTGCTCCCATATGTGTGAATAGACTTTCATTTGCATACCCATTTCTTAAAATATCAACAAAACTTTGCAGCACCAAATACGGATTCGGTATAACAATTGTTTTATTGAAATCTGCTTGTAATTGATAACTTGTAAAAATAAACCATAAGGCGATAACTACAAGCCACACTATTGTTCTTTTATACTTCATTTTCTCACCTAAAATCTCTTTTTCAATCTTTTTCTATTATACCTTATTCTTGGCATTTTTAAAAGAGCAAATCCCCTTGTTACAATAAAAAAGCAAATCCGGAGATTTGCTTTTAAATGTTATTCAATTATTTTAATAAATTAGAATAGAACCATTTGTAAACAATGTTTCCAATCCATCCACCAGCGAATAAGAATACTAAGTAGAACCATCCAGCTAATGAGAATTGTGCGATAGGAGTATATAATGCTCCAACGTTACAACCCATTGATAAACGAGTTCCGATTCCTAATAATAATCCACCAACAGCAAATAATACGATTTCTAAAGGTTTAATTTTTAAACCAGCTTTGAATTGTTCAGTAAATGTACCAGCGATTAACATTGCTGCGAAAGCACCAACGATAATGTTTAAGTTACGTAAGTTTCCACCGTTTTCGAAGAATGCACCATTAAAGTTTGCAATTCCTTTACCAGTGTAATCAGCTAATACTTGAGCGTCAACACCGAAAATAGTTAAGAAACGACCGAACCAGAATCCGTGAATAGTAGATGCTCCCCATCCACCAGAGATTAATACTAACACTCCGAAGATAATAGAGATTACTAAAGCAGTTGTAGTCATAGACCATTTTTTAGTGAAATAACGATCAGCAGGAGTTTCATCTTTTGCCACAACAGTTACTTCTTCAACAGCTTCAACACCATTGTTTAATTTTTTCTCGAACCATTTAGCAGCTACTACTACACCAACAGCTAACGCTACAGTTACTAAGAATGCCCATACGATACCAGCAGTTCCTCCACCGAATAAGTCAGGTAGCCAAACTCCTCCATTACCAGCGATGTTTGAAGATGATGTAAATAAACTAGTTTTAACGAATCCAGAAGCCATCCAAGGTAATGCGATGTAAACACCCATACCGAAGAAGAATAATGTGATTAACGCACGGCTTAAACCACCAGGTACGTCTTGTAATACTCCAGTAGCACAACAGCTAGAGAACGCCATACCAATACCGAATAATACTCCCCCAACTAATAGCCCCCAAGAGATTGGGTTAACCCAAAATTTAGCTGAATCAACTTTACCAGCAAGTAATAATACCATTACGATCGCTGCAGATACAACGAACATAAACATTAATGCTTGTAATAATTTAGTTGAATTCTTTCTAAATGTTCTGTTTGCTAAACCAGCGAAACCGAAGTCTCCTCTAACTAAAGCATAACCAAGTCCAAAACCAATTAATCCTTGTACTAAAACACCACTACTAAGAAATCCAGTGATTCCTAAGATTAAAAGTAAAGCAAGTAATGCGAATCCAATACTTCTTTCAATTGTTACTTTATTCATGTTTCAAATTCCTCCGTAAATTTTTTTATATAAAATTGTACTTATACAATCTTATTCCTAATTAAAGTTATATTCTGTTACTATTTTTTCTCTATTTAATGTTACATCTTCAAAATACTCATTGAAACAAATCCCCATATAAGATCCTGAGATGTTATAGATGTTATCAAATCCTAATTGACCTAATGCTCTTGCAACATTGTATGATCTTTGAGCAGAACGACAATGTACATAAACAGGTTTGTCTGTAGGGATTTCATCTAATCTTTGTCTAAATTCAGACATTGGAATATTTACTGCAGTTTTAATATGTCCAGCTGCATATTCATGAGCTTCACGTACATCAATGATGCATCCACCATTTTCATAAATTCCTCTAACTTCTGAAACTTTAACTTGTTTAAAGTCACCATTTAAAACATTTAACGCTACTAATGCAGCATGGTTAAGTGGATCTTTTGCAGTTGAGAACATTGGACTGTAAGCTAATTCTAACTCTTTTAAGTCTTCTAATGTTCCACCCATTGTAATTAATGCAGCAATTACATCAATACGTTTTGCAACTTCACCTTTACCAACTGCTTGAACTCCTAAGATTCTTCCAGTAGGTACTTCATAAACTAATTTTAAATGAATTGCTTTCGATGTAGGCATTAATCCTACTCTATCGTTTGGAATGATATATACGTAATCGTATTGAATTCCATTATTTTCACAATCTTTTGTGTTGATACCTGTATTAGCAGCATTGTAATCAAATACATGAACACAACTACTTCCAATAACACCTTTGTTTTGTACAGGACGACCGTACATTGAATCAGCAGCACCACGTGCTTGTCTTTGAGCAGGTCCAGCTAATGTTAAACGTGAAGGTTTATTTGTCATTTTGCAATATACTTCGATTGCATCTCCAACTGCATAAACATCTTTAACACTAGTACGGTAGTTAGAATCTACTTTGATTCCACCAGTTACACCTAATTCAACTCCACAATCTACAGCAAGAGAAACTTCAGGTACTACACCGATAGCCATTACAACCATTTGTGCTTTCACTTCTTTTCCACTAGCAGTTACTACTTTGTCTTCTTTGATTTCAGCAAGAGCATCACTTACAACTAAGTTAACCCCTTGATCCATAATTTCTTTGTGTAGAATTTCAGCCATATCTTTATCTAATGGAGTCATAATTTGATTAGCAGCTTCGATTAATGTTACATTAATTCCTGCCATATGTAAGTTTTCCATTACTTCTAATCCGATAAATCCACCACCGATAACTGCTACATCTGTAACTCCGTTATCTTTAACATAATTATCAATTTTAACGATATCTGGTACGTTTCTTACTGGGAATACATGACTTGAGTCAATTCCCTTAATGCTTTTAGGCATAATTGGATTCGCACCAGGTGATAAGAATAATTTGTCGTAAACTTCTTCACGAGTTTCTCCAGTTAATACGTTTTTAACCACTACTTTGTGATCTTCAGGTAAAACTTTAACTACTTCACTATTTACTAATGCATTAATGTTATACTGCTTCTTAAATTGATCAGGACACATTAATACTAAACTATCGCTTTCTTCAATCGTTCTACTTAAGAAGAAAGGTAAAGCACAGTTTGAAAATGATACGTGTGGTCCTCGTTCAAACATTGTTACTTCGGCGTGTTCATCTAATCGTCTTACTCTAGCTGCGACTGATGCACCACCAGCAACACCACCAACAATTAAAACTTTGTTTGACATAATTTCTTGCTCCTTTTATTTTATATATTCTGTCTCGAGAAATAAAAAGTACATAAACGAACTAGATTTAGACAAAAAAAATTCCCACTACCAGAAAAATAGTTCGTACGGAAAACATCTTGCTTATTTATAAACCGCATAACGATAATGTTATGTTTTCACAGTTAGGTGTTTACAAATGTACCCTTCGAGTCAAATTATAACACATTTCAAAAAAAGTGAACACTCTTTTCAAATACGAACAGTAAAAAATATAGAACTCTTTTTAAATCTCTTAACAAAGCCGTTTTCCTTTCTTTACTTTCTTTATTTTTTTTATTTTTTTTATTATTTTACATCAAAAAAAAGATAGCCAAACTAGGCTATCTTTGATAATTTTTGTTTGAATTTGAGAATTATCTCTTTTGTCTCTTTTTTCGACTCATTCGTAAAATTCAGTCGAAAATTCGTAATTTTTAGTTTATAAAATTCATCTACTTTTCTAAATAAGGAATCCGCTTGTTTGTTCAAAATCTTGATATTACAGTCTCCATCTCTTACTAATCGGTAAAACCCACCGCTTTCATCAGCTAAATAGTAGTTATTATTTTCACATAAATTACAGTTTAACTTACCCGAACCATCATGCGTAGTAATTGGACAGTATTTACTTAACATCACTTCTGTTTTTCCGTACAATACAGTAGAAACATTTGGTAAGCAATGAAATGATTCCTGAAACGAATCTATCATTTGTTTTAGATTTTTATCGGTATTCTCGATTGATAAAGAAACCATTTTAATACCGTTATTGAATAATGTCATTAGTGATAAATGATTGGTAACATTCATAGTCGTATCGGCATCTGTATTATCATTCTTTATATGAAGTCCTCCAAAATCACGAATCACTGTATTTCCGTTATACTTCGTTTGATCATTCCAAATTCTATTTTGAAGCTTATACATCGAGTCAGTTACAATCTTCGGATTGATGTTTTCGGCATAATAGATTGTTTTAATACCTAGTTCCTCTGCAGCTTCTAGTTGTTCTTTTGTTTCTACTTTAACAATTAGCTTGTTTGTTACCTTTGGTTTTTTCTTTAAGGTTGGAGTTATATTTTCTATAACACTATCGTAACGATTTAAAATGTCTTCTTCTAATTTTGTTATGACATCTCTTCTTAAGTCATTTATAACTTTGTTTGGAATGAAACCAATTTGATCGGTATTCACGACAACGTCATTAAGGAAATAATGGGTATTACCAAACTTATTAAATTGTTCATACAAAACCTTTTCAGTCTGTTTGGGATTTCTAGCTTCCTCTACGATATAGTTTGATTCAATATGTATATTGTTTGAGAATGGTGTCTTCATATGTATCGAAACCGGCTTATTAACAAAGACATTAAGTTCTCCTGTTAACTCTGTTGTTTTGTACGTTTCCGACAAGTAATCTTTGAGACTATCTTCTAAAAAGATATCCTGTGTTTTCATTACTTTGTCACCTGGATACACTTGTTTCATCAAGTCAATGGTTACTATATCACCGTTTTTAGCGCTTGTTACTTTTTCACCATTCTTTAAAATTCGATCGACCTTTCCCCCGATATCATTTTTTGAGATAATTCGGATTCCATCGTGCAAGTTTAAGTCGTTCGTGACTTTTATCTTTGTTTTCCCCTTGTTGTAACTTATCACTTCTCCAACCATTATTCCTTGATGGTTGGGGCGGTGTGAGTTGTTTATGTATGATCGAAATTCATTTAAGATATATCCTTTTGTGTATTCTCTATTAAAAACACTTTTCAACTCCTCTAAGCGTTTTTCGATGTCGAACGGTTGCTGAGTTAGAATGTGATCAATTGCTTCTCTATAAGCACGTATGGTTGCGACTACGTATTCCGGTTTCTTCATTCGTCCTTCTATTTTAAGAGACAGTGCACCACTATAAATGATATCTTTTAGTTTGTCTAGTGTCATAAGGTCTTTTGTCGAAAGCAAGTATGCATCATCTGTTACTTTATGCTGATCACGATATAAACTATACTTCAGTCTACACGGTTGAGCACATTCACCTCTGTTCCCGCTTCTACCACCTTGTTTGTAACTTAACAAACAGTTTCCAGAATAACTAACACAAAGTGCTCCATGAACAAATGTCTCTATGTCGATATCGACTTCTTGTTTCATTTTCTTGATTGTATCCACACTAACTTCTCGAGCTAGGATGGCTCTCGTAACACCAATCGATTTTAAGTATTTCAGTTGTTCAATGTTTACTGTATTCATTTGTGTTGAAGCGTGAATCTCCGTTTTTGGATATCGTTTCACAAATGCTTCGATTACACCTAAGTCTTGAACAATTAAAGCATCCACTTTACTTTCTACTAAATAGTCTGCATACAAAAATAAAGGGGGTAATTCTTCTTCAAAGATTAAGGTATTAATGGTCACGAAAACAAGCACATTTCTTTTATGTGCGTACATTACCAAATCTCTTATTTCTTCTTTTGTAAAATTGTTTGCAAATTTTCTTGCACCAAACTGTTTACCACTGATGTAAACAGCGTCAGCTCCAGCGTTGATTGCGCCAACAAATGACTTATAATCACCCGCAGGTGCTAGTAACTCTATTTTTCTCATATGAATCATTCCTAGTTCTTTTTTAAGATTCTCTATTCTTTTCAATTATAATATCCATGATATCATTCACAAAATTTTGACTGTTTGAATTGGCATAATCAACCATGATAATTGGTAAGTGATCAATGATATTTTGAAACTCTTCTTGTTCGGTAAGATAAGGGTTAAAATCTTGCGCACGCTCTACCAAAGACCAACTTGTAATTCCATTATAGATTCCCTGTAAGTTCATCTGCATTGTAGTAACTCCTTGCGCAACTCTAAACATCTTTACATATTCGGTTGTCTCACTGATTAAATCTGCTTCATCGTTCAAAAAAGTAACAACGTTGTCAAAATTATCATCATCTGCCCAGTTTGATCTTACTGTAAGGTCATAATGATATGTCTCTTTTTCTTCTTTTGAAAATTTATCAATAATAATTACACCAGCTTTGGTTTGATTCGTTGTGATATCGCTATACGTGATTTCATTTAGTTCTTGTAAATTACTGTTGTAATGATAATCAATCAAATTGGATTCCATGAGCATTTCTAAGAATACTTGATAATCCTCATCGTTTTCATAGTCTAATCCTGCGATATGTTGAAAATCAAGAATTAGAAATTCACTTGGATGATTGCTTAAATAATCCGTTAAGTCCATACAAATTGCCTCAAAATTAGAAGATACATATCCATGTTTTGTGTAGAACTCTCCATCGATATAACTTAACCTAATATCCAAATAGCGAACACCGTTTTTCATGAATCCCTGTGTATCAGTTACTTGTGTTACAGACTGTTTCACTAAAAAGCCTTTGATTAATTTTCCTGGTAATGTCGACGCTATCCCTGTTTCATAAGGATCTACTTCACTTGTAATGGTGATATCGCTAGAATATGCATCATGTGCTCCAAGCATTGCTACATCTATAATCAAGGTATCATCTTTTAATGTGTCTCCCATCCAATCCGAATAATCAATATCCGATTCACTATGTGACCATTCAATAACCGGTACATTTAACGCAAGAAAAAACAAAATAAACAGAAATAAAACCCACTTTAGTATCTTTTTCATACACTCACCTCTAGTAATGATTAACTAAAAATATTATAGCATGCTTTCTACTACTATATTAGAAAAGAAAATGAATATTTATAATAAAGGTAAATTCTTCACGTTCTGTTTGGTTTTTGTGGTAAAATTAAATAAGAATATTACTAGGAGTTGATTTGATGTATCCGTTTTTTATGCCTGAGGTGTTTGGTTACAATATTGTTATGTATGATGTGATTTTATTAATCGGAATTTTTTGCATGTTATTTTATGTCGCTGCTCGATTGGAAAAGACAGATGGCTACAGTAGAATAGAAACGAATAAAATCTTATTGTTAATTGTTATAAGTTTATTTTTAGCTTTGGCATCATCTTATTTATTTGATGGAATCTTCCATTCCATTAAGAATGGTGAATGGACCTTTGGAAGTATTACGTTCCTTGGTGGTCTCATTGGTGGTGTTGTATCCTTTTTAATCCTAATGAAGTACTTCTATAAAGAAGAAAACAAAGACATAAGAAAAATCATGAATACAGTCTTAGTTGGTGTTGTCTTAGCGCACGCCTTTGGTCGTATTGGTTGTTTCTTCGCAGGTTGTTGTTTCGGGATTCCTACAGATTCTGTCTTGGGAGTTGTATTCCCTCATGGACACGCACATTCTATGTATCCTGATACGCATTTGTACCCTACACAATTATTCGAATCTGCCTTTTTATTCCTTTTGTTTATCACAATGAACAAATGGAATAGAATCAAACATTTTGAAATTGAAACATATTTAATTGGTTATGGTGTTTGGCGCATTTTACTTGAGTTTATTCGCGGAGACGATCGTGGTGTATTAATCGCTCTAATCGAAACAGAATATAATGTATTCCCTACTCCTTCTCAACTTATGAGTTTAGGAATGGTCGCTTTGGGTGTTTATCTAATTGTATCAAGAAGAAGGAAAAAAAATAGTTAATAGGAGTGATTATTATGAGTAAGAAGATCAAGATAATTTTACTTGTCTTAGTCATTGCTTTTGTATCTTTATATGCAGTTAATTCTTTCCTTGTCACTGAGCTTATTCTATCTTCCATTATTGAAAGCATTACACAATTGATTGGTGGATTACTTTTTGTGGTTCTAATGTATGATACCGGATATAAGTTATTCCGGTTTAAAAAGGAATTGTTGCTATCTAGTTTAATTGTTATTATTCCTGGTTTCATTATATCGATTAATAACTTTCCAATCAGTGCTTATATCAATGATCGTTTTTTCTTAGAAACGAGTAACTCACTTATCTATCTATATATTTTCGAATCATTCACGACTGCTTTTTTTGAAGAAGTAATCTTTAGAGGTATTATTTTCTTGGTTATCTTACAACGATTACCCAATACCAAATCAGGAATATTTAAAGCAATTGTTTTTTCCTCTATGGTCTTTGGATTATTCCACTTGTTAAATCTATTGAACGGAGCCGGGTTTACAAGCACAATACTTCAAGTTGGTTATTCCTTCTTGATGGGTATGATGTGGGCAGTTGTCTTTATTAAAACAGAAAACATTTTGTACTCCATTTTATTACATGCAAGTTATAATTACTTTGGATATGTGTTGTTCAAAGTTGGTACGGTTGTCAACCGTTATGATACTTTTACATTGGTTATAACTACTGTGTTAGCATTGCTCGCTATCCTATATTACTACTTCGTGTTTACGTCTATCGATGAAGATGAATTAAAACGTTTCGTTAACCCAAAATAAAAACGGTAAAATTTACCGTTTTTTTATATGTCTAATTCTAACAGAACAGGACAGTGATCACTACCTAAGACATCATTATGAATATCTGCTTCTGTTATTTTTTCCTTTAAACTGTCGGATACAACAAAATAATCAATTCTCCATCCCGCATTGTTTTTACGGGCATTAAACATATAACTCCACCAAGAGTATTTTACCTCATCAGGATGAAGGTATCTCCAAGTATCTGTAAAACCTGAATCAAGTAATTTTGTAAACTTCGTTCTTTCTTCGATTGTAAATCCAGCGTTTCTTTTGTTTGTTTTTGGATTTTTTAAATCAATTTCTTTATGTGCTACGTTTAAGTCTCCACATAAAATAACAGGTTTTGATTTGTTTAACTCGATATAGTACTCACGTACTCTGTCTTCGTATGTTTGTCTATAGTCTAAGCGTAGTAATTCTCTTTTTGAGTTTGGCACATATGTATTTACTAAGAAAAAGGTATCATATTCTAATGTAATAATTCTTCCTTCATCATTGTATCCATCATCAGGTAATCCAAGTCTTACGCTATTCGGTTTGTGTTTTGTATATATTAATGTTCCAGAATACCCTTTTTTATCTGCGTCATTCCAATACTCATAATATCCATCAAAAGCAAAGGTCTTTTGGTCTTCTTGCATCTTTGTTTCTTGAATACTAAAGAAGTCCGCATCCATTTCTTTGAAATAATCTGCAAAACCTTTTTTCATACATGCTCGCAGTCCGTTTACGTTCCATGATACAAATTTCATATTCATCACCACTTTCATCAATAATTATATCATCAAGTAAGTAAAAAAGAGCAGAAAACTGCTCTTTTGTTTTAATACTTGGTTTTATCTGTCATGCTCTTCCACTCATCGAGTGGTGTTTTACATTCTTGACAGTCTAGAACTTCTATATCTACTTGATTGACGGTTGCTTTTTTATTGATGACATCATAGATGTATTGATCATCAAAATCTACTGCAGCTGCGTCATATCTTGATGCTCCATAGTATAGTTTTTTCATTTTTGCCCAGTGAATCGCAGCAAAACACATTGGACATGGTTCACATGAAGAGTATATTTCACAATCGGACAAATCAAAACGATTTAAACGTTTCGTAGCTTTTCTTATCGCATTTACTTCCGCATGCATTGTAGGATCGTTCGTTGTTAACACTTCATTGTGCGCTCTGGCAATGATTTCACCATCTAAGACGATTACTGCTCCAAATGGGCCACCATCCCCTTTTCTCATACCGATTAATGCTTCATTTACTGCTTCTTTCATAAATTTGTTCATTCAGTACCTCCTATTTATCACCCATTGTCATCGCCATTACGGCTTTGGCTGTGTGGAGTCTGTTTTCTGCTTCTTGATACACAATTGAATGGCTTCCATCAATAACAGAATCTTCTACTTCGTTCCCGCGGTCTGCAGGTAAGGCATGCATATAATGAACGGTAGGTTTTGCTTTTGCAATCATGTCTTCTGTACATTTCCATGATTTGTATGATTCAAGCAAATCATCAACAACGGCATCTGATTGATTATTTACCCAACTACCCCAGTTTTTTGGAATTACGATATCCGCATCTACATATGCTTCTTCCATATTATGAGTAATTCTAAATGAACCACCATGTTTTAAGGCATTCGCTTTTGCTTTCTCGATTGCCCAATCTGGTAGATCATACCCCTCAGGATAAGCAAGTGTTACATCCATACTATAACGAGGGAATAATAGAATTTGAGTTAACGGAACACTAATTGGTTTTTTATGAGATGTTGCATACGCCCATATAATTGATACTTTTAATTTTTTTGTATCTTTATGAAATTCTTTAATTGTCATTAAGTCAGCTAATCCTTGCATTGGATGATACAAATCACATTGTAAATTCATTATTGGTACAGTAGAATGTGTAGCCATATCGTTTAAGAACTGATTTCCAACTTCCCAAAAACAGTTACGACATGCAATCCCATGACCGTATGATGATAAGATTACTGCTGTATCTTTTGCACTTTCACCATGTGAAATTTGCATTGTTGATGTATCTAAGAAGTTCGCGTGTCCTCCGAGTTGTGCAATTCCTGCCTCCATTGAATTTCTAGTTCTTGTTGATTGTTCAAAGAACATTAAGAATGATGTTTTATTCTTTAAGAACGATGTATCTTCATTATTATAGAACTTCTTTTTTAAATCGAAAGAAACATCTAGAAGTATATCAATTTCTTCTTTTTTCCAGTCTTCTAAAGTAATAAAGTGCTTTCCTTTAAATAATGGTTTCATTAGTTTTCCTCCTTGTTTAATCTGTTCAAATACGTTAGCGGGATTGTTGCATACATTGCGCTTGCTTTTACTAACTCGCTTGCCCATGTTTTTTCATTTGGTGCATGTGCTTCTTCTTCGTGTCCTGGACCAAATCCAATACATGGAATATTGTATCTACCCATGATACTTACTGCATTTGTTGAAAATGTCCATTTGTCAACAAGTGGAGCTTCATCAAATAAATTTTGGTATGCATCAACTGTTGCCTCACATACCGTATGTTCTCTATCCAAAACCCAAGTCGGGAAGTATGATTCTGTTTTATATACTAACCCGCGATATGAAGGTCTTTCATAGGTATACATTTCGACTGTTGCGTTTGCTTTTTTTACGGCATCAAGATTTCTTATTTCTTCTAGGGCACTTAAATACGTTTCACCAGCTGTTAGTCTTCGATCGATTGATATCATACAACCATCCGCTACTGCGCAACGTGATGGTGATGAATAAAAGATTTCACTAACTGTTAAACTACCCTTACCCAAGAACTCATCGTCTTTTAATTTGGGATGAAGTTCTTGTAATTCTAACAAGATAGGTGCCATTTTATAGATTGCATTATCCCCTCGTTCAGGAGCACTACCATGACAACTGATTCCTGATACTGAAACTTTGATTTCCATTCTACCGCGATGCCCGCGGTATATGTTTAAACTTGTAGGTTCTGTGATTACTACGAATTCTGGTTTAATTTTTGATTCATTTACAATGTATTGCCAGCATAATCCGTCACAATCTTCTTCTTGAACAGTACCTGTTACTAATAATGTATAATCGTCAAGCAAATCCAAATCATTGATGATTTTTGCAGCATATACCATCGAAGCCATTCCGCCTTCTTGATCACTACCTCCACGACCATAAATCACATCGTCCACCAATTTACCAACATAAGGATCAAATTCCCAGTTATTAATCTCTCCAACTCCTACGGTATCAATATGTGCGTCCATAGCAATTAAGTGAGAACCAGTTCCTAGGTACCCTAAGATATTTCCCATCGGATCAATTTCTACTTTAGTAAATCCGACTTTTTCCATTTCTTCTTTGATTCTTAATACAACTTTTTCTTCATCGCATGATTCACTTGGGATGCGAATCATATCACGTAAGAATGAAGTCATATCATCTTTGTAAAATTCTGCTTTATCTTTGATTGCTTTAAAAGGAATATTCATTATTCTTCCTCTCTAAGTTTTTCTATTTGTTCATCATATTTCAGATGTTTGTTATATTCTTCATCCCAAAACTCTTGTGATTTCATTGCATCCAAATACGCTTTTTCATAACCGAATTTTAACCAATCTTTCTCTTTTTGCATAAATAACTGTTCTTTGCGTTCTTTGCTTCTAAAATCAATCACATCTTCATCACCAATTTTTCTGAAGATATCATTAAACCAACGTCTCAATACAAAGTCCTCTGTTTCCAAATATCTGTTTTCTAAGTCTTCCAAGACACTATTGTATCTATCAAATCCATCGGTTGCGATTGTTACTACATTATCATTTGGTCCTAGGCGTAAATGTTTTGCGATTTTTATCGCCCCAATGATATTACACAGTCCACTTGGACCAAATAATTCACGTAGTGATTCAGCAGTTTCTTTATCAATTCCATTTTCCACTAAAATATCTACACCATCATGTAAGACTTTCAGACCTCTTACTGTATCGTCATCTTTAATTTGAGCGATAAAATCAGTATTTAACACATTGTGAATTAACGTACACATTTTATCTCCAATTCCTTCGATACGATGTTGTCCACGTCCACCATTTGTAAGTGTTGAACACTCATATGGTTCTAATGCAACAACTTTACATTCTGGGAAAACTTTTTTGATTTCATCACCTGCAGCAATAGTACCAGCGCTACCTACAGCACTTGTAAATGCAGCGATTCTTGAATTACCAATTCCATTCACAGCCTCAATACAACTGTTACCAGTTACATGACGATGGAAGCGGTAGTTAGGTAATAATTCAAACTGTGCTAACGATCTATTTTTAGGGTCTTTTTTTAGTTCAAATGTACGTTCTAGTGTTAAGATTACATCACTCTCAGTACCTGGAGTTAAGTCAAGTTTTGCTCCGTATCTTTTGATTCTTTCGTAACGTTCTTTACTCATATTATCAGGCATAATAACGATTGAATCGTATTTCATTAGATTACAAATATAACTTACACCAATCCCGAAGTTACCGGTTGATGGTCCTAATATTGTATGTTTACCTGGAAGGATTTTATTGTCTACACATCCTTCAATTAATGTGCTATAAGCGGGGCCTACTTTGTGTGAGCCTGATGGGAAGTTTTTCCCAAGTAACACAACGATATTTGCTTCTATTCCTGTTAACTCTTTTGGTAATACGATTTTATGAACCTCATTCTGTTCATTTTTCCAAGTAATGTTAAAAAGATTAATTGGATCTAATTCATCTTTTTTTCCTGCAAGTGCTTTTTCTCGAATCTCTGGTTTTACTTTTCCTGGATGCAACATTTCTTCATATGTTGGACCAAATGGTATTTTACTCATTTCTTCTGTCTCCTTCTTTTAGTATAACTTGCATAATCTTATCTAAATCTTCATTAATATCTAAATCATCAAACTTGTTAATATACTCAATAAATATTTCTTTCTCAATATGATAAGCTCTTCTTACTGTATTGTCTAAGGACCCGGCATCTTTAAGCCCGTTCCCTGTGACGATAACAACGGTCTTATCTTCTTTGTTGATTTGACTATTGTTTATAGCTTTTATTAATCCTGCAACTGATGCTGCGGCAGCTGGTTCTGCAAAAACACCTTCTTCTTTCGCTACCAAGTAACTAGCATCTAGTATTTCTTTATCTGTTACAGTGATAAAAAAGCCATTTGATTCCTTAATTGCTTTTAATCCCTTTTTCGGATTTCTAGGAATTCCAACTGCGATACTATCCGCAATTGTTAATTCTTCAGTCTCTCTTACATCAGTAGACTCTTTCCATGCTTGATAGAACGGGGCACACCCACTAGCTTGAACACCAACGATTCTAGGTATCTTTGTTATCATCTCTAGATTGTATAAATCATAAAATGCTTTATATACAGAATAAACTGTACAACCGTCACCAACGCTTACAAATACATTGTCAATTTCTTGGAAGTCTAACTGTTCTGCGATTTCTAAGGCTACTGTCTTTTTCCCTTCGACAAGGTTTGGATTAATTGCGGCGTTTCGGTTATATAAGTGAAAGCGATCTATTGTTTCTTTAGATGCTGTAAAGGCGTCTTTATAGTCCCCTTTAATCTTAATGACATTGGCACCATATGCTAACATTTGGTTTAACTTTCCTAACGGAGCTCTTTCGGGAACAAAAATCAATGATTTGATCCCTAGTTTTGCAGCATTACCTGCAAGACTAGAAGCTGCATTTCCCGTTGAACTACACGCAATCATATCTTGATTTGATTCTAGTGCTTTTAAACAAGCAATCACACTTGCTCTATCTTTTAATGAAGCAGTTGGATTTAACCCTTCATCTTTGATATAGAGGTTTGATAATCCTAGTTTTTCACTTAAGTTAAATGACTTGTAAAGTGGGGTCCATCCAACGTTTAATGTATTGTTCGGCACTTCTTTTATTGGTAATAACTCGGTATATCGAAACATATTAAATCGTTTGTTTTCTTTCAAGATATTCTTGTTAAACTTCTTTTTGATGTGTTCGTAATTATAGTTGATCTCTAAGATTCCTAATTCACCACAATCAGGACAAGTAAATAGTGTTTCATCCTGATATGTTTTATGGCAAAGGGTACATTCTAGGTTCTTTATTTTTTCCACTATTCCCCCTCCAAATCTACAAGTTCAAACTTGATAACATCAAATAATCCTAAATCTGTAAGTTTCAGTTCCGGAATAACTGGTAAACTCATAAATGCGAGTGATAAGAAGCAATCATCTACTTCTTTGTTCACACCTAATTTATGGGCTTCTTCATCTAATTTCAATAACTTTTCTCGAACGTAGTCATATCCTTTACTTGTCATTAATCCAGCAATCTCCAACGGTAACTTTTCAATCACGATACCATTACTAACAAGACATAATCCTCCATCACATTCATGTAGTGTTTTTGCGGCAATTAACATGTCTTTATCATTATCACCAACAACGATTAAGTTGTGAGAATCGTGAGCGACTGTCATTGCGACTGCGGCGTTTTTGATTCCGTATCCTTCTAGTAACCCAATTCCAATATTCTTTGTATAATGATGTCTTTCTATAACAGCAATTTTTAGAATATCATCGTTTGGATTATTAACATAAACACCATTTTCTAAGTCTACGTTTCTCATTACTTTGTTCGTAGTAACGTTATTTGGAATTAGTTTCATTACTTTTACGTAATCACTTTTCAACGTTAATGTTAAATCGATGTCGTCGGGATTAAGTTTCACACTATTTGTTACAGCTCCTTTATTAAGGGAAGTTGTTTTAAATAATGTCTCATTGTTTTTCACGACGATTTCTCCATCAATTAATACTGTTGAAGGTTGAATATTGTTAAGGTCGTCAAAAATTACCAAGTCAGCAGCATATCCTGGGGCAATTGCCCCTACTTGTTTCAATTGATAACAATCTGCGATATTAATTGTTGCCATTTGAATCGCAGTGATAGGATCAATTCCTTCTTTGATAAGTAGGTTTATATTATAGTTAATATGTCCTTCTTTTTGGATGTCCATCGGATGTTTGTCGTCGGTACATAATAATAGTCTTCTAGAATTGTCTTTTGTTATCCCTGGTGCTAAATCTTTGACGTTTCTAGTCGCACTACCTTCACGTAAATGGACGTAAACTCCTCGACTTACTTTTTCCAGTAATTCATCTTTATTCGTACATTCATGATCGGTCTTTATATGATTAATCAAATAAGCATTTAACTCTTTACCATAAACACCAGGAGCATGCCCATCGATAATTTTGTCTTGCATCAATTTTAATTTATCCATCATATATTTTTCTGCATGGATTACACTTGGGTAGTCCATTACTTCTCCTAACCCAAGTATTCCTTCACGATTTTTTAGTGAGTAAATGTCTTCATTTGATATTTCCGCTCCACTATTTTCAAATTTGGTTGCGGGGACACAAGAAGGAATCATTAAATGTACTTTTAATGGTGTTTCGATACTTGACTTAAACATGTAGCCAATCCCTTTCACTCCGAGTACATTTGTGATTTCATGGGGATCTGCGATGACTCTAGTTGTTCCTTTTGGAATTACTATTTTACTGAATTCACAAGGAGTTAACATTGAGGATTCTATATGGACATGACCATCAATAAACCCTGGTGCTACGTACATGTTTTTACAGTCTAATTCCAAGAACCCTTCGTATTCACCAATTCCTACGATTACGTGATCATTTATGGCGATATCATTTTTCTCAATTCGATGATTAAAGACATCAACAATGTTACAATTTTTCAGTACCAAAGGTGCTTTCTCTAATCCTAAAGCGATATTATGATTTTTCATAATTCCTCTCCTTACAAGCCATTAATAAATTCGTTTAGTATGTTAATGGCTACTTTATTTCGATATTCTTTGTTGGAACGTTGATCGTCGATTGGTGTAATGATTTTTTGGAAATCATTTAAAATATTCTCTATATTATTTTTAAACTCTCTAAATGGTATATTGAGATATTTCGCTTCGATCGTTTTATCTCTTTTAATTGTAGGTCCTACTGCACCATACGCTACTTTAAATTCCGTAACCAAATCATTCTCAATGTTGATTAAGGCTGCGAACGACACTTTACTAATAGCGTCAGCTTTTCTTCCACCAACTTTTTTAAATACTTCTTTTGTTCTTCTTTTTAACGGGATAATAATTTCTGTGATCATTTCATTTTTGTGTAGAGATAACCTTCTTACTCCCGTGATTACTTCATTGATTGGTATGATTCTTTCTCCATTCACCGATTCCAGTTTTATCAATGCATCTAAAATATATAGGACGGGCAAAGTATCTCCTGCTGGTGATGCATTACCGATATTACCAGCCAGGGTTGCCATGTTTCTGATTCCTGGTGATGCGACATAACTCGTTGCCTCTTTTAATGCAACTGGCGTTAGATCGTGATTTAAGATATCACACATAGACGTAGTTGCTCCGATATGAAGAGCGTTATCAATTTTTTTTACATAGTTTAATTCTTCTAGATTTCTAACATATACAATGTCTTTGTTAAATAATGCCGGTAGGTTTGCCCAATTTTTATGTTGGACCATTAAGTCAGTACCGCCTGACATAATATATACATCATGTTGATCAATTAGTTCTAGCGTTTCTTGTTTTGTTTTAGGGATAAATTCATTTACCATAGTCCGTCCCCTTCCATACTCGCTCGTCTTATGGCATTTATTATCATATTGTATCCAGTACAACGACATAAATTACCAGATAAGCCTATTCTTATTTCTTCATCTGTTGGATGCGGATTTACACTGAGTAATGCTTGACTTGCCATTAACATTCCTGGTGTGCAAAATCCACATTGAACGGCACCTTCTTTACTGAAACAGTCTCTTAAAAGGATCCCTTGTTTTGTTTCACTTAATCCTTCTATTGTCAGTATTTCTTTTCCTTCTACATTTGCAAGTGGCATTAGACAAGATGGAACTACCTTATTGTTAATTAAAACACTACAAGCACCACATTCTCCTTCTCCACAGCCTTCCTTTGTTCCCATTAAATCAAAGTCTTCGCGGAGAACATCTAGTAGTCTTTTACTTAATTCTTTGTTAATTGATACTGGTTTGTTGTTTAAAGTAAAATTAATTTTCATTCGTGATCATCTCCATTATGTATTCTGGTGTTACTGGTATTTTCATTACTTTTTTACCAATTGCGTTTTGGATAGCCATAGCCACAGCTGGAGCTCCACCAACAAGTGTTAACTCTCCTGCTCCTTTTGCACCATATGGTCCAAGTGGATAAGGGTTATCCATGATAAATGTATTCATTTTAGGTGTGTCTACAGCGGTAGGAATGATATAATCCGTGACGTTTTTATGCTGTATTTTCCCACCTTTGCATTCCATTTTCTCTAAGTATCCATAACCAATACCTTGAAGTTGTCCTCCATCAGCTTGTCCTAGAATGATTTGCTCATCAATTGCTTTACCAACGTCATATATCCCCCAAACTTCTTTTAAGTCTACTTCATATGTTACTTGATCCACTTCTACTTCGACGATGTTTATCCCCCATGAGTATGCTGGATAAGCGTCTCCGTAAAATGTATCTTGATCCCATTTAATGTATTCCGGTTGCTTGTATCTTTCTTCAACAAGTTGGTATGTATTTGGTACCCAAGATTCTTTCAGTTTCTTACAAGCTCTTGCGACTAATCCACCAACAATCATCATGGTACGTGAGGCAACGGTTGGTCCTGAATCAGGTACACGATTCGTGTCTGGATGATTTAGAATTACATCATTTATATCCATATCCAATAAAGAAGCAACTAGTTTTAACATCGATGTTTTTATTCCTTGCCCCATATCAACTGCGGCAATTAGAATTTCTACTTTATTGTCTTTTCTTTTTTCGAGTTTTACTACTGCTTTTATATGATCTTGTTCCCCACTACCAGTGAATCCACATCCATGCAAAAAGAAACTCATTCCAATTCCTTTGTTCGAAGTTTCCTTACTATACTCTTCTCTTTTTCTAATATAGTCAGACTCTTCTAATCCTTTTTCTAACATTTCATTTAAGATAATTGGATCACGGTATGTTCCATTTGTTGACGTTTTATCTCCTTGTTTCGCTAAATATTTTTTTCTAAACTCTAATTCATTAGTATTTATGGCTATCGCTAAATGAGACATGAACATTTCAACAGCAAAGATCATTTGTGGTGCTCCAAACCCTCTAAAAGCACCATTTGGCACGGTATTCGTTAGGAATACATCTCCAGATACTTTAAGGTTCTTTACAGTGTATGCGGCCGTTGATGCGATTAACGCACGTGATAAAACAACACCACTAAGTCCAATCGAAGCTCCTGCGTCGATTGCGACATTGCTTTCGATTGCAAGTAATTCATCATCTTTCAAGTACCCTGTTAAGGTAATTGTTGCCGGATGTCTTTTTGTTGTAACTTCCATATCTTCTTGGCGTTCATATATTAGTTTTATTGGTTTTTTAATGATGCTAACTGCGACTGCTAGCTGACAGGCGATTAAACTAGGAAATTCTTCTTTTCCACCAAATGCTCCGCCGACAGTTGCTTGTCTTACTCTTACTTGGTCTTCTTCTAACCCTAAAATTGAAATGACAGCATTCTTAACATAATATGGACACTGAATACTACCAATCAATGAGATTTGGTTATCTTCAAATAGGCCAATCATTCCTTGTGGTTCAATATACAGTTGTTCTTGATAAGGTGTGTTATAGGTGTAACTTATTTTGGTTGTGCTTTCTTCTTTTGCCTTGATAAAGTCTCCTTTATCAAAGTGATAATTTATCACACTGTTTGTGTACTCATAATTTGGTTCTAAAATGAGATATTCTATTTCTATTTCATTGATGATATCTAGGATAACTTGTTTATCGGGTCCAATTACTAAAGCGATTGGCTCTTGATAATAGTTAATGTCTTCTTCTACAAAAACAGGCATATCTTCAAAGATTATTTTTACGAAGTTTTTGGTTGGTACATCCTTATAATCAATAATAAAATACCCGTCTTTTAAAACAGGATATTTTCGACTTATTATTTTTGCTTTTGAGTATTCACTTCTGAGCGTTTTTGCATAAAGCATATCCTCATAAACATAATCTCCAACATATTTTGATTTACCAAACGCTTTGTCATCACTATCTACTTTTTTGATACTTTTTGATATATCCTTCATTACTTCAAGGCCTTTGTTGGACATTTGGATATACATAATCCACATCCAAAACATAAGTCTTCATTAAAGGTGATTTTATCTTCTAAAGTGATAGCGAAATATGGACAAACACGGACACATAGTTGACATTTAGTACATTTATCTTCATCTAGTAAAGGTACTCTTTTTGTATGTGATACGTGATTGTTTAATTTGGTATTTTTTACTTCTTCTATTGATTCAAAACCATTTTTTTCAAGTTCTTTTGGTAAATCATTAATGATTTTTTTGTATAAGTCTTTTCCTTTTAATAAAGCTCCACTTAACATTTGAACTGCGTCCGCCCCTACAAGTAAGAATTCCAGGACATCATTTGCATTTTTGATTCCACCAACTCCTATAACTGTGAAGTCAGGTAATGCTTGTTTAATTTGATAAACAGTAGCAAGTGCTAGGTTCTTAATCACAGGTCCACTCGTCCAAACAAATCCACTTTCCGGTGCATAGTTGATGCTTCTATCTTTCACATCAATCTTCATTGTAGGACCTAGTGAATTAATTGCCACAAGTCCATTTGCTCCAGCTGCTCTCACTGTTTCTGCAAATAGAACTGGATTAGGGATATGCGGACTTATTTTCATGTAGATTGGTTTTTTTGTATGACTTCTTATTGTCTTTACTGTAGCTTCAATAACTGATAAATCTGTACCTACATAATGTGTACTAATTTCAAAAGCGTCTGCGAATGGGTCTAGTAAAGGAATTAATAAATCCATATCCTCTTTTGTGTACCCACAACTTACGATTAATGGTCTTGTTTTGTTTTTAACAAGTTCTGGTAAAAACTCATCAATCCATAATTGATATGGATGTTCACTCCATAGTTCACTATTCATTACATACTCTTTGTCTCCGTAAATACAAGGTCTAGGAATAACTGGTAATTTGGAACTGATTGTTTTTGTTACCAAAGCTCCTACTCCTTCGTTTTGTAGAAACAGCAGTTTATCGCTATCACCAACTATTGGTCCTGATGCTGGCATTAACGGGTTTTCTAGTTGTAATCCATCGAATGTAACGTTTAATTTCATAGTGTCCCTTCTTTCTCTATTCTTGCGAATAGTTTTTTAGATATTTCTTTTGCGTTTTTATATGCTTTATCTAGTTCCGCTTTTACTTGGTAATTTTTTAGAACTTGTTTTCCAGCAACGAACACATCACTTGGTCTGAAATCTTGAAAATCTCCAAAGAGTAAATAACCAAAGATGTTATCCTCGTTTATAAACGCTATGTTTTCAAAATCCAGTAATACTAAATCAGCATTATACGATTCTTTTATTCTTCCTAATTTTGTATTTAACATACGATTTGTGTACTCGTATGTGTTATTAATTAGCTGTAACAAATCATCATAGTTAAATGCAGTTGGATCGTTATAGTAGTGATGCATTGCAAAGAATAGATTTCGATATTCTAGTGCGATACTATTGCTTATTCCATCGTTTCCAATAATCATATTAATATGATGTTTTTTTAGTAAATTGTAGTTCGGTAGTCCTACTCCGTTATTCATGTTACTTGTTATATTTAAGGCAACTACTGCTTCTTTTTCTTTGATAATCTCTAATTCTTTTTCATTTAAATACAAACTGTGTACTAGTAAACTATCCTTAGAGATTAAGTTATACTTATTCAGTCTTTCAATAACACTGCTTTTGTGATTCTTTAAAGCTAGTTCTTGATCTAGTTTGCTTTCCGCTACATGAATGTGAATTGGTGCCTTTAGGTGTTTACTAATATTATTTAAAGAGTCATCACTTAGTGTAAACTGTGCATGCATGCCAAATAGTCCTGTTGCGGATGTTGATTTATTGTTTTCAATAAAATCCTTATTCTCTTTAATACAGTGTTCCATATTGAAGCGATCACTTGATTCAAAACAATAAATCCCTCGTAACCCTACTTGGTTAGTAACTGCTTCTTTTAATGTCTCTAAGCTGTTGATTATCTCTCCGCTAGCATGATGATCAATTACGGAAGTAACTCCGTGCTTTAGGTACTCAACTCCGGATACGATACCAGAGTAATATGTTGTTTCATTATCGATGTTTCGGTCTAGTTTCCACCAAAGTTGTTCAAGTATTTCTTGGAAGTTTGTTGGATTAAATGGAACATTCAGTCCTCTTGAGAATGTTGAATATATATGACTGTGTCCGTTGATTAAACCGGGCATCACTAATTTGTTATGACAGTTTATTTCTTGATAAGCTTTGTTTTTGTACTGTTTCATTGATCCTACTTCTTCGATTGTTTCATCAAATAGAATATACATACCTTCTTTGTATGTTTCGAAGTCATAAAATGTTACGTTCGTTAGAGCAATCATGTGTTCACCACCTTGTTTAGTAGTTTTCCTTTGTGTTCTATAAATACGTTATCTTTCAATACAAATTTTCCATTGACGATCGTCGTTTTTACATTCCCATTTACTGGTAATCCTTGATATAGATTATGGTCTTGTAAGTTATGCGAATGAACGATTGTTTGATCTCTTAATTGGTAGATAAACAAATCGGCATCACTTCCGACTTGGATGATTCCTTTTCGTGGAAATAAGTGATGAATCTTTGCGACATTTTTTGTCATTTTATCAATGATTTTGTCTCCAAATTTTGAGTATAAAAGAGGGAAAGAGAATTCAATACCCCCGATTCCAAGCGGGGTATCTCTTAATAATTTTTTGTTTTTTAGGTCTCGATTAAATGAACAGTGATCCGTTCCTATTGTGTCGACATTGTCAATTAATTGTGCTAACAATTCTTGTTCTTTTTTTGTTCGTAAAGGTGGAGCTAAAGTATATAAATAGCCCTCTTCTTGATTCAAGTATGAGTCATCAAATGTGAAATAGTGAGGACAACTTTCAATAAAAAACTGTTTGTTTAAAATGTCACTATATTTCTCATTTAATTTTTCTAAGGTGTTTCCACTACTCAGATGAACCATATATAGTTTTCCATCTGTTTCTTTAACGAGTTTCGCTAGTTTAAGTGCCTCTTTTGTTTCAGATTTTGTTGGTCTACTCTTTGATAAATCACGGTACGTGTAGTGATTGTTTGTATCGATTAGATCATCATTCTCGATATGTGCAGTTACTAGCATGTCTTTTTGTTTTGTCTCCAGTAGGAGTTCTTTGATTTCATTATCATACGTTCTTCTTTGTGAGTCAGAATACGTTGTAAATATTTTTATTGTAGTGAGACCTAAGGTGGATGCTTTCGCTACGAGTTCTTTTACATTTCCTTTTGGATTCTTTAAACAAGCATGAAACTTGTAGTCGATATTACTTATTTGAGCTTGTTCGATCCGTTTATGAAATGATGTTTCTAGATCAATTGCATTATCAACAGGGTCTAGAAAGTCGACAACAGTTGTTACCCCTCCATACACTGCTGCTTTTGTTCCTGAGTAGAAATCGTCTAAAGATGTTTTATCACCAAGGTCTAATTCAAAATGCGTGTGAGGGTCTATTATACCGGGAATAACAAGTGATTTGTTGCAGTCATATATTTCTGAGCACTTTAAAATGCTGGAACTTATTTCCGCTATTTTAGAGTCTTTGATGTAAACATTCGTCTCTATAAACTGATTATCAATATATACAAGTCCATTCATTATTCCTAAGTCATACATTTTATCACCTCATACTCTTTTTATCGTTACATCCTTTAAGTTATATTTATCGATTACTTCATCTAACAAATCGGTTCTAACTGTAATTACACAGTCGGTGTTAGATTGAATAATTTCTGAAAATATTTTGTGAAAGCATTGATCATATAGTTCTAGTTGTCCTATCTCATCCAAATAAATTGGAGATACTCCTTTATGAATCATTTCTTTGATTTCGGATTCAATGTAATTTATCGTTTCTTTGATAAATAGATAGGGTCCTATTTGACATTCTATCTCTTTGTTTTCTTTATAGAACTCGTCTCGAATAACGAGTAATTTTAACGTTTGATCTGATAATTTCATGATTTCATAACCATATACTTTGTCGTCAATCATTTGTTTGACGGAGATAAACCCATCTCCTACTTGGTTATCTTTGTATATGTTGTTGATCATTGTTGATTTTCCGGAATTAATCTTCCCAGTAACGATATGAATCATCTAGAATCATCTCCCTCATATGGTTATGATTTTCTTTTTGATGTGAAACTGCGAGTATTTCTGATGTGATTGATATCGCAATTTCTTCTGGACTTCCTCCTCCTAAATTTAATCCAATTGGAGAATAGAAGTTTGTTAGATCAATTTCTTTTCCAAACTGTTCATATGTTTTGTCTAAATAGTCTTTTAGTTTCGCAGGACTACAAAGCATTCCAATGTATTTTATCTTGATTCCTTTTTCGATTACTTTATTGATGACGTTGTAGTCGTTTTTATGAGAAGGGGTACAAACAATCACAAAACTGTTTTCTTTTATTCCTTCTTTATCAATGTAATCTGTAAAAGAGGATAAAACCAGATCGTCCGCTCCTTTGAACTGATTAACAACTGGTTCTCTGTTGTCGACTACTGTGATATGGAAGTTCATTGTTTTTAAGATGTTTGTCGTTGCCTGTCCCACATGTCCAGCACCAAAGATATAAATATATTCATTTGGTCCATTGTATTCAAAGAATAGTGTTACTTTGCCACCACATGCCATTGGCAATGTGGTCGCATCTTTTATTACTCTTCCTTCATCTAAAAGATATGTCTTTGACATACTTTTTTTGGTTTTCAATATTTCTTTACAGTGTTCTCTAGCATCAAATTCTAACGCTCCACCACCTACAGTTCCAAACGCTTCTTTCGATGTAACAACCATCTTCTTCCCTACTTCAACAGGACCTTCTCCTGATTTTTCAGTAACAGTTACAATTACCATCGCTTCTCCTTTGGAAGAAAACGCAGTGATTTTTTGATAGATATTCATTGTTTCATCCTACAGTGTATACGTAAGAACAAGTGCAATTACTAATAAGAATGAGGCAATCAATGGATAACGATCAATTTGTTTGAAATTGAAATTCATATATTTGTCTAAGTAGATTAACATAGACGCTATCGCACCACTGATTAATCCTTGAATTAGTACAAAATTAGCAAAACCACTAAATGACGCTATTTGCGTTGCGACAAACCCAGTAGCAACAAATTGTACTCCCATATATAAAACGTATAGTGTACGCCATGAAATACTAGCAATAGGGAAAGCAAGATATTTGTTTACCGGTTTTTTACTTACTACCATATTAACGATTAATACTACCACCAATGATTCTAAGATAATTGAGATCATTGGGTTGATTGTTTTAAAGTAACTAAATTGTGGAAGTAATAGATCAATTGCTTTAATAGCTGAGGCTACTACACCCATGTATAGTAAACTGAATCTTGATTGTGTTTTTTGATATCCTTTGTATAAGATGTATGAAGCAACAGGAAACATCACACTACCTGCGATTAACGTTGGTACAAAGTGTAGAAAGTATCCAAACGTTGCCTCTAAAATCCCCCATAGAGATCCGTAAAATACGATGATTGTAAAAAATTTAAGTTTGTTTGTCTTATTCATTTGATTCACCCTTTCTATTCAGTGCATTTAAGATTTTCTCTGGTGTGATTGGTAAAGAGTTTATTCTAACTCCTAAAGCGTTATTTACTGCATTTGCGATAGCTGCTGGTGGTGTATCTATTCCGATTTCACCAACACTTTTTGCACCAAATGGTCCACTTTCTTCATAACTATCTGCAAATTCTGTTGTTAGTTTTTTTATTTCTAACCTTGTTGGAATACGGTAGTTCATCATATCGTTTGTAATTAATTTTCCTGATTTGGAATATAGAACTTCTTCGAAACAAGCCATTCCTAATCCTTGTACGATTCCACCTTCTACTTGTCCTCTGGCTAGCATTGGATTGATTGTAGTACCACAGTCAACGACACTTACGTAATTCTCGATTGTGTATTCTCCTGTTTCTTTGTCAATATCAATTTCGACGAATCCTGCCATAAATGGTGGTGGTGATTTTGTACCTACATAACTGTCTGTTGCAGTAAGTTGTTTTTGATCCTCGTTATAATATAATCTGTTTCCTAACTCGTTTATGGTAATTTGTGACTCGTTTGCTTTGAATGTTTTACCATCAAAATCAATGTCATCTATTTCCACTTTGAAGATTTTGCTCACTTCTTCTAGAAGCATGTTTTTCATTTTTTTCGCTGCTTTATATACAGCATTCCCGCTAATGTATGTTGTACTTGATGCATATGCACCGGTATCAAATGGTGTTAAGTCACTATCAGATGAGTATACAATTATATCTTTCACTTCACACATTAATTCTTCCGCAGCAATTTGTGCTAGGATTGTGTCGCTTCCCTGTCCAATGTCTGTTGCTCCTACCATTAAATTATAGAATCCATCATCATTGAATTTTATTGTTGCACTCCCCATATCAATATAGGGAATTCCAGAACCTTGCATTGCAATTGCAAGTCCTACTGCTTTTCTTTTTGTCTCAGAGATATCTTTATATGGATATATGTCATCCCATTTAATCAATTCTTTACCACGGAATAAGCAATGTTCTAATTTACAACTTTCCATATTCATTGCTGTTCCTTCTGTACCTTCACCCATAATCGAGAATATTGGTGATGTTTCATTTTCTTTAATCATATTTTTATTTCTAAACTCGATTGGATCAACACCTAATTTCTCAATTAACATATCGATTGCTGATTCAATTGCAAAGTTACCTTGAATTGCTCCATAACCTCTAAACGCTCCTGCTGGTGTATGGTTTGTATAAGCGACTTCTCCGTAGAAGTTCACGCTTTTCACTTTATTGTATAAAGGTAACACTTTACTTCCTGCGACCATAAATACCGTTAAAGCATGTTCTCCATAAGCTCCTGTATCACTTAATACGTGACAATCAATCGCTTCTAATGTACCGTCTTTTGATGCTCCAAGTTTGATGTCAAAACGCATTGGATGTCTTGAATAACTTGATTCAAACACTTCTTGTCTTGTAAAGACCATTTTAGAAGGTTTACCAGTTTTCATCGTAACTGTACTTACAAACATTTCACCATGAAGGGCTTGCTTTCCTCCAAAACCTCCACCAACACGAGGTTTGATTACACGAATTCTTGAAAGTGGAATGTCCAGTGTTTGTGATAATATTCTTCTAACGTGTATATGTGTTTGTGTTGAACTGTATAACACAAGTCTATTTTGATAATCCATTCTGGCGTTTACTGTATGTGGTTCTAGCATAACGTGAGCTTGGGCTTGTGTATAAAATGATTTCTCAACTACGACATCACATTTCTTTAAGTCTTCTGCGACGTTACCAACTTCCATTTGATAACTTGCAGCAATATTTCTTTTCGGATCAAATCCAATCGGGAACATTTCGTGTATTTCTGGTTCGGTATGAATAATTTGTTTTGAATCAATTGCTTTCTCAAAATCCAGTACCGGTTCTAATACTTCATATTCCACTTCAATCAGTGATAAAGCCTCAATACATGCTTCATTTGTAACAGCTGCGACACAGGCAACTTCATCACCGATATATCTAACATACTCATCCAAAACGAATTTATCACGTGGTGATGGTTCTGGATATCCTTGTCCCGCTCTTGTAAATGGGGTACGAGTAAAATCCTTATGAGTGAGAATTAATTCTACTCCATTCACTTCTTTCGCTTTATCTGTATTGATATTAATTATTTTTGCATATGGATGAGGACTTCTTAATAATTTAACAATTAACGTATTTGGTTCTGCTAGGTCGTCAGTAAAAGCTGGACGTCCCATCATAATTCCTTTTCCATCGATGGAAGATATTTTCTTATTTACTACTTTCATAATCATCCTCCAAATATTTTTTTATCGCAATTTGCTGACTTTGGTATCCAGTACAACGACATAGATTACCTACTAAGTATTGTTTTATTTCATCATAACTTGCGTTCTTATTTTCTCGTTTTAAAGCATATACAGTTAACGCTAGTGAAGGATTACAATACCCACATTGATCCGCACCTTCATGCCCCATATATTCACTTAGCAGTTCCACATCTTCCGGTATTCCTTCAACTGTAGTGACTCTATGTCCGTCAGCCTTAACTGTTAATAAACTACATGATTTCACTGGTTTATTATCAAGTAATACTGCACATACACCACAGCTTGAAGTGTCGCATCCTTTTTTAACACTCTTATAGTGATTCGCTCTTAAAGTATCCAATAAACACTCATTTGGTGATACCTCTAATTCCTTATTATAGCCATTAATATTTATAGTAACTTTCATTTGTTCATCACCTCTTTCAGTCCTCTTTTTACATATGTTTTGGCAACACTTAATCTATATTCTTTGCTTGCTTTTGAATTTGTACTAAATTTTACGAGGTCAATTTTCTCTACTGCTTTCACAATTGCTTCATCGGTAAAATCACCATCATTTAACATTTCCATAGCTTCAAGTGCCAAGACGGAAATACTTGGTCTTGCACCAATTGCAATTTTTACTTTTTCACCTTTTGTTATAGCTACATTAACCAAAGCGAAATCAAGTGCTGTTTTACTCACTTTTTTAAAGAATCCGATGGATTTTTCCTTTTTAATTTTAATTTCAAGTAGAATATCTATATCCATTTTCTTTGTGTTTAAGAATTCACTTAAGGTTATTTCTCCTTTTTTGTAAAAAACCAAGGAAGTATTTAAAACAAGTAATGGTGTTAAAATATCGCTAAAGGAATATTTCCCCATTACACTTCCACCAATTGTTGCGATATTTTTTATCCCAACGCCCATAATTTTACGAATTGCCTCACTTAATATCCCAGTTGACAAATCTTTTATAATTGGATTTGTCTCAACTTCATATAATGATGTCATTCCCCCAATTTTTATTACGTTTTCAGATTCCATAATATAAGACAACTTACAGTTTTCTAAATCAACAACAGTATTAACTTCTTTATTTGTTAATTTTAGCCATGCTCCTCCACCTATAACGATATTGTTTTTATGTTCCGATAACTTCTTATAACCATCGCTAATATCGCTAGCTCGATAAAAATCATTCATTTTCATTTTCTAAATACCTCATTTCTTTTATTAGTATCTCTTGGTCCATCGCTGTATCTAAATCTAATATGATTCCTTTATCTGAAACTTCTATATAATTCACTTGATGTTTGTCTCTAAAGACTTTTAAGTTTGAACTAGAATCTTCTTTCTTCAATTCACTAACTAGTTCTTTACGAATGAATATCGGATGTCCTTTGCGACCTTGATATGTAGGTACTCTAATATCCCCTTTACTATTAATTAAAGTTCGGTAAGTATCGCTTTTGACCATTGGATAATCGCCAGGTATGATAAAAATATCACTGTCTACATCTTCAATTCCTTTTCTTATTGATGAAAACATCCCTTCTAAATAGTTTTTATTATTAACTATTTTTAGTGAGTTCGTTTCTTTAATAATAGGTAGTTTGTAATGTCCTGTTACTAAAGTAACAAAATCTACAACGTCTTTCATATTATCTAAGGTATGCTCGATAACTAATTTCTCACCAATTGTTACTTCCATTTTATTTGTTCCAAGCCTCTTACTTTGTCCTCCTGCGAGAATTATTCCGGTAATCAAACTATCACCTCCAACTTTTTTTCACTTTTTATAATAGTTTATTTTCAAAACCTTTTAAAGGGCTTCAGTTAGCCGTTAAATTATTAAAGCGCTTACATTTATTTATAAAAAAATAAGCTATATATCACTACATTATACCATAAATTGACCAAGATTTGTAGAAATTCTTTATCACTGTAAAGTGTATAGTTTAATTATGCTAATTAAATACAAAAAGAGATTTAGAACTATTTCGTTCTAAACCTCTTAATTTTACGTCTGAAAAATCTGTTTTATTTTGTTTTTGTAGCAAGTTTTACTGCTTCATATCCTCCATGATATCGTTTCATCTCGTGAAGTTTTAAAATGTTATTATTAAGTGATTTTAACACTTCTTTTTCATTGATTAATGTAAGTAGCATATTTTTGATTTTTTCAACAGTATCACATTCGAATGTTCCATCACCCATTTCACTTGAATGGATTGCTCCATAAGCTTCATGTCCACCAACTCTTTTAATAAAGAATTTAGGGATTGGGTAATAAGCAAGTTCGGATGGTTTTGTTGCGATGACATCCATATATCTCATAATGAGATTTGTTGAATACACTGCTTCAAAAATATCTTTATGATAAAATGCATAAATTCCTTTATCCAAACGATCTACATCTTTAACCATTTCTTGATATGTGCTGTAGTCATTGAATACTTTCTCCGTATTCATTTCTAGGTCCTTCACATTATCTTTCAGGTAATCCCAAACGTTTAAGTGATCTCCAAAGTTTAAGAATAATTGTACTTTGTTATCTTTAATGTATGGCATCAAGAATTCAATCATTCCTTTAAAGATTTCTTTCCCTGCTCCGGCACCACCAACAGGTAATAGTATTCTTAAGGCTTTTCCATCTTCTAGTCTTTTTAGTCTAGCTTCAGTATCAGCTTTTAAATTATCTACAAGTTCATGATCAATATAGTATCCTGTTTCAACAATACTACCCTCAGGCATTTCCTTTAGTTTTTGTTTGGCAAAACCATTCAGTGTTTTATACCCTAAGTATGCAAATGGAGTTTGAACTGTGTGAATACTTCCTTCAGCTAAATGCAACGCCATAGGCCAGTTATCTGGGATGACATTTACAACATTAGTCATTCCGGAATGCACAGCACCCTGGGTAGGCCATACATGCGTTCCAATATAAGGTGTATTTTTTGGAAATTCACTGTATAACGGTGTAAATATTTCTGCATTCTTTTGATCCACTGCATTATATTCGATTTTTCTAAATCCTTCACTGTTTAATGGTTCCCAGTAAAACTTATTAAATAGTTTATATTTTTGACTCCATCGAGACCCCATACTATATAAGTCGTTTTGGTGTTTGATAATTTTAGATCCTGTTGATTCAGGATAACTAGATAAGTCATGCCATAAAGGCTTATATCCTAGTGCGTTTGCACAAGAAGCGATTGCAATAGCTATTCTATAGTGTCCAAACCCCATTCTAATATTACCTACAATTACTGATTTTTCTGGTAAAGATAGTGGTTTTTCACTACTTACTAAGTTTGAGACATTGATTCCTCCTAGAGTATCAATATCACTTATACCCATATGGTAAGTGTTTAATTTGTCATCACCAAATTTTTTATAGAATTTCTTTTTTGATTTATTGGCTTTCTTAATCGTTTTTTTATCGATGTTGTTTCCAAATATTATGTTTGTTTTATCCATTGTATTACTCCAATACTTCTAATACTTTTTTCTCATTATATCTACTTAATACAAATGCTCCAGCTAAGGTAAATATTACTGCTAATCCTAATGCGATACGATACCCTAAACCAGTTCCTTCATCTGATCCAACAATTGCCAGACTGGCAAAGATTCCCATTGAAATTGCTTGTCCTAGTTTGAATGCAAATGTTCTTGCTGCATAGAACATACCACCTCTGTTTTCGCCTGTTTCTTTGGCATCTGCTTGTGCGATGTCAGCGATAATAGCTTGAGGTAATATACCTAAGATAGCCATCGGGATCGCTGCTGCTCCTGCCATAATATATCCTTGTGCTACATTTGAGAATCCGTATAGTCCAATGAACATTGAGAACAGGAATACAAGTGCAAAAATGCTAAATCCAATAATTACCAAGTTTTTCTTTCCTACTTTTTTCGCCATTATGTTAACCGGTACATAGAAGATGAATGAAATTAGAGTCATAACAACAAAGTATATAGTAACCATTGTTTCTTCTAACCCTAGCAGTCCTACAACAAAGAATGGTAATCCTGTTTGGAATAAAGTTAAAGCGATCCAGTAGAATATATCAGACCCAACGAACGTTCTAAAATCTTTGTTACCAAATGTTTTCGCTAAAGAACTAAACATTGGTGTATTTGAAGGAGTAGTATCTGTATAATCCGTTTCTTTTAAGAAAAATGCTGGTACCCACATCAATAATAGTGCAATCCCAGCTAAGATTACGAATGTTAATCGAATTGCTGGCATTCTATCCATTCCACCTGCGATAAACATATCCCAAATAAATGGTGAAGCATAAGCAAACGCTGTACCTAAAATAAATGTAATTGAGATTGCTGTAGAGATATTAATTTTTTCATTCTGTGTTTTCCCAAGTTCTGGAATCAGTGCATTGTAAGGTGTACAGTACATTGTCATAAAGAAATAGAACAATAATAATGAAATTGCAAACCAAACATTATTTAATGCAGTAATTGAGTCATTTGGAGATACAAAGACTAATACTGTCATTAATGCAAAAGGTAGTGCTGAATATCGTAAAAATGGTATTCTTCTACCCAATCTGTGTTTTGATCTATCAGACAATGTTGCGATGAACGGATCTGTGAAAGCATCAAAAATTCTTCCGATCATTGTTACTAATCCAACAATTGAGACAAATCCTAATATGACATTTCCTTGTGTAACATATAATTCTTGTCCCATTTCAATAACTTCTTGATCTGGTTGATAAAAGTAGACTAACCAGTTTGTAATAATTCCTCCCAGGATTGCCCAACCAAATTGTCCTAATGCAAATACCCAAATTTTTCCATTTGTAATACGTTTCATAGTTTATTTCTCACTTTCTTTTTTTATATATTGTAAACATATGTCTAAAGCTAACTCTATTTGTCTGTAATCACTCACTAAATCATCTGATGATAATATAGCTCCTCTTGCAGCTAGTCTTTTACATATCCCTAATATCATATGTGTAGTTGTGTAATAGTATTCTTCTCTGTTAATACTCTGTTTTATTGTTTGATCTTTAATACCTAAGTCAAATGCATGATCATAGACTTTCTTAATATCATATAATGCATCATCATAATCATTCAATCGTTCTTTCGATACATGTTCTTTTACCATTAATGAATCAAACTCATCCAAGTGTGTAAAAACTTCTCGATTATTCTTGTATCCATCTAAGAAGAAATGGAAGAATCCTTTTACAGCCTCATATCCATTTTCTTGCGTAGGTAAAACACTAATTTCTTTGTAGATGTCTTTCCATAATGAGACCCCTACTTCTATCACGATATTTGTCTTAGTACCAAAATATCTGTAAATAGTCGCCTCTCCTACTTTGATTTCTTTTGCGATATCAGATATTTTAAGGTTTGAAATCCCCTTTTGTAACATCAAAGGTTTAATTTGTGCAACAACTGAATCATACTTCGCTTTTTGTAATGCATTCATATTCTACCTCCTTGATAGTCTGACTATCACTCTTATAGTTATTCTATCATATTTTTGAAAGCGGTGTCAATAAGTATTAAAAAAAAGCAAACAATTTTACATTATCTGCTTTTAAAAACCTCGATTTTGCCCTCTCCAAGGAGGTTGAACATTATCTCTATACTCGTCAACTCCAGGCCCTTTTAATTTTTTTAGTTTGGTAATTCCATATATATAACTTATGGTTAGTACTATGATTAACACTGGATAACCCATGACGATATTCGCAACAGCGAGTTCTTCTGTAGAACCATTAAAGTATAGCCAAACTTCTGTTGTTAATCTCAAGACAAAGAATATAACCCAAAGGATAGTAACTTCTTTATATGCCGGATAGACGTCTTTACGGAAGAACCAATCCAGTTCCCATCCTCTTGTTATGTGCGAAACAAAGATCGCTAGTGGTTTCTTTATTAGCAGTGAACCAACTGCAGTTAACAAAAGGATGCTTGTTCCTACAATGTCTGGAATAAAGAAGTTGTTTGCATTACTGTTTAACAACGATAAAGAAATCGCTAAAACGACTCCTACCAATCCTCCCAAAGCGTATAGCAAATTACTTTTGTCATACAATCGTTTCACAAAAAAGAAAAGTCCTAGAATCAACGAACCTATTAATGCTGTTGTTAACGTAAACAGTGATTGTAAGACTAAAAACAATACGGGAGGTAGCAAAAGATCCATTGATTTTCCTGTAAAAACTAGTTTCAGTTCAAACAGTACTTCTTTTATTAGTTTTCTCATTATACAGACTCAACTCCCTATCTCTTTTTCATCCATTCACGAATTCTTTCTTCCAAATTCTTAGGTAGCAGTGACTGTTCATCAATTTCTTTTTTTACAGTTGTTCCTTCTTTAAAATGCGTGATGATTTTCTCATCCGCTAAAGATGCAGAACCAACAGCTAAAAGATCATAGCCTTCTTCATGTGCTTTTAATGCAATTTCTTTACTTACAATACCACCAGAGCCAATTAAAAGAGTTCTGCTACTTACTTTCTCTTCAATTTTACTTATCAGGCTTGTTTTGTCACTTTTGTTACGAATACTAGATTGATTAAACGTACCTAGTGACAGGTGGATATAATCAATATCTAATTTACATAGTGTATCTACAAGAACCAAAGTATCTTCAATTGTGATACCAGGATTCTCCAATTCTTCAGGACTTAGACGGTACCCAATGATAAAAGAATCATCTGCTAGTTCTTTTCTTACTGCTTTCATTCGCTCAACCAATAATGTAGGAAAACGTAGACGTTTCTCTAGACTACCACCAAACTCATCTGTTCTGATGTTTGAATGTGGACTAAAGAACTGTTGAATCAAATACGTGTTTGCTCCATGAAGTTCGATGCCATCAAATCCTGCTTTGATTGCTAGTTTTGTCGCGTTTGCAAAATGATCAATAATATCGTGTATTTCACTAACTCGTAATTCTCTTGGAACTTCCAAGTTCGGACGATTTGCTTTTACTGCTGATGCACTCACGATATCTTGATTTACATAAAGTCCTGGTTGATTCATTCTTCCTCCATGATGAAGTTGAATGATTGCTTTAGAATCCTCGTTTTTAATACTAGAAGCAAGACGCTTCATTGAGTCCAAATAGCGTTCATCACGAATGGATATTTGGTTTTCAAACGCTTGTGCATTTTTACTTACTGCAGTTGCAGCAGTGATAACCATCCCAAACTCTTTTGCTCTACTGTTATAGTAAACTTCCTCTTCTTCTGATAATGTCAAATCAATGTTTGAAGAATATGTTGTCATAGGAGCTAAGACAAAACGGTTCTTCATTTTTGCTCCATGTTTAAATTTAAATTCATTAAATAATATATCTTTCATATTATCACCTCTATTAATTATAACATCTACAATTAAATTTTATTGCAAAAACGCTAATACTAAAAAAAGAACCACCTCTTAAAGGTAGTTCTTAAATGCTTAAAACTTAGTCCATGTCAACATCGAAACTTTCAAGAATTGATGTTTTCTCGATGATTTTCGCATCACCATGTTTAACAAATAACATTGTGAACAATGATGCTAACACAAAGAATGCTGCATAAGGGAATAATACTTTACGTCCCCATATATCCATAAGCGCACCTGAGATTATCGGTGTTAGAATTTGTGCCGCCATACTAGATGTATAGTAGAACCCAGTATACTTACCAACGTCAGAACCTTTTGCAAGTTCTACAACCATTGGATAAGAGTTTACATTAATTGTTGCCCAAGCGATACCAGTAAGTGCAAAGACACCATACATTACTGCAGCGGTATCTGGAGTTAAGAAGTAAACAGATCCAAAACACAGTGTTAACATTGTAATACCGATAAGGATTGTTTTCTTACGTCCAATTTTTGTTGCAAGTATCCCGATTGGAACAAAGGCGATTAAAGCTGCACCCTGTGCGATTAATAATGGCATAGAGAATCCCATATCCAATACTTTTGGCGCATAATCAGATAATTTAGTAGTTACAGCGTTGTACCCTGTAAACCATAAGAATACTGATGCTAAAATCAAGAACAAAGAAACTAATTTCTCTTTCCCTAATGCTTCCGCTGATTCGTGAGAATCAGTAACTTCATCTTCTTCTGTTAATCCTAATTTAACATCTAATTTTTCACGGTCACTTACGAGTTTAGGTTCATCAACTTTCCATAAGAACAAGCCTAATAACACAAGCATAAGTACTGCAACCGTTATAAACGCTGGTGCATAACTAACATATGAAATACTATCAAGTCCAAAGACAGTAAGTACTAATATTGCTAAGATACCCCCAAATGTACCCATTAAGTTAATCACAGCGTTCCCTTTAGAACGTAGTGGTTTAATTGTAACATCAGGCATTAAAGCGACAGCTGGAGATCTAAAACTAGCCATTGCAAGTAATGCTACTAATAAGTTCACAACAAATACAATAAAGATTGTAGGTGACTGGCTTGTTTGAATCCAAGCTCGATCATTTAAATGACTATAATATAGTTCTTTTAACTCACTGGTCTCAGTAGTTGATATTTCATCATCTTCTAAATATTGATCCATTTGTGAGATTATTTCATCATCCACTTTATCATATCTATCTTGATCGATTACTCCATCATTTAATAATCCTGTCCATTCAGTGTCAATTGTTGTTTGCATTACGAGCCACTCTGCTTTTGTAATGTCATCATCCAACACTAATTCGTAGTTTTCTGTGATACTTGTTTCTGTTTCTAATTTTGCTAATTGGTAATTATCACTAAATGTTAATGCCCCAAATGCAAATGCAGCGATTACAGTACCAAAGATAATATAGTAAGTTCTTTTTCCTCGTCTCGCTTCTTTTTTATCTGATAATGTACCAAATAAAGGAATTAAAAATAATGCTAATACATTATCTAAGGCCATTACGATTCCTGATAATGTTTGATTTAATCCAAATTTATCAATCAAAATTTTGGAAATAATTGAATCATAAGTTTGCCAGAACAGCGTAATTAGAAAAAATGCTAACCCGACATAAAAAGTCTTTTTAAAATCTAGTTTCATAAGCGTCTCCTTTGTTTTCTTTTCAATTAAAATTATACCATAAATAACAACGTTATTATTTATATATTTTATTTATAATTTTTTCTTAACCAAAAATGAATTTTATTGTAATAAAAAACAAAAGCACCTAATGAAAGGTGCTTAATCTAAATCATTAATGAATACTGGTTTATTGTAATACACATCAAAACTTCTAAATACAGTAAAATTCTCAAATGGATCTTCAAGCGCGTCTATAACATCTTGAGATTGATATCTACCATAATATATACCAGTGTTTGAATCTTCAGCTTTCAATAAATAGTCAAAAATACTATGCTCATAATAATCATAATCCATAAATATATAACCATAATCTGTATCTATAACCTGGTAATATGTAGTTGAATTACTATCAGAAAAGGCATATGTAATAAATGATTTATCCGAATAATCATATTGCGATACTTCATCTCTTATAACTTTGTATCCAGTTCCAGATTGATCATAATACCAAGCCTCATAGTCTTCAAAGAATAAACCATAATCATTTTCCAGATACTTCATATTTAAAGTAATATTCGTTGGTTCAAAATCATAATCCATAATTATTTGATTACTAATTGTAACGGAATCTCCAAAATCATATAGTCTTGTTTCACGTGTTTCTTGTCCTAGTTCTCTAGTTAACTTATAGATTAATGCCTCATTACTTGAACTTACACTTACTTCAATCGTACCAAGTTCTATCTCTACCATACCTTCATCTTCTTTTGTATTCCTTACAAAAGTAAAACCTAGTTCGCTTTGAATAAGACTGTAACTAGTATAATCATAGTCATCATCGAAAAACTCTTTGTGAGTCAAGTCATCACTTTGGCTATGTCCGTTTGTACAAGATGATTCAGTAGCTAGTTTAAACACATAACCTGAATCTATTACATTTGTAAAATCCGCTATTTTTGATGTGTTAGCCAAGCATTCAACCGAAGTTCCTGATTCTGCTTTAAAATCACTAAAATTCGTCTTACTATACTTCGCATATTCTATTACTTCTTCATTGTACTTAATTGTTACGGTTGTTTTAGTGTAACTTTTTGCATCTACATTCTCTAAACCTATGTCTTCCGTTTCAACATCATGAATCATTAATGTTTCATAAAAATGGTCTTTATTTTCTAATACTTCAAATACTAATTCGCTATCTGTATTTCTAATAATGTCCAAATCAGGACACGAACTCATATATTCACTCTCATAAATTGGATTATTGTATTGATCATAATAAATACAACCTTCCAATACCGGTGTTTGTGTATAACTAAAATAATCATACTGTAACGTACTTACTAAAAGAATAATTACTGTGAACACTATAGTCCTTGTAATGTAGATGTTCGAAACAGTTCTTTCTGTTATATACGCTAATCTCTCAATTGATTTTTTGGCTACATAATTCGTTAAATCGTATGTAAAAACTCCAACAAAGAACAATGCAACTACATTATAGGTAATTGCCATTATTTTGTTAAACGGTTGGAATTGCATCAATATCAACACAATAGGCATTGTAATATAGAATACTATTTTCGCAACTCTTAATTTATTTTTCATTTATATTATTATTTCCTTTCTTGTTTTTTTATGTAAAAAACAAGAAATCAACACCGAATAACATTTAATCGTTTATACGTGTTTTGTTTACTCATTAAAACAGGAGATAGACGAATAATTTGCTCGTTAAAAGCCATATCTACTCTTGGTAAACAAACTCTAATTGACAACTCAATAGCAACAATACTTGGTATATAGAAGAAAACAAGCACAAGTATCATTGATAATCCGATATAGACTAATACATCTAAGAAGTTTACCTGATATCCTATATGATTGATAAAATCAAAATTAGACATCCGTAGTGATTGCATAATGATAACTGCAAATAACGTACAAATACTTACGATATTCGATATTTGTCTCTTTGTTTTAATCATTACAATCACCCACTTTCTAGTTCATTATACCATAATTGTTTTGGATACTTTAACGCAATTAAAAAAGGTGCCTATATAGACATCTTTAAATTTTCTCTTTACCTACAAGTACTACTTTAATAACGATCAGTTCAAGTACCTCGTCATCATAGTTCTTTACATCCATTCTAGTTTTGAAAGGGATGTTGAGCATTGTACCTTTGCGATACTTATTCATAATTTGATTATCCAGTCCCAATGACAATGTACCTCTTAATACCGTCATAAAGAGTTCTGCATTTGCATTGTGAAGTGGTAATCCTTCTCCTTTTGGAAAAACCATATGAATATATTGTCCATTTTCTTTCATCACCATTTTTTCTATTTTCTTATCGTCACCTTGATATAAATCGTATACTGTTTCCATCATTTAAAACACCCTCTCCAATTAGTATTTATATACTTATATTATAAGAGAAAGTTACTCAAATACATAGTAATAAGCAAAAAGGATGATTATTCATCCTTTAGTTTATTATAATCCCAAATCCATATGTATTTGCTTTTATAATTTACTTCAAATGTTCGATAATGTGTATCATTATTATCATAATATACTTCAGAAGTATCCGTATCGGAATATGTAATAACATAAGTCATATTGTCTATCTCTGTTTCGTCGATATTTAAACCTGGAACGAGCATTGTGTAATTGGGAGAAATTACTTCATAATCAAAATTATATGACCAAGATCTTTCGGGTAAGCTAGGAACCTCAATGGTTTCACCCAAGTTATTCATACTTCCTTCTACGATTAAATGGTCTTCCAAGTATACTTCTATATATACTTCATTAGAAGAAACAGGAAGCTCCTTATAAATAATAATATCATAGAAAAATTGTCCATCACTTTGTTCCTTGAATTCGATGACAAACTGATCATTGGAAGTTGATTTTATGAAATAGTCATCGATATATTTTACTTCCTTAACTAAAAACATCTCTTTTCCAAAGTTTAGAAACACTAAACTTAAGAATACAATGCATAATACATGCACAATTTTCGTTACCAATCTCTCAATGGTATTGATGGGAGTAGGCAATACTACACTAATTGAATCTTTTAGTAAAATCACCCCAGTTAATCCTGAAACAATTACCACGAATCCCAACAAATAGAGAAATATAAATGAAAAATCACTAACAGTCTCTGTCACCAATACAAGTAAATATAGAATAATAGAGACTCCATATAACGTTATTGCAGTCATTTTTGATCTAATAAAGTCTTTTTTAACAAATAGTTTGTAGGTGTATTTTAATAAATAGAGGTCCAACAAAATCATCACCGGGATAAACATTTGAAATGTTAAATCGTACATCTGTGGCATACTTATAAATAGTCCACCAAGTACTCTAATAATAGTACTTATAAACACAACAAATAGAATTGGAAATCCAACTAGTAAAACAAACGAAGGTATTCCCATTAAGATATGTGGTAATGTCCATTTGCTTGTAGAGTTTTCACTTTTTCTTTCGTTTGAATTTATTAGTTCGTCAACAGTGATTCCAAATGCATCTGATAACTTTTTAACGTTATAGAGGTCTGGTAATCCTTCTCCTCTTTCCCACTTACTTATCGCTTGTCTTGTTACTCCAATCTTCAAAGCCAAATCGTCCTGAGAATAATTCTTCTTTGTTCTGTTTTCTTGAATTCTTTTTGCCAACTGTTCCATAAAAAAATCACCTCATAGTAATTATACATAATATGTCTAGATAAAGCCATAATATCTTTATTGCTTTTTCGCAACGCATCGTTGCATATTGAAATCACCAATGAAATCCTTGATAACGTATCGATTATAGAGACATCTAATAGCAAAACTAACTCATCCTTGCTGCAATGACCCAATAGACCATAATCGTATAAATTTCTGGATTTAATTAAAAACTCAACTCCCTATAACATTGGGAGTTGAGTCTTATGTTTAATATATTTTGTACCTAACTAAAGAATCATCTCTATATCTTCAGCTATATAACTTTGTTAATGACGATGAAACATATGTATAGAATGTTTGTGAAACAGTTTCACCATTGTATGTTACTTCGATTGTGTAACTTACAGTTGTACCTTCTTCTACACTTGAAATGATTCTACCAGTGTTATCTAAGATATCTGGGTTGTTTGATGTAAACGTTATTGTAGCACCATCAAATTGGCTTTGAACATAATATTCAGAAGCTACAAATGACTTGAATAAATCACTTAGTCCAGCTGTTAATAATGTGTTTGGACATTGTTTACCTGACATATCATTATGATAGACTTGATGTGATAAAGGTAAGTTGTATTCTAGTAATAGCGTTGCAGCATATTTCGCTGTACGTTGCCATGTTCTATAAACATCAGATCCTTCATTTACAGCCATTTCAATCCCGATACCGTTTCTGTTCCCTCCACCTAAATAGTCACCTTCTCCAACATTTGTTGATCCATCACCAGCGTGATATGCTCGTTCTGTTGTTGGTAAATGTTGCCATATTTCTTCATCATCAATAGTGAAATGCCATGATGAACTTGTGTTTTCATTATCAACATAATTGGCATGTGCTTTCGCGTCAGCTGTCTCTGCTGAACTAGCTGTATCGTGAATTACAACCCAATGTACATTGTCATCATTGTAGCTTGTAACACCGTCTGGAAGTTCATTCATTCCTTCACCTGGTCTATTTCCGTTTCCAAGCGGAATCAGTTGAGAGTCAACAGTAAGTCCATCAAAATAGTAAGTACTTACACTATTGTATGTTTGTAAATGGTAATTACCTTCCCATCCGATAACATCAAATTCGAGTGAATCAACATAACCTTTTTGTGCAGTTATTAAATAATTTAACAACGATTGAGCATTGTCTTCCGTAGTTACTAAACTATTAAACACTTGTAGTGTCATTGAATTATGTACTGTTGTGTCAGCTGTATAAGTTGCAGTAATTTCTACAACTCCTTCTTTTAATGTAGTCACTACTCCATTTTCATCAACAGTTGCGATTGTTGGGTCTGATGTAGTCCATGTTACATCTACATCTAAAGTAGGAAGTGTATTCGCAACTAATGTAATATCGTCTCCTACTATTAAGTTACTTGGATTCCCATCTGTGCTAATTGAAACCATGTCATCCATTCTAACTGTAAGTGTGTATTCGGCGATTAAACTACCATCAATCATTGATGTTGCGTAGATTGTAACTTCTCCGAAATCATGAGTTGATAATACCCCTGATACTGGATCAATCGTTGCAATACTCTCATTGCTAGTAGACCATCTTACCAGTTTATTTGTTGCATTTTCATCAATTACATAAGTCATTTGTAATTCTGCATTAATTGCTAGTTCCGTTTCAGTATTACTAATAGATAATGTAGTTGGAACAACCGGTACTAGTTCTGTGTAAGTTGGAACGTTTGCTTTATCTGTGTAGAAATCACTACCAATATTTGTTACATTAACACGGTAAACTCCCATTGAACTTAAATCAGTAAGGCCATTGTAATAATTCCATTTGAAGTCAGCGCTGTCTGAACTATCTGTAGCGATATAGTAGCTTCCTGTTACATTTTCAAGTACATTGTAATTTGCTTCTGCAGTGATAGGTAAGTCGGTAACCCAAGATCCTGCAGAATTTTTATAAGACATATCTAAATAGATTCCTTTTCCTACTGTGTCGATTCTATTATAATTTACAATCACTGTAGTATTCACTTCATATTGTGGTCCTGCATAAATCGCAATTGCTTGTTGGTTTACTGTCCAATCATGGAAGTAGTTATCTGCAACATAAATGAATCCACCTGTGAAATTCTTAATTGTTAATGCTTTATTTTGAACAGCTGTAAATTCATTACCAATTACATTTACAAAACCATCAGAACCAATAATTGAATTTTGATATTTTGTGTTTTCCACATAGTTTCCAATGAAATCAACGTTTGAAACATATGTAAATAAGAATGCACTTGCATATGAGTAATTATCGATATTTACGAATTTATTGTTTAATACAACAACGTTGTTCGCAGCTTTTTCTTTTGATGTAGTATCAAACATCAAGAATGCAGCTGCAGAATTTGTTACTGGATAAACGATATCCTCAGCAATATTATTACTAATTGTTATGTTGTCTACTGACTTAGACACATTCGCTCTTAACTGTGCACCATCTGTGAACTTCAATCCATCAATCACGATATTTTTATATACTTCTTCACCATTACCTAAGTGTACTAGTCCAGTAAGTACTGCTTCTCCAACTCTTGTACCAGTAAGAGGATTTATCCCCTTGTTAGGTCCATAAATAGCGATATTATTTTGCCTAATAGTAAAACTCTCGTCATAAGTTCCCTCTAGTAAATATATCTCTACATTTTTTAGCGAATTTAATGTTCTAGATGCATTAAGAGCATCATTGATGCTGTCGAAATAATCAATACCATATGTTCTTGTTTCTCCTAAAAATTCGATTGTGTCTCCTTCTTTTGCTGTTAAAGAAACCACATATACACCACTTGGGTATACGATTTGATCTTTAGAAGTGTAGAAGTCAGTACCAATTGTTGAAACATCAGTTCTGTATGTAACCATAGTTGAAAGATCATCATACCCAAAGTAGTTATCTTTGAAATTAGGAGTATGACATCCAGCACTTCCTAAGTAATAACTTCCATTCCCTACATTTTCAATTATGTTGTAGTTTGCATGAGCATCAGTGGCTATATCACACACCCATGAACCAGCATCATTTTTATAAGACATATCAATATATAGTCCTTTTCCAACATTTTCAAGAATATTGTAGTTAACTTCGATTACAACATTTTCAGAGTATTCTGGATAAGCCCAAATAGCTATTGGGGCTTGAGCAACTGTTGAATCATGCATATAGTTTTCATTAACAGTTATCAATCCATCGGTAAATCCAACAACATGGATTCCTCTATGTCCCATATCAGCGAACTCATTTCCGATAATATCTACAGTCCCATAACTACCAAATATTTTGTTATCTGAAGCTACAGATAACACTTTATTCTCAATAATTTGGATGTTTTCAGAATAATATATAAACCATGCTCTACCTGTTAAACTATCAAATAAGTTATTTGAAATTTTGACATTTACAACATTATTATCTGCATCTTCATAATCAAATAAAATAGCTGCAGTACTTGTATTATCAATAACGACATTGTTATGGAATTCAAAATATTCAACTGTACTAGTTTTTTCAATTGTAACTTGTCCTGCACCTTGGAAAGAAAGGCCTTCAATTAAAACATAGTTTGATCCATTAATTTTTATCTGACCTGTAATAATTGCTTCACTTGTTCTCGTAGAACTGTTTGGGTTTACAAAGCGATTTGGTCCACTTAAAACAACAAAGTCCAAATCAACAACAACGTCCTCCGAATAAGTACCCGCTAGAATATTAATAACCGCAGGGTTTGCTTCTGAACTTGAATCCACACTATTAAGCGCATCATTAATTGTCGCGAACAGGTTAACTCCTTCAATCAAGTATTCAGAATCAACGATTCTAATTTCTCCATCAGTTACACTTGCGTCCACATAATATCCCTGAACTAAATCGCCTAATACTGTAATTTCTACTGTTGCTGTTTTTGTGCTATCTTCTACTGATGTTACTGTTATTGTTACTACACCACCGTTTACTGCTGTAACTAGTCCAGTATCTGAAACTGTTATTACAGATTCATCACTTGACACAAATGTTATTCCTAAGTCTTTGTTATCTACTAATGAATATGTTAACTGTAGTGTTCCATTTGTACCAATGCTCGTATCTTCTGTAATTAATGATAGAACAACATCTTTTAAGACAGTAATTTCAATTGTTGCTGTTTTTGTGCTATCTTCTACTGATGCGACTGTTACTGTTGCTACACCATTACTTACTGCCGTAACTAATCCGGTAGTTGAAACAGTCAATATGCTATCATCACTTGATGTAAATGTTACTCCTAAGTTGTCATCATCTACTAATGTATAAACAAGTTGTAGCGTTCCATCTTCTGCGATATCACTATTTTCAGTTGTGAATGAAATCACCACTTCTTTTACAACTGTAATCTCAACTGTAGCTGTTTTTGTAGCATCTTCTACAGATGCTACTGTTACTGTTGCTACACCATTACTTACTGCCGTGATTAATCCTGCATCCGAAACTGTTAAAACACTTTCATCACTTGATGTGAATGTTACACCTGATTCGTTATTATCAACAAGTGTATATACTAATTGCAATGTGTCTTCTTCCGCAATCTCACTATTTTCTGTTGTAATAGCTACAACTACTTCTTTTGATACAGTTACTTGAACTGTTGCTGTTTTTGTAGTATCTTCCACCGATGTTACAGTTACGTTTGCTACACCACTACTTACTGCGGTAACTAATCCAGCATCTGAAACTGTTAAAACACTTTCATCACTTGATGTAAATGTAACACCTAATGTATCATTTTCTACTAAAGAATAGTCTAATTGTAATGTGTTCCCTACAATTACTATAGGATTCTCTGTAGTAAAAGAAACCAACACATCTTTTGAAACAGTTATTTCTACTACCTTACTCTTTGTAAGATCTTCTACAGATGTAACTGTTATCGTAGCTACACCACTATTTACTGCTGTAACTAATCCAGTATCCGAAACTGTTACAACTTCATCGTTACTTGATGTGAATGTCACACCCAAATCATCATTATCTACTAACGAGTAATCTAGTTGTAGAGTATTCCCTTCAATGATCCCACTGTTCCCTGTTGTTAATAAGACTTTTACCTCTTTCAGAACTGTGATATCAATAGTTGCAGTAATTGTAGCATCCTCTACTGATGCAACTGTGATTGAAGCTTCACCACTGCTTACCGCAGTAACAACTCCAGCATCTGAAACTGTTAATATCGCCTCATCACTAGATGTAAAAGTCACACCTAATTCATCGTTATCAGTCATCTCATACAATAGTTCCTTTGTATCCCCTTCAACGATTTGAAAATCTGTAGTCTTTAAGTTTATCGAAACATCTATCTTAGTCCCACACGCACTAATTAGAGTTACAGATATAAAAGTTAATAATAAATATAATATCTTTTTCATTGTAATTCTCCTCTCTTCTTTCCAAATCAGTATATCACGAAAATTTGACATATTCGTGAAACCCCTTACACTTGGAAGAAAGTTTCGAAATTAGAAAAAACTACACTCTATTTACTATCACTGTTCACGAAGAAAATTACAAACAAAAAGTTGTTTTCTTCCACCTGAGAAAACAACTTCATTTAACTACTTATCTGACTACCCTCGTCCCTTTGCTCCACCACCTGAAGAACGGACTAAGCGGTTTTTAATCAGTGGGTAACGCTGTAGTCATCTGCGTATTATTATACTATAATTTTATGCTAATTGTAAGGACAAATTTATCCTTTTTTGTAATAGTTTATAATTAACTGGGCTCTTATATCCTAAGAAGGAATGAAGCCTTTTTCTATTATAGAATAATTCAATGTACTCAAATAGATCTTTCTTCACTTCGTCTATATGCATATAGTCTTTTCTGTATATGCATTCTTTTTTTAAGGATGCAAAGAAGCTTTCTACACATGAATTGTCATATGGACATCCTGCTTTACTCATTGATCTTGTGATTCCTTCAAACGATAATAGGGTCTTTAATCCTTTTGAGTTGTACTGGCTACCTCTATCGCTATGGAAGATAGTTCCTTGTACTCCATGTGGATTCTTTCCTATAGTGTTTGATGTAGCTCTTAATACTAGTTCTGTATCTATGTTTTTACTAACTGAATAACCTATGATTTCTCTATTGTATAAATCCATTACTACGGCTAAATACACCCATCCTAGTTTTGTCTTGATATAAGTAATATCACTAACCCAAACCTCATTCTCGTAATCTGTCTTAAACTCTTGGTTTAGTAGGTTATCAGGGTATCTTAAATCTTTCTTCTTTGTTACTTTGTAAGGTTTATATTTCTTTTGGATACATGAGTAAAGACCATTCTCTCTCATGATCCTTCTTACTTTCCATTCACTAATGATGATATCTTTTTCTTGTTCTAGGTATCTTTTGATTCTTCTTGCTCCAAATACTTTCTTATTTTCTATAAAGGCATTGTATACAGCTTCTACTAAATGCGCTTCTTGTTTTCTTCTTAATAGGCGTTTTTCTTGTTGTGACTGCCATTGGTAGTATCCACGTTCCTTCACATCAAGTACTTTGCACATCTTTCTAACGCTAAATTCTCCTCTATTATATAAAGTTCTTATCGCCTCGTATTTTAGTCGCTTTGTTCCATAAAGATGCGCAGGGACTTTTTTAATATGTCAACTTTGGTCTTTTCTTCTTGAAGATATTTCTTCAGTTTTCTAATTTCTCTTTCTTGTACTTTGATTCTAAATCGTTCGTCTTCTATTTCGCTAGAATCCTTCGTTCCAATTCCTTTTTCTTCTTTGTAGGTTGGCATATTATGTTTTCTTCTATAATCTCTTACCCATCTACACACAGTATTTGTATCAATTCCCATTTCTTCAGCTACACTTGTTGCACTTCTTCCTGAATCAATAATAAACTTTGCTGTATCTTCTCTCATTTCATCTGAATATTTTGTTCTGTTACTTGGCATCTTTTTCTCTCTCCTTTATTTATATGCATATGATACCACAGGTAACCACTGTTTAATTTCCATCACAGTCCAATTAATATAGTTAAACTATTTACAAAGTCTTTAATTAAAAGAAATAAACCAGATAATCTAATATTTCATAGTGATCAGGGGAGGCAATATAAATCATATATGTTTAAAAACTGTTTAGCTGAACATAAAGTGTCTCAGTCTTTTTCTAAAACTGGATGTCCATACGACAATGCGATATGTGAAAGTACATTCGCTAGTTTAAAGAAAGAAGAAATCTATCGATTCCTATATAAAGACTTTAATGAATTGAAAGAATCAATTGGTGAATACGTTCATTTTTTTAATTACAGACGTCCACATGCATCACTAAATTATCTAACTCCAAGTGAATTTGAAAATACCGCTAAATGAAGACATAAAAAAGGCCATCAATTACTGATGGTCTTTCGTTTAAATAGTAAAGTGTCCAACTTTTAGTGTCCAATTTACTATCCGCATTCCAATTGAGCTTAAACCTCACAAGACCGTTATTATCCTCTTTGTGGCCCTTTTTAATAATTAAAATAATTCTTATACTTCGGTCGTAAAAAGAGCAAGACTAGCAATAGTCTGCTCTTTATTTAAAAATCTTTATTCTATATTTTTTAGAAGAACTTTGTTTACAAATACATCTACGACTGCCTCATCAAATTGTGAACCACTATGTTTTTGTAACTCTAAGATTGCTTGATCCATTGTTAAAGGATTTAAACGGTACGGTCTTACTGCAGTCATTGCATCATATGCATCAGCTACAGCTATTATTTTTGATTCAATAGGAATTTGATTACCCTTTATTCCATTTGGATATCCCTTACCATCAATGCGCTCATGATGATGAAGAACTCCAAAAGCTAATCGCGAATACTCATGAGAAGAATTCAACATTCTACTTCCAGATAAAGGATGTTGTTCTATAATTTTTCTTTCTTCTTCTGTTAATTTACCAGGTTTATCTAATATATGTAAATCAATAATAATTTTACCTATATCATGAATTAATCCCATTGTTTTGATGTCATTCGTATTTGATTTTGATAATTCCATTTTTTCAGCAATCAAAAATGCAAGTTCTGAAACTCTTGTAGAATGTTCTTTAATCTCGACGCTTTTTTCAAATAGAGTTGTCATTATTGTATTAATTGTTTGACCACGCATACTATCAATTTCTGCAAGTTTATTTTGATACATAAATTCTTCTGCGTTAGTAAAAATTTTGTTAATGTCTTCGAGTTCCTCTTTTTTCGTATCTACTCCAAATGAAATGGATAGACTACCATATTCAAAAGAAGCTTCCTTAATTTTACTCTGAATTCTTTTAATCAATATATTGGCAGCATCTGAATCTGAATTCGGCAATAATATTGTAAATTCATCTCCACCCCATCGAGAAGCAATATCATTGCCTCTAATACTTTCAGATATGATATTCCCAATCATCTTAAGTAATTTATCTCCTGCTTGATGACCAAATGCATCATTTGTTAATTTTAGTCCATTAACATCACCCATAATAACTGATATGGGGAGATTTCTCTTATTATCCAAACGCTTCATTTCTTCTTCAAAAAATCTTCTATTATATAAACTAGTTAGTTGATCATGGTAACTTATGCGAATTAATTCATCTTCTTTTTGCCTCAATTCAGTAACATCTCTAAATTCAACAACACGAGCAATTTCTCCTTTAAATGGGATATTTCTTCCCTCTAGTTTTAAAGGATAAATCTCTCCATTTTTACGAATCCCTTCACCTTCATATGGCTTCTCAAATCCTGATATGATTTTCTCCATAACATACTCACGATAATTAGGTGCAATTAATAGAAGTCCGTCCATTCCAGTCAACTCGTTCATTGTGAATCCAGTCAGATTTGATAACCCTTGATTACAATCGAGGATAATACCTTTATCGTGTATAGCAATTCCACCAAAAGAGGCATTGTGAAGGATTTTGAATCGTTCTTCACTTTCAAATAAAGATTTAGTGGCTTTATTTGTGATTAGAGACAACAACCCAACGATAATTAACAAATATGAGATTCCCATAAATGCCACATTTAGTGAATCTCTTTGAAAGGAAAGAAAGTCATTAGTCGATTCACTAAAAACAAGAATACCCACAATACGAACTATAAGTGTGAGAATTGCAATTATAATTGCTGGAGTTAGTAACTCGTTCATATTGTTTATATTTTTACGATACATGTAAGTGTAGTGTAATACCCTTAAAAACATTAAGATGCTTATAAAACAAAAAGCTATGACTCTAGCTGTCGCATTAGAATCAATATAAGTGTAGTATATAAAAAATACAAAGTAGGTAATAAGCACAAACATTACAAATCTATAATTTGGTGTTTTCATTGTAAGAAAAGATACTCCAGAAACCAAGAGTAAAATACCTGCTACTAGAAATAAATTAGCAATAATGATACTTATAAACTGATTGTCAATTTCAACTCTAAAGAAAATTAATAATGATCCAATGGTACTAAAAACATAAAAAAGCGTAAAATAGTTTATCGCTTTGCTCTTTATATTAAATCTGTAAATTACCATAAAAATAGCTCCAAGTAAAAAAGAAAACGTATATATTAACAAACCTGCCTGCATTGAAATTTCAATCATGTAATCACCCCTTTTATAATTATATACGTATTAGCATAAAACAAACATATCATATTAATTCTCTTCATAAATTAAGTAATACTAATTTTTCATCTAAACTAGACTATTTGTGTTTCAAAATCAATATTGATAATATAATATCTATTATACCATTTAAGTTTAAATTAATGAATATCAAATTATTCGATGTATAAATGGTTTCAGCAATAATTAAAACTCCTATGTTTTTTGTGTTATATCAAATATGGCAATAGTTTGATGTGATTTAAAGTATAATCTCATAAACTTCCCTCTTGATTTTATGTATTATTATAAAAAGGAAGGTGAAAGCTATGAATTATTCAAGTGAGGAAAAGATTATGATAGTTAATGAGTATTTAAATGGAGCATCCGTTTCAATTTTGACTAAACAATATAAACTTTCAAGAAGTACTTTATATAACTGGATTTCTAAATTTATGGAAGTTCCAATTAGTAAGACTAACATTAGTAAGAATGAATTATACATAGATAAGATTCAACTCAAAAAACTAAAAAGAAATCAGCAACAACACAATAAACAAACGTATAGGATTACTTAAACAATGCTTAACCTTTGGTGTTAAAAACAACTTCTTAAATGACAATCCAATTAAGGTTTTAAACACACTGCGGATACGCAAGCGAGAAACAATCACAATTCCTAGATACTTAATAAAAGACATATTGCATTATTTAGATCGTCTAGAACCAACAAACAAAAATATGAGAAACAAAGTTATTGTTTATATATTACTAGATACAGGTATTCGATTATCAGAACTAGTAAATCTCAAAGTAGAGAACATAAACCTAAGCGACAATACTATTAATTTAACCTATACAAAGACTTCCGTAGACCGTACAGTATTCTTGTCTCAAATCACAACCAATTTACTACAAGAATATATTACGCTCTTACAAAGAAAATATGGGCCACTAATAATTGAGTTTAGAACCAATCAAAAAATATTACCCAGATACGTAAATAGAATACTATCAGATATCGCAAAAGCATTGAATATCACACAATCAATCAGCCCACATAAATGGAGACATACATACGCAACTATGTGCTTACAAAACGGAGCGAACTTAGAGTTCGTACGTAAAACACTTGGTCATTCTAATCTACAGACTACACAAAAATATTTACATATGGAGAGGGAAAATTTAAGCAATCAGCATTCCTCCTTCTCACCACTTAGTAAACTGTAGTTTTTTATTGACCAAATAAAAAAGCCCCCTCAACTGACAATCAGTTAAAATGGCTTTGTTTAACTATAATATTGGGAGAGTTTACCTATTTTGACACAGTTTACCCCCCTAGCGATTTTTCTGCAGCACTTCAAGTATTGTTGTCATGTCATTACGAAGTTTCACTCAAAAAATATCCATAACGTTCTTTACATAGCTTTACCATAGCCGAACGGAGTTACTTTATGTACAAATGAAAAAGGCGACATAAATCTAAAAAACAAATTGAGCCACCTTTTATATATAAAATATTATTCCTAGTTATTCATTTTTTTAAAGATAATTGCCATTGTTAACATTTTTACTATTAGATATATAATTGATGTATATAACACTCCAAACAACACAAAACCATATTGAGCGTCATGGTTAACAAATAATACAGGTAAAATAATAGCAAGAAGAATAGTAACACTTAGTAGAACAATCCTCATAATATGCTTTTTTTTCAACTGAGTATCAATGTTAATCTGTATATTAATATGCAATACACTTAATATTGCGATGACAATTTCGGAAAACAATACTAAGATAAAATAGATCTTGTCAATATTTAAAGTCTGCAAATAATAATACATTAAGACGTTGTATTCAAACAAAAATACAAGTAGCAAGGAGCCAAAACCGAATAAGATACTATAATTACTTTTATTGTTTTTCTTTACAAATATCGGTATGACTAATAGTGCAAATATTATTGAAACCGAAAAAAACAGTATAAACATATAATTCCCATATTCTAAAATATTCCCAATAATTGACAAAGCAATTAAGGGTAGCACAATATAGAATCCCCATATTTTTTTATAATTAGGTACTTTTTTGGGATCTAAAAAAATCTTATTGTTAATTTTTTTCATCTATTATCTCCATCCTGTCCATTTAAATAATTTTTTTATACCTTCTTTAACATATTTGTCAACATCAAAAACTTCTAAAGCAACTAAATCAACCGGTGCTGAAAGATGATCCCTAAGTGCATTTTAGCACTGATATTAATCTACAACATATTCTGTAAATCGTTAGAAAGTCTAACCATAAACTCTTCTATAGAAAAATCCTCAGAGTATTTACATGTATTCCTTTTAATCTTCTCAGAAAAGTCTTCTGCAGATATACCTGGTGAATAAATAATGTAATCGTATTCTGTTCTATCAAACTCAACATTTATAACAAGATTGTCTTTTTTCATATCGATTTGTAGATAACTTGATTCATTCCTAATTTGATATAAAATATCCACTTCTTTAAAACCTAAATTATGTAATAGCAATTCCAACTTACCACTAACATAAAAATCAAAAATATATTCTAGTGGTCCATATGATTCAATATTTGTTTTTGTAAGATACTTTCTAATTTTTCTTTTCATTAATTCCCCTCTTTTTCTGCGCTGCAACTATTTCCTAGGACACATACCCTTTTTAGGGTATAAAAAAAGCGACTTGCAACTTTCCTTGTTTCTTATATTTTATCATATCGAGCTGTGTTTGAGTATATTTATTTGAATCCTTTAATCGTTCTATACTCAATTGGGGTTAGGTAATCTAGTTTCCAAGCTGGTCTATCGTTATTAAAGTAGTTTATGATAATTCTATCGCTTTTTGATGTTTGTGAAATTGGAGGGGGAGTGTGTCTCATTTTTTCATAGCAGTGCATGTTTACGCAAGTATAAATACCTTAAAAATGACAAAAATCGACCTATATTTGGTCGATTTTGTTTATCATATTTTTAAGATTTACCTTTTTTTTATCGCTTTATTAAGGCTTTTTAAGCGATTTATAATTGAAAAGTAAATCGGTATGATTAAGATGGGTTGTAAGACCTATTTTGCTACAATTTTACACCCCTAGCGAGAATTTTTACACCCCCACCCAAAAAATTTGCACCCCTAAATTATGGCTTAGTTTAGTGTTTTTATTTTCCGACTTTTTCTAGTTCTAATTTCTTTGTGTCAAAATAGAGTATTCCACTACCTACTTATTGTTGGGTATCGAACCCTCAATTCAAGTCGTTAACTAATATTACTTTTTTACATTTGCTCCGTTGACTTTCACATACTCTCTGTTTTCGTTAACCAGAATCTTTTTTTGAATTTCTTCAGAAAGATTAATTCCAAGCATCTCGGATAACCCAAGTAAATAGATAGCAATATCTGCTAATTCGCTCCCTAGTGTCCCCTGCTTTTTATTATATGCATCAAAGGCTTCCGATACTTCTCCCATTAAAAAGCAAAACTCCTTTTCTATATTATCTATATTAAAACCTTTTGTTAATTTATTCTCAAAAATTCTTTTTTGTATTTGTTTTAAATCCATTAAACTATCTCCTTGACTTATCATTTTTATAAATATGAAAATATTTTCTCTTACCTAATCTATTTATCTAATAACCATTTAGAAATATCAAACACTTTGATTCCACCTATATCATAGTCCTCATGTCTTGTATTAGCTATCAAAATCTTAGGATAAGCATCGTTAATTTTTCTTAAAGGTGTCAATTCTCTTTCTAGCGTTTCTTCTCTTGATATATTATCGGACACTTGAATATAAATTTTTTCAGTTCCTCGAATCGCAACAAAATCTATTTCTTTTTGATATAGTTTTCCAACATAAATATCATATCCTCTGCGCATTAATTCCAAAGCTACAATGTTCTCGTAAAGTCTGCCATAGTCAAAATACCTTTTTCCAAGTTTTGCAAATCGAAATCCTTGATCCACCAAATAATACTTTTCATTTGTCTTTAGATAACCATTCCCTCGAATATCAAACCTCTTGATTTTGTAAAATACAAACCCTTCACATAGATATGAGATATAATTTCCAACTGTTTTATGGTCAATTGAAATACCATCACCTTTGAGTTTATTTGTTATTTTACTTGGAGTGGTGAGATTTGAGATATTGTCTAAAAGAAATGCTACAATATTCTCCATTGCTACCTTATCAGTTACACCATTTCTTTTCATGATGTCTTTTAAAATAACGACATCCAAAATATTAGCAATATAATCAGATTTTTGTTTCTCTGTATCATAAAGATAACTTCCAGCAAATCCACCTTCAATAGTATATTTGTCAAAAGCATCATTAATATTGCTAAACCCATAATAATCACAATATTCTGAAAACGAAAATGGCAATACTTTTATCTCAAAATATCTGCCTGTGAATAGAGTCGCTAAATCGCTCGATAACAAAAATGCATTTGAACCAGTAATATAGATATCAAACTCTTTTGATTCATATAGATCATTCACAGCTAGTTCAAATTTTTCACACATCTGAACTTCATCTATAAATACATAATTATTTACATTGGATATAAATCTTTCCCTAATGTGGGCGTTTAGTTTTTTATATTCTTTAATCTCATCAAATACAATTCGATTAAAATCTACATGAATGATATTTGCATCTTCTTCAATTCGTTTTAGAGTTTTAATGTATTCACTTAATAACATTGATTTTCCAGCCCGTCTCACACCTGTTATGATTTTGATGTCTGGCTTATTTTTAAGTGAAAGCAATTCATTCAAGTATTCTTTTCTTTCAATTATTTTCATTTTCATCACCACATATATTATACAATACTATTCCCAAAACTTCAATTTTTTTATTTTTACGGGAATTTAACTGTTTGGTTATGAGTCCCAAAATCGAATATTTTTATCTGTTTTGGGAATGGTTGATAAAAAGGAGATTTCAAAATAATCGTGTAAATTGAAATGTAATCGTGTAAAAATTCTATTGAAATGACTTAGATTGAGTAAAATAAGTGCGTTTTTTAAGTTCGAATAATATGAGGGAATGGTGGAACGGCCTATATTGCGCAAAAAAAAGGTTCGATACCTTGTATCAAACCTTTGCATTCAATATGGTGGAGTTGAGGGTCCCTGAACGATACCCTCGTCCAGATAATTTATTATATAATTCAAATATGTTTTATACATACTTTTCTATAGTTGCTGTCTAAATTATTAGTCTTTATACGTAAACCATTCTGTAAACACCATTCCATTATTGTCAGATTGATAAACTTCTATACTTTCTCCTAAATACAATTTGTGTACCTCAGAGTTTGCCAAATCATTTGTTTCATTTGATAACAAAGTAGTATTAATTGCCAATAGGCAATATAGAGAGTCAATATGTGCCTCAAAATCTCTCAACTCATTTAAATCGCTAATTATTGTTTCATTTATAAGGTCATTGTTCTTATCATACTCATATATTTCTAAGGTTGAATACGAGTATTTCACTTGGAAATGAATATTAAATGTTACATTGTAGTTATCTATATAATCTTCGTCCGATGAATTAAGATTATATTCACCTTTATATGTGTACATGCTTTGCATATCACTTACGTCTATAGTGTCTGTAATCTTTACTCCATTAGATGTAATTAAACCAATTTCAATTTCATCTTGTACTTCAAGTGGATTCACAAAAATATAGATGTCATAAATTGATTCTCGGTATAAATCTTCAGTAACGTAATCATAATTATATCCTTGCATTGTCCTTGAAGAAGAACTACCGTCAGAAATCATAACATACATAGCTTCATAATTAGATTTAATATCATCTAGACTTTGGTAGTTATCACCGGTAGGACTAATATAAACTCCAAAAAGTTCTTCTTCTACTAATGAGTCCATAATAGTTATATTGTAATCATTTAGATCTTGTTCATTTACATGCAATTTATCAAACAAATTTATATCATCATAATTCGTTGTGTATCCTCTATTATCATTAATATCAACGTATACATCTAAAAAATCTAAGTACACTAGTTCCTTTGTTTCATATTTTTCTAACGTCATTGTTAAAGAATCATAGTCTATCTCTATAACATAACCATAGTAATCATCAAGTGTTATTGCGTCAACTTCACTTGGTGTATGATTAAGAATTGAAAACAGTGAACCAATTACAGCAGCAATACTTATACAAAAAGCTATCCACATAATCTTTTTATTCTTCTTGTTGTTTATTGCTTCTTCAATAGTTAATGATTTTATTGAGTTATCATCAATTAAATCATTTATTGTACAATCAAATATCTTAGAAATCTTCTCTATATTAATAACATCAGGTAAAGTCTTACCTTGTTCCCATCTAGAAATACATTGTCTCGTTACAAACAACTCATTGGCAAGTTGTTGTTGAGTCATCCCTTTTTTAGTTCTTAGTTCTTTTAAGTTTTTATTTATTGTATTCATAGCATTTTCACCTCTTCATAAGTCTAAAACTTTCATATTGTATTTACAAGCAATTCAATAGCAACAAAATGTTTACATAAAAAAACATCTCTATTTATATTTTTTAACTCATTATATATATATTTAAAATCATTTAATATTATACCATAGAAATCCAGACATTAATTTAAATTAGTGCTCATTAAAAAGCACTTATGGAGGGGGTTTAGAGTGCCAAAAACTCAATCCAACCCTATTGCAACTATAATCCAGAAAAAAAGCACGTGAAAATATGCTAAATTTATGTATAGTTTTACTCCAAACAAAAACCGAGGAATCTATATACAGCTATAAATAGCCATTAAATTCCTCGGACTAGGGTACTATTGTCTTGTCCGTACCGTTTTGCTGTGGATTTTAGACCCTGGCGTACCATTTTGCGGGCACTTGACGTACCGTTTTGCGGGGAAACACGCACTTTAAGTGTTGGTTTTTCAGAAAACTGAACTTTTAGTGTGTATGTTTTACAGCGAAAATAAGATAAGATACGTTTGACACATTTTCTTAATAATTTTAGTCGATTTCACTATCTATTTAGTAAAAATCGACTTTTTTTTATCATATTTTAGTACTCTAATTCCTCTAGAAAATCTAAGATATCATTAATTTTTATTGAATATGCGAATCCATAAGCAGTATTACCGGAAACATCTTTTAACCTTAATGTTGTCATTCCGATGAGATTACCATACTCATCAACAAGTGCTCCACCACTTGAGCCTTTAGCTATATCAATATTTGATTGAATATATGAGTTTGTGTAACCATTCATTTCTACTGCTATACTAGTATTACTTATAATTCCTTTCGACATTGAGATACTAAGACTATTAACATTTCCTATTGCATAACAAACATCGCCTACCATCAAATTGTCTTTATCATTAATTGAAATATTATTAAATTTCATACTTTCATCAAAATCCAATATTTGAAGAAGTGCAAGATCTTTGTTAGGATCTATTTTGATGACTTCAACATCATAATAAATTTCTTCTGAAGGCAATCTAACTTGGATTGTTTCGAAAATTTTTTCTTCAAAATTATCCGACATTGATATTACATGAAAGTTCGTAAGTATTTTCCCATCATCAGAAACTACCACTCCCGATCCCGAAGAGTCAAGAAGTCCCTGTGTAGCTATAACTTCTACGATACTATCATGGTTCTTTTTATACACATAGTTTTCCTCTTTGAGGTAATTATTTATAAGCATACCAGTAAATATAATCACCAACAGCAGTGAACATAGCCATGTAAAATTCTTAGTTAGAATTTTAAACATAATTCATCACAATTTCTGAATAATCAGATTCAAACACTTCATCTATATCTACAAAGAGAACTAAATTATCATTAATAAATTCATAAGTTCCAGCTAATAATAATGAGTCATTTTCAATAGTTCTAATCTCATAATTTTGCTCATCTAAGTATAACAAGTACACTCCAACTTCATTTGAATCTACTAATGCTGTTCCTAACAACTGTTCAGTATAAAAACTAGATATATTAGAAGAAAAACGCAACAAACCATTGTTTCCGATCCAATCAATACCAATAAAAGTTCTAACATCCAGTTCATCATCATTAATATCTCTTCTGTTTAATTTAACATTGAAATCATCTAATTCAATATAGTTTGAATGGTTTTCAAATGTAGACAATTTTATATAGTCCGTTTGAAGAAGATTAACTGAAGATATAGATAGTGTAACTAGTAAATTAGGTTCAACATCAATCAACTCATCAAATGTGTATACAAAGAATTTTGATTGACTCCAACACGTTTCGACAACTATACTTAATTCAGTATCTCCGATATTTAAAGTACCATGTGCATATTGGCTATTCGGTTCAGTAATATAAACACTCATAATTGCATCATCACTCCATATTACATTTTCATAATCATTTAAATGTTGGCTACATCCTGCAAGACTAAAAGAAAGAATGATGATTACAATAAATATTATAGATTTCTTCATAAAAAGCCTCCATTTAATCATCGATTATCACGCCTGAAATAAACATATCTTTAGCACTACTTTCATCTGAATGAATTACTTCATAAATATCATCATAATCATCTGGCCCAACATTATAAGCAACATATCCAGTAGAATCACTTCCTCGATATATATATACTGTATGCAACATTTCCCAGAAACTTGGAACTACACCTTGAACAAAATCTTCTTCATTCCAAAATGAAATAATAAAATTGCTCTGCTATGATTTTCTAGGACACATGCCCCCCTTTTGGGTATAAAAATAGCATTGCAACTTAATTTAATGTTAAGTCCTTTGACTGTTTCTGCCATTACTACACCTCCTCAATGCAAAAGAAAAACACATCAAATTGATGTGCTTAACTAATCTTTTTGTAAGTTCTATAATTTAGAACTGATATAAATAGTATCAGAGATAATCCACTAACGATTACTAAAAAATCCGTACCATACCCCCATGAATCACCATAAATAGAGCTGTTCAACCATTCTAAAGTCATATAAATACTATACCATTGAAGTACTAGCATTAAAATGGTAGAAATTCCAATAATTACAGTTTTAATGCTTTTATCTACTCCACCCAAAACAAATAGTGTCAACATATAAATGCTAAATAGAATAGAAGTAGTAATTGAATAATAACTAACTCCAAAAATAACATATATCAAAATTATTATTAATGGTATAACAAGTAAACTGATTTTTCTCTTCATAAATTTCTCCTTAATAATAGTATGGAGCACTACTCATCGCACAGATATAGTTATAAAACAATCTTGCAGCATATTCTCTATATTCATAAGGAACTATATTTGAACCATAACCAGCAGTTCTCAGTAGTGAATAACCCGCATAGAAGTTACCACTATAATAACTATGATTTGAATATGTACCACCTGAATACTCTACATTCAGTGATTTATAAACTTCATCTCTAAATCTATAATATTGTGAACTAGAAGTTGAATTTGCATATATCTGTGCTGATTCTTTAAACATCTTATATCTGTTAGGATATTGTGAATCGTCTCCACTTATCACATTATAATATGCAGACAAAGAATTACTCAAGGTATTTTCTTCAATATCAAGAAATATCTTAGCAATGTTCATTGCATCAACGTCAGCTAACATGTCTTCTTCTGGAAATGTACAACTTACAATACCAACCCAATCACAAAAATCAATGTTTGAATTTGCATAACCATAAGAAACATCAATACTCAATGATAAATCTGATACATCTGCATTCTCAGTATACAACTTTTTTGCGAAAGTATGAAGATCTCCAAGCCATCCCGCGAGATCTTGTTGATGTTGATTTCCTAGATTGACAGTATTTCCTGTATTCTGATATGCACCATCAATTGATGCAAAAAGGTGTGTCACATCAATTTCTGTGCTGTTTGGTCCATTAAAAGGATCTTGTAAAGATAACTCTCTATTTTTATAATAGTTAGACACATATCCAAATTTTGTATTATAATAATCGTTTTTACCATCAGGTATTTTTTCACCGGCTTCGTTATATTCATCTTTAAAAGGTAGGAATTGAGCAAAAAAATCATTGAAATCTGTACCAGATCCATCTTCTTGATCAACATAATCAACAAATCCCATATTTGTTGTTCCTGCCGTAATTCCCCAAGCAGCATACATTGATGAGTTATCTGAATAATTAACATTTATACTTCTCACATAACCTAGAACACAGTTTTCAACACTTGAGCAACCGTAATCATCAGCTAATTCTTCTAACTCAGTTATCATATAAATAAGTGTATCAACATCATTATACAGCTGTCTTTGTTCTACAACAGTATCGACAAATTTATCCTCGTAAAAATAATACTTATAAGTTGAATTAATATATATACCAAAGATATAGTGCTTTGTTTCTTGAGTGTATACAGTTTTACCTGTTGACTCAATTAATCCTACACGATCTTCATCAATATAAATTTTAACTCTTGTCATCACAGGCTCTGTAATCGTATATGTTCCCATATCTTCCAACGATGCTAACTCATTAACGGCTGCTTCGACACTTGTCGTACCTTTCGCAACAAAAATTGTTACAACCATTAAAAATAAAACCAATACTTTTTTCATAAATAACCTTCCTTATCTAATTTATATTCGACATTTCTAAGTCAAGAATGTCGTAGTTCATATCTTACATAACATATGAAAACTCCAACAGGGTCCACAGGGCCCGTTTTAATAAAAAAGTTCTCCAAAAAAGGAGAACCATTTACATTATCCCTTTATGTCTTGTTCTAACAAATTTCATGCTTTGCTATGATTTTCTAGGACACTGTCTCCCCTTTTGGGTAAAAAAATAGCGACATGCAACTTTCTTTTGTTCCATTATTATATCATTAATTTGTTTTTATGTAAATCCGTTTATTGTTCTAAATTCGACTGGTGTTAGATAGTCTAATTTCCAAGCACCTCGATTTCATCTACTGTTCCATCATTGTTTGAATCAATTCGATACTCCAACTCATTTATTCTTGTTGTGTTTCCAGAATGGTGGAGTTGAGGGGATTTGAACCCCACTATTTTGAAAAATTAAGAAAATAGGTATATAATAAAAGTAGTCAGTAATAATATATTATCATATGGTCAATGTTTTTTACTCATATAATCAATATGGTGTTTCTTGTAGAATTTAGACATTTTTTCAAAAGTATTTGCAAATCCATCAGTAATTTCATTTGAATTAATAAGGCTCTCATAATTATGGTTTATTAGAGAATCCATGTTGATGTAGTATGCATATAAAAATTTTACAAGTTTTAACATTTCGGCAATTGGTGCAACAGCACCTATGTATTCATCACGTTTTTTCTTATTATCGACATGAGCAACAAATCTAAGTCTCAATTTCACTAAATCATCTATTAATAAATCATATTCCTTTAATTCTTGTTCAAACTGTTTGATATATTCTAGTATTTTCACATAGTTATCTATTTTATTTTTAAAATTCGACTTAATGAAATTATTTATCTTATAGCAAGAGTTGCACTCTTTTTCCCTAACAAGAATAAACATATCTGTAATTGCCATTCTTACATTAATGTTGAAAAGTTTATTTAAAACATCTTCATTAAGCAAATAAAAATCATCACTACAATCAGTTTTCTCCCACTTCTCATCATTACATTTTTTCTCATACAAAATGCTCTCACAAAATTTAAGTTCATCTAATGCCCAATTAACTTTGTATGAGCCTTGCTTGATTTTATCTTTAAGTTCATTCAGTTTGTTTTCAACTTTTGTATCAAGATTAACGGTATTCATAGCATCATCTCCTTGTATACAATTATAACATATTTTAGTTGTGATATATAAAGTATTTCAACCCCAAGCGAGTCCCACGAGTGCGGTAGTCTTACTAACCGTTTTATAAAGAATTATGTACGTTGTAGGGGGCTAGACTAATAGCCCCCCAACTTGTACAAAAAAAATGGAGTTCCAGCCCCTAGTTGTCGCCCCAACCCCTTCGTAAATTTTCAAGCACTAAAAACACTATTAAAAAGAAGCTATTTTGTATCAATATTACATACCATATAGAAAAATCGGGTTTACCTAAAACACCAAAAGGTGCGAGAGCCCTATTGGTTTGGTAACTCGATACGATAAAGCGTGTCACTACTACTAGACAAAGTGACACAACTTACTCATTTAACAAATAACAATAATTAAATTACAAATAAAGAAACTAGAAAAGAGGTGGCAAATATCAACGATTTAAACCGCATAGTTAATCTTTTAACTAAAGAAACAAACAAGACAATCACAATAGAAACCCTAGTTAATCTCTACTTAAAAAACTCACAACATACAAAAAGACTTGGAACTTACGAATACGAACAAAAACACCTTGATATGGTAGTTAGATTCTTCGACTCCTTGCACATCTACCAAACAAAAGATATTACACTAGACATCATGTACAACTTCATAGATAGGCAAAAAGAAAAAGACATCAGTAACAACACCATAAACAAACGAATAGGCTTACTTAAACAATGTTTAAATTTCGGTGTAAAGAATAGCTTAATTAGTGATAATCCAATCATAGCGTTAAACACATTACGAATAAGAAGGCGCGAAACCATCACAATTCCTAGATACATAATAAAAGACATACTCCATTATCTAGATCACTTGAAACCAACGGACACAAACTTACGAAACAAAGCAATTGTATATGTTCTTCTGGATACAGGTATTAGACTATCAGAACTTGTAAACTTGAAAGTTGAAAATATAAACCTCAGTGATAACACAATCAATTTAACGTATACAAAGACTTCGATAGACCGTACAGTGTTTTTATCAACAAAAACAACAGAGGTATTACAAGAGTACATTAAACGCTTAGAACGCAAAAATGGCTACTTGATTATCGAGTTCAGAACCAAACAAAAGATATTACCAAGATACGTCAATCGCATTCTATCAGATATCGCAAAAACGTTGAAAATCACGCAATCAATTTCACCGCATAAATGGAGACACACATACGCAACTATGTGCTTACAAAACGGAGCGAACTTAGAGTTCGTACGTAAAACACTTGGTCATTCTAATCTACAGACTACACAAAAATATTTACATATGGAGAGGGAAAATTTAAGCAATCAGCATTCCTCCTTCTCACCACTTAGTAAACTGTAGTTTTTTATTGACCAAATAAAAAAGCCCCCTCAACTGACAATCAGTTAAAACGGCTTTGTTTACCTATAATATTGGTGGAGTTGAGGGGATTTGAACCCCTGTCCAAAATAGTCGATACCCAACTTTCTACATGCATAGTCTATCCATTGTTTTAACGAATAACCAAGGAATAGACGACCAAGTTACTCGCGAGTCTTATTATATTCATCATTCACCTTAAGACGGCAGATAAAATGATATATCATAGATTACTGATCTCACACCTTAAACTCTATGCAGAATGAAGTGGAGAACGCGCTATTTTATATTAAGCAGCGTAAGCGTAATTTTGGTTTCCGGTTATATTTAACCTAGTGTTTTTACAACCACAACGTTGACATGCTTATCAAGTTCATAACTACCCTGTCGAATCCATAAACAACCCCAAGTAGATTTATATTATACCATAAATACGTTATAAATGTACAATATAATATGTTTTCCAGTAATACCAATTGATAACATATTTATTCCAAAGAATAATAGTATGTAGTTCATCACAGTATTAAATTTTTTTGGACTTATTTTACGTGATAAATAAACGCCAAACATACAAATCACAACTGCAAACAATGAAACATAGGCAATATTCGTGAAGACATAACTTGTATATAAATCTGAAAAAACATATCCAGTTATAGCTAAGATATTTAAGAATAAGAAGTAAGTAACAACAGTACTCTTGAATTTCTCTTTATCTGGATTTGATGATGATAGTAATAATAGAAATGGTATTCCACCTAGTGCTACCATTCCGTTTAGTAACCCGGAAATAATTCCTACTGGGATGTAGTATTTCTTCGGATTATCTATTTTAAAGTTAAACTTAAAGATTTTGTTTATAGCCATGAAAAGAATCATTAATCCAAGGATAATACTGATTACTTCTTTCCCAACATTTTGGAATAATAGTAATCCAATAATGTGGAAGATCAAGGCTGTTATCACAAGTGGTAATAATGGATATAAACTTTTAAAATTTAGTTTTTTGCTTTCAACAAGCATTGCAACATTTAAGATTAAGTTTACACTTACTGTAATTACAATTGCGATTTTAGGGTCATATCCAAGTAAAATTAAAAGTGGTGGGACAATCAGGTTTGTACCAAACCCACTCCATCCTTTCAAGAATGCTCCAAACATGAATATGATAATGATTAAAAGAATTGGGATACTAGGCATTAATAACGCTCCTTAAGGTTCTTTGCGATATTGCGCTTAGCATCTTTTTCTTTAATACTTTGACGTTTATCAAAGTTCTTTTTACCTTTAGCTAAAGCAATTTCCACTTTACACAGCCCCTTTTCCAAGTAAACCATTAAAGGGATTAATGTTAAGTCTTCTAAAACCATCTTATTATTTAATTTGATGATTTCTTTTTTATGCATTAATAGCTTTCTCCTTCTTGTTTCATCATGATTAAATAAGTTACCATGATCATACTTTGAAATATGCATATTAATGATATAAAGTTCATCGTTTCTAATTATACAATAACTATCTCCGATGTTCACTTTATTTGCTCTAACACTTTTTATTTCAGTACCTTTCAATACGATACCGGCTTCATATTTGTTTAGTAATTGATAATTAAATGAAGCTTTTCTATTTTTAGCAATTATTTTCATTTATCTCACCTAACAATTTTAAAATCAATTTCTCCCTCAGGAATATTTGCTCCCATCACTTGAATTGTAACTTTGTCACCAATTCGGTAAATACGTTTTTTACGTTCCCCAACTAGAATCATTAGTTTTTCATCATAATGATAGAAATCATCATCAAGTGCACTAATGTGTACAAGACCTTCAACTGTATTTGGAAGCGCAACATATAACCCAAATGAGGTTACACTACTAATAATACCACTAAATCGCTTGTTAATGTATTTAGAAATGTATTCTGCTTTCTTCATATCAGTTATATCACGTTCTAGTAAAACCGCGTTACGTTCTGTTTTTGATGTTTGAATTCCTATCTCTTTCATTACACTTCCGTAATGCTTAATTACTTCAGTATCAATTTGCTCACCAAATAAGTATTCTCGTAATAAACGATGAACGATTAAATCTGGATATCGTCTGATAGGAGATGTGAAGTGTGTATAGAATTTAAAGCTTAATCCGTAGTGTCCTAAATTCATTTCACTATAGATTGCTTTTTGCATACTACGAAGCATTAATAAGTTAATACCTTGTGCACTTTCCGTACCTTCAACTTCTTTTAGTAGTTTTTGTAGTTCATAATGACTAATTTCAGTTTTACCTTTCACAGTAAATCCTAGAGCATTTGCCATTTGTATTAAACGATTCAATTTTTCTTCTTTTGGTTTTTCATGAATACGGTAGATAAATGGTAACTCCATCCATGAAACATGTTCTGCAACTACTTGATTTGCTTTTAACATGAATTCTTCAATGATGTTTTCACTAACTCCGCGATCACGTTTCTTGATGTCTACGGCTTTCCCGTTTTCATCTAAGATAATGTATGCTTCATCTGTTTCAAAGTTAATACTACCTTTTTCACTTCTTCGTTTATTTAATATTTTTGCTAAGTTTCTCATATCATAGAACATACCAATTAAATCAACATACTCATTTGCAAGTTCAACATCACCCATAAAGATTTTATTGATTTTATTATATGTCATTCGTTGATAAGATTTAATGTATGATGGATATATCTTATAATCAACAACTTTACCTTTTTTATCAATTTCCATGTCACAAGTAATAGTTAATCTAATTTCATTTGGAACCAAACTACACATTCCATTACTTAAATTAAACGGCAACATAGGAATCACTCTACCAGGCATATAGATACTTGTACCTCGTTTGTATGCTTCTTTATCTAAGATGCTACCTTCCGTAACATAATGGCTAACATCAGCGATACTAACCCCTAGCATAAAGTTTCCATTATCCAGTTGTTTTACAATAACAGCATCATCAAAGTCTTTTGAATCGTCACCATCAATTGTGATGATTGGTTCGTTGGTTAAATCCGTTCTTCCTTTTAAATCATCTTCTGTTATTTCTGTAAATTTATTTGCAGCAGACAATACCTCTTCAGGGAAAACAGGATCGATATTGTGTTTTAATATTTTACTTAGAATATCAACACCTTTATCTGTCTTTTTACCCAATACATCAACGACAACAGTTTCAATGCGCCCTTTCCAACTATAGTTAACAATTTTCACTCTAACTACATCGTTTTTGACAGCTCCATTTAGGTTTTCTTTTCGGATAACAACATCATTAGATATTGACTTATCATCGCAGTGTAAGTACCCCATACCATCTCGAAAACTCATTGTACCGATGATGTGAGTATATTTTCTTTCTACTACTTTCTTAACAACACCTTCATGTCTTACTCCATAACTAAATTTATCGATATGAACCAAAACAATATCACGGTTCATTGCGTCATTGATATGACTCTTGTGAACAAAGATATCATCACGACTCGGATCATTGGGAATTACAAACCCAAATCCTCGTGGTTTAAGGTCTAATCTACCTACTACATAATTCGTGTTCTCGATTAATGTGTATTCATGATAACTATTTTCAATAATTACCATTTCGTCAACTAGTTGATTCATTGTTTTCATTAGTGAAACAATATCTTCACTAGAGTCTATTTCTAAGACATTACGTAATTCTTTTACGGTTAATTTTTTATACTTTTCTTGTTTTAATAACTCAATGATTTTTTCTCTCATAGTTATCACCTCCTATTTTTTTAGAAAAAAAAGAACACTTTACAAAGTGTTCTATGCGAAATATACAGCTACAAGTGTTAACGCTACGTATAATACGCTCGTTCCAAGAGTTACACGGTTGATGATTAACTCAAATCCGCGTTGCTTTTGGTTGTTAAATAACTCGCTTTTTTCTCCACTGAATGCATTTGCTGCACTGTCTTTTGAACTTTGTAATACTACTAATGTGATTAAAAATAATGATACGATTAATAAAATAACATCTATTGGTCTCATAATTGTCCTCCTATAAACTTAATCCAATGTATATAAAGTACGCCACCAAGATTAAGATACTTGGAATCATATACTCAAATTTGTTATGTGTTTTCTTTCTTAATAAAGCTAACATTAATATTATAGAGTTAAACAGCCCTAAAATCAAGAGTAAACTGATATTTTCTCCAGTTGGATTTCCCTTTAATAAACTTGTGAAAATATCCTCTTTAACATTAATGATATCAACAACACTTATGATTGTCATATTGAAGATATTACTACCAACAATATTACCAAGTGCTGCTTCATAATTTTTCAGTCTTGTTAATGTAATTACCGCTGTTAATTCCGGTAAACTTGTCGCTACTCCTAGGAAAATTGCTCCTGCAAAACTTGCTCCAAGTCCTAATTCAGACTGTAAATTATCTACTACTACTGTCACAAAATAACTACTTCCAACTACTACTAGTGACCATAAACCAAACATAATAGCAATTTTCTTGTAAGAGATCTTACTTTTTTCTTCACTTTGCTCTGTTTCATCTTCGTTCATTGCTTTTATACTTAGGAAGTATATAACAACAATGATCAAACTAATGATATTAAATGTTAATACCATAGCTACCGTAAATGTATCATAATCGATACTAGTGAACTGTCTTAGAATCATTGGAATCATAAAGATAATATACATTAAGATAACAAATGCGTTTGTTTTTCTTTGTGTCTTCACTTTATTAAAGAACATGTGTTTCAAGAAAATCAAATCGGCAACTGCCAAAATAACCACATTAAAGATATTACTTCCAAATACGTTTCCAAATGCTAATCCAGGTTCATTTAATACAACAGTACTTGTAATACTTGTAATAAACTCCGGCATTGATGTAACTGTTGCCAGTAATACCCCACCAATTAATGCTCCACTAATATGGGTCTTTTTATCTAATTCATCGATATAGTAACTCAATCTACTTGTCGCAAAGATAACGACAAATGCTAACAGTAAATATTCTGCAATAAGTATAACCACAATCATCACTCCTCAAGCGAATTCTATTATACTACTAACCAATAATAAATAATAGTATTAATTGAAAAAAAGCGCAATATATACGCTTTTATTCTCTTATACGGGTACTTCTTCTAATTTTTTTAGTCTGTCCGCTTCATCGATGCTGTTAAGCATCGTTGCGATTTTCTTATTATTTATATAAATGGTACTAACAATCATTACCAATACTGAACAACCAATACCTAACATCGCTGTATTGTATCGCGCAATTACCTCTCCACCGAGCAAGATAGCGATTGGGATTGCTCCCTGTGACAAAGCACCAACTGCTCCAAATACACGTCCTCTTAACTCTGGGTCTATTGCTTTCATCATTCCAGTGTTTAACGGGACATTCGTATACATCATAGTAACTGCTAGTAAGATATTAGCAAAGATGAATAATAGGTAGAATGTTAAATAGTTAATATATCCATATGTAACCAAATAGATAAGTATCGCTGAGAACACAAAACTAGCTGTTAATGATACAATTCCCTTTTTAACACTCGTATTTAAACTTTTGATTGTCATCGAACCAACGTATATTCCACCTGCAAGCATTGCTACACTAAATACAATATCAATTAATCCAATATCAAACGTACTTGCTCCTAGTTCTGTTCGGAGTAAGAACGGAATACCTACTGCGAATAGTGGTGTAAATGCAAAGTTTAACACCAAACTAAACAACATCATTGTTACAAAACCTTCTTTTTTACGAATAAATTTAATACCAACTGAAAAATCTTTAAAGAACGAGTTGAATGTAATATTTTCTTTTACAGGGCTATAGTTTGTTCGAATAAACATCTCACTTATGGCACTCAATCCAAAACTAATTGCGTTTACTAATACGATATACTCAAACCCTAGTAATTCATATAGTAAAATACCAAACGCAATCCCTACGATTGTTTGAACACTCTGAATGATACTGTTCGCACCATTTGCTTGCTGTATCAAATCTTCCCCAACAACTTCAGGTATGACACTCGCACTTGCAGGACTAAAGAAAGCCTGATTAAATGATGATAATGCTGTCACAAGTAATAAATAGTTAATCAATGTTTGTCCAGTAACACCCTCTTTTAACATTATGAATGTTCCAACAAATAGAATTGCTCTTATCCAGTCTGTAATATATAAGATTCGAATCTTATTCCATTTATCAACAAGAACACCTGCTAAGGGTGAAAAAACAACATTGACAAAAATACTAATAAACATAAAATACGATAGATATCTTGCACCAAGTGCCTTATCGATATCTTTATACATATCCATAACATACAAACCTGCAGCAAACCCATATAAACTATTACCAATCGCAGATACTAATGATCCTTGGAAAAGTAAAAAATAGTTTTTGTTCTTAAATAGTGCTTTCATAATTCCTCCTAGTAAACTTTTATATTAGTTATTGAATGATCTTGCAAACGCTCCAAACGCTTCAATCAGTCCAAATGCTACTCCACCATATGCTTCAAGTCCTACTGCTACTCCACCAAGACCTAATAACCCAATCCCAATTCCACCAAGACCTACCGCACCAATTCCAATACCTCCTAGAGCAACTAGCCCTAGACTTACACCACCGATACTAACAACTCCATATGCGACATCACCAATAGCGATAATCCCTTTTGCTACTTTATTTGTGTAACGTCCTCCTGTATTAATGTGGACAAGAGGTAACCCAAACAATGATTTTTTTGATTTATACTCAAATGGTTTCGTGTTAGTTGAAAACCCAATTTCCACAAAATGTTTCTCTTGAATGTTTAGGTTTTCCATAAATTCTTTGGCAACTTCATCTGGTTCTCCTAATTCTTCTATTACATTGAAGAACGGATCGTTTTCTTCCAGTTCATCAATACGTAGCGTAAGGTCTTCTTCTATTCTCTTTTTGATTTTACCACTCGCATCAATACTTCTTAAAACATCTTTAATATATTTCGATTTTTTCATTCTATTCACCTCTAATAATTTAATACGTTTTTCATACCAGTTGTAACACTTAAGTACACTGATAACATATCTTCAAAGTATTTATGTCCATACACAGTTAATCGATAATACTTTCTTGGTTTCCCACGTTTAGCCTCATCTGTCTCCCAATAGCTCTCGATCACTTGTTGATCCTCTAAACGATACAAAATAGGATAAAGTGTACCATCCTTGATTTGTAATTGTCCTTTACTTCTTTCCGATAATTCTTGCATAATGGAATACCCATACTGATCTTTTTCTGTAAGAAACTTTAAAATACTAAGTTCCAGTACCCCTTTGTTCAATTGCTTTTTAAATTTATCCAAAAAACCACCTCTTATACTTTGTAACATTTAATACTTTGTTTTACAAGGTATATTGTATTACATATTTTTTTCTTTGTCAAGGCATAAAAAAAGGACTACGCTATGTAGTCCTTAAGTTTTATAAATTATTTGATGTTATAGAATGATTTTTTACCATTATATCTTGAAGTTTCACCAAGTTCATCTTCAATTCTTAATAATTGGTTGTATTTCGCAATTCTATCAGTTCTTGATAAAGAACCAGTTTTGATTTGTCCAGCGTTTGTAGCAACTGCGATATCAGCGATTGATGAATCTTCAGTTTCACCAGATCTATGAGATACTACTGCAGTGTATCCAGCTTTTTTAGCCATTTCGATAGCTTCAAATGTTTCAGTTAAACTTCCGATTTGGTTTACTTTGATTAAGATTGAGTTTGCGATTCCTTCTTCGATTCCGCGAGCTAATCTCTCAGTGTTTGTAACGAATAAATCATCACCAACTAATTGAACTTTTTTACCAAGTTTATCAGTTAATACTTTCCATCCGTCCCAATCATTTTCATCTAATCCATCTTCAATTGAGATGATTGGATATTTGTCTACTAATTCAACATAGAAGTCAGCTAACTCAGAGTTAGTTAATTCTTTTCCGCCTTCACCAGCTAAAACGTAAACACCTTTTTCTTTGTTATAGAATTCACTTGAAGCAACATCCATTGCTAACATAACGTCTTCACCTGGAACATATCCAGCTTCTTTAATTGCAGTCATGATTACTTCTAAAGCTTCTTCGTTAGATCCTAAGTTTGGAGCAAATCCACCTTCGTCACCAACAGCAGTGTTGTAACCTTTTCCTTTTAATACAGCTTTTAATGCGTGGAAAATTTCAGCACCCATTCTTAAAGCTTCTTTGAACGTAGGAGCTCCAACAGGCATAATCATAAATTCTTGGAAATCTACGTTATTATCTGCATGAGATCCACCATTGATGATATTCATCATTGGAGTAGGTAATTCTTTTGCGTTAAATCCACCTAAGTATAAGTATAAAGGTAATCCTACGTAATCTGATGCAGCACGTGCAACAGCCATAGAAACACCTAAGATAGCGTTAGCTCCTAATTTACCTTTATTTTTTGTTCCATCTAAGTCGATCATTAATTGGTCGATTAAAACTTGTTGAGTTACGTCAAGTCCTAAAACTTCTGGCGCGATTACTTCGTTAACATTTTTAACTGCAGTTTCTACACCTTTTCCTAAGTATCTTGATTTTACTCCATCACGTAATTCTACTGCTTCATGTTCACCTGTAGAAGCACCACTTGGTACTAAAGCTCTACCGAAAGCTCCTGAATCAGTATAAACCTCAACTTCAACTGTTGGGTTACCACGAGAATCTAAAACTTCTCTTGCGTATACATCAGTAATGTATGGCATTTAAAACATCTCCTTTATAAATATATTATTATAATTTACATACACACTCATTATAGAATAATTCTATTTTATTTACAAATGATATATTCAAAATGAAAACACTTTCAATCGAGTTCAAAACAAACAAAAAGCGCTATTATTTCATAGCGCTTTATAATTTACTTTTTCAGAAGAGTTTTCCCTGTCATTTCTGCAGGTTTTTCAATTCCTAAATAATCCAATAATGTAGGTGCTACATCAGCTAATTTACCACCATCACGAATTTCAATATCTTTATCCGTAATGATTAACGGAACAATATTAGTAGTATGGGCAGTAAACGGGTTACCATCTTCATCTAACATTTTCTCAGCATTACCATGATCAGCAGTAATCAGAGCAACTCCACCTTTGTCTAAAATAGCGTCAACAACTTTACCAACACATTCATCAACAGTCTCAACCGCTTTAACAGCTGCTGGAATAACTCCTGTATGTCCTACCATATCGCAGTTTGCGAAATTAAGGATAATTGTGTCATGTTTGTCTTGTTCAATTTCATCTAGGATTTTTTCAGTAACTAATGGTGCACTCATTTCAGGTTGTAAATCGTACGTTGCTACTTTAGGACTATTTACAAGTACTCTTTCGCTTCCTTCGATTTCCTTATCCATTCCCCCATCAAAGAAGAATGTAACATGAGCATACTTTTCCGTTTCTGCGATACGAAGTTGTTTTAATCCAGCTTCAGATATAACATCTCCATACATATTATCTAGTTTTTGTAGTCCATAAGCAATGTTTCCTTTTACGTTTTCACTATAAGACATAGTAGAAACAAATGTAACTTCCTTAGGACCTTTTGAGTAATCGACACCACTTGCTTCAGGATTTGAGATTGCTGTTGCGATTTGAATCGCTCTATCAGGTCTAAAGTTAGCAAATATAACGCTATCTTTATCTTCGATAATTCCTCTATCTACTACATTGAAAGGAATAACAAATTCATCAAATACTTTATTTGCATATGATTCTTTTAATCCAGAAACAGCACTATCTTTATGATAATCACTATTACCAGTTAATACATCATAATGAACTTGGATACGATCCCAGTTTTTGTCACGGTCCATACCATAGTAACGACCACCAACACTAGCAACTTTTCCATAATTGATTTCTGCAAAATAAGCTTCTAACTCTTCTAGATAATGAACTCCACTATCTGGAGGAGTGTCTCTACCATCTAAAAATGCATGGTAATACGCTTCTTTCACTCCATTGTCCTTCGCTAATTTAAAGAAGGATTTAATGTGATTGATGTGAGAGTGAACTCCACCATCACTTAATAACCCCATAATGTGTAACTTAGAGTCATTGTCTAGTACTTTTTGTACTGCGTCTAAATATGATTCATTTGTGAAGAAGTCTCCATCTTCAATTGATTTATTAATTCTTGTTAGGGATTGGTATACAATGCGTCCGGCACCTAAATTTAGATGTCCAACTTCACTATTTCCCATTTGTCCGTCAGGTAATCCAACGGCTAAACCACTTGCTTCTAAATGATTGGTAGGATATTCTTTCATCAGTAAATCTAAGTTAGGAGTTTTTGCCATTGTAATAGCGTTTCCTACTTTATCATTACGAATTCCATATCCATCCATTATTATTAAAGTTACTGGTTTTTTCATAATTTAATCACCTCTTACCACACGTATTATATACTATTTCAATCAAAATGCAAAAGAAAATAACTTGTGCGGTAGCGTTTTCACATTTCACTCATTTTGTTTATTTCCTTTTTCTTATATAATATAATAAGTTTGAGAGAGGTTGATAAAAATGAAAGACTTAAAACTTAAAAAACTATTAAACTCCTTGGAAAAACAACAAGGTACACAAATATATAACTACACAGTCCCTGATTTATGGAACTGTTTTGATTATGACCCTAATAAAATGATACGATTAGCATCAAATGAATTGATGGTTGATCCGTATGATTTTTATAGTAGTGTAATCAAAGACTATATCTTACCAAACAAGAAAGAGGATATGGACTACAATAATTCATTATCTTCAAATCGTAAGATGCCAAAACGAAATTACAAAGGTGGAGACTGGGTAAAAGAAAGTGTCTGCTATTCAACAATGATTAGAGTATCAAGTGCATGGGACTTTGATCGTTCCGGGAAACTAGAACAAAGTAATATTTACAAGATGACTGAAACAGGAAGTTTCGTAAAAATGTTAGCTCTACTTCCGTTGCTGAAAAAAATGGGTGTAGATGTTGTTTATATGTTACCAATATCGAAATTCTCTTTAAAAGATAAAAAAGGTGATTTAGGAAGCCCTTATGGAGTTTCTAACTTCAATGAAATTGATCCAAACTTAAAAGACCAACTGGTTGGTGATGATTTAACGTTAGACGAAGAATTTGAAGCATTTGTTGAAGCTTGTCACATTCTTGATATGCGTGTAATGATTGATATCATCCCAAGAACAAACTCTGTTGAGAATGATTTAATCAAGGATCATCCAGATTGGTTCTACTGGATTAAGGCTTCTGAGTACGATAACTACAAAGTACCATTTGTAGAAGGAATCAAACCTACTACTGCTCCAACTATTGAATTAATGAAAAAAGTATATCAAGACGAAGATACTTATCGTCACATCAATATGTTCCAATATGATCCAAAAACAGCAGATCCAAAAAAATGGGAAAAAGTCCGAAACAGTAAAAACCTTTCAGCTGCAATTGAAAAAGAGTATAACTTACGTGTTGCCCCTGCGTTTAGTGATCAAATCAACGATCCTCAACCTCCATGGACAGATGTTACATTCTTTAAAATGTATCAAGACTTCCCTAAGGAAACAGTTGATTTCTTAGATACAAAAGATAGAGCTCCATACATTCTATTTGATACAATCAAGTCAAACATGTATCACGGGAAGAAGCCAAACATTGGATTATGGGAGAAACTAGCTGACATTGTACCAAGTTACCAAAGAAGATTTGGAATAGATGGTGCACGCATTGATATGGGACATGCACTTCCAAAAGAACTTCTAGAAATGATTATGAAAAAAGCGCGTGAAAATGATGAGGACTTCTCATTTATCGCAGAAGAACTACAACCTTCTAACGCCTTAAAAGCAAAAGAAGCTGGATATAATATGATTATTGGTAATGGCTTTATTATGGAACCGAGAATTTGGGAAGGTAACTTACAAGAATATATGTATCAATCAATCGACTTACCAATCCCTACATTCGCTTGTGGAGAAACTCATGATACACCAAGACTTGCTGCTAGAGATGGTGGAGAAGACTTATCAAGAGCTTTAACAATTTTAAATATGTTTATGCCAAACGGAGTACCATTTATAAACAGTGGTCAAGAAGTATATGAACGTCAACCAATGAATACCGGGCTTGATGCTCGAGAGAACGAACTGTATATGTTAGATGAATCGGATCCTTATTATACAAAATTAGCATTGTTCGATTTATATCAGTTCCATTACACAAATCCGCGTCGTTGGGAATTACCTGATATATTAGATAAGGTAAAAGTGATTCGTAAAAAATACATCAAACAAATCACAAACAAAGATGCCTTTATCCCTTTGTTTGCACATCATCACCCACAAACATTTGTTGGATTTGGTTTCTTCAAAAAAACGAAGACTGCAAAAGGCAACAACCTAATTGTTGTTGCGAATACTGACACATATAACCAGCATTACTTACAAGTTGATATCAGACATTTAAGAGATGAATCTAAAAACCAAGAAATGCAAGGAAAACTATTATTCTCAACACACGAGGGGCCACGCGAATTCCATCAGTTTATTGATTACAATACTCTGGATATTCATTTAGGACCTGGAGAAGTGAAAATAATTGAACTATAAGATACAAAAACTTATCTCAAAGAGGTAAGTTTTTGTATCTTAATGGTATAATAAGTTATCAAGAAAAGGGTGATATGATGAAAAAGTACATATTAGTATTGACGTTGCTTCTTACATTTCTACTAAGTAGTTGTACAAAGTCATTGAATATAATTTCCTACAAAGAATTCGATTCGATCCATGTAAACCGCAATACAAGTTATACCGAGATAACTCTGCCTTCTAGCGTTATCATTAACTTAGAAGATCACACCGCACTCGCTGTTGATGTTGTTTGGGACTTCACAGAAGATTCGTTTGATATAACGAAAGATTCCCTAATGATAACCGGGGCGATCACACTCCCAAAAAACATTACAAATAAAAGTAACGTTATCATAACACAAGAAATAATCATTGATCCGCTAAATATTGAAGAAACGATGAAAGAGTATTCTGATTTTTCTATTTTCCATGAAATCTTAGATGAACTGAATTTGTTTCACACACTAGACTTAAAACAAAACATCACTTTATTCATCCCTACAAACGATGCGTTTAACGCTTTTTTCTTAGAGAACAACATTACAAAAGAGGAATTTTTAAGTACCCCTCAACTACATGATTTCATTGATTACTATATCGTTGAAAACATTTATAGTGATTCTATATTAAGGGCTGGTGCACCCAGTTCTCTACTTACTTCGAACATCCAGTTGATTCAAGTGTCACTTACTGGAAGTGTTATTACACTAAACGACAAAGCATCGATTATCGAAAGTAATATAATGATACCAAACGGTATCATTCACTCGATAGATACTGTAATTATTCCAATGATTGATAACGGAGTAATTGATAATGATTTGAAAGATTTATTAATGGCTAAGATGATGGAAGTGATCATTGGTTCTGGCTTACTTACCGATATCCTATTCGGAGATGGTTTAACACTTTTCTTGCCTACAACACAAGCTTTTGAGGACATGATGACTACTTATGACCTTACAGAAGAAGAACTTCTTGACTTAGATATCCTTGATGAAATATTACTGAGCCACATTGTAACTGGTGAATATGATTCAGAAGCATTATACAATAATGCCCCATTCACTTTAAGTAGTTATAATGACACCGATATTGTTGTAACGGTCGTTGAAGGAGAATTACTTGTTAATGGGATCACCGTTAAAAACATTAAGATTGAAGATAGTTATGGGATTATTGTTAAGATCAATGATGTTTTATTAACCGATGAAATGATTACACACTTAGAAAACAAATAACAGAAAATCAATTTGATTTTCTGTTATTTTTATATTCTATTATTTTTATATTCTATTCAATTCTTAGCGCTTCAACTGGATCTTTTAGTGAGGCAATTCTTGAAGGTATAAACCCAGCAATCAATGTTAAAACTACACTAATAAATACAAGTGCGAATACTGCGTATAACGGTAATACGGCGATTTTGCTTAACTCATCAACATAGTTTCTGATAATAAGGTTGATTGGGAATGTTAGAAGATATGCTAGTAAAACACCGATTACTCCTGATATAAAGCCAATAATCATTACTTCAGCATTAAAGACACGAGTAATGTCTTTTTTTCGTGCTCCAAGAGATCGTAATACTCCAATTTCTTTTGTTCGTTCCAACACGGATACATAAGTAATTATTCCAATCATGATACTTGATACGACAAGTGAAATAGCAGAGAAGGCAATCAAGACATAAGATACTCCATTGATTAAATCACCAGTTAACTCTGTAACGACACTAGCGAGATCGGTATAAATTATCTTTTCCTCATCACTTTTATCTACATTATATGCGTCAAGGTAATTACCAACATCTTCTTTTGCTTCGAAATCCACAGGGTAGATTCGAATTTGTCTTGGTGTTGTATCTACTCCAAGTTTTAGTAGCGTCGCTTCTTTTGTTGCATCATCAATTGGCAGTCCTGTAAAGATATCTGTATTAGAATCAATAAAGGCATTACCTACTACACTATTCGATGCATGATCTAAATACACTTTTTCAAGGTCTATGTGATATTTAACCCCTTCACCTAGAATCGTAAAGATGGCATCTTCCTTCGCTCTTGCGATACCAGTAATGGTAATTGTAATTCCTTTTTCTGTATCATATAAATCATTCAGATCTGTTACAACATATCTGTTTGTTTCTGAGTCAAACTCGTAATAATCATCAAGCAATATTACTTCAAACGACATTCCTAAAAAATCATTGAAATCATACGACTCAACACTACCATCAAGTCCTAAGGCATTGAGTATTTCTTGACTTACTTGGTTGTATTCATCAACTATCATTAGTAACTCGTTTTGGTTTTCCGGGTATGTCCCTGATAACATATCATAGTTCTCATAAAACACACTATCCTGTTGTAATAATGGTTCAAACCCCGCTTTTTTCATTGTAAGATCGACGGATTGTCCATCAAACTCTTTTATTACTTTAAAACGAACATATCGTTTCACAAGGATTTCGTAGTACAAGTCTTCATTCATTTGGTAAACATAATCAACATAGTCTTCCGTCATCATATTAATAGAGATTGGTTCAGGTTCTGAGATTTGTCTTGGGTAGATTAAGGGAAGGGATGTATATAATTCGTATATTTCATCAATATCTTCATCATTACTACTATGTCCACTCCGTACCGCGTCAACATCAATTGGTACTTCGTCAACTTGGATTGGAAATTCCGCTAATGTACTTTTTTCCAGATCTTCAATTTCTTTATTTAACCCGTTCGCTAGTGATAATACAAGCGCAATACCGATTATTCCGATGCTTCCAGCAAACGCAGTAATCAACGTTCTTATTCGTTTGGTTTTTAAGTTATTAAAGGATAGTTTCATTGCTTGTTTAAACGTCATATATGTTTTATTTGATTCTAGTTTTTCTACTTCTTTATTTTCCCCTATATATGGATTAGAATCACTGTCAATCTTACCATCACATAATGTGATGATACGGTTAGAGTATTCTTTGGCGATTTTTTCATCATGGGTAACCATTACCACTAATTTATCTTTGGATATTTTTGTGATTAGCTCCATTATTTGTTTACTCGTTTTCGAGTCAATTGCTCCTGTAGGTTCATCTGCTAAAATAATATCAGGATTATTGGATAACGCTCGAGCGATTGCTACGCGTTGTTGTTGTCCCCCACTTAATTGATTTGGCAATTTATTGATGTGATCAATTAAATCGACTTCTTCTAACACGTTTAACGCTCTTTTTGTTCGTTCTTCTTTTGGTAGTCCAGATAAGGTAAGACCTACTTCTACATTTTCTAAAACGGACAAATGATGAATCAAATTATAATTTTGAAAAACGAATCCAATATTATGATTACGATAACTATCCCATTCTTGATCTTGAAAATGTTTGGTAGAACGATTATTGATTACCAAATCTCCTGTGTCATACGAGTCAAGTCCACCAATAATGTTTAGGAGTGTTGTTTTTCCGGAACCTGATGGTCCAACGATTGAAACAAACTCATTCTTTCGAAAAGCCACACTTAAATTATCAAGTGCTGTTTGTCGAAATTCTCCTACCTCATATACTTTTGATACTTCTTTTACAAGTAACATATAATCATCTCCATATCTAGTTATTCATGTTATAGGTTCTTAGTTTCTCGTTTTCTTCTCCCATATTCTTATAAAGCATAAAGATTACTTTTGTCGTTGTTACATCTTCTTCATAGTAGTAATAAATGTCCCCTTCATTTAGAACATCAATATAGTTACCGTTTGTATCCATAATTACCACTTCTTCATATTTCTTTACAATCTCAATAAAGTAGATTGTTTTTCCGTCTTTTGTACCTCCATATACATACCCAAACTCGTCAAGTTCTTTGATTGGTTGATCCAAATAGGAATCAGTATGATTGATAACGGTATCTGGAATACCTCTTACGATAAATGTAGCTATGAGTAATCCAATCACAAAATAACTAATAAAGAGTATAAATGGTGTGATTGGTTTTAATAATTTATGTTCCTTTTGATTTCTAAGATTCTTTAACACTGTTAATAGGTAATACATTAATAAATGATATAGGGTAATCCCTATCACGTAAACAATAGTAATAACTACTTGGTTATTACCAAAGACCATTTTAATGAATACTCCATCAAGGATATAATATGCGTTGGTACCCGTTTCTAGAGCGTAAGGTAAATACGCTATAGGTACAACGATAGAATAGACTAGAGATATAATAAACGCTCTTCTAGACGGTGTTATATCCAAAATAAGTACAATGATAAATGGCATAAGTGCAAGTAAGAAGTGATCAAAGATATAACCAAAATTATGGTGATCTTGTGTTAGGACGAAGAAATCTCCTCCAGGGAATAAAACACTAAAGAATCCAAGTCCAGTTTGGAAGAATAAAAACCCAGCCAGTTTCTTGTTTTTAGTGAATAAAAATATTACTGACAAGATAAAAGAGACACGGCAATATCCTTTTGGAAAGTCCCCAAAATCATAGGAATAGTTCAACGTAAATATTCGATCAAAATATCTGATATACAATGAATATATCCCTAAGGCAATAAAGAAAACAAATACTTCCTTGATGTGTTTCTTAACCAACTCCTGTTTCGATATAATAATATATACCGTAAAAAACGTTGTAAGAGTGTATAACCCCCAAGTATAGTAATCTAAGAACATAAAAAACCCCTCCAGTTATGTATTACTTCTATTATAACACGTAAGCTTTTAGTTATCGCAAGAAACGTTGTACAAAAAAAGAGACTGCCTAAGCAATCTCGTATTTTTTAAGTCGATTTAAATCGGGAATAACAACACGGTCGTATAATACACTAACAACTAATACTTGTATTGGTAGTTTGATTAATAATGAAGCAATCCTTGGAGCAAGTGATACAAAGTGTAGTGATGCACCTTTTGTCCATAAACTTAATTGAATTGTATTGATTCCAAAACATAGTAAGCTTGTAAGAATTACGACAAATGCAATGTTGTAAATATTCATCTTACGTTTAAACAGTAATAGTCCTGGGATTAGTCCCCACATAATACTACTGATTGTCATTAAGTTAAATCCAGTTGCAAGGTTCGGGTAGATAATATTTGCAACATCAGTTACAAATCCAGCTACAGCACCTACTAAAGGACCAAACATAATCCCTGTAATCATTAGTGGTATATCGTAAAATGTAAATCTAAAATCTGTTAGGGTGAAACTAAAGAATACTTTTAGTACTACAGACATCGATACTAGTAATGCAGTACGTGTTAAAACGCGAGTTGATAAACTCTTCTTTCTCATAATAAAAACCTCCATTTTTAATGTAGAGGTCCACTTAAAAAAACCTTCAGCGGACGCGCTAATTTACCGCCACAGTTGTGTTCGTTTATACCCGACTTCCCATGGTATAACACTTAACGCAAATTAGCTACTCTGATATATACTTTGATTGTACCAAATAATATTTAAAAAGCAAGAAAAAAAGACACAATTATATGTGCCTATTCAAATTGAAAATTAATTGGTTCTAACTTGTTATCAATCAAAAATTCATTTACTTTGCTAAACATCTTACTTCCAAAGAAACTATGTCTAGCACTTAAGGGACTCGGATGGGATGTTTTAATAATTAAGTGATTTGGGTTTGTTATTAGGATTTCTTTCTTTATAGCGTTATTCCCCCATAAAACAAAGACTTTTGGTTTTGGGTCTTTTGCGAGTTCTTGTAAGATGTGGTCTGAAAAAATCTCCCATCCTTTTTTCTTATGACTTAAGGGTTTATGTGCTTCGACTGTCAATATGGTATTGATCAAAAGTATCCCTTCCGTTGCCCAATGATCCAAACATCCATGATTTGGTATCTTAAAGTTTATATCACTATGAAGTTCTTTGTAGATATTTCGTAAACTCGGAGGAATCTTATTCCCTTTTAAGACACTAAAAGCAAGACCATGTGCTTGATTATGATCATGGTATGGGTCTTGTCCGATAATGACTACTTTTACATCTTCAAATGGCGTAAGTTTAAACGCATTGTAAATATCTTCTCGTTTTGGAAAAATTGTTTTATTCTGATATTCACTATCTAAAAATGTCATTAGTTCTTTGAAGTAAGGTTTTGTCTGTTCTTTTTCTATTATTTTATTCCACATATTATCACCAGTTATATTATACAAAAAAAAGCACTGAAAATCAGTGCTTTTAGTTAATTAAATTATTTTCTTGATTTTAATTCAGCTTGTGCAGCAGCTACGATAGCAACTGGGATACGGAATGGAGAACAAGATACATAGTTTAATCCAGCATTGTGGAAGAATTCAATTGAACTTGGTTCACCACCGTGCTCACCACATACACCAACAACGATGTCTGGGTTAACACTTTGTGCATCTTTAGTAGCCATTTTAACTAATTTCCCAACACCTGTTTGGTCAACAGCTGCGAATGGGTCGTTAGGTAAGATTTTTTTGTTAGCATATTCTTTTAAGAATTTACCAGCGTCATCACGGCTAAATCCGAATGTCATTTGAGTTAAGTCATTTGTACCAAATGAGATGAATTGAGCTTCTGCTCCAATTTGTTCTGCAGTTAAAGCAGCACGTGGAGTTTCAACCATTGTTCCTACTTTGTAAGATAATTCAATACCAGCTTCAGCGATTAATGCATCACAAGTTTTGATAATGAAGTCTTTTAAGTAAGTTAATTCTTCTACTGTAGATACAAGTGGTACCATGATTTCAGGTTTTACTACTTTACCAGCTTTAGTAACGTTGATAGCAGCCATAATGATTGCTTTTGCTTGCATTACTGAAATTTCTGGATAAGTAACACCTAAACGGCATCCTCTGTGTCCTAACATTGGGTTGAACTCATGTAAACTTTCTAATGCTCTTTCAAGTTTCTCAACAGGTTCACCTAATTGTTTAGCCACTTCTTCTACGTCTTCTGCTTGTGGCAAGAATTCATGAAGAGGTGGATCTAATAAACGGATACAAACTGTTTTACCTTCCATAGCTGTAAAGATTTCAGTGAAATCTTTTAATTGGTGAGGTAATAATTTTTCTAATGCTTTTTCACGTAATTCAGTGTTTTCAGCTAAGATCATTCTACGAACGTCTAAGATTCTTGTTTCATCGAAGAACATATGTTCTGTACGACAAAGTCCAATTCCTTCTGCTCCGAATTCTAAAGCTTGTAAACTATCTCTTTCGTTATCAGCATTTGCTTTAACACCTAAACGTTTGATTTCTTTAGACCAAGCTAAGATTGTTCTAAATTCATCACTGAATGTAGGTGCTTTCGTTTCGATAGTTCCAATGTATACATTACCTGTAGTTCCATCAATTGAGAATGGAGTTAATTCAGGATATTCTCTACCATTGATATTCATAATTCCAGCTTCTTCATCGATTGATAATTCTGAACATCCTGATACACAGCATTTACCCATACCACGAGCAACTACTGCAGCATGTGATGTCATACCACCAAGTTGAGTTACGAAACCTTCACAAAGAATCATACCTTCGATATCTTCAGGAGATGTTTCTTTACGGAATAATAATAATTTTTCATCTGATTCTTCTCTTAATTCAGCAGCTTTTTCACTACTAAATACGATTTTACCAGTTGCAGCACCAGGAGATGCAGCTAAACCAGTAGTTAATACTTCAGCACCAGCTAAAGCATCTTCGTTGAATACTGGGTGTAATAATTGATCGATTGCATTAACGTCGATTGAAGCTACAGCTTCTTCTTTTGTTAATAAACCTTCAGCTACCATATCTACAGCAATTTTGATTCCTGCAGCACCAGTACGTTTACCATTACGAGTTTGTAATAAGTATAATACACCGTCTTCGATAGTGAACTCAACATCTTGCATATCATGATAATGAGCTTCTAAGTTATCTAAGATATCAGTTAATTGTTTGTAAATTTTAGGAGATACTTCAGCAAATTCTGCTAATTTTAATGGAGTACGGATACCAGCAACGATATCTTCACCTTGTGCATTAAATAAGAATTCTCCCCAAACTTCTTTTTCCCCTGTTTTAGGGTTACGAGTAAATAATACACCAGTACCTGAGTTATCACCAGTGTTACCAAATACCATTTGTTGAACGTTTACTGCAGTTCCCCAGTTATGTCCAATACCGTTATGATCACGATAGATTACGGCACGTGGAGTATCCCATGATTCGAATACTGCATTAACAGCCATTTCTAATTGAACTTCTGGATCTTGAGGGAATGGTTTCCCAGTTTCTCTCTCAACGATTTTTAAGAATTCTTCTGAAACATGTTTCCAATCTTCTGCTCCTAATTCAAGATCTGAATCATATCCTTTGTCTTCTTTTACGTCTTCAAGTACTTTAGCAAAGTCTTTGTATTCTAATCCTTGCACTACTTCTGCAAACATTTGAATGAATCTTCTGTAGATATCATAAACAAAACGTGGGTTACCAGTTTTTGTTACCATACCTTTTACTGCGTTGTCAGTTAAACCTAAGTTTAAGATTGTGTCCATCATACCAGGCATTGAAACACGAGCACCAGAACGTACACTTAATAATAATGGATCAGTGTCTGAACCGAAAGTTTTTCCAGTTTCTTCTTCTAATCTTTTAGTGTATACTTTCATATCTGCTAATAATTCATCAGAGTTTTTTCCTCCGTTTGCGTAATATTCTGTACACATTTCAGTTGTAATTGTAAATCCTGCAGGAACAGGAACACCTAAAGTTTTCATTTCTGATAGGTTAGCACCTTTACCTCCAAGAAGGTTTTTTTGTTCTTTGGTACCTTCACCAAACATATAAATTCTTTTCACTTTGACTCACCTTTCTACATTAAATATAATTTTCTAAAAAGTCCGTTTAGATTATAGCATTTACAAGAACCAATTTCAACTAAAAGGACAATAAAAAACACCTTATGAAACCGTTTTTATTATGAAAACGTTTTTACGTGGTTTTTTTGTTTTTTGACTACCCAAAAGAAAAAAGTAAGCAAACTGCTTACTTTTTAACTTTTACAATCGTTCCATCTGGATTTGGATGGTCTTTTAAATATTCTAATATTGGATCATAATTACTGTCTTTCCCTGGCTTACACATAGAAAGTTTTTCTACTTCGCCTTCAACAATCGCCTCAGCAAATCCAGAACAACCTGGATACCCACAAGCACCACAGTTGTAACCTGGCAATAATGATTCAACAGTTTTCATTCTTTCATCTTCTTCAACTTTAAAGACATCGGCAGCGTACGCTAGACCAAGCCCTAAAACAAGCCCCATTACTGCAAGAGTAATTGTTGAGGCAAAATTAACTAATATAATCATAGTACCTCCTAGTTATGATGACTGCAAGCATGATTTGCACAAACATTACATGCTGCTTCATCGATATTTTCTAATGCGCCTTTTGGTATTGGTGTTCTTTTATTTAACACATATGTTAGAGCGAAAACAACCGCCAAAACACCAATGATAATTACTGGTAAATATTCTTTCATTAGATGATTCCTTGTAGTCCTAAGAATGCAAGAGACATGATCCCTGCAACCACTAAACTAATTGGAATTCCTTTCCATGCACTTGGGATATTTGCTGCATCTAATCTCTCTCTAATACTAGAGAATGCGAATAAGATTAACATAAATCCTAACCCAGTACCAACAGCTGTTGAAACTGCTTCTAGCATCCCTGCTAAATATGGTACTTCTGGTCCCCAAATACCTGAGATATTTGCTTCACTAACACCTAAAATGGCACAGTTTGTAGTAATAAGAGGTAAGTAAATACCTAATGCTTTATATAAACTTTTACTATATCTTTTAATAATCATTTCAACCAATTGTACCAAACTAGCAATTACTAGTATAAAGGCAATTGTTGATACATAAGGAATATTAGATGGATATAATACTAAATCATAAATTGTATATGTAACAAAACTTGCGATAACCATAACGAATAATACAGCGAATCCCATTCCAACTGCGCTACTTGATTTCTTTGAAACGCCTAAGAATGGACAAATACCTAAGAACTGCATTAAGATAACATTGTTTATTAACATAGAACTAACTATTGCTGTAACAAATACTCCAATACTCATTAGTTCTCACCAACTT
>PPCM01000129.1_pt1 | contig 115710 bp, 91 predicted proteins | sample 1555541 | NCBI WGS metagenome assembly PPCM01 (sample SAMN05284479, study PRJNA326546) | Marine sediment metagenome, whole genome shotgun sequencing project. | isolation source: marine sediment | place: Germany: Wadden Sea | collected 2012-09-05
CCTGCGACCTCCTGCTCCCAAAGCAGGCGCGCTAACCGGGCTACGCTACACCCCGCGACAATTTCTTTTAACTGGTCCTTTTGACACAATTTGGCGGAGAGAGGGGGATTCGAACCCCCGGTACCCTTACGAGTACGTCAGTTTAGCAAACTGGTGGTTTCAGCCACTCACCCACCTCTCCAGTACTTTTCTTTGAGGTCATTCCCTCAAAAGCGGTTGCAAAGATAAATAGGATTTTCTAATTTCCAAGACATATTTTCAGATTTAGGTCTAAAAAAACACGCCTACCACCTTATTTCATTGAATTTTTGAGACTTAAATCAGTGATATTTTTTTTCAAAAAAAGGATCTACTCTCTATAAAAACGAGCCAACACAACAAACAACCAGAAGAAGTTTTAGAATGTCAAAATAATCCACTATTATTGTAAACACATTCCAAATATCACAGAATGAATACCAAAATAAAAATACTAGTCGTCGCCATCATTTTCCCGATGTTTGTTAACCATGTGCAAGCCCAGGCAATAAGACCGGCTGAAGTATGGGGTGGGCAACAACAATTCAAAGAGTTCATAAAAAATGAGATGCAATATCCCCAAAAAGAACTCTCAAATAAAATTCAGGGTGAAGTGCAAATCGCGTTTACAATAGATGTTACCGGGGAAGTTCAAGATATTAAGATATACCAATCCATCAATCCAGCCCTTGACAAGGAAGCTTTACGATTATCGAAGATGCTTTTGTGGACACCAGCAAAACATTATTCAAAGTTTGTTGCAGACAACAGGATTCTTAGTTTTAAATTTTCGACAAAGAAATACAAGAAGTACTGCAAAGAGCGTGGATATACAACCATCCCGGCACCAGAATTACCCATAGATGAATCGTATAATATATATTCTTTTAAACAAGTAGATCTATATCCAAAAGCGATTTTCGCTGATGCAGAAATGAATTTGCAGAAATATCTCATTAAGAATTTCAAATACCCACAATCAGCTTTAGACAACAGCATTGAAGGAATTGTAGAGCTTGAATACATCATCGAGTCGAATGGACATGTATCTAACATAAAACCAATAAAGACGCTTGGAGCAGGATGCACAGAAGAAGCCATTCGATTGATCCAATCTTTAAGTTGGGAACCTGCAGAAAAAAAAGGGAAGTCCGTAAGATTTAAAAACACATTTAGTCTCACTTTTAACCTAAGCGGCGAATCAGCTACATTTAATTATCAACATAACTTCCAAAACAACAGCCTTTAGAATTGAACATTCATTTATCCCTATTTGTTGAAACTCCTGACTTTGATCTCAGGAGCTTTTATGTATAAACGAATAATTATCATCAATCTAATCGGTTTTCTGGTATTTATAATACCAACGCATTCTTTACAATCTCAGGATGCTTCACATTTGCTAACAAACTTTTATGCACTGCAAAACAACAATCGGATACTACTCAAATGGACTTTACATGAAGGAGCCACCTGTAACGATATTTATATAGAACGTTCAACTGACTCCATTCATTTTGAAAAAATCGGTGTTATTGCTGGCACCTGTGGAAGTCCAGAATTTGAGATCACTTACTCTTATGAAGACACAACAGCTGTGTCGCACTTAGTTAATTATTATCGCCTTGAGTTGGGGTTTAATGGTTACTCACAAACAATTTCATTGCGTTTCGATGATTTCTCAGAGCAACCATACTATTTGACCGAAAACCCTATGATAAACAATTCTACCTTATATTTCAGAAATCCAAATCATGAAAATATTGAATTAAAAATAATTGATGTAAATGGTAGAATCCATTTCGAAACTTCAACAACAGGAAATAACTTCAGTTTATCTCGCAGTGATTTATCACAAGGATATTATATTTTTGTAGCTTTTCGAAAGAGCAAACGATTATTCACAGGAAAAATCCTTGTTCTCGAATAATTCTACAAAAAACAGACATGAAAAAAATAGGAATAATTTCAGATACACATCATTTTATTCATCCCAAAATTTATGATTTCTTTAGTGAGGTTGATGAAATCTGGCATGCGGGAGATATAGGATCATTGGAAACAATTGACAAACTTCGAACTTTCAAAACCATTCGGGCTGTTTATGGGAACATAGATGGCACCGATATCCGTATGGAGTATCCTGAATTTAACATTTTTGAATGTGAGCAAACAAAAATATTAATGATTCACATTGGAGGCTATCCAGGACGATATCAAGCAAAAGCCAGAAAACTAATCGATGAATACAAACCTGATTTATTCATCAGCGGTCACTCACACATTCTGAAGGTAATTAACGATCCTTCAAGAGGCCTGTTACACATCAACCCGGGAGCGGCAGGTAAATCAGGTTTTCATAAGAAGATCACCCTGATCCGCTTCCGGGTTGATGGAAAAACTTTTAAAGATTTGGAAATAATGGAACTCCCAAGAAACGATTAACGAAGTCGATCTTCAGATCTTACAAGACGTTCATCCTTTCTAATTGCTTTTGATGCAAGAATAAACAATACCAATGTTATCAATGGAAGATACACTCCAAACTGCCCCATATAATCTGCAGTAACGGAAGTTGCTTTTTCGGTTGTTGGCACATAATAGAATAACAAGCCCATCAGTAGAATTATCGTAAGGAATACATTTAAATTCACAAGCTTGATTTGATTTTTACGATTCTTGAATTTAAATATTGTAAATAATCCTACTCCAATAATTAATCCATTTAAAATCATTAGAGGGTAGAAAAAAGCATCGCTAAATAAAGCCTCAGTACCAGGAGTAAGAGACTCGATATGGGTCAAAAACAATTTATAATATGCAAAGTCACCCAAAAAATTAGCAACTGGCACAAAAAAGAGGACCACCAACAGGATTGATGCCACAAACAAATAAACACTTTGAATTCTTTGTATCATAATTTTAATTTTTATTCTAAGTGCAAATATAATTGAAAAAAATCCTGTAGTCCAAGCCTATTCCAACTGAACAAATCCATACTATAGCATATAATAATGAATCAATCCTTCCTGAAATGATTTCATATCGCCTTGAATCCTGTTATTCAATCAAAAAAAAACAAAAAAACAAATCGATATTGTTTCGAATGCTTTATTAATTTGTATATTTGCAACATAGAAATTCCCAAAATTCTTAGTGATCTCAAAGTAATCCGATAGAGATTAAAGCAGAAAGATTAGGAAGAAAAAGTTTTCCCCTTGATTTTAGGAAGAAAAAAAATGTATTATGTACGATATTATTGAATTAAACAGCAAATTAGTTTCTGAACTAAAAGAAATTGCTAAAAAATTAAACCTCGACAAAGTAGAAGGCTTAAAGAAACAAGAGTTGATTTATAAAATTCTCGATCATCAAGCCTTGAACCCATCCGCAACTATTTCTGACACAGAGAAGAAGACTGTAAAACGTGGCCGCCCTCGTAAAAAAATTGAAGAAGATATTGAAGCTGAAGGCATCGAAGCTGATGACTCAAGTAAATCACCACGCAGAAGAATAAAACCTTCTCCTATTGCAACTTCTACCCCTGCAGGGGCTGAACAAGAAAAAGATGAGCAGGATGAAGCAAACGTTGAAGCAACAGAACCTACACTCGAAATGGAAGAATCAGAAGACACATATCAAGAGGCACCAAAAGAATCTGTAGAGATTTCTGATGACGAAGAAGTAATCAACCTGGATGAAGAAGTACCTTCAAATGAGGCTGATTCAAATTCTCCAAGGCCTCGCAGAGAAATCCAAACTCGAAGTAGGGAGGATTATCAACCACGTGCAAGAGAAGATTATCAACCTCGAGGCAGGGAAGATTATCAACCAAGAAGAGAAGAGCGTAAAGAAGAATTCCCATTTGAGTTTGAAGGAATAATTGTGAGTGAAGGTGTTTTGGAAATCATGCCTGATGGATATGGCTTCCTTCGTTCTTCAGATTACAACTATTTGAACTCTCCTGATGATATTTATGTTTCACAATCACAAATCAAATTGTTTGGTTTGAAGACTGGTGATACAGTAAAAGGAAGTATTCGACCACCAAAAGATGGTGAAAAATATTTCCCACTGATTAAAATTGAGATGATCAATGGTAAGAAACCTGAAGAAGTACGTGATCGTATTCCTTTCGATTTCCTTACACCATTGTTCCCTGAACGTAAATTCAACCTGACCGGCCATGTTACAGACAGTCAATCTACACGTGTAATTGATATGTTTGCACCAATCGGTAGAGGTCAAAGAGGATTGATCGTTGCTCAGCCAAAAACAGGTAAGACTGTTCTTTTGAAGGAAGTTGCAAATGCAATTGCTGAAAATCACCCAGAAGCATATTTAATTGTTTTACTGATTGATGAACGTCCAGAAGAAGTAACAGACATGCAGCGTAACACAAAAGCGGAAGTAATATCTTCTACTTTTGATGAGCCAGCTGAACGTCATGTTAGAATCGCTAACATCGTTCTTGAGAAAGCAAAACGAATGGTAGAGTGTGGACACGATGTGGTCATCCTTCTTGATTCAATAACACGTCTGGCTCGTGCTTATAACACAATAAGCCCTGCTTCAGGTAAGGTACTTTCTGGTGGTGTTGAAGCAAATGCACTTCAGAAGCCAAAACGATTCTTCGGTGCTGCGCGCCAAATTGAAGGTGGTGGTTCATTAACCATTCTTGCAACTGCACTTATCGACACTGGTTCAAAAATGGATGAAGTGATCTTTGAAGAATTTAAAGGTACTGGTAACATGGAATTACAACTTGATCGTAAACTTTCGAACAAGCGTATTTATCCAGCTATCGATATTGTTGCTTCAGGTACTCGTCGCGAAGACCTGCTACTTGATCGTGAAAGTTTGCAGCGCATCTGGATCTTAAGAAACCACCTTGCAGATATGACTCCGATCGAAGCTATGGAATTCCTGAAAGACAGAATGAAGTTTACTAAAACAAACGAAGAGTTTCTGGTTTCTATGAATGGATAAGAAATCATAACATTAGAATACAAAAAAAGCCTGGTTTATAACCGGGCTTTTCTTTTTCCACTAAGTGAGTTCACCACATCCAACTCCATTCATATAATCATAAACAGAGCCTATTCTCAACATGCATACTCACTTCAGCACTAGGATAAATTGTTTAAACCACATTTTGTAACAGATATAAAAAGCATGTTATTGGCATTAAAACCACAGAAACAAAAAACCACGAACTCACTAAGAAATTGTGAATTCGTGGCTGATAAAAAAGATTTTATTAACGGATCTTAGTCCTCTTCAGCTTTCTTCAAGACATTGGCACGGAAGATCAAACGTTGAACGCTGTTCACAGGATCATTACTGATAACAGTAACAGATTTTGTTTGCTTTCCAGGATGTTTTTTACCCGAATCAAATTCAACAGTAATTTCACTTGACTCACCAGGCTGCAAAACTTTCTTACCTGGAGAGGCGATAGTACAACCACAACTTGCTTTTGTTTTGCGAATGATCAATTCCGATTTACCTGTGTTAGTAAATTCAAACGTGAATTTGGCAATTTCACCATGAATCATATCACCATAATCTTGTTCTGTATCCTTAAATTCAATTTTTGCAGCTAAAGCCAATTCCTCTTCAGATAATTTTGCAAAGTCCTCAATACAGTTTGCTGAAAGACCTATCTTCAATTTCTGAGCTGGCATTGACTCATCATTTGTCTTAATGTTCACATGGTAATAAAATCGACCGTATTGATTTCTTTCCTTTGCATTAAATGTAAACTTAACAACCCCTTCTTCCCCAGGTTTGAGAGTCTCAGGAACATCCACTGATAAATAACGCGGTGTACGATCTTTTGTGAAAGTAATATCAGTTTCTCCAGAATTATGAATTTTCACTTCAGAAGTATGAATACCATAGATATCAACATCCCCCATTAGAACATACTTTTGATCCATTTTAATTTGCCCCATTTGATATGGAAACGGATCTGCAGGATTTGGTTTAGTCGTTTGTGCAACTACAATTACTGAACAAAAAATAATTGCAAGAAGCAAATTTAATTTTTTCATGTTTTTATAAATTTTAGCTTTTGACCTTGCCTTTCGACAAGAGTATAGGCCTGATAAAGAAACTTAACCAAATACTTTGACTAAACCTCTTTATTCAGGTCATAGTATTAATTAGTTTATCATTTAATAATCTGTTCTGCAAGTTTAACAAAATTTACTCCATCAAAGTTGCCTGAAGTCATAAATAATAGATTTTTTTGATTCCAGTCAATAGACTTCAGCTTGCGAATCAAACTATCAGAGTCATTAAACACTTCGAGATGCTTGTTAGCAAAAGCATCTTCCACTTGCTCAATGGAGATCATTGGTAATTTTTTATGTTCGAGAGCCTTTGGATTAAAATAAACAAAGGCCAGATCAGCGTCATCCATTGCACCCTTATATTGCTCAAGAAACTGCTCGCTCAAGCTACTAAAAGTATGTAGTTCCATACAAGCAACGAGAAATTGTTCCGGGTATTGCTTTTTTGTTGCCTTTATTGTTGCTTCTAATTTTGAAGGAGCATGAGCAAAATCCTTGAAGACTTTTGAGCTTTCATTCTCAGCAACCAATTCCAATCGGTTGGATGCACCCTTAAAGCTGGTCATAGCCTTTAGGAATTGTTCATCGGAGATACCAGCCTGTTTACACACAAGCCAAGCACCTGAGAGATTTAATAAATTATGATCCCCAAATATCTTCAATTTATACTCTGCCCGATTGTGAAGTAAAATCGTAGTCCCATTTTCAATTCTATGTTCAGGGATATCATATCCATATTTATAATACTCACCTGACTTTGATTCACAGAGCTGTTTTACTTCTGAATCTTTTCTGCAATATACCAGGGAGCCATCCTCCTGAATCGTATCGATATATTTAGCAAATTGATCAATATAATTGTCGAAAGTTGGGAACACATTGATGTGATCCCATGCAACACCACTAATCAGAGCTATATGCGGAAAATAATGATGGAATTTAGGAGTACGATCCAAGGGAGAGGTTAAATACTCATCACCCTCCAGAATCATATATCTGGCTTCATGAGTAAGTTTTACCATTACTTCAAATCCATCGAGCTTTGCCCCAACCATATAATCACAATCGATGCCAGCATAACGGAAAGCATGTATAACCATGGAAGTAATGGTCGTCTTACCGTGGCTTCCCCCTATCACAATACGTGTTTTGTCTTTGGATTGTTCGTATAAATAATCTGGATAAGAAAAGATTTTCAGCCCAAGCTCCTGTGCTTTAATCAACTCCGGGTTATCAGCACGCGCGTGCATTCCAACAATAACAGCATCCAGCTGTTGAGATATTTTTTCAGGAAACCAACCATTTTCAGTCGGTAATAAACCATATTTTAGAAGTCTTCCCCGAGAAGGCTCAAAAATCTCATCATCCGAACCAGTGATTAAATAACCTTTTTTATGTAGAGCGATGGCCAGATTATGCATGGCACTACCACCGATGGCAATAAAATGTATCTTCATTCAAATATATTTATGAAAAACCCTGCAAAAGCAGAACACTAGCAAATGTCCGAAATTATAAGGAAAATAAAAAGAATAAAGCCAACTATCCTTTCACTACAGCTAAAGGTTGTAATTCTACTTTAATGGAGACCAAATCCTTTTGATTATTCATCACTTTCAAAATATCCTTATAGGCACCTGGCGCTTCATCCAAATGACTTACAGATCTGATTCCGTGAATTATTCCCTGACTATTCATACTTTCAATCTCCTGATGTAAGTCTAATTTTTTCATCGCCTGCCTTCTTCCCATTACTCTTCCTGCCCCATGTGAACAACTTTTAAAGCTCTCCTGATTTCCTTTCCCTGTCACAATATATGAATGTGTTCCTTGTGAACCAGGGATGATCCCTGATTCTCCCAGACGGGCACTGGTAGCCCCTTTACGGTGTACAATAACTTGTTCCCCGAAATGATCCTCTTCACGGGCATAATTATGAGCAATATTTACAAAATCGTAGAAATTAGCTTTTGTGTGTGTTGAAAATAGATCCTGAACTACTCCCATCATGTACTTACGGTTTGCCAAAGCAAAATCAACACAATATTGCATCTCCTTTAAGTAAGTCTGTCCATCTACAGAATCAAGCGGTAAATAGGCCAACTGTTGTTTTTTCAGTTCAGCATCTTTCCATTGAATATTCAATTCACAAGCCAGTTTATTGTAATAATCAGCAATGCGATAACCAAAGTTCCTACTACCGGAGTGGATCATAATCCAAACATGCCCGTCATTTCCTTGCTGAATTTCAATAAAATGGTTCCCTCCACCTAAAGTCCCCAATTGATATAAAGCCTCTTTATGCAGTTCTTTAACCATCGGCAATCCACTTTCTAACTTGGGCATTAATTTCTCATCCACCGGTTTAGCATGATGTTTAAAACCAACCGGAATCAACTGGCGTATATCATCGATAATTGCCTGAAGTTCTTTATGCTTTATATTTTTCAGAGATGTACGTACTGCACACATGCCACATCCGATATCCACCCCAACAGCGTTGGGAATAACAGCACCTTTAGTAGCCATCACTCCACCTATAGGCATGCCAAATCCCTGATGTGAATCGGGCATTATGGCTATATGCCTGAATGCGAATCGCAGATTGGCCAGGTTTCGTGCCTGCTCCATAGCACCTTCATCAATATCATCAAGCCAGAGTTTAATTGGGATACGTTCGGTTTTAATAACTTGTCTCATAACAGGAAGTCATTTCACAAAATAAAATCAATTATAAAAGTACTCAGAATGAAATAATGAATCAACTAAACATCAATCACCAGGTTATCATAAGCTAAAAACACATTTTTTGGCAGTTCGTTTTGCACTTCATTGTGGAGTCCAATAAAATGACTCATGTGTGTAAAATAAGCCCTTTCAGGATTCACTTTTCTTACAATTTCAAGGGCTTCATCAAGGCAATAGTGACTAATGTGCCTGCTCTTACGTAACGCATTAATGATTAACACCCGACTTCCCATCACCTTCTCCAATTCTTCATCCGAAATATAATTGGCATCGGTAATATAGGTCAGGTCATTAATACGAAAACCAAACACACTCATTTTAGCATGCATCACATGAACAGGTAAAACCTGTATATCGCCAATATCAAAGGATTCATTGTCAATATAATGAACATTAACCTTAGGAGCTCCCATATAGCCATTGGTATTGAATATATAAGGGAATTCGGTTTTAATACTATCTATAACTTTACCTTCTCCGTAGAGATTAATCTTTTTATTCAAAATATAGTTATAGCCTCTGATATCATCCAGACCTGCGATATGATCGCGATGCCCATGTGTAAACAAAATTCCATCAATATCCTGAACATTGTTACGGAGCATTTGTATCCGGAAATCAGGACCACAATCAATAACCAGATTTTTGCCTTTATACTCGATAAGAGCAGAAGTACGAAAACGCTTATCCTTCACTTCTGATGACTGGCAAACCTGACATTCACAGCCAACAACAGGCACACCAGTAGATGTTCCTGTTCCCAGAAATGTAAGCTTTATCCGGTTCTTATCGAGTTTCTCCATCATTAATAAATCAGATCTTCAATTTGTTGCTTATAATAAACTATTTGCATATGTAATTCTTCACAGGATTTGAATTCAATACCTTCGCACATTTGTTTGGCGAAAGAAATGACAGCACCATATCCCTCAAAATTTTCTTTCGTATCGAAAATATATAAACTAACTTCCTTAGGAATTGAATTACCAGAGGATTCATTTTGTTCAATCAGGACCAAACCTTTTGAACTCCAATTCTGGACTTGTGCATTTACCGCATAAATGCCACAAGGAGGAACTAACTTGGTGTCATCTTCGATTGTAATTGAGTATAGAATTAAATCGTTAAAATCACAATGATGAACATCTTTAATCAACTTACCCGAAATCAGATAATGATGATCAAGGTATGCATTTGCCTTTTGAATATAACCTTCCAGCAAAGCCTGTCTGATTTTGGTTGAACTTACAGTTTCATGCTGAATTTCCTGTTCAGGAATTTCTTCAACCTCAAAGCCAAGCTCCTCCCCCATCTGATGGAGATAATCAAAATCTCCTTCCTTATTATGTCCAAAATAATGATTAAATCCAATAATCACTTTTTTGGCACCAATCCGATCAACCAAAATATCACGCACAAAATCTTCGGAAGTGGTATGAGAAAACTCTTTGGTAAATTCCAAAACCACCAGATTATGCAATCCGGCATCCTCCAATAATTTTATCTTTTCCTGCTGAGAACTGATTAATTGTAATCCTTTCCCTACACTTTCAGGATACAACACTTTACGTGGATGCGGAAAAAAAGTAATCAGTACCGATTCACCATCAATATCTCTGGCAATTTTATTTAATCTGTCGATGATTACTTTATGACCTACATGTACCCCATCAAAGGATCCTGTGGTTACCACAGGATTCTTGATTCCTTCAATACGATCCAGGTTAGTAAATATTTTCACCTTAAAAAAAGCCCTCCAACTTTATCTAATACGTTACATCATCTTGTTCTTCTTAACAAAAAAAGCCACTTTCTCTAAAGAAGTCGTCATATCATATTCCTCCAAATACACATGTGGAGGAACATTTATTGATTTCGGTGTATAATTTAACATTCCTTTTACACCAGCAATCACACACATTTCGGCGATACGAGGAGATTCCTCAGCCGGAGTTGTAATAATGGCGATTTCAATATCATCTTTCTTAACGATATCCTGTAATTGATCGAGATGATAGCAGGGCACACCTGCATAAACCCGGTTCACCTTTTCAGGATGAATATCAAAGCCGGCAACAATAGAAAGCTTTGTGCGCTTCCCACTGAAATATTGAATAAGTGCCTGTCCCAAATTACCCACACCAATAATCGCTACTTTCTGCCCATCAGGGGTATCCAGTATTTTACCAATCAGATCAATCAACTCCTTCACATCATACCCTTTACGAAGAGTCCCCGTATAGCCAATCAACATAATATCGCGACGAACCTGCACCGGTGTAATATGGTGCATTCCGGCAATTTCATGTGAGAAAATATGAGTTTTTCCTTTAGACAAACAATTCAATAATGAACGTCTGTATTGGCTTAATCTTTCAACCGTTCTATCAGGAAGTTTATTCATTCTTTATGATTTTTCTTTCTTTTGCAAATAAATTAAAATATTTACATATATAAAAAATAACCTGCTATAATTTATATATGTACCACTAATTAATCCGGTGTACCTCTTTCCAGTGGCAACGTAATTGTAAATGTACTGCCCTTGTCAGGAACGCTACACACATTGATTTCACCACTGTATAGCTCGGTTAACTTCTTTACGATTGATAACCCCAGCCCACTACCGGTTATAAATTTTGTTTTTTCATTTTTGATACGAACAAACTCACGGAACAAGCGAGACATATCCTGCTTGGTCATTCCAATACCCGTATCGGTAATGGTAATATTAATTGAATCATCAGCCACACGGATTTTACAATCCACAGTACCTCCATCGCGATTGTATTTAATCGCATTTGAAATCAGATTATTAAAGATGATTTCAACCTCATCCGGATCAGCTTCAAACATCACCTCTTCTGGTGAACTCACATACACCTTCACTTCCTTTTGTATGGCATAAGGTTGCATGATATCAATCGCTGATCGAAGTTGAGTTACAAGGTTAATAGGCTTTATATTCCGCTTCATTTTCCCAGATTCAAGCTTGGTCAGATCCAGCAAATCCATGATCATGTTCCGCATGCCCTTAACGCGCTCCTGAATTCGGTTAAATATTTGTTCATAATCATTAATGGTTTCTCCCAATTGCCGATCCTGAACCATATTCATATAACCTTCGATAGCATTAAGTGGGGCCTTTAATTCGTGACTTAATACAGATAGAAATTGAAAACGGATTTGTTTTCCTTCCACATTCAGTTTTTTGGTCATGGTCCTCAAGAAAACATGTTTTGAAATATTCTCAATTGAAGCCCGAAGTTCCCCCGGAGTGAATGGTTTTGGAATAAAGTCGTATGCGCCGTCGCGAGTAGCTTTTACTGCCAGCTCCAATGAAGCATAAGAAGTAATCATTACAACGATGGCACGAATATCATTCTTCTTCACATACTCCAAGACCTCTACACCCTGAATACCTGGCAGTTTGTTATCCAGTAAAATAATCTCGGGACGTTCTTTATCGATAATTTCTATCCCTTCTTCCCCTGTAGCTGCTTCCAGCACATCAAATTCAATATGTTCATCCATAAAAGGATAATCAACTTTGAAATTCCTCAAGATACGTTCAACACCTGACCGGATACCAGGCTCATCATCAACTACCAGAACTTTAAGCCTCGACATTTTCTATTTATTTAATAAACGTTTAATTTCTCTGTCTAATTGGTCCTTTCGGATTCCTTTATCAAGTAATAAATCGGCTTTGATCCACCTACGGTTTTCTTCCGAGGTGATATCAAATTCAAAACCGGTTTCGGCCGTAACACCAGTGGCTATAATAATGGGAACTTCCGGATAGCGATTCTTTATCTTATGACAAAGAATAAATCCGCTGTCTTCATTTTCCATCATTAAATCCAGGATGGCCATATCCGGTTTAATTGATTTAATAATCTCTTCTGCCTCACGCTGACTATCAGCCGTAACAGTTTCGTAACCCAGTCCCTCAACAACTACCTTTAATTGAAAAAGATAATCGGGATCATCATCAACAAGCAATAATGTTTTAGTTGTCAGATCACTCATATCAGTTGCTTTAGTTTAAGTCAAATTTTCGGGGCATTGTAATGGTAAAGGTTGTTCCGGTTGGTCCACGTTCAGGAACAGCATTGGATTTTACATCAATACGTCCCTTGTGCATTTTAATGATTCCATAAATAGTAGCCAACCCCAAACCAGTTCCTTTTCCAATACCCTTTGTTGTAAAAAATGGTTCAAAAATTTTATCCAGATTTTCATCTGCAATACCTTTCCCGTTATCGCCAATCTCAACGATTATCTCTTCGGGATTATCATCAATCTTAAATAATATTTCACCCCCTTCAACACTCATTGCTTCAGCCGCATTTTTGGCCAGATTTGAAAAAACCTGAATCATTTGCTCGATATCAACCTGGCAGATTGGATCGGTAACAAACGAACGCAATGACACCTTCACGTTATTATTAAAAATTATCGAACTCAGACTCTTATTAATCAGTTCGATAATATTAACCTCATCTGATTTCACCTGGTTCTTACGGGCAAAATTAAGTAATCCACTCACAATGCTCTTGCATCGCTCCGATTGCTCAACAATAAGCTTCAAATCTTGTGACATATCCGCATCCTGCTCACATTCATCAAGCAGAATATTGGTATACATCAAAATCACACCCAATGGATTATTCAATTCATGTGCAATTCCTGCAGATAACTGCCCCATATGTGCTAGTTTCTCCTGCTGTTTTAATGCCTGTTGAGCTGTTTGAAGTTTTTCATTGGAAATATTCAACTCCTCAATTGACTCATGCAATTTTTCAATTGTCAGAGGCAAACACATTTCATGTTCGGCAAATCCCTGAGCGATAGCAATGGCGTGTTCATCGCAAGTTTCATAACCACAAGCTCCACAATTCAGGTGATCCTTTTCAGAGAATTTACCAAGTTTTCGGAGTACCTGATCAATTTCCTCCTTTAAAGGCAGAGGCATTCTACGATCTCGCGGTTCAAAACTTTGAGACAGGTCGATATCAGAGTATTCCTTGAGATCCCTCTTCCATTGCCTAACATTAAGCTTGCTTAGTTTTTGTTTGATATAATCGCCCAAATACGCCCTTTTGAAATACTTATTTTCACGTGGATTTGATGTTCCAGCCCCCATAATACAGCCTTCACAACAAAGCACCCCCAAAAGATCAACCTGTATTAATCCCCGCTCAAATTCATTGATTGCTTCCTTAAAATTACTTTTCCCATCAGCTATGATGACATTATCCTTGCTGATATCCTCCATTTCATCCAGTGTCTGCAGAATACCCCGACTCAATGCAAACACGGCACCTTTCCCAGCCTGAGGAGTATCAAACTCAATCGGGTTCACATCCTTAGGGGTAATTTTATACTTTTCAATCAGATCTCTTAACTCTCTGAATGTAATAGCATAATCCACCTCATCCGATTCCGCCTTTTTGGCAATACAAGGACCAATAAAAACGATTTTAATATCATCACCCAATTTCTTTCGAACCACACGGGCCATGGCAACCATCGGACTTGCGATAGGAGCCAGATCATCCACATGTTCGGGATGGTAATGTTCAATATAGAATGTAATGGCCGGACAGTCACTGCTGATATATCCGTTTTTCCGTTTCCCACGCTTGAGTTTACTATACTGCTGCGAAACCAAATCGGCCCCGAAACCGACTTCAAAAACATGATCAAATCCCAGTCGCTTTAGTTTACCAACGAGTAATCTGTAATCATGCAATTCAATAAATTCAGCTGGAAAACTTGGAGCTACAAGAGCTACCACTTTTTCTTCTGAATGCAGCAATTCATCAACTTCACTGGTAAACTGCTTAAATTCTTTGGCCTGCTGACTGCAAACCTTTATGCAATTTCCACACGCAATACATCTGGCATCACTCACAGTAGCCTGTCCGTTAACAATACAAATTGCACGGGCCGGGCACTCTCTTACACAAGTGTAACACACCCGGCAAAGTCCCTCAATAGTTGATACCAAATTTCTATTATCTGCGTGTGCCATATGTTATTTTAGCTTTTCTTCGAATAAAATAATTCAATGGATTTTTCACCACCAGCCTCTCCAAGGAATTTTTTATAAATCTCAAGTATTCCCGGATTTTTGTGGGCCTGGCGAATTGGAGCACCATTATCCAGTTCATAAATCGACTTAATACGCACTTTAGTGCGACTCTCCAAATCACCAACAGGCTGACCTCCACCGTTAACACACCCCTTTGGGCATGCCATCACTTCGATGAAATCATAATCGACCTTGCCTGCTTGGAGTTTTTCCATTAAAATGCGGGCATAATTCAGCCCGTTAATGGCTAAACACTTAATTTTCTTACCTTTTAACTTCACTTCATATTCACGAAAACCATTACTGGCTCTCAATTCCGGGATTTTTATTCCATTAAGTTCTTTACCTCCATATGTAAAATGGAAGGTTCTCATCAACCCTTCAGTCAATCCTCCTGCAACGGCAGTAAGTTTCCCTGAAGAACTACGCATACCAAAAGGCAGATCGGTCAGTTCTTCTTCAAGATCATTCAGGTTAATGCCGTGCATTTTAATAAATGAAGCCAATTCTCGTGTTGTAATCACCGCATCAACCTCTTTCATTTCATTAACGGTATGCTCTCCGGCTTCAACTTTACGAGCTGTACAAGAAGTAATTGAAACAGTATAAATATTTTCAGGTTTGAGCTTCATAATGTCAGCATAGTAGGTCTTAATAACCGCCCCCAACATTTGCTGTCCGGATTTAAGTTCCGATAAATTATTCTGAAGATCAGGGAAGAATTGTTCAGCAAAAGCCCTCCACCCCGGACAACCGGAAGAAATCAAAGGCCCGCTTTTTTTATTGCTAACATTTTGTTCCAATTGATGTGCAAGCTCAATAATTTGAATATCTGCACCAAATGCCGTAGTAAACACTTTATTAAACCCAATAATTCTCAAAGCAGCATTCAACACACCATTGATATCTTTTCCTGTTTTCAGTCCAAATTCAGCAGCAATGGATACAGAAATTGTTGGATCATACTGAACCACCACGTGTTTTTCCGGATCGTTAATCGCATCCCTGATCTGACTTGTGTTTTCTTTCTCATGCAATGCACCTGTTGGACATGCAATTACACATTGCCCGCAAGCTACACAAGTTGAAACATTCAATCCATTATTAAACTCAGGTCCCACGGCCGAGTCTCCTCCTCTACCAATTCTGTCAATCGCCGAAACAGTTTGTATTTCTTCACAAACACGAATACAACGATTGCACAATATACACTTCTCAATATCTTTAACGATGGCAGGACTCGAACGATCAATTTTATGAATCGTATGCTCACCAAAAAAACGACGCTCATTAATATTCAATTCTTTTGCTAAGCTTTGTAATTCGCAACTTCCGTTTCGGATACAGTACAGGCAATCGTTTGGATGGTTTGCCAGAAGCATTTCAACTAAAGTCCTTCTTGCCTGAATAACGCGAGGAGAATGAGTTTTTATTCTCAACCATTGATTCACAGGATAAGAACAGGCCGGAACCAAATTCTCCTCCCCTTCCACTTCAACTACACACAAGCGGCATCCGCCAGTTGGGTAGAGCTCTTTCATATAACATAAGGTAGGCACAACAATTCCGTTGCGACGAAGGGCACTTAGAATAGTCTCTCCTTTTTTCGCCCTGATGATCTTTTTATTGACTTCAATTTCAAATGACATATGCGAAAGTATTAAGAGTAGTGAATAGCGTTAAACTTACAGGAGTCGAAACACACACCGCATCCGGTGCATTTATCCTCAACAACGAAATGGGGCATTTTTGCTGTACCGATAATAGCACCCTCAGGGCATTTTTTAGCACATAAAGTACATCCGATACAGTTATTTACATCAATATTATAGGATTTCAATCCTTTACAAACACCAGCTCGGCATTTGCGATCAAAAATATGTTCTTCAAATTCTTCTCTGAATTCACGTAGAGCACTTACCAAAGGCTTCGGAGCAGTTTTACCCAAACCACATAAAGAAGTGTCTTCAATCACTTTTGCAAGGCTTTCCAATTGCATAACCCCTTTAAAACGTGACAATGTATTGTGATTATCTTCATTCTGAGGTCGCACCGAAATATTTTTTAGAATCTCATACATCTGGCGTGTTCCTTCCCTGCAAGGGATACATTTACCGCAACTAGACTGATGCAGGAATTCCATAAAAAACTTGGTAAGATCAACTATACAGGTCTTTTCATCAATTACAACCATACCACCAGATCCCATGATTGCATCAATTTTGCTGAGAGACTCAAACTCAATGGGTGTATCCAACTGGCTTCCGGCAATCAGCGAACCAGATGGTCCTCCAATTTGTACCGCTTTAATATTAAAATGATTAGGTATACCGCCTGCAATATCAAAAATAATCTCACGGAAATTGGTTCCCATGGGGATTTCCACCAAACCGATTCTATTTACTTTTCCCGAAAGAGCAAAAACTTTGGTTCCACTACTCGTCTCAGTTCCAACACTTTTAAAAGATTCAGGTCCTTTGGAAATAATCACTGATAAATTGGATAAAGTTTCCACATTATTAACTACCGTTGGTTTTCCGTAAAGACCTCGTTCGGTTGGATAAGGCGGTCTAGGAGACGGTGTACCCCGCTTTCCTTCAATACTGGCTATTAAGGCCGTTTCTTCACCACAGACAAAAGCACCTGCACCAATTTTTAATTCAATATTCAGATTAAAGCCACTGTCAAGGATATTTTTACCTAAAAGACCCTTTTGCTTACATTCATCAATAGCTATCTGCAAACGTCTGATGGCTAAGCTATAACTGCTGCGGATATATACAAAAGCCTCATTGGTTCTTAGAGCATACGACGCAATGGCAATTCCTTCAATTAGTTTATGTGGATCACCTTCAATAAGTGAGCGATCCATAAATGCACCAGGATCACTTTCGTCGGCATTACAAATCAAATAAGTAGTTTCAGAATCTGTCTGTTGGGCTTCTTTCCATTTCTGCCCTGTAAGATAACCGCCGCCTCCACGGCCACGTAAACCGGAGCTCAACACCAAATCACTTACCTGGTTAGGGGTGTAATTATATAAACAAGTTGCCAGAGCTTTATAACCACCTATAGCGATGTATGAATCCAAACTTTCAGGATCTATCTTTCCACAATTCTCAAGAATGACTCTTTTCTGACGGGAAAAAAAAGCAAGACTTTCCAGATATGGCACCTTATCCCATGCTTCATGATTGGAATTCTTGAATTGCCCGATAACATGTTCCCTTGGCACTACATTACTAAACACCCCATCCAGCACATCAATAGCTTTCGACCGATCCATCTTTTCGAAAGCCAAACGACATTTCCCTGGTAATTGTACATACATCAAAGGTTCAGAAGAATTTAAACCAATACTGCCCACTTCTTTAATACAAGCATCGATGTTACGCTCCTTTAGATATTCAATTGCCGTTTGCTTGATCGTTGCGGCACCACCAATCTGTCCTGATGAGCCGGATGATATAAAAATATGGGGTATAGTAACACGATCATTGCGAAGAGATATTAACTGCTCATCAATTTCCTTATCAAAATTGAAAGAGGAACTGGTCAGAACCTTTTTAATGACTTGTGCATCCAATGTGTTAATCCTGGGGTCCATAGTTTATGCTTTGTTGCGGTATTCCTGAATAAGTTCTTTTATTGAATTGGGAGTCAAATTTCCATGATACTGTTCATTGATTAATACAACCGGAGCTAAACTACAAGCTCCAACGCAAGGAACGGTCTCCAGACTAAAGATTCGGTCTTTGGTCGTATATCCGGGTTTAATCTTCAATTCTTTTTCCATTTCCTGAATAATCCAATTCACTTCGGCTAAATGGCAGGCCGTACCTTTACATACCTGAACATGATACTTTCCCTTGGGGCCAAAACGAAACTGGTTGTAAAAAGTCGCAATGGAGTATATTTTGGAGGCTGGAATTTGTGATTTCAAACTGAGCTTGCGAATGATTTCCTCACTCAAATACCCATTGGTATTCTGCAGATCCTGCAAAACCGGAATCAGGTTCTCATGTTTGATATCCTGGTATTTTGAAATTACTTCTTCGTAGGACTTGTTCATCTGTAATACTAAATTGATATCGGTTAAAGCCTAACTTACTGCTTTCAAATATAATATATTTTGTTACAAAAATAACAATGTTAACAAATTAACACAAAAACATAAATAACACATATAACATCACACATGTATTACCTTTTGATTTTCATCTATTTTCGCATATTAAACATCAAATAAACGATATTACCGCATCTCTATTTAAACTGTGTACAAATAACTCAACAAAAAGGTCAACGTAACTATCGAGCAGACCATTTTCAAAAGGAACAGTTCGTCATTCGTAAAACCACAACAATCCACTCCATAACAACTTACCCATTTAAAACAAATGGGTGACCATATATATCAAATCACAAGATCATTTACAGAGCTTCTTCGACAATAATTTCGTATTTTTGGGAAAGAATTTATATTGTTATTTTATGAACAATACAAGAGAGATTGTAATCTGCCTTGGAAGCAGTTGTTTTTCAAGAGGAAACAAAGAAATCGTCCACATTATAAAAAACTTCCTTCAGGAGCATAAACTGGAGGAAATGGTATATTTCCATGGTGCACATTGTTTTTCAAACTGTGAAAATGGTCCCACTGTAAAGATCGACAACAAGGAATATACAAAAGTGGATGCTGAAAGTATCGTAAAAATTCTCATTGAAGAATTTAACATTTAAAATTCCAATCCTTTGCTTTGGTCAAGGATTGACACTTTACTGAAAGAACCATTATCAGATGAAAAGAAATTCACCCCTAATCAATATAAACAACGATAAATGTAAGGTTTGTTATGCCTGTGTGCGGGTTTGCCCTGTAAAAGCCATACAGGTAAAACCCAACCAGGAATACCCCAGTGTAATACATAAGCGGTGTATCGGATGTGGAGCCTGTCTTGAGGTTTGTTCTCCGGGAGCAATTACCTATCAGGATGATAAAGAAAAATGCAAGGAATTACTCAAAAGTGAGAGTAAGACCGCTGCAATCGTTGATCCCGCCATTGCCAGTGAATTTTCCGACATTTCCGATTACAGAAAATTTGTTGATATGCTAAGGGTTTTGGGCTTCGACTACGTGTTGGAAGTCTCCTTTGCTGTTGACCTTATTGCCAAGCAATATAAAAATCTGTTCGAGGATTTTAAGGGAAAATATTACATTTCGGCCAATTGCCCGGTAGTTGTGGATTATGTGGAAAAATATGCTCCGGATCTCGTACGGAATATGGCCCGAATTATTTCCCCGATGATTGCCTCGGCGAAAGTGAGTCGCAAGTTGTATGGGGATGATCTCAAAATTATTCATATTGGCCCTTGTATTGCACAAAAGCGAGAAGCCACAAAATATGAAGATGACGGGAAGATTGATGCAGTCCTGACCTTTTCTGAATTACGTGAAATGATTGAAGCTGCCAATATCAGTGAGAAGTCGATGAAATATTCAGAATTTGATCAGCCATTGGGGTATAAAGGTGCCCTTTACCCAATTAGTAAAGGGATTCTGGAAGCTGCCAGCATTGATGATGATTATCTGGTTACGGATGTTATGACCCGCGATGGAGGGAACAGAGTTCTTAGTGCTATTAAAGAATTTGAAGAATATAGTGATCGCTTCAAGCATCATCTAAACTTATTCTATTGTGAAGGTTGTATGATGGGACCAGGCATGAGTACCAATTCAGGCTTCCTGCTAAGAAAGAATTTAATTACAGAATATTCCAGAAAACGGCTTCAGGATTTTGATGTTAAATCCTGGGAGAAAAGTGTTGAAATCCACAAAGACATGGATTACTCAACTCAGTTTGAAGCAAATGATGTTCGGATTGAGACTCCAGAACAAACGAAAGTAAATGAAGTATTGGGCGTATTAGGTCGTGCCGGAGCTGATGACAAGCTGGGTTGCGGTTCCTGTGGCTATGATTCATGTTCACATTTTGCCGAATCAGTAGCAAAAGGTCTTACCAGAACTGATATGTGCATTACTTACTCGATGAAAAACCAACAGGAGTATATTAAAATACTGAAAAATACTAACGAAAAACTGGCCCAGACCCAGGAAAAGCTTAAAGAGTCAGAGCAGGTAATTCGTAAAGAGCATGGAATTGCCGTAGAAGCCCTGGATACTTCCAAAGCCATGATGGAAGAATTACGCAGTGGTGTTGTTTTGGTAGATGAACATTTGAAGATCATTTCATCCAACAAAGGTTTTATACGAATCATGGGAGATGAAGCCAATGAAATCAATGAGATCATCCCTGGGTTGGTTGGAGCAGACCTTAAAACGCTACTTCCCTACCAATTTTACAACATGTTCTCTTATGCACTTTCAAAAGATACTAAGGTGGACAATAAAGATGTTCAACTTGGAGACAAGTTGCTAAATGTTTCTATTTTCCCTATTAAGCAGAACAAGATTGTTGGAGCTATTATTCGTGACATGTATGAACCCGAAGTGCAAAGAGAAGAAGTTATTGACCGGGTAACGGACGTAATTGACCAAAACCTTGCCATGGTTCAACAAATCGGATTCTTGCTTGGCGAAGGAGCTTCAAAAACAGAAAAGATGCTCAATTCGATTATTAAATCATACAAGAGCGATAAAAAATAAAGCACCACAGGGAGAGAAAAAATGAATGAAAACTTCCATATAGAAATCGACTGCCAACAGCGAAACCATGATGGCGAACGCATTTGTGGTGATGTCTTTATCACAAAAAGAATTAAAGAAGAAGAGCGAATTATAGCAGTTTTAAGCGATGGAATGGGACACGGAGTTAAAGCGAATATCCTTGCTACACTTACTTCGACCATGGCTGTGAATTTCACATCCGAACACAAGGAAATGGATAAGATCGCAGAGATCATTATGAATACTTTGCCTGTTTGTAGTGAACGAAGAATATCTTATTCAACTTTCACTATCATTGATATCGATCCTGATGGCAAAACAAGCATCCTTGAGTATGACAATCCAAATGCTATTATTCTGAGAGGAAAAAAACTCCATGAATTCCACTGGGAAAATGTAATTCTGGAAGGAGAAAAAAATAAAGGAAAGAAATTGCGCTTTTATAGTTTCTACCCACAAAAGGAAGATCGCATCATTTTTTGCTCCGATGGCATCACCCAATCTGGTTTGGGCTCAAAGCTATTTCCGTTTGGTTGGGAACATGACAGCTTGGAAGAATACGTACTAAAACTGGTCAACAACAATCCAAAGATTGCTGCCAGTCGATTGGGTTTAAAGGTGGTGAATATGGCCCACAAAAATGATAACTACACGGCAAAAGACGATACCAGTTGTGGTGTTATATATTTCAGAGATCCACGAAAGCTCCTCATTTGCACAGGGCCTCCTTATGAAGAGGAAAACGACAAGGTGTATGCCGACAAGGTTTTAAACTTCGATGGAAAGAAAATTCTTTGTGGGGCTACAACCTCCGATATCATCTCACGTGAATGGAATGAAAAAATCGAAGACTCCTTCGAATTTGATGATCCGGATTTACCGCCTATTTCACATATGAAAGGTGTTGACCTGATTACTGAAGGAATTCTTACTTTGAGCAAGGTTTCAAAAATCATTGATAACTATGGTCCCAATACCGAACTTGGCCGAGGCCCTGCTGATTTAATCGTAAAAATGATTCTTGAAAGTGATGAAATTGATCTGGTAATCGGGACTCGAATTAATATCGCTCATCAGGATCCAAATCTGCCTATTGAACTTGAAATTCGCAGAACCGTTGTAAAACGAATTGCCCGTACTCTGGAAGATAAGTTTCTTAAGGAAGTGAAGATTGAGTTTATATAACAGAAAAGGCCCTGAAAAATCAGAGCCTTTTCATATTCTATGAAGTTGGTATTAATACTCGAAAGTACCATACTCACTATTAATCGTCACTTTTTTACCTTTGTGAGCTTCACATCGTCCAATGATTTGAGCATCCACATTGAAGGATTTTGAGATTTCGATGATATCGGCAGCAACTTCTTCAGGAACATATAACTCCATACGGTGGCCCATATTAAACACCTTATACATCTCCTGCCAGCTAGTGCCTGATTGTTCGTGAATCAGCTTAAAAAGCGGAGGAATCGGGAACATATTATCCTTAATGATATGCAAATCATCGATGAAATGAAGGATCTTTGTCTGAGCACCACCACTACAATGCACCATACCATGAATCTTATCTCTCATCTCATCAAGAATTTTCTTAATAATCGGGGCATAAGTACGTGTAGGAGAAAGAACCAGTTTACCGGCATCCACACCTTCTACTTCAGTAGCATCAGTAAGATTAACTTTTCCTGAAAAAACCAAATCCTCAGGAATAGCCGGATCATAGCTTTCTGTGTATTTTTTTGCATACAGTTTAGCAAACACATCATGGCGAGCAGATGTTAAACCATTACTACCCATTCCACCGTTATACTCTTTCTCGTAAGTCGCCTGGCCATAAGAAGCCAAACCAACGATTACATCACCTGCCTGAATCTTTTCATTGGTAATAACCTCTTCACGCTTCATACGTGTCGTTACCGTACTATCCACAATGATTGTACGTACCAAATCACCTACATCAGCAGTTTCACCTCCGGTTGAAAATATACCAACTCCCATATCACGCATTTCCTGAAGAAATTCTTCGGTACCGTTAATAATTGCTGAAATTACTTCACCAGGAATAAGCGCTTTATTTCTACCAATGGTTGAAGACATCAGGATTTTGTCGGTAGCACCTACACACAACAAATCATCAGTATTCATAACGATGGCATCCTGTGCAATTCCCTTCCATACCGAAACATCCCCGGTTTCTTTCCAATAGAGATAAGCTAAAGAAGATTTGGTTCCTGCACCATCAGCATGCATGACATTACAATATTCAGGATCATTCGCAATCAAATCGGGAATCACCTTACAAAAGGCTTTTGGATAAAGACCTTTATCAATGTTCTTAATCGCATTGTGTACATCCTCTTTCGATGCCGAAACTCCCCTTTGGTTATATCTGCTTTCAGTACTCATTCTCGTAATTCTTGTAAATAGTAATTGGCTGCAAAGTTAAGAAATAAAAAAAGGTGTCAGTAATTTTTTTCTGACACCTCATTTATTATAGCAATAAATATTTATTCAAAAATAATTCTGAAATTACGTTCATCAAGTCGGAACTTACCGAACTTCTTCAAGGCATCTTCGCCAATGGTTACGGGTACTTCCAGTTTATGGTTCACCATAAATTCAATATCTTGAATTGTAATATTGGCAATACGAATATCGCGAATAATAAATTTAGACTTATCGGCAACTGTTTCCTGTCCAAGGATTTCTTCAGGATTACCAATAAAGTCATCTTTACTAATGGCTCCATCACGCAATAACTTCAGCACCTGATCCTGTGAAATCTGGAATCCATCCATATATTCCACGTAGCTAAACGTTGTAGTATAACCATTGATAATACATGGAGCTGTAATTGAATTACCAGTTCCTAGAGCATACTTAACAACATTTTCTTCAGGATTTACCACAACACTAACAGTTCCTTTCGAAACAGCGGCAATTTCCTCTTTAGGAACAAAGTCTAGACTAAGAACCGAAAATTCGGTACGACGATTCATTTGATGCGCCGCTTCTTTTATATCATTTGTTGGTAGAGCTGCAATAAATTCTTCATTCAGGATATCTCCTTCTTTGAAAGTATACCCTGCTTTAACAACATCTTTTCTTAATTTCAAAGGAACACGTTCACCATATCCTTTTGCAACCATACGGTCGGGATCAATACCTCTCAAAACAAGGTAATCAACTACTGATTGAGCACGTTTTTGTGATAAAATATCATTTCTTTCGTCACTATCTCGAGCATCAGTATGCGAGGCCAACTCAATTATAATGGTCTCGTTAACATCTAATGTTTCTATCAAACCTTGCAATGAATCCTGATATTGAGGTTTAAGATTCCATTTAGCAAGATCATACAGAATATCTGGTAGAGCAACTGGTTCATCCGGAATCGGTTCAAGCATAAAATCACGAACTATATCTTCGTTTCTTTCAACACCCACAGTAGATACAGTAGCTTTCATGTTGAAGTAATTATCCATTTCGACAGAAAGTTCATAAGATGTTGCTGGCTTAATCTGGCTTGGACTGAAGCTGTAGAATCCTTTTGGATCAGTTTTACTGGTCACAGAAGAGCCGTCACTACCAATAAGCTTAATCTTAGCACCCTCAACAAACTGAAGCGTTCTGTCATCTTTAACAACACCAGCAAGAGTAAACTTCAGAGGAGGATTGGTAAAATAAAAGATATCATCACCACCACGACCACCTTTTCGATTAGAAGCAAAAAATCCTTGTTCATCCTCTTCGTGGAAGGTTATCCCAAATTCATCATAATTAGAATTCATAGGACTTCTCATATTCTCAGGCTTGGTCCATACTCCGCCAGTTTTAACCGAACGATAAATATCAAGACCACCAAGGCCTACATGCCCATTAGATGAGAAATAAAGAATAGAATCATTCCTTAGGAAAGGAAACATTTCATCCCCCTTGGTATTAATAACGGATCCAATATTTTCCAGAGGGCCAAACTTATCACCCTTTGAAGAGCGAGTAGCTATATACAAATCTTTACCGCCCTTACCACCTTCAACATCAGAAGCAAGAATTATGGTTAATTCATCGCTACTTAAAGTTGGATGTGCATAGACTGCAGTTGTATCTCGTCCTAATTCAACCAATTCGGCCTTATTAAACTTTTTACCGGAACGCTTAGAAACATAGATTTGACACCCAGAAGATTTATCTTCTTCATTGGGACAGCGTGTAAAATACATTGTACTAAAAGAAGAATTAAAGGCTGCAGAGCCTTCATTACCTTTGGTATTTACACTTTCTGCTTTTTCCGCCAGAACGGGTGTACTCCACTTCCCGGTTCGATCTTGCTTGGCATAAAACAAATCGCTAAAGCTTTGCCCTGTCCATTCATCATCTTCTTTCCCCGTCGATCCTTCGCGTGAGGAAGTGAATATAACGGATGTATAAAACTTATCCGAGTATGCCGGAGCAAAATCATCCTGTTTGGAGTTTATTTTTTTCTGATTCTCTATCTGATAATTGGTTGGTCGTTCAATCCATTCCAAAGCAACACGACTTGATTCCAAACCATTTTGAGCAAGGGTGTCATCCGGTCTCAAAACCAAGAATTCCATATACTGTTCTTCAGCCTTCTCATACTTCCCATTGGCACGCAACATTTCTGCGTACAAGAAAAGTAACTCAGGCTTTTCATTCACATCATTCATGCGAACGGCTCTTTTATACGCTCCTTCTGCCCGCTTTATTCTATTCGTCAGCCGGTAGCAATCTGCTAATCGAATAGCAATTCTTTTCTTTTCAACTTTATCACGCTTAACTTTGGTATAAGCCTTTTTGTATTTATCGGTAGCAAGAGAATATCTTTCACTATCAAAAGCTTGGTCAGCTGCAACGACGTGCCGGTTCTTCTTCTTTTTCTTCTGAGCCTGGACATCATTCATGCCAATTCCCAAAATCATTATTCCGGCCAACAGGTATCCTATAAACTTCATAAGCATTTCTGCTATTACTTTATTTCTGATTATTAAGGGTATTATCTTCTTGTTCAGGTTTAGTTGTTTTCTTAACTACTTCCTCACCCAAAGTATCTAACTCATTTTTGACCTCTTTAGTCTGTGTATCTATAGATTTTTTTACTATATCTACATCGTGATTCAGTTTTTTTGTTTCTGCTTCGATAACCGACTTTACACTTTCTGTTTCACGTGTAATCTCTCTTGAAATCTCAGAAGAAGCTTTTTTAACTTCATGCACAATCTTACCCAACTTTCTTGCAATTTCAGGCAGCCGTTTAGGTCCAAATACCAAAAAGACAATTATCAGTATGATAAATAACTCTCCTCCACCAATATCAAAAAACAATAAAATGTTTGTTATCATCTGGTTCCTTTTTAGTTCCACACAAAAATAACAAAATAGCGATTAATCGGGCCATTAAAAAACACCCATAAACAAATAAAGCTGCCCGAAGGCAGCTTTATCATTCACTATATTGTGTAATTATTTGTTCTTCTTAGAATTTGCAGGCACTTTAACAGTTTCTTTTGAAAGATCATAAGCAACCGGAGTTGAAATGAAAATTGAAGAATAAGTACCAACAACAACACCCACGATCAAGGCGAAAGAAAATCCACGGATAACTTCACCACCAAGGATAAAGATCACTAATAACACCATCAAGGTCGTACCAGATGTCATAAACGTACGTCCTAAAGTACTATTAACCGCACCATTGATATTTTCTTTCATTGTACGCTTTGGATATAAACCAAAGTATTCACGAATACGGTCAAAGATAATTACCGAGTCATTAATCGAATAACCAATGATAGTAAGAATCGCAGCAATAAATGCCTGATCAACCTCCAAACTAAAAGGAAGAATACCATCAAAGATCGAGTACATCGCAATTGTAATCAAAGCATCGTGCATCAGGGTTACAAGACCACCAATACCAAATTGCCACTTACGGAAACGAGCTGCGATATAAACGAAGATAATGAACAAGGCAAAAGCAATTGCCATATAAGAACGATGCAACAAGTCATCAGCAATGGTAGGTCCAACCTTAGAAGATGATAGTACACCTACTAATTTGCTTTCATCATCTGATAAGAATTGCTGCTGAGTGATAGAAGACGCATAGAATGCTTTTACACCTTGGTAAAGAGCCGCCTCTACTTTGTCGTCAGCATCTGCTGTGTTATCTTCGATTAAATATTTAGTTGTAATCTTAACCTGCTTAGAAGGACCGAAGGTCTTAACTTCTGGAGCTGTTCCAAATACTTCAACTAAAGCGGTACGCATTTCATCAGTTTTGATATCCTGATCGAAACGAACTACGTAGTTACGTCCACCAGTGAAGTCAACACCTGGGTTCAAACCTTTAGTTAATAAAGAAGCTAAACCAAGAATAACAACAGCTGCAGATACTATATAATATGTCTTACGTTTGCCGATGAAATCGATATTCACATTGGTGAACCATCTCTCTGTTACTTTATTTGAGAAAGCAAGAGTCTTATTCTTTTCAAGCAACCAGTTGAAGATTAATCTTGAAATCAGGATAGCTGTGAATAAAGAAGAAATGATACCAATGATCAATGTAGTGGCGAAACCTTGAACAGGTCCTGAACCAAATACATAAAGTACGATACCGGTTAACAATGTAGTGATGTTACCATCAAGAATCGCAGAATAAGCGTTTTTGTAACCATCTTCTACAGCCAACTTAACTCCTTTACCTGCACGAATCTCTTCTTTAATACGTTCGAAGATGATTACGTTCGCATCCACTGCCATACCGATAGTAAGAACGATACCAGCAATACCAGGTAAAGTAAGAACTGCTCCGAATGAAGCAAGAACTCCAAGAATGAAGAACATGTTAGTTAAAAGAGCCAGGTTAGAAATCCACCCAGCACGGTTATAATAAACCACCATGTATATAAGTACAAAGATAAAGGCAATGATAAATGAACGGAAACCCGCATCAATTGCTTCTTTACCTAGTGAAGGACCAACAACATCTTCCTGAACGATACGAGCAGGAGCTGGCAATTTACCCGACTTAAGGATGTTTGCAAGGTCTTTACCTTCTTCAATAGTAAAGTTACCACTGATTTCAGAACGACCTGTAGGAATTTCACTATTCACATTAGGAGCACTATATACATATCCATCAAGAACAACAGCAATTTGTTTTCCAATGTTATCGGCAGTTAAACGCTTCCAGATAGAAGCACCTTCTGCATTCATCACCATTGAAACAACAACTTTACCTACTTGATCGTAATCCTGATTTGCATTTGTAATTACACCACCGCCTAAAGCTGCTTCACCATCGCGTGAAGTCTTTAATGCTACTAATTCAAGAATTTCATCACCCGCTCTTGGATCTGGTTTTACAGTCCAGGCTAATTTCAGGTTTCTTGGGAAGATGTGGCGAACTTTAGCTAACATAGCGTTAACTTCTGCAGTATCTTTGATTGCAGCGTAACCTACAGTTGATCCCTGACTTGCGAACCACTGACCATTTTGCCCCTGGTGGAATGCAGGCATCATTTTGTTGTAAAGAGGATTCTGTGCTGATTGCTGTGCTTGAGCATCTGCAGCTAAAGAGTCACTTTTTACTTCATCAATTAATGATGTTGTTTCTTCTTTTTCTTCTGATTTTTCTTCAGTAGCTTCTGGTTCTGCTAATTTAGTTTCAAGCTTAAAGGCTTCATTTATTTTAGCAAGCTCAGCATTTGCCTGAGAGAAATAATCAACGATTTCGTTGAATTTGTATGTTTCCCAGAATTCCAACTGAGCAGTTCCCTGTAACAATTTACGAACCCTTGCAGGTTCTTTGATACCTGGAAGCTGAACCAAAATTCTACCAGAAGTAAGTTGCTGAATGTTTGGTTGAGCTACCCCGAAACGGTCAATACGAGTTCGTAGGATATTCAAAGTTCTGCTTTCAGCAGCTCGAACTTCATCACGAATAATCGTTAATACCTCATCATTAGTTGAGTTATATTTTACGCGGTCTTTTAAATCGAATGTACTGAATACAGCTGCTAAACGAGCATTAGCATCGATTTCCTGGAATGATTCGTAAAAAAGAGTAACGAAATCATCCTGACTATCCTTTTGCTTTTCTAGAGCCATATCGATGGCCCTTACAAAAGTTTCATCTTGGCTGTTATCAGATAACGCACGTACGATATCCACAACAGAAACCTCAAGCATTACGTCCATACCACCTTTAAGGTCAAGACCCAGGTTAATTTCTCTTTCTTTACATTCCTGATAAGTATACTTTCTTACGCCGAGATTGTAAACTGTTTCATTAGCCATGGAATCCAGGTAATAGCGTTCGCGCACCTTGGCTAGTGAATCCAGGTAATAATTTTTTAATAATTCATCTCCTTTAGCGTACTGCTCAGCTAGTGTGCTGGCTTGCTCGTTTGTAGCATATTCTTTTGCCGCTTTCTCAGTATTTCTTGTCAAAAAGGTGAATGACAATTCGAAGATACTTACAAGGGCAAAAGCTATAGCAAAAAACTTAATCGCTCCTTTACTTTGCATTTGTCTCTGGTTTAAAGAATTTACACTTTTCAAAGCCTGCAAATATAGAGTTTAGTTTAGAAAATCACAACGATGATTAATAATTATTTGAAAAACAATCTACGGGAAATCACGGATCACGCTTTGCCCAATTTCACACAAGCACCGGGGTGATTGAACAAGACATCCAACAAAATGAATACCTTTGTTTTCAAATAAATTAAAAGAATTGTGTAAACAAATTCCGTTCTTATGTGGCAATCTGTTCAAATTCACTCATATATCCAACATAGCAAGATTAAAACACAAACTAAATGGCTCTCACTACTACTTTTTATCTGGATCTTTCAAATTGAAAGCACCCAAAGCCAACAACTAAATGACTTTGGATTTGAAGTGAAATACAACATCAGTGTTCAGGATTCTGATGGCACTCCCTTTAAAACTCCATGGTTAGGTGGTTTAAACAATGTTCAAATACAATCCATTAATCTAAATAATGACGAACATGAAGATTTAGTTGTGTTTGACCGGCATGGGTTCCGAATTCTAACGTTCTTAAATGAAGGTATAGCAGGTGATATAAACTACACATATTCACCGACGTACGAAAATTGTTTCCCGGTGATTTCCAACTGGATGATATTGAAGGATTATAATTGTGATGGAAAAAAGGATATATTCACATTTACGCCTGGAGGCATTATTTTATATAAAAACACTGGGACAAACGCCCCAAAATTCACTCTTGAAGTTGAACCATATATCACCTCTCTTCAAGGTAGTTCCCCAACAAATATCTTAGTCACGGATGTTGATTACCCGATTATTGAAGACATGGACGCCGATGGTGACCTTGATATCATAGTTTTTTTTGGACTTGGATCAAGAATGGAATATCATCAAAACATGAGTATGGAAACATACAGTCATTGCGATTCATTAAACTACACAAAAACATCAGACTGTTGGGGTGATTTTGCCGAAAGTGAAGAAAGCAATGTCCTTGAATTTGATATTTGTTCAAAACGAAACTTTGATCAAATAATGGAAGGTGAAAAACACACTGGTTCAACCATGCTGGCTATCGACATGAATGAGGATCAGATTAAAGACCTTGTTTTGGGTGACATCGATTATCCGGGACTTGTATTATTAACAAACGGAGGTACATCAGAAAATGCCGACATGATTTCATATGATTGGGATTTCCCCAACAATGAACACCCTGTCAATCTGTTTTCATTCCCATTAGCCAATTTAATGGATGTAAATAATGATGCAAAGAAGGATCTGATCATTTCTCCATTCGATCCATCTCAATACAATCCAAAGTCTCAAAACACGGATAATGTGTGGCTTTACAAGAATGTATCTCAAAACGAATCGAACGATTTTCAATTTTCGGACAGTGCTTTTCTACAAAAGGATATGATTGATTTAGGATCTGGTGCTATGCCATACCTTTTCGATTATGACAATGATGGACTTGTTGATTTATTTGTAGGAAACTTTGGCTACTGGGACACATCCTTCTATGACCAGGGTATACTAAAAACAAAGTATTATTCTTCCATCGCTTTGTTTAAAAATGTAGGATCAGTTCAAACACCTCAATTTAAATTGATCACTTATGATTTAGGAGATCTCTCACAGAAGAAGTATAAAAACATCTGTATCTCAATGGCTGACATCAACACAGACGATAAGTTTGAAATGATCATCGGAACCGAAACAGGCGAATTAATTCTGGCTAATCTCGCCACAGATCACGCCCAAATGCCGGCATTATCAATTCTGGATGAAAATTACCTCACCATTGAAGCGACATACATTACCCCACAATTTTTTGATTTGGATCAAGATGGATTGATTGACATAATTACAGGAGACCGTAAAGGGAACCTACATTATTTAAAGAATACAGGTACAATCGACACACCAGAATTCAACTACCAGTCTGATCATTTAGGAACAGTTGATGTTACCAATCCCAACTTATCTTATTACGGATATAGCATCCCCTGTTTTTATCGAACGGATAACGAAACAGTACTCTTAGTAGGAAGTGAATTTGGTCATATTCATTATTATAAGGGAATTGATAATGATCCAGAGAATGGGAACTATGAATTGATAAGCACATTCTATCTCAAAATTGATAAAGGCTCAAGAAGTTGTGTTAGCCTGGCAAACCTTGATGAGGACAATTATCCTGAAATGATTTATGGGAATTATTCTGGAGGGCTACACTATTATGACGGAATAAAACCTTCAGCAGCACATATTTACGAATCAAACAAACAAACAAATCCAATCAGCATTTATCCAAATCCAGCTAACAAAGGCATCAACATTTGTATGGAAACAGATGATTCTGAAGGTCTGTATTTCGAAGTTTCTGACACAAGGGGGATCCCTGTTATGGATGGATTATTAAATACCAATCCATGCAAGGTGAGCATCGACAGGTTGAATCCGGGAATCTATTTTCTGCTCGTTAAAAGAAATAATATAAGAATTTGTACAAAAAAGCTAATTGTGGTAAAATAATTGCATGAAAATTGCACGTTGAGACATTGAGCCCAAGGATATTATAATTAGCAATTTCCTGTTTAATAAATTTAACATATGGCGGTCGAAGCATTTTAGTAATTTTACAGCCAAAATACATGTAGGTGAAAAGAATTAAGTTAATAATCATAATCATATTTGCAGCTTCTTGCATTCAGGCACAACATGAAGAAGCTGGGCATCGTAAACCTCAGCGTCATTCTCATTCAGAGCACCACCAAGGTGTTGACTCTTCAATTGTAACCTACTATCAACACCTGGAAACATGGAAAGGTGATTCATCGATATATAATTTTGACACAACCACTGCCCGATTTTCAAACATCTCTCCTTTACGAGAAGATAAGAAATACTTTGCCTGGCTTGGAAACTATGGAACTGCTCACCAATCGATGGTATACGAGCCTGTAAAAAGCACGGACTTTGACTTTGGCTTCCACTCCTTTGATGAATATCTGAAGAGGCCTGAGAATATAAAATATTATAACAGTGAAAAGCCATTTAGTGAAATGTACTACATCCAGGCTCCGTCAGGAGGAAAGGTACTGAACGCACTGTTATCTCAACAAATGACCGAAGAGTTAAAAATGGGTATAGCCTTCAATTATTCATTTTACCCTACCAACACCAATAGTTATCCAGATAAATTTGGCCGTCAATTTTCGAACAATAATAATGTCGCATTAAAAGCTCGATATACATCAAAAGACAAAAGATATAAAGCAATAGCAAATTATACCAATAGCCGGGTAAGAGTACGCGAGAATGGTGGATTAAGAAATTATGATGAATTCTTACAAAACACCTTATCGACTCCTGCAGCTTATGCTGTAAGGTTATCTTCTGCTGAGAATAACTTTTTTGAATCAGGAGTTTATCTAAACCATTCCTATGAGCCAGGGGCAATCCCATTTTTAAGCCGACACCGGGATAGTACTGAATCAAAGGAGAGAAAGTTTAGTCTGGGAAAACTCGAACACACCCTGAAATACCGACGCCAAAAGCTGATGTATTTGGATGACGCTCCATCTTCGGGGTATTATACGTATTATGCATATGATTCAGTAAGTACTTTCGATTCCACGTTCAATGAAAGTCTGATCAATGAAATAGCATGGTCTTCAACCGATCGTATTCAAAACAAGTATATTCCAAAATATAAATTTGCACTTCAGCATGAGCGCATTGTGGTTGATTTTGGAACTGGTCAGGAAAAGTTCTCGCAAATAACACCATCGGCGCGTATCTCTCAATATTTATTTAAAGGAATTTATATTGGAGGACAGGCCCGTTATGTTAAAGGAGGTTACAACGACAACGATCTTCTAGCTCAAGGAGTATTAATTAAGCATTTCAACAACAAGGACACCGTTGAAGTTGCCCGACTTGACGCAAACATTACCTTCAGCCTCAATGAAGCCCCCTATTTTTTCAACCACTTCCACTCCAATCATTTTCGATGGGGAGATTTAAATCATAAACAAACCACACTCGACAAACAAGTCTCTCTTTCTATCGAAGGAAGTTTTGAATATAAAGATCTTGAAATTGGTGCTGCATATTATCAATTAAACAATATTGCATACATCAACTCCGACACGGTCCCTTCTCAATCAGGCATGTTCCCGGTTTTGAAGGCCTATGCATATCATGACTTGGATTTCTGGAAGTTGCGTTGGAACAATCGCCTGGTTTATCAGGCCACTCTTCCGGATGCCCCACTTTCAGTTCCTTCAATCATTGGTTCGTCATCTATATATTATCAAAACAATTTCTTTGATGATGCTCTAGACTTTACGATTGGCATTGAGGGCCATTATAACACGGCTTATTATGCTGATGATTATATGCCGGCACTTCAAACATTCTACAATCAGAACACTCGTCAGGTAGGCAACTATGCATACATTGATATTAATGCGATCATGAAAATATCAAGGGCTCGGATTTTGGTCAAATATTCTCATGCGAATAAAGGATTAATGGGCTATCATTATGCGATGATTCCGAATTACCCTTCAGATACCGGAGGAATCTTTTTTGCTATTTCATGGAGATTTTACGATTAGTAAATGTTTAATCTGTAGATTCTCTAATAAATATTTCTGTACCTTACAGAAACACATCTTACTCATTAAACCTGAATCACAATGAAGGCAATCAAACTGTTCTTTTTCTTTGTAATTCTTTTGGGGCTTGCAAAAGCACAAGCTCAGGATCGCTATTGGGTTCAATTCACTGATAAAGAGGGCTCATCATTTAACCCCTACGAATATTTCGATATTAAAGCGATTGAACGGCGTTTATCTCAGGATTTACCTTTAAATGACATTACAGATTACCCTCTCAATCAGGAGTACACCCAACAAGTTTCATCGATTGCCATACAAACCGGACACCAAAGCAGGTGGTTTAATATGCTGGCAGTAAGTGCTACTCCTGAGCAAATAGATCTAATCAATCATCTAAGTTTTGTAAAGGATATCATTCCTATAACAAGTGAAATGGTTCCGGCAAAGAAAAAGTACAACACCAGCTTGAACAGAGGTCAAGAAATATTACTCAGGGAACAATTAGAGGTCATGCAAGGCCCTTTATTCGATTCTGCAGGATTTGATGGAACGGGTATTCGAATTGCCGTTTTTGATATTGGTTTTATTTCTGTAGACAAGAATCCTGTTTTCAAACACATCCGTGACAGCAATAAGATTATAGCCACGTGGGATTTCACAGAAGATGAAGCTTATGTATATCGGGGAGGCACTCATGGCACCAATGTACTTTCCAATATTGCAGGACAAATTGATGGAAGAAAATTGGGATTGGCAATCAATGCGGAATTCCTACTTGCCCGTACTGAAGTAAAAAGTGAACCTTTCTCCGAAGAAGAAAACTGGCTGGCAGCATCAGAATGGGCCGATAAAAACGGAGCACATATCATCAACAGTTCACTTGGATATACCAAAGACCGATACTTCCCGGAACAAATGAACGGTAGTAGTTTTGTATCACGAGCTGCAACTCTGGCCGCCAGAAAGGGCATCTTGGTCGTAAATGCAATGGGCAACGACGGAAATGGGAAATGGAAATATATCAGTGCTCCGGCCGATGCAGACAGCATCCTTTCTATAGGAGGGATTGATCCTGATCTTCTTTACCATATTAATTTTAGTTCATACGGACCAACAGCCGACCACAGACGCAAACCCAATGTTGCTGCATTTGGGAAAGTCATTGTCGGAGGACCAAAAGGCCTTTCCGTCTCGCATGGCACATCATTTTCCACGCCGCTGGTAACCGGCTTTGCAGCATGTGCCTGGCAAAGTCGCCCCTCACTTTCCAACATGGAAATGCTAGAAGAAATTGAAAAGTCTGGACAATTCTATCCCTATTACGACTATGCTCACGGATATGGCATACCTCAAGCTTCTCACTTTGTCAATGTATCACAAGAGGATGCTATCAAAACTTTTGAGATGATTGAATGTGAAGAAATGATAAAAATTAAAATCGATAATGCGCTGATCGAACGAAATGGGAATCCTCACCTATATTATCATATTGAGAACTCTAATGGGACTCTTGAGCAATACTATGTTATTGAAGTAGATAACGAAATGGTGTATGAAATCCCGAGACACTCAATTCAGGAAGATCAAATTTTGCGTATCTATTACAAGGGATACAGGAAAGAAATAATATTCTAATTAAAGCTTACAACCATGAACACAAAAAACTACTCTATAACTGCAATTTTAATCATTCTTTCAACAGTCTCTTTTGGACAAAAAACATTGCTTTCAGAAAATATTAATGAAGCATATCAAAAAGAAAAGTTTGGTCCAAACCGACTACACCACTTCTCCATCCTGGTAAACTATAACAAACCATTCTACATCAATACCGACAATGATCTTAAAACAAAACAATGGGGTTCACACTCTGTTTCAACAGGGATAGCGTACAAACTACGCATCTGTAATCATTATGCTATTGGTTTGCGTGCTCTTCTCGATTTTGGAGTAACAAAATTCGAAACTCATTCTGAATTCCCTTTCTACACCGAAGAACTGGATGGAATAGAGATGAAGCGTATGAACACCACCGACGGTATACTGGAATTTTATAATCGAATTAATTTTGGCAAGCGAGGTAATCAAATCGGGAAATACCTTGATTTAGGCGTTTATGTATCATCAAACCTGAGAAATAAATACACATCCATTTCCAAGCATGAGGAACATGGAGTTACGGTTGAAAACACAAGGAAATCTAAAATACAAGGATTGGAAAACTACGGTTATGGATTAACAGCCCGGATAGGCTCAAAGCTTTTAGCTATAAATATGAAATATAGATTGAGCCCTGTTTTTTCACACCTCTCCAATGAAAAAGAAATAAACTCACCAGCAAATTTCTCAATAGGTCTTGAGTTTCTTATTCCTGTTAAATAAGAATCGGCTGCAACTCTTTGATCAAACAAAACACCTAGTGGAGAATTCGTCCTCTCTCCATGCAAAGGCTATACAACAATGATAGGTGTACCTTACAAGTAGACTTAGGAACCGAGCATCCAACCCCAAAAGATCCATTTACATTCCCAACTCAATTTTCAGGTTTTCAAAAACATCTACCACAGCAGGGCAAACGGATGTATTCTTATGACTAAGATCCAGGATTTGTTGAAATTTCACACGATCGGTATGTGGGTATTCAGCACAAGCTTTTGGCCGCAAATCATACACACTACAATAATTATCTTCACCTAAAAAAGGGCAAGGAGTATTATTAAAAACATAATCATTTTCATGATCCAGGTGGAGATATTTCTCAACAAAATCGGCAGGCTTAATCCTGAAATATTTCGCCAACCTTTCAATATCTCTATCAGTAATTATCGGACTAATATTTGAACAACAATTGGCACATTCCAGACAATCAATTTTTTCAAAAGCTTCGTCATGTAGAGGATGAACCAACAGATCGACCTCTTTAGGTTTCATCTTCTTCAAACGGGCAACCAGTTTTTTATTTGATTTCCGTTCAACCTTAGCCTTATCCCTCAAGACCTTAATATCGTACTTTTTCAATAATGTAAATATAGATTGTGAGCTGTGCCCTAAGGCCACAACTCACTATTTGAATTAATTAATTCCTCTTTGCTTTTTAACTTGGTCGTAGGCAGCATTTACTGCTTGGAATTTTTCTTCAGCACCCTTTCTTACATCTTCACCTAAGTGGCTTACCTTATCCGGGTGATATTTTAGAGCCATCTTTTTATACGCCTTTTTGATTTCCTCATCTGAAGCATCAGGAGTAGTTTCTAAAATCTTGTATGGACTAATATTATTCTTAACAAACATTGCCTTGATCGATTGAAAATCTCCAGGTTCTAAATCGAGTAATCTGGCAATTTGCTCAATAGAATCAAGTTCATAAGGATGAAGTTGCCCATCAGCCATTGAGATTCCAAAAAGGTAATGCACCAACTGCAGGCGTGAAGAATAATCCATATAATTCCGGATTTGATTCCCTACTTCAAATAATGGAATATCTTTCTTCACTATTTCACGCAAGGCAAGCATTAATTGCTTAGTCTGAGCGTCACCGAATTTCAGTCTGAAAAACTCTTTCACAAAATCAAGTTCCGACTTTAGTATCTTTCCATCAGCCTTCATAACCGAAGCAGAAAGAACCAGGAGTGACATGGCAAAATCTCCAGGTCGTGTTGCAGGCTCTTCATCAACCATAGTTTCATAAGATCCCGTCTGACGATAATCGCCACCATAAGGATGGCCCTCATTTCCACGATATTCATAATCACCTTTATTCATCGAATCGAACATACCACCAAACATGAATCCTACAATTCCTCCAATTGGTCCACCCAGAACCCAGCCAAGACCTCCTCCCAGCCATTTACCATATCTTGCCATTAGAATGTAACTATTTTATTGATCAATTTGCAAAAATAAGGATTATCTGCTGCCAAAACGACATTAGAATCCGTTAAAAAGAATTAAAAAAGATCTCCAATAAAATGGAGACCTTTTCGAAATCAATAACAAAACAAAAAAATTAAATAACATACTATTTAATAACCTGCTCTTCTTCAACAAACTCAATCCCTAAAGGTTTAAGCTCTTCCAGAATCGGCGCATACATTTCTTTCTTAACCGGAGTATGTACTCCTGCTACATTTATCTTCCCATTCAACAGTAACTTCACAGCAATTGCTACAGGTGTCCCTACAGTTATTGACATGGCAGTATGAATGGTATCTTTACCAATCACCACCATTGAAGAAGTAATCTGCCGTTTTTCATTATTCAATTCATACTCAAACAAATGTTGCATTACGATCATATCCTTATCTTCAACACCTAAAGCCCACTTCTTCACCAGCAAGCTTTGCAGAACCTGTGCAGGTGTCGCATCTTTCATCCCTACCGGCTTATCATCAAATATTCCAAGCCAATTGAGTTTCATCATAACCACACCTTTTGGATCAAGCCCCAGGTAATCACAGAGCTTATCTTCAACTTTAGTTTCCGGATCGTAGTAAAGGAATGCATTCATGAATTCCCGCCAACTCATATTCTCAAGGCCTTCAACGGTGTAATTATCATCAGTCATCCCCAGCTGAACAAAAACATTCCAGGCTTCACAATAACCCGGACGGCGCATGGTACCACGAAACATTGTAGGGATATCCTGCAAATCGTATGTTTCCCGATATGAAAGAGAATCTCTGTTAGGGTAAATTTCGAATTCACCCACATTCAGAACGCGGGTCATATCCACACGCTCATAAAGCTTATGATATGGAATATATTTATAACGTCCATTTTGGATATATCTCGAAACACCTTGCCCGGCAAGCACAACATTTCTTGGATTCCATGTAAACTTATAATTCCAGGGATTGGTATCATATTCAGGGGCCACCAAACCACCTGTTGATGATTTGAATGACAATAGTTTCCCTCCTTTTTCACGAACATCATCTACAACTTTCATCGCCGACATATGGTCGATACCAGGATCCACACCCAATTCATTTAAAAGAGCCACTCCTTTATCCTTAGCTTTTCCATCCAGAGCTTTCATTTCAGGAGAAACATAGGAAGCAGTTACCATATTCACCCCAAGATCTACAGCAATATCGGCAATTACCGGATGAAAGCGTGCTGGAAGTAAAGAAACCACCACATCACAATTTTCGATCTCTTTGATGCATTGATCCTGATCATTCACATCAAAAACAAAAGCCTCTCCTTGTGGATGTCCTCCAATCTTTTGCTTAGCAAGCTCCAGGGAAATATCTCCCAATCTCAATTTCCAATTATTCTCTTCGGCATGGTCTAAAAAATACTTAATCATGGTTGAAGCAGATAAACCTGCTCCCAAAACGAGGATCTTCTTCATAATTAAAATTTTATTTGCTGAACAAGCAGCTTAATCAAATTTGGGTTTGGTTATAGTTATTCTAGTTATACTTCAACATCTGCTGTTCCGACATAATCCTTCAGGTATTCATAATCAGGTGTTAGCTCACCTTTATGAAGAATCATAGCCCGCTTGATCGGCCCAGGAAGATTTATATCTTCAAATGATTTATTATAATCGGCCTTCATGATGGATGGAATAAAAGGCTCGAGAGCAGAACTAAAAGCCAGAGAAGAATCTCGTGGCAATTCACTTGGCAGAATATCAACAGCCATCACAAGTATACCATCACCTTTAAATCCGTAGATTGGCTTGCGCTTTCCTGGATCATAAACAAATACCGGATTTTCAATTTCTGTACCTTTGTGCATACATTCAATCGAGCCATCCGGATCGCATGTAATATCACCGATTACTTTCAAACGTGGCTCGCCTTCTTTATACAGTTTTTCAAGAAAATCTTTGGTAATAATTCGAGGATAACGATCATCCCAATACATACAATTCATCAGGATACTCAAATGTGGCACATATTTTTCGAACTGATTCTCATACTTTTCAGGATGGGCATAATAATCTCTTAATTCAAATTCAGCATTTGGATCTTTTGGCTTGGAGATATGATGTTCTTTAAACACCACTTTATATATTACATTACCCGGACGGTCATCACGTTCATGTAATGTAGGGAGTTCATCAGGGGTAATTTCCTTTAAAGGAAGCAATGAAGAGATTTCCTGGGCTCCGTTCGAAACATTCCCATAACCGGTGAATCCAATTACAAATGGACGAAGAATGTTCGGATTCTTCTCGGCTGCGATCTGGTGTCCAACCTCAGAAATCACATTTCGAACTTCCGCAAGTGAATTATAAGTGTGAGCCTGGCGAATTTTCAGGAAGGGTGTTTCCAATCCTTGTTCTTTCATTCGTTGCCCGAACGACCATAATGAATTTATCATGCCAGCCAATCCAGCAAAGCGTCCGAAAAAAATCAGGCGACGCCCCATTTCATCAGTAACCTTTTCATAATCTATCAAGTTAGCCCCATTCTCCATCAAAGAACGCAACATGGGCATATTATATTTCTGACCTTTTATAACATGCGAAAAGAAAACATAAGTTTTATTTGGTTTGAAATACCCAACAGGCATTTCCTTCACCCCAAAGATCACATCAGCATCGGTAACTTCATCAACAATTTCAGCTCCGGCCTGGCGAAACTCCTCATCCAGAAAAACGCGTTTGGGTGATTGCTCTACCAGAATTTGTAATTTATGATCCTTCATTAATCTTTGGACTTGCCAAGGAGTAACAGCAACGCGTCGCTCCATGACATACTTATCCTCATGTCTTATTCCCAAGGTTTTACTCATTAGATTTAGTTTTAATAAATTTGGCGTCCAACAAACTTAATAAAAAATCAATATAAATTAGCTGTTCATGTTTTTTATATTATTTATTTTTTGTACAATCTCGCCCTATGAACACAAGCATTAAGCCCTTAACATCTGTGTTAGTGAAACCTACGGGTGCAGACTGCAATCTGGATTGTAAATATTGCTTTTATCTGGAAAAAGCCGAATTATATCCAGATAAAAAAACACATCGTATGTCGGAAGATATTCTGGAAGAATTAATTAAGCAGTCGATGCAACAATCGGGGCCTGATATCAATTTCACCTGGCAAGGTGGAGAGCCCACTCAAATGGGGATAGATTTCTTCAAAAAAATTATTGAACTCGAAATTAAACATGGTAAAAATAAAAATATAGGTAACGGACTTCAAACTAATGGCACCTTGCTTGATGAATCATGGGTGGATTTCCTCAAAGAATATAACTGGTTAGTTGGTCTTTCTATTGATGGTCCGGAACATGTACACGACCATTATCGATTAAATAAAGATGGAAAAGGTTCCTGGAAAAAAGTATATGATAATGCTAAACTATTAATCAAGAACGGTGTATCAGTAAATGCTTTAACTTGTATAACGAACTACTCTGCAAAACACCCTCATGAAATTTACTATTTCCTGAAAAATATCGGATTGAGTTGGATGCAGTTTATCCCCATATTAGAAACTGACAAAAGCAATTCACAAAAATCGGCACCTTTCTCTGTAAGTCCTGAGGCGTATGGACAGTTCCTGTGTCAGATTTTTGACCTGTGGTGGAATGACTATATAAAAGGCACTCATACCACATCGGTTCGTTTTATTGAAAGTGTATTCTTCAATTATGTTGGATTACGCGCCCCGGAGTGCACACTTCAAAAGGAATGCGGTTCCTATGTGGTAGCCGAACACAATGGGGATATTTACTCTTGTGACTTCTTTGTCACCGAAAAATGGAAGCTAGGAAATATTAAAAGTGAACGCTTGTTTGACATGCTCAATTCCAAACAACAGAATCGTTTTGGCCGATTAAAAAACGTCCTGGATATAGATTGTAGATGCTGTAAATGGTTAACATATTGCAAAGGAGGCTGCCCAAAAGACAGACATAACAATCCTGAAACCCTTGGGCGCAATCATTTTTGTACTTCATATAAAATATTTTTTAAACATGCCGATGGACGCCTCTCATGGATGGCTAAACAATGGCAAGAAGAACAAAAAAGAAATAAAAATCCTCAAGCTTTTGATGCCAGTGGATATTTCAAATAAAACACATAGAGAACCCAACAAAAACTCTCTTTATGCATTACTTACGCAATCTTTATAAATTTTTTAACTATCAACCTTGTTTATTAGTAAATAATTAACCAAATTTGCACCATTGTTATAGTGATAAAAAAATAACCAAACTATAGATGAAGTTTGGTATAGTGCAAATTGGGTAGTAATACTCATGGGTTCATCTTAATCAATTAGTCTGTTTTCCGAAATAAAGCTGCATTCTTATGCGGCTTTATTCATGTTAGGGTGATTAGATAAATAAAAAACAATGATCATAAATTGATGATAATTGTTTTTTTGACACAAACTCTCACCCAGATAAAGAACTGAATTACACACATAAAAACAAAGCTGTTTGGACACAAATTTATATTTAACAAAAAATAAAAAAAGCCTTTATAATTAATGGCGGGCAAGCCTCTGTCATGTAAATTTATTTTGTAAATTTGTAGTCTTTTTGAATTGAAAAAATAATTAAATCATACATAGTGTTATTAACTAATATTCAATGACATGGGAAAAGCAATAAATAAGAAACGTGTTTATACTTTCGGAAACGGTAAAGCCGAAGGTAAAGCAGACATGAAAAACCTTTTAGGTGGTAAAGGTGCAAACCTTGCTGAAATGAACCTAATTGGTGTTCCGGTTCCTGCTGGTTTTACAATTACTACTGATGTTTGTACTGAGTACAATACTATAGGAAAAGATCAAGTTGTTGAATTAATGAAAGCTGAAGTTGAGGCTGCTATTGCTACAACTGAAACAGCTATGAATGCAAAATTCGGTGCAACCGGAGAAGAAGGCTTTCCTTTATTATTATCTGTTCGTTCAGGTGCTCGCGCATCGATGCCAGGTATGATGAATACCGTTCTTAACCTGGGTATGAATGATGACACAGTAAAAATTATTGCTGAGAAATCAGGAAATGAAAAATTTGCTTACGATTCATATCGTCGTTTCATCCAGATGTACGGTGACGTAGTTATGGGTGTTGAGGCTGAAGAAGGTGAGCACTGCCCTTTCGAGCAAGTACTTGACAAAGTAAAAGAGGCAAAAGGATATGCTTCTGACAACGAAATGTCTGTTGAAGATTTAAAATCTGTTGTTGAAGATTTCAAAGCAGTTGTTAAAGAGGCTGCAGGTGAAGATTTCCCAACAAATCCATGGGATCAGTTATGGGGTTCTGTTTGTGCTGTATTCGATTCATGGAATACAGAAAGAGCAATTCTTTACCGTCGTATGGAAAATATTCCTAGCGAATGGGGTACTGCTGTAAACGTACAAGCAATGGTTTATGGTAACATGGGTGAGACTTCTGCTACAGGAGTTTGTTTCTCTCGTGATGCTGCTACTGGTGAAGATCAATTCAACGGTGAATATTTGATTAATGCTCAAGGTGAAGATGTTGTTTCAGGTGTTCGTACTCCACTAGAAATTACTTTAGTTGGTTCTAGAAGATGGGCTGAACGTAACGGTACTTCTGAAGAAGATCGTGCTGCAAAATTCCCTTCATTAGAAGAGGCAATGCCTGCATTATATAAAGAACTTGATGAAATTCAGCAAAAGCTGGAAGATCATTATAGCGATATGCAAGATATGGAGTTCACCATTCAGGATGGTAAACTTTGGATGTTGCAAACCCGTAACGGTAAACGTACCGGTGCTGCCATGGTAAAAATGGCAATTGATATGCTGGAACAAGGCATGATTAACAAAAAGACTGCCATTTTACGTCAGGAGCCAAATAAATTGGATGAACTTCTTCACCCTGTATTTGACAAAAACGCTCTTGCTTCTGCAAAGGTTCTTTCAAAAGGACTTCCTGCATCTCCGGGTGCTGCAACAGGTAAGATTGTTTTCACTGCAGAAGATGCTGAAGTTGAAGCTGCAAAAGGTGAAAAAGTAATCCTTGTTCGTCGTGAGACTTCTCCTGAAGATTTAAAAGGAATGTATGCTGCTGTAGGTATCCTTACCGAGCGTGGTGGTATGACTTCTCACGCAGCTGTAGTTGCCCGAGGTATGGGTAAATGCTGTATCTCTTCTGCTGCAGGATTAACTGTATCAGGTAGTGCAATGACTATCGACGGTGTCTCTTTCCAAAAAGGAGATTTCATTTCTCTTGATGGCTCTACGGGTGTTGTTTACGAAGGAAAAGTTGACACAATCACTCCTTCATTAGATGGTGACTTCGGTAAGCTAATGGACTTAGCTGATAAGTACACAAAAATGTCAGTTAGAACAAATGCTGATTCTCCAGCTGATTCTAAAACAGCTCGTGACTTCGGTGCACAGGGTATCGGTCTTTGCCGTACTGAGCACATGTTCTTCGAAGGCGATCGTATCTGGGCTATCCGTGAGATGATTCTTGCTGAAGATCTAGAAGGTCGTAAGACTGCTCTTGACAAATTACTTCCTATCCAGCGTGAGGATTTCTACGGAATTCTTAAGGCAATGGATACATTTGGTGTTACTATCCGTCTACTGGATCCACCATTGCATGAGTTTACTCCTAACGATGATGCTACTCAAAAAGAGATGGCTGAAAAGTTGAATGTAGACCAGGCAATCGTTAAAGAAAAAGTTGACGCTCTACACGAATTCAACCCAATGCTAGGTCACCGTGGTTGTCGTTTAGGAAACACATATCCTGAGATCACAGAAATGCAGGCTCGTGCAATCATCGAAGCTGCTTGCCAGTTAAAGAGTGAAGGATTCGATCCTAAGCCAGAGATTATGGTTCCATTAATTGGTACTGTTCAGGAATTTAAGATGCAGGAACAAATCATCCGTACTGTAGCTGATCAGGTATTTGCAGAAAAAGGAATAAAAGTTGATTACCTTGTAGGTACAATGATTGAAATTCCTCGTGCTGCTCTTACTGCTGATCTAATTGCAGAAGCTGCTGAATTCTTCTCATTCGGTACAAATGACCTTACTCAGATGACTTTCGGTTACTCTCGTGATGATGCTGGTAAATTCTTACCTATCTACATTGAAAAAGGTATCCTGAAACACGATCCATTCCAGGTATTAGACCAGGAAGGTGTTGGACAACTTGTAATGAAGGGAACTAAGAAGGGTCGTAAGACTCGTCCTGAATTAAAAGTAGGTATCTGTGGTGAGCACGGTGGCGAACCATCTTCAGTAGAATTCTGCCACACTGTTGGTATGAACTACGTTTCTTGTTCTCCATTCCGTGTACCAATCGCACGTTTGGCTGCTGCTCAGGCTGCAATTAAAGCTAAGGCTGCAAAGAAAGCTAAGAAATAATTTCTTATTGCTATTATATAGAAAAGGCTGCTCGTTTGAGCAGCCTTTTTATTTTATGGAGAGGCCTCTACACTTTTCACTTTTATAAATTGAGACAAGCTCCAGGCTGAAAGATTTAAAAGGTAATAAAACAGGTGTTTTCAATTACCGATTTAACCATTCTTTAAAACCAGCAACTCTTTCTCTACTTACCAAAACATCATCTTCCGATACCGGGTCCAACACCAACTTCAATCGATTATTAAAATAAGTATGGATTTTCCTGATTGATTCATTATTTACTATAAATTTCCTGCTAATCCTGAAAAACTGTTCCGGTGATATCTGTTTATGAATATCTTCCAGAGATAAATCCAATGGTAGGGAAGCATTCTCAAAGGTCACGGCAAAGGCAATTCCATCTTCAGATTTAAAATAGGCGACATGGTCGGTTTGGATAAAACGGAACTGGTCTCCCAGTTTTGCCAGAAAGCGTTTCCTGTATTCAGGTTTCTCGTCTTTGAAGATGGAATTAAGCAAAGCGCTATCCAACTTCATTTGGACCCCACACATACTCTTATACTTATCGAAAGCCCTTCTCAATTCATTATAATCAAGAGGCTTCACCAGGTAATCAATACTGTTTACACGGAACGCTTTAATAGCATATTCGCTATAAGCGGTAATGAAGATCACAGGAACATTTACTTGAATACGATCAAACAAATCAAATACAGGTCCATCCGAAAGATTGATGTCAGCAAGTAAAAGGTCAGGCAAAGAATTTTCAGAAAGCCAAGTGGTAGCCCGATCAATCGAATCCAGAACGGAAAGTACTTCTATTGAAGAATCGTATTGATTAACCAATTGAATAATTCTTGAAGCAGTTAACTGCTCATCTTCCAATATCAATATTTTCATTTTATAATTTTCTTATTTACTAAATGGTTCTTTGTATTTCCGGCCTGATAGATTCAAATGATAATTTTGGAACAAAGACTGAGAAGTATTCGTCACTCTTATCTATTCGGATTTTTGTAGCACCCAACAAATCAAATTGCTTCGACAAATTTGAAAGGCCTATTCCTGTTCCTTTCTCCAGAACGTTTTTCTCGTTCAGGTTATTTCTGAAACAGATCTCCTTTTTCAATTCAAAAATTTCAACTAGCAATGGTTCTTCCGATGTATGCTTGTTATGTTTGATAGCATTTTCTGCAAGAATCTGAAAAGTCCCCGGAGGAACAAAATCCTTTTCGGCAATTTCATCCGCTAAATCAATTTTAAAATCGATGCTGGAATCATGCCTGATTTTCATCAAAAAAATGTAGGATTGTAACATTTCGAGCTCTTCATTAAGAGGAACTATAACATCATCTTTATGATCGAGAATATAACGGTATAGTTTGGATAAACGTGTGATGTATTCAGCAGAAAGATCGGCACTTTGGTAAACCAGCGAAGACAATACACTTAAACTATTAAAAAAGAAATGTGGGTCCATCTGATTCTTCAGGGCTTCGTACCGGGTTTGTATATTCTCTTTCATCAGACGATCGGCTAAATGTTTGGACTCTCTTAAATGGCCGTAAACATAGGCTTGACCTAAAAACAGCAGCAAGGTACAATAAGCGACAAACATTCCAAGGTTGGAATCAAAATCAAAATAAATTCCGGGAGCTCCGTAATGAGCAAGATCAAATAACAGGAAATCGAACCAATAATAGGTAAAGCTTAAGCTGAGTGTGGTAAACACCCCATAAAGCAGGTAAACCACCGATAGTATCCCAAACTGTTTAAAGAAATTAACGGAAGAATTATACCTAACCGTTTTTCGGTAAAGCTGCACACCCACCCCCCAGTAACTAAAAAAGAAAAGAACAAAATACACTAGAAATAAAACTCCTTTTACACCAAAATCAAACATACCATCAAATGTCTGATCGTAAAGTTTGAACAGAAAATGAAATGAAACAGCAAGTAGAAATCTTAGAATATACTTATAGAGAAACTTCATAGTTTGTGTTCATTTATTCACTTTTTAAAAATAGACATATTCTCATAAAACTAAAATCCTACATTTAACTTATGCCCGGGCACGGAACCAACGAATAGCATTCCCTATAGCTTCTTCAATTGGAGTTTGGGGCATTTTCAATTCCTTAATCGCTTTTTGTGCAGTGAAATAATTCCCCAAACAAATCATCCGGGCATTCGAATAATTCAACAATTTAGGTTTCCCAGTAATTGCTTCAATGGCAGAACTTATTTTTCCAACGAATTTTATGAGAAAAGTTGGCAAGACTATCACCCAGCTTTTCTGACCAGTCACATTAATGAGCTTTTGATAAAACTCCTTATAAGTCAGATTAATCCCTGCGGCCAAATAGCATTCACCTGATTTACCATAATCAATTGCATTGCAAACTACCTGAGCTACATCATCGACTGACACAAAGTTTTTCCCTCCCGGAGGACAAAAAACAAAACGTTTTTCCATAGCCATTAGAATAATCTTCCCAGAACTAGGCTTATGATCATAAGCACCAATCATAAAAGTAGGATTAATTATACTTATTGACATCGTTGATGATTTAGCTTCACGAAGTACCCACTGTTGAGCCAGATATTTACTATATGGGTATCCTGCATCCTTCAGGAAAGAAGGAAACTTCTTTAATTCATTCCCTGGGTGATCCTTGGTGCCAAATCCAAAAGTATTGGCTGTACTCACGTAGATAAACTTACCAACTTTAGCCTTTTGTGCCGCTCTTATAATATTTTGTGTACCAACTAAATTAATCTGGATGTACTCATCCAGATTATTTGCTTTCATCGATGTATTTGCTGCTGCATGAATTACAAGGTCAACATTTTGAAGCATCTCATACAAAGACGCCTCATCTGACAAATCACCAAATACAAGATCAATTTTCGGATGACTTAACAGACTATTTATTGAATGAGAGCGAATCAATCCTTTCACAAAATAGCCCTGATCAGCAAGAGTAAGAGCCAGGTTCCCCCCAAGCAAACCCGAAACACCTGTTATTAAAATTGTCTTATTAACCATTTTGTTTGACTTCCATATTCAACTGTTCATTTTTAAACTCTCTCCTTACAACTCGAGACAACAGACTTAACTGGATTCCTACCGGAACGATTTTCATCATCACCCAATTCAGCTTATTCATGAAACCCGGAATAATGAAAGCTTTTCGTTCTACCAACCCATTCAAGGCAATATGAGCCATTTTTTCAGGTGAGATAAGGCCTACCCTCCCAAATAGCCCCTGCTTTCTTATTCGCTTACTCACGTCGGCATTCGTCATCATTGGCCCAGGATGCAAAACACTCACAAAGAGATTTGTACCACGATATTCTTCAAACAAACCTCTGGAAAATGAATAAACAAATGCTTTTGATGCAGGATACACTGCCTTAAAAGCCATTGGGCTAAAAGAAGCCATGCTTGCCACGTTCAGGATATGTGCATACTTATGTTTTTTCAGTTCAGGTATCAACAATCGAGTTAATAATGAAAGGGCTGTAATATTTAATTGGATGATAGAATTAATAAAAGCCTCGGAGGTACGTTCGAAGGGCAAACTACATCCCATACCTGCGTTGTTTATCAGCACATTCACGCTAAACTCTCCAAGAATCTCATCCACCAAATGACATACATTATCTGGCTTGCTTAAGTCGTATTCAAATGCAACCGTTTTAACCTGAAATTCAGTTGAGATTTGGTGAGCCATATCTTCTAGTCCTTCCCCGGGAAGTGCAACCAACAAGAGGTTAATCTTGCGCCGGGCACATTCAATAGCCATTGCTTTGCCTAAACCAGCACTTGCTCCGGTAATCATTGTATATCTGAGGTTATTCATAGCGTTGTTTTCTTTAGATTGGATTTTGAAAGAAATCTGATAAGAACATGATAAATCAGGACAGAGGAAACCAATCCACTGATTATCCCACCAAGTAATAATGATTGAAACACATCAGATCCAAGATGATAAAAACTCCCAAATGAAAGTTCGAATGACGTAAGAGTTTTAGACATATCATAACCAAGAATTTTTGCTCCCAGGTAATAATTAAAGAAGAAGATAAACGGCCCAGTAAGGATATTGGTATTGAAAACAGCCATACCTGCAGCTAATTTATTCCATTTAAACAAAGCTGCAATTGTTACTGAAATCAACACCTGAAATCCAGGAAGTGGGATCATTCCAACAAATGTTCCTATTGCAAATCCCCGCGCTATCCGTTGAGGATCACCCCGTAGCTTCAACAACTTCAATTTTATTTTATTCATTGATTTCATAGCACTCCAAATTTTATTTCGACAAAGAATGGAAGGCTATTGCTTTCAATTCGGCTAACGAGCTGAAAAATGCTGATTGCACTATTGGATCCTGAATCCATCGGGGATACTCAGGTTCATTTGCCGTATATGCAATGTAGCTCAACTCAACCTGATGCTTCGATATTTGACAGATATTCCATTCCGCTTCAAAATGCTCAATCCGTTTCACTCCCGATTTCTTACTTGTAAAATCAGGGCAGCTATAGCTATAAATTCTGATATGATTCTTTTCTGATAGATATTCAACATTATTTAAAGCAACCAAATCCTTATTATTTAAAGGCCATGGAAGATGAAATTCCACATAAGAATACCACTCATTTCCATTTTCGTTTAACAGCCTGTAATCCTTCAATCCCTGCATCCATTTCTTCTGCTGCTTAATTAAGCTTACGACTTCCTCTCCGGATCCATTCAAATGCAACTCACCCTTTAAAACCCGTGTTTTCAACCCCGATTCAGTTACCATCCATTTACTAAATACCTGAATCCCCTTCTTGTCAATAATTAGTTCCCATTCATTACTGGTACTCCCCAACACCAGATCCAGGGAGTTTCTTTTGGTAAAACCACTACTGATAATAACCAGCAGACAAACACCAATTCTTACACTTGCATTCATTCCAAAATTATTTACGGTCCGACAATATATCACTCCAGAAAGCAGCCCTATTTAAGCCAACTAAAAACAACGACCATCCTAAAGTGATTTTACTTCGTAGCTATTTTCCATAAATTGATGTTTGATTTAACCTTCCCTTAATATTTATCACCTGATTATAATGCAAACATATACAAGGCCCTGGTCAACTCTAAGTGAGATCCAGTGAATAGCATAATCTATCATGTGAACTGTAATATAATCCTGGTAAAACGCATTTCAGATTAATTGATATTCTAACTTAACATTTAGCAAAATGATTCAAAAATGAAAACATGTATTTTGTACCTTTGCACATTCTTCGAAAACAGGTGAAAAGCTATAAAAACACAACCCATTATGAAACCAACTACTAACCAACCTATTGACATCACCCTGGCAAACGCTTACCCCAAGAAGAACACAAAAACATATACATTACTAGATAATTGAATATCTTTATTTATTACTTTTGTAAAATATAAAAACTACGATAAATCCAAAACGAAGTTATCATGGCAAATACAAAGCTAGACCTTTCCCAATATGGGATAACAGACGTACAAGAAACTTACCATAACCCATCTTATGAATTGCTGTTTGAGCATGAAATGGATCCTAAATTAGAAGGATACGAGAAAGGGATTATGACCGAACTGGATGCTGTTAATGTAATGACGGGAATTTTTACCGGTCGTTCGCCTAAAGATAAATACATTGTTAAGGATGATACCACAAAAGATACCATGTGGTGGACATCACCAGAGTCTCCTAATGACAATAAACCTGTCTCTACCGAAATATGGAATGATTTAAAAAGTACTGTAGCATCTCAGCTTTCAGATAAAAAACTTTATGTAATGGATACCTTCTGTGGAGCAAATGCTGACTCCCGATTAAAGGTTCGCTTCATCACAGAGGTAGCATGGCAAGCCCATTTTGTAAAAAACATGTTTATTCGTCCATCAGAAGAAGAATTGGCTAAGTACGGTGAACCCGATTTTGTTGTTATGAATGGTTCTAAAACTCATAATCCAAAATGGAAAGAGCATGGTTTGAATTCTGAAGTATTTACAGTATTCAATCTAAGCGAACGCATGCAGGTAATTGGAGGATCATGGTACGGTGGCGAAATGAAAAAAGGTATGTTCGCCATGATGAATTACTATCTACCTCTAAAAGGAATGGCTTCTATGCACTGTTCCGCAAACGTTGGCGCTGATAATGATGTCGCTATTTTCTTTGGCCTCTCTGGTACGGGTAAAACAACCTTATCAACCGATCCTAAACGTGAATTAATTGGTGATGACGAGCACGGTTGGGATGATGATGGTATCTTTAACTTCGAAGGGGGATGCTATGCAAAGACCATTAACCTGGATAAAGAAGCAGAGCCAGACATCTACAATGCCATTAAACGAAACGCTCTTCTTGAAAATGTAACTGTTCTTGACGGAGGAAAAATCGATTTTAAAGATGGTTCGGTAACACAAAACACGCGAGTTTCTTATCCGATCCAACATATCGATAATATTGTTAAACCAGTATCTAAGGCTGGTCATGCAACAAAGGTTATTTTCTTAACTGCAGATGCATTTGGAGTCCTTCCTCCGGTATCGAAATTGACTCCTGAACAAACAAAATACCACTTCCTATCCGGATTTACAGCAAAACTTGCAGGAACTGAACGAGGAGTAACAGCTCCACAACCAACTTTCTCTGCTTGTTTTGGCGCCGCATTCCTTTCACTTCATCCTACAAAATATGGTGAAGAATTAGTGAAGAAAATGGAAGCTCATGGAGCTTCAGCATATCTTGTTAACACAGGGTGGAATGGTTCAGGAAAAAGGATCTCAATTCAGGATACCAGAGCTATTATCGACCGAATTTTAGACGGATCCATTGAAAAGGCTCCAAGTAAAATCATTCCAATCTTCAATCTTGAAGTTCCTACTGAACTGGCTGAAGTGAACACAAATATTCTTGACCCTAAGGACACTTACACTGATCCAAACGAATGGGATACTAAGGCGAAAGATCTTGCTTCAAGGTTTATTAAGAACTTTGAAAAGTATACAGACAATGAAGAGGGTAAAACTTTGGTTGATGCAGGACCACAGTTATAATTCTCACTTCATTCACAAGAAAAAAAGCCACCCATGGGTGGCTTTTTTTCTTTCCTAATAATTTACAACAATAATTTCACTTTTTCACTCATAATCAACTTCTTAATATCATTTTATTAGGTTATCTTTATATTAGAGGATAAATATATCCACATAATCACATTACTAACTAGAAACAGGAACTCATGGCTATTGACGGAACAATTAAACTAATAGAAAAGAAATCAGGGTATGCTATATGTACTCCTGATGTTGTAACGGGCACTAAATATTTTCACTTCCATGTTGATGATTATCCATCAAAGACATTTAAGGAAGAAGATCAAATTAACTGGGTTGAAGAACCTGATGAGGAAGCTACTATCAACACAAAAACAACTAACATTGCCCTCGCTGTTGAAGTAGATCATAGGTAAAGCCTTTTGTATTAGTAATAATGAAAAGGGTAGTTACCACCCTTTTCATTATTACGGGATAAACAATATGTATCCCACGCATGAGTTGACATTTTTATTTCTCACAACACGCTTATCTGTCCTATATTATTTTTTTAACTTTACCCTCAATTATCACTAATTAATATTTCATCATTTACTAACTAATTTAAATTTTCTATTATGCAAACTTTCGAAGGTATTGTTAAAATTATTGACAGTAGAACTGGCTATGCCATTTGTGTAACAAATGGCATAGCCATAAAAAGGTATTTTTTCTTTAAAATATCAGATTGCCAATTTGAATTAAAAGAAGAAGATCAGGTGAATTGGTGTGAAGAACCTCATGAAACCTTATCTCTAAACAACATTCCTTCTGCTATAGGTAAAGCTATTAAGGTTCAAAAAATAGCACAGAGGTAAACTATTTGATTAAGCACTCCTGTCGAAGCCCGAACGGAGTGCTTCTTTTAAGATTTATTCGTCGTTTCGCCTTTTTTTTCTCACTTCACCTCCTAACTTTTACCACATTAATGCTACATCTTTATACATTTGCAAAAAATTATTGTCTGTGAATTATCTGAAGATAGAAAATCTTAGTAAGGCATATGGTGAGAAGTTGCTATTTGAAAATATCAGCTTTACCATTGCTCAAGGCCAGAAAGTAGCTATGGTTGCCCGTAACGGATCGGGAAAAACATCTTTAATGAATATTATTACGGGTAAAGACATTGCTGATAGTGGCTCCATTGAAATCCATAAGGACACCCGAATTGGATATTTAGCACAACAACCGGAATTTGACCCTGAACATACCGTTCTTGAATCGATTTTTGCATCAGATAATAACTTAATCCAGGTATTAAAGGGATATAATCATCTTTTATCTGAAATTGAAAAAGGGAGTACTGAGGCAGGAGATTTGTTACAAAAACAAATTGAAAAGATCGATGCACTGGATGCCTGGAATCTTGAAGCTACGATCAAGGAGATTTTAGGAAAGTTTAAGATTCATGATTTTGATCAAAAGACCAAAACACTTTCAGGAGGGCAGAAAAAAAGGATTGCTCTCGCTAAGGTTTTAATTGAAGATGTTGACTTGTTAATTCTTGACGAACCTACCAACCACCTGGATGTGGATATGATTGAATGGTTGGAAGAATACCTGACAAAGCAAAAGCTCAGTTTGTTTGTGGTTACACACGACCGATATTTTCTGGATAAGGTTTGCAATGAGATCATCGAACTTGAAAATCAACAGATCTACAATCAAAGAGGAAATTACAGCTATTACCTGGAAAAGAAGCAAGAGCGTATCCATGTGGAAGCAGCTACAGCCGAAAAAGCAAAGAATCTCTATCGCAAGGAACTCGAATGGATGCGACGTCAACCATCGGCAAGAGCAACAAAAGCCAAAGCCCGAATTGATTCATTCTACAAGCTTGAGAAGAAAACCAAAGTACATACCGAAAGCGGTATGAATGAACTTCAGGTATCGATGCAGCGCATGGGCAAAAAGATTCTTGAAATCGATCATCTACATAAATCCTTTGATGATAAATGTCTGGTAAAAGACTTTTCATATATCTTTAAGAAAGGAGATCGAATAGGAATATTGGGAGAAAATGGTTGTGGAAAATCCACGCTATTAAATATGATCACCGGAAAGTTAAAACCCGACCTGGGAGAAATTATTACTGGTGAAACGATTGTTTATGGTTATTACAAACAAACAGGATTAGAGGCTCCAACAGACAAACGTGTAATTGACATTGTAAAAGATGTTGCCGAATCGATACAAGTTGGAAAAACAACGATGGGTGCATCTCAATTCTTAACTTACTTTGGATTTGATCACAACACTCAATACAACCATTTTGGTAATTTGAGTGGAGGTGAAAAGCGTCGTTTGCACCTGCTCCTTACTTTAATGGCCAATCCCAACTTCCTGATTCTGGATGAGCCTACCAACGATCTGGATCTTGAGACTTTATCCACACTGGAAGATTTTCTTGATAAATTTGAAGGCTGTTTGTTAATCGTTTCTCACGACCGATATTTTATGGATCGCCTGACAGAGCATATCTTTGCTTTTGAAGGCGAAGGAAGTATCAAATACTATCCGGGTAACTATACCGACTACCTTGAAAAAAGGCGTGGAAAGGAAAAAGAAATTAAGCTTCAGGAAAAGGCTCATAAACAAGACAAGCCAAATCCAAAGAAGGAGAATAAAACTGATAAACCACGAAAAGCCAGTTTTAAAGAAAAGCGGGAATATGAATCCCTTGTGATCGAAATCGAGAAATTAGAAACAGAAAAGGCTGAGATTCTTGAAAAAATGAATCAGGAAACTGATCCCGGAAAACTACAGAAAATTTCCACCCGTTTTGGTGAAATTGAAAAACTACTGGAAACCAAAGAAGAACGTTGGCTTGAATTGGAAGAGTTGATGTAGAACAGCTCAATCAAATAAATGCATTAAGCCCTCTAGTGAATATATCATAAACATATTCACTTGAGGGCTTCTTATATAATCCTCTAACTGGAATAAACATGTACACTCGTTTGAGCCGATGGTAAATAGTTGATACCAAACCAACAAATCAGTAACACTGCAAAAGCAGAAGCAACAATCCACATTGCACTTGTAACATGTTTCTTTTTATTTACTCTGAAATGAATGTAGATCAGATACACCAACCAGGTAAGAAATGCCCAGGTTTCTTTGGGATCCCAGGTCCAATAATGCCCCCATGCTTCTTTAGCCCATAAGGCACCAAAAAGAAGTCCAAAAGTAAGAAAGGCAAACCCCATATAAACGATATCATCCACAAGTTTTATCGTTTCATCCGTGCTCTTGTTTTGATAAATCAGATACAAACCTTTCAATCCAATTAAAGACGACATAGCCAGGAATGCATACCCCACCATATAAACAATCACATGCGGAATAAACCATGGGGATTGAAGTGCAGGCATCAACGTTTTATCAAAAGTATCAGGATTCATGTAATTGATAAAAACAAACAGTATAGCCATTCCTAAGCTGTATAATAGCAGCCAATACAAATTCCATCTGTAATAAAAAACAATCCCAATTACTGCCAGGAATAAAGCATACCATAACCGGGTCTCAGCTAAAGTTCTAAAAGGGGGACGTTCAAGGCTGATCCAAAGATTTATTGTAAACATAACCAAACTTGCCAAGCCTGCGAATATTGCAATTTGCCCGATAAGCTTCAGTTTTTTGTTTTTAGTAATCAAAAATATCAAGCCCAAGATCCAAAATCCTGAGCTCAAAAATGCATATAAAGGATAATCTAACCAGGTCATATTATTTGTTTTTATCCGTTTCTAATTTATTTCTGCTTCTCCCCATCCAGGCCAGGTACAATGAACCCGCTATCATCATAAACAACCCGGTATAAACAGCCGGCAACCATGGATCATATACCAGTTCAACGATACTGACTTTGGAATACTTCCCCATTTTCTCATCGTAACCAGTTTGATAAACCGTATATCCATTAATTTCAATTGGTTTATTCACCTCGATCTCAACATCTGTATATTCAGTTACTGATTTTGGTTTATAAGCCCGAATCTTTGATCGAAATACTTTTGATGCAGACTGAGTCATTCCTACTCCCAATTCCTGATTCAGTGGAATCGCTTTTGCTGCATAAACGTAACTACCAGAAGCAATCCATCCTTCAACGCGCTGTTGACTTATTTGATTACTAGCAATTACATAAGCTGCAGTAGTTGCTCCTTCTGTTTTAGAAAAAATGAAGTTGCCTGAACTATCCGGAACTGCATCCGTATAATAATCTTTCACCTCAACAGTCCACTCTTCAAACTGCATTGAACTTCCTTTTTCAGCTTCCAGAAGTTTCCCTCCTTTTTCCACAGAAAAGCTTCCGGAAGATTGCTCATAAACTCCAATTTGCGGTGCATACTCTTCGATTTGAAAATCGGTAAGTTTTAATGCAAATCCAATATTGTTATATGTTTTCCCATTATAATCACTAGCAGAAAAAATGGCCCGGTCTTTAACCAATTGCATATTCAGCTTCCACATATCGGAAGAACCTAATGAGGCTGCCGCTATAACAATAAACAGACCTGCATGATTAAGGAAGAAAGCTGCATTCTTAACACTAATCGGCCATAACCTTTTGATGGTAGTAAAGCCAAGGATTATTAGCAAATATGTTGCTGAGAATACGTAAGCCCAACTGGACGTCAAATGCGAAAGGCCTAACAATTTCATCCATCCCGCTACAGATTCGTCATTCTGAGGAATAAATCCCATCAGAAAAATTAAAACTGTAAAAACTGAAATCGCAGAAATTGCAGCAGGCACACTGGAAAGCCACTTGATAAAATTATTCTTTACATAAAGTTGAATAATCGCAATAGCACCCACCATTCCTATTATGATATAAATATTCCCGGGCCAGGTTGGAACATTCAAAGACTGCCCCTTAGCAAAATATTCTAAGGCAAAACCCAGGATCAATAAAGTAAATGCGATTAAAAATCCCTCCCTATAGTCCCAGGGAAATTGCCAAAAGGCTTTTCTTTTCTCTTTCATATAAATCTGGTTTGTTGTTAGCCGATTATAGCTTCCACGCCAAAATCATGCATGTAATTTGCAATTATTTATTCAAATACGCAATTGATTTTAATAAAAAGATCATTAATATAATTCGGCATGACATTCCGCACATAAAATCCTCTTCCACTTCCCCTTAATATGAATTGGATGCTCAAACTCAAGTGATTCCAAAGTCTGGGCCTTTAGTAGGTTCTGGGGAGTCCCCTGAACAGTAATATTATGACATAAGGTACATTCACGAGAAATTGTCTTCCCTTTCATACTTTTGTGTTGATCATTATGACAGCGGTAACAACCATTCGATTCGACATGTCCAAGGTGGCTTGGGTACCTTGACCAATCAACCTGCATTTCTGGAAATATATTATTTGAGAACTCGTCTTGTAACGCGCTAATAATCTGCTCAACAACAACCATATTAGTATCCAACAATTCAGGATACATAATTTCATAATATTCCATTATACGAGCATCAATATCATTCAAAGCACTATCCGTATCAAAATATTCCGAAAACATAATCTCCATAGCTATTACTTTCAAATCAGGAATTTCTTTAGGTAAGCGGCCTGATGTAAATGCATGATCCACAAATTTCATTGGGGATAAATACTCATGAGAAGGTCGGTTATGACAGTCCATACAATCCATAGTGCGAGTTACCAAGCTATCTAGTTTTGCATTCGATAATTTAAGTTCAGGATCAACAAATTCAGTAATCTCACCTGTCAAATTATTAGTATACCGAACCCAAGGCAAGGTATCTCTACTGTAATTCAACGCCTTATATTCAATCATAATGTCAGGATTAATATGCCAGTGAATTCCGGCCTGCAACCCTAAAGCACTAAATTGAGGGCCAATTTTCATTTGCAACCCAATATCCCATTCAGAATTGGTTTCATCAGCCAAATAATGTCTTTCGAATTTACTCTGCTGCGGATAAAACTTCTCGGGCCAATGGCATTGCTCACAAGTCTCCTGGGCCGGTCTTAAATCTTTGATTGGAGTTGGTATCGGGCGCGGATAACTATTGGTGAGTGTTGCATGTACCTGCCTTAAACCGGATAGTTTAGATCGCATGTACCAATCTGCTCCTTCTCCAACATGACATTCTACACAATTCACACGGGCGTGCGATGAATTTCCGTAGGCAATATACTCAGGTTCCATAACCTGATGGCAAAGTTTCCCACAAAACTCATTGGATTCAGTATAATGGAAAGCCTCGTAACTACCGACCGATGAAACAAGAAGAAACACAACTGAACCGATTACGAATAAGGCTAATGCATTTCTATTTTTAATATCATTTAAGTCAAAAACAGGCCAATCCTTTCCTTTCAGGAGATCTAACTTATTCCTGCGAACATTAATCCACATTCCAATTGGAATCAGAATCAACCCCAGAATTAAAAAAACAGGTAAAATGATATATGTAAACAATCCCAGATAGGATCCACCCTGATCGAATATCATGGAAATTACGATTAAGAATCCAATCATAAATAAACTAATGGATGTAAGTGTAGCCCCAATAAGTGAAGTCCAATTATATACTGATTTGGGAAGTTTCATAAGCCAATTTTTTATTCATGCCAACCATTCATCATGCTTTTAAATGCACTTGTAGGCGTTTTCCCCAGAGTGCAGAAATACACATGTATAATCAGAAATACGGAAACGATAAACCCTCCTATAATATGAATTAAGTCGGTAAACTGGAACATTTTAACCCCACCATCACCATACATATATAAGCTCGGGAAGAACAATCCCCAGCCAGAAATGATGATAATCGGTACAAAAAAGAACATAATTACCAGATAACTCACTTTCTGCAGAGGGTTAAACTTACGATCCTTATTTACCGGAAACGGAACATTATCACCTCTGAACAAGCCCCCAATATAAAACTTAAACTGAGTAACCGTATCTTTAAAGATCTCGCTAAATCTTGTTTTATAAAACCTGCTATTTGGAGTAAATATATTGCCCAGAACGAAGAATAAATAATTAGCAGAGAGGATTATACCGCACACATCGTGTATATGAACAGCCATTTCAAACTGTATTAAGGGATATTCAGGATTTGAGTATTGCATACTAATACCCGTCACGATTAACAGCAAGCACAAAAGGGCATTTAGTCCATGCCACATACGAACCCAAACCGGGTACAAATATATTCTTTCTGCCATATTCTATTTATTTAATATTCGTAGAACGATATGAATTACCACCACCATTAAGGTCAGGCCAAATATCACCAAACTTGCAACATTCAGATAATAGTTTCTGTTCGCTCCAATCACATAAGAATTTTCGAGCATTTCCGGATTATAGTACCCTAGTTCTCCACGATGTCCGCTAAACTGGTATCTATATAAGGAAGCCATCAGAATTGAATTTTGAGAATGACAATCTACGCACAGACGAACAGCCTTCTCTTTGGGTTGAATATTATGTGAGACCAAAATATCACCATTATATTCAGCATGACATTCGATGCAACGTATCGATTTAAAATGAGCCATCTGATTCGGTAACCAATCATGAGTTATCAGGATATCCGGATTAATCATATCTGTTAGAGCCTGAAACTGATCTAAATCAGAATGACAACTCAAACACACCTGGTTATCATATGCAATAACATCACGCATACGTTCACCCGTCCTAGCTGTCGATTTATACGAATGTGGATCATGACACATCCAACAGGTATAATTTTCACCATGCCTTGAAGAATGAACACTCTTCCCATATTCTACCTCTATATCTTCAAACTTATATTGAGCAAACTTATCATCTCCTCCATGACAATCGATACATGTATATAAAGGCTCCATGCGTAATTCTCCGGAGTGAGGAAACCCGGAATAATCTTCCGAATGACAATCTACACATTTGAAATCCCAATGTGTCCCTTTATAGAATTGTGCTGAATCAACTACAAAAAATGGATTCATCCTTTCTCTGATATCGCGTTCAACCCAATCATTATAGTAATAGTAAAACTTTTCCCCATGACATTTTAAACATTCCTGATTCACATCCGCATTCTGATATTCCCGAACCAATGTATCACCAGTTCCAAAAATATTAGAAGCAGAAATGCAAATCGAAATAAACAAGAAACATGTAACAAGAATCAGACTTCTCATATGTAATGTATTAAAAAAGGTATTGTCTATTAAACTGACAATACCTTCATTTAATTTATTTTACTTCCCCAGTGTTCTAACATAATTGATGACTGCCCAACGATCCTCATCATCCGTTATTTTCTTTTCGAAGTTGGGCATTTCGTCCCGGCCAATGAAAGATTGATAATACAAAATCCCATCACCCCTCTTTTGGAAATCAGCTGAAGAAAAGTCTCCACATTCAGTATCCAATTGCTTTGCTTTTGGTCCATCACCTAAACCTTTTCCTCCATGACAAGACTTACAATGTTTACTATACATCATTTTTCCAATCTTTATTAATGATGCATCATCTGCATATGGGTTGGTCATTTTCTGATACTTTTCAGGGATATCCCATGGTGCGGGTTTCTTTTTCTGAGGAATAAATGCCGATAAAGCAAAGCAAAATGCGATAATCAACAAAATCCCTAAAACATTCTTTAGCTTCATAACATTATATATTTAGTTAAACATTCATTAAAAACTCCAGAGTCTCGTAATTGTAAAACCAACAACCAGACCATTATCCGTCCAATCACCCTGATTAAACATGTATATTTCCTGCGGAATAACTCCTCTTGCCGAACTTACGTAAATTTGAAAAGCATGGGTACTTGTGGATACTTCGTACCCCAGGCCAACATTAGGCTTGGGAGGATTAACCCACTCCAGCTGCTCGCTTATTCCCTTAATCTTGAGAGGAGTATCAAATTGAAAGATAATTGATGATTGTGGCGAAAATTTAAACCGCCCACTAAAACCGACCCCAATTTTATCATGATCTCCAGTCACAACCACTCGGTTATAGTGAGTGAAACATGTATGGGCTTGAAAAGAAAACCATTCAGAAAATTTTCTACCAATAATAATTTGAGAAAAATAACTTAAACGATTTGTAAATTTATAATTATCAATAAAAACAGATTCATTTCGCCCATCGATTGCTGCATTCACATAAAGAGTCACTGTTAATGGAATGGTATTTTTTCTGGTCTGGGTTATCACATTGTATTTTAGATGAAAATCATTGTACATTTTGTCTTTGGTGATACCCCAACCAACCATCAGATTATTGAGAATGCTATAATTAAAACCAATTCTGGTATTAGCACCACTGGCATAAATTCCCCATAGATCCTTAACACCATTATCCATACTCCCAAAGCGATGGTGTATTACACTTTCAAGAGTATTAGCAGGTTGAATGACCTGGGTCTGATTATCGATTAAATAAGCCGATTCAAAAGGTGAACGAACAGGTTTATCTTTTTTCTTCACAGTTTCCTCTAACTCCTGAGTAAATCCAATCTGAACAAGAAGGATCAACGTGAACAGGTATAATAATCTTTTCATAGTTCTGTGTTTGCTTAGTTATTATTTGCACCTTCTTCAATCCACATTTTTATTAAAGCTGCCTGGGTATAATCATATTGCTTTCTGGAATGGGTTGCGGCATTTGGTAATAAATAATAGTAAATAATACTATTATCAGGATCACCATCAACGACTAAATCATCATCCATCAAGCTTTGATAAGCATAATCAGGAGTCAAATCAGGTGATTGGCCACCTGTATTGTGACAGGAGGTACAAAGATTATTATCATTCCAGATTGGTACAATATCTTCTGAGAAACTCACTTTATCTCCGTTGACCGTGTCATTAGTATCCGGTGGTGGCGGTGGTGGCGGCAAGTTTGGTTCTATGAATTCATATTCACACGACGCTATCATTGCAGCAATAAACACCAGAACAAAGCCTTTCAACATTCTCCTATTCATAACAGTACATATTGATTTACATATAAATATAATTAAAAAAGGCTTCTAATTGAAGCCTTTTTTTAATCTTTCTTTTTTACTTTGACAGAGCTTCTATGGATGACTCGAGTAAGTTTTTCACATAACTAGGATTGTGAGCTCCAAGACTCTTATCTTCTTCCACAAATTTGTAATTTAGGAATGCGCCAGCAATATCAGCGCTAAATGGTGTATCAGTAACCGCATAGGTGTCATCAGGATTCATAATACCAGCTGCGCGAAGTTTTTCTGCTAAGGTTACCATTAAAGCTTCGATCTCGACATGAAGTTCTTCAACCATCTCAGTCATATCTTCAGTTTCACCGTGACAAGAAGAACTAAAACAGCCAGCATCATTTATAACAGTATGACCATGATAATCATAACCAATATTAAAAGTATGACCACCGGCTTGAGCACCATAAGCGTCAGCCATATGACATCCAACACAGCCTCCTTCAACACCCTTATGAACATCCGCTTTGGCCATTCCGGCAAATTCGTATGGTCCTGACCCATTCAGTATTTGAGCTTGTGGTCCATGGTGAGGGCCCCACCTTTTACTTCCGAATGAAACATCTTCCCCACCAGGAACTGGCATCGGATCTATTACCCTGGCTTGGTGACATTGCATACAAAGGTTACCACTCCCCAAATCATCCAAAGCTGTTTCCTGATGCCATGTAGTTACCGGATCTTTATATGTCAAAGCCCAATCCGCTGGTGTATAAGTCGAATGAATTTTGTGACAGGTATAACAATTCACTGGATTTGGGTTCATTATATCTGCAGAAGTAACTTGTGTACCATCCGACATTCTTTCTAAGAATCCCTGACTGGTATGACAAGGAGCACATGAAGTACCATTACGCTCATAATTCCCTCCAGTGGCATGAGTAGAGTGTTCCCATTGATTTATTTTCGAAAACATTCCTTGGGTTGCATCGTGGCATTCGATACAAGTAGCAGTCCCATCTGCTCCATCAATTCCATTTTCTCCATTTGTTCCATCAACTCCATCAGTTCCATTTGTTCCTGCTGGCCCGGCCGGTCCTTCTTTGGTACAGGAAACGATGGTTAAGGCAGCTGTTGCAAACAACAGAATTGCCATGGTTAATAATTTTTTCATATCCCTTAATATTTAGTTAGTAAAGAACTCTTTTATAATTATCACAAAATACTCATGAAGAATCTGGAATTCAATGGAAAAGCGATGACATTAATCCTTTAAAAAAAAAGATCGATCAATAAAATATTGATATAGATCAATGGGAATTATAAAAAAATATTAACTATTTATGCTAATCTTTTTTAAAGCATCGACGTTAAGAACTTCAATGCGGTTTTGACAAATAATAATATAACCAGACTCCTTAAATTCCTTAAGGATTCGAATAAGACTCTCCTTGGTAAGGGAAACCATATTAGCAAACTCTTGTCTGTTGACAGGAAGGTCAAACACAGAAGATTTAAATATTTGTTCCTTAAAATATAGAATCGCATCGGCAACACGACCATGCATATTTTTCTGGGTAAGATCCATGGTCTTATTTAGTGATTGGATGGCTCTTTTATTGTTACGTTTAATCAGCTCCAGGCAAAACATATTATTCTTTGATAATACTTCTTTAAAATCCCGGACATCAATCAAACAAACTTTAGTTTCAGTAAGAGCTGCAACGGAAAAATGATGTAAATCATCAACATACATTCCCATCCCCCCAACAAATTCGGTGGGAGTGAGAATACTCATTAGAAAATTCTTTCCTTTTGCCCCTTCTGAAAAGGCTTTTGCAAGACCTGACCGAATACAGGCAATATGAGTAGAAACTGTACCCTGCTTGAAAATAATTTCACCAGAACGAAAAACAACCTCCCTTTTATTTCGGTTTAATGCAAAGATTTCCTCCTGAGAAAGATACTTACACAACTTTAATGTTGGTGTACAAGCACAAACTTCACATTGTTCTATTTCAAGTTCACTCTTCATAATTACGCATTCACCTATATCCAAATATATATAATTTATTAGACTTCTACTAATATACTAACTCTGTAATTGACATGCACATCAATTAACCGATAGATATCGGTTTTCACAACAGAGTTGTGATAAAATACAATCCATACCTGGCTTTGAATCCAAATAATACTTTGGTTAGCATAATCATTTATAAAAAATAGAAATCATCACAAATATTTGATGATAATAACCTTTTTCGTTTCTATTTTTGTCATAATAATAGAGACCAGTTAACCAAAATCAAATTCCGGGAGGAAACTCTCTGAATATCATGAGAAGAAAAGTTGGATATATTGTCTGGGCAATAATGTCTGTAAGCATACTAATAATAGTAGGATGCAATGATTCAGAAACGACGCGTTCTGAATCAGGCTTCACTATTGACTCTTCTCAGCAACAGATTTTAGAGGAAGACATCATTCATTCTGACTCCATAATTCCCCTCAGTGATTTATTGCATAATCAATCTGTGGAAAGAAGACAAATAAAATCATCCACTTCAGTCTCCAGATTGAACATTTCATACAAAAGCAATTTCGAAAGAATTAAACAACGAATATTTGAGTTAAAACAAGAAGAATATAAGATTGATCCGAATGAACTTCGCAGGCTTATCAAGAAAAAACATTCCGATGATATATCGATGGAAATTGTCAGCGAATTATCACCCTCTCAGTTTTTCAGCTTATTTACTGAAAATGACATTATGGTTTCTGGGGATCAGTATTACACCAATGGTTCACGAATAGCTTGGGTGTCTCCTTTTGTTGCTCACTCCCCTATTTCAGGAATGTTGATCCCATACCCATGGCATGCTCGTAATTATTACGGTATTTCAATTGTTCAAAACATGTACACCCCCAGTCATCCGGATGATGACAAACCCAGACCTGGCGATCGTCCGTTTGCAGGATACATGTATATCTCACATTTCAAACAAAGTATTGATCCGATTCATAAACTTAAATTATACAGTTCATTGGATATCGGGGTTATCGGGCCAGCTTCCTTTGGAGGGCGTTTTCAACGTGCTTTCCACCAAAAAGAGCCCAAAGACTGGATTATACAAATCGAGAATGATGTTATTGTCAATTACAACATTCAACTGGAGAAGTCGCTCTTTAGCAGCCGTTTTTTTCAATTTGACTTAATGGGAGCTTTGCAGGCAGGTACTGTATACGACAATGCATCGGCGGGAGCTCAGATTATATTTGGCCGGATTAATCCATTTATGCATAGTTTTATCAAAGATGACTACAATAATCATAAATTTGATCTTTTTTTCATACTAAATTATCGCTATCAACACAACTGGTATGATGCAACCCTACAAGGGGGATTAATCAACAAAACCAGTCCTTATGTGTTGAATGAAGATTTGGTAATAAAGAATGTAAAAAGAGGATCGGCAACCATGAACCTGCGTTACGGACATAGTGGTATGGAATTCGGGTTCTATTATATCGGTCCTGAATTCGTTAATGCCCAGTCTCACAGATGGTGGAGATTATGTTTAACTTTTGGATTTTAATTTATGATTACAGATAAGCTTTCGTTAGCGCCTTTACAGGGTCTTACAGACGTTGTTTTCAGAAACACCTATAAGAAGTTTTTCTCAGGCTTTGATAAAGCCTACACCCCCTACTTTGCGACCAGTGAGGCTTGCAGGGTACGGAAATCTCTGTTGCTGAAAAAGCTTGATGATGACCGCAAAGGATTTGAATTAACCCCACAATTGCTCAGTAAACGTGCACCTGAGATTATCGCTTGGGGAAACATCTTCTATGAACTGGGCTATGAAGAGATCAATCTGAACATGGGATGTCCATATCCTCGGGTCACAAAAAAGCAAAGAGGGAGTGGCTTATTACCCGATGCCGATTTTGTGGAACGTTTACTAGAGGATACATTGAAGGAACTTAAACCCAAATTATCAATAAAAGTAAGGCTCGGATTGAATGAGTCGAATGAGATCTTTAAACTGATCCCTGTATTTAATAAATTCGACCTGAGTGAGGTTATAATCCACCCAAGGCTGGCAGAGCAATTATACGAAGGAAATGTTGATCTGAATGCCTTTGAAGAAGCTATGAATCTGATTAATCATAAGATCGTATACAATGGTGATATCTTCACGGTAAATGATTTCAAACGAATAAAAAAACAATTCCCAAATATACGCGAATGGATGATTGGGCGTGGGGCTTTGATGAACCCGTTCCTCCCTGAGCAAATCAAAGGTCTTGAGATTATTGATAAGGGTGCAACAAAGGAAAAACTACACCATTTTCATAACACCTTATATGAAGAAACATGCAAACGCAAACGGTCTCCGGAACATTTCCCTTCAATTATGAAGGAATACTGGAGTTATCTATGTCATTCTTTTGAAAAGCCAGAGGAGATTTTTGACAGAATCAAACGAGTAAATAGTAAAGTGGAATATAAAACTATTGTTGAAGATGTATTCAAAAACCAGGAAATAACAATATAAGCAAAAGGGCCATCTGAATAAGAAGGCCCTTTTGCTTATTAAAAGTATTTCTAGTTTACATTTAAAGTCATCTCAATTAATGCATTGAAATAAAATGCAACAACAGTATTCTGCGATTCAATCAACTCTTCAGGTAATTCTTCTCCAAATTCAGCATATACCCTAACCCAGAAATTTCCGGACCGAATCACCTCACTTACCTTGTCTTTATTCTCTTCAACAGTAACAAGAACCAATTCACTCTGATTCTCAGGGATGTCAAAAATCTGAGCAACGATCACATCATTATCAGTCGCCTGAGAAGTAGCAACCTTACAACTAATTGATTTCACAAAATCGAAATCCAATCCTTCAGGTGATGTAATTCCCAGTACAATTTCTTTTATCATTGCCTCTTCTACGGCATCCATTCCGTCCTGAGTATTCAGAATACTATCAATATTAATAGCCACCTGAGTTTCATACAGTGGAGTAGCTCCACTCTTGGTATCAATAAAATCAGCCACATCTTTTTCGAATTCAAAATTTTGAGTACGATGGGTGATATTTACAGGATCGAGTTCAATATTTAATGCTTCCTGATCGCATGAGACAAGAGCCAGAACAGGCAACATAATTACTAACAAACCGAATAGTTTTCTTTTCATGATTAATAAATTTGATTAGAATTAAGATTAACAACCAGAAATTATAAACTTCTGTTCAGATATTTTTGAAAGTTAACAAAAAATCATCTTCTCACAGTGGTTTATCACAAAGTTACAAATTAGTAATAACTAATATCCGGTAAAGGAATAAGATATGCATATAAAAACAAAAAGCTGAATCCTGAGAATCAGCTTTTTTATTATAAAATATTTTTTTAATATTTTCTATTGGTTCAACATAACTGGCATTACCAACATCAAAATATCTTCATTCACTTCTTCATCGGTAATTGGGAATAAGATTCCTGCACGGTTTGGAGCCGACATTTCGAGACGAACTTTACCTGTTTCCAGGTTATTCAACATCTCCATCAGGAATTTAGAATTAAATCCAATTTCCATATCATCTCCTTCGTATTCACAAGCCAAACGTTCCTTAGCCTCATTAGAGAAATCAATATCCTCTGCACTCAAAACCAATTCCTGTCCACTTATTTTCAGGCGGATTTGATGAGTTGACTGATTCGCAAAGATTGAAACCCTTTTGATCGTATTAACAAAAGGTAATCTATCGATTGTTAAACGGAATGGATTTTCAGCAGGAATTACGGCGTTATAATTTGGATATTTACCTTCAATCAAACGACACACCAAACTGATATTCTCGTATTCAAAAGAAGCGTTGGTGGCAGTATATTCCATTTTCACAGGAGTATCATCAAACTTTAAGATCCCCTTTAATTGATTCAGAGGTTTCTTAGGAAGAATGATTGAACCATTATTATCTGATTTAGCATCCTTACGACGATATCGAACCAACTTATGAGCATCAGTCGCTACAAAAGTTAAATCATCAGTAGAGAATTCGCAAAACACCCCTGTCATCACAGGACGTAATTCATCGTTACCTGTGGCAAAAACAGTTTTATTAATTGCTGTTGCCAATAAACTCGACTCGACAGTAATTCCGTTTGCGTCTTCCAAAACCGGAGTTTGAGGGAATTCATCACTGGGGTGACCACTCAGTTTATACTTACCTTCACCTGCAATTAATTCAACACCATAATTCTCCAAACTAATATTGAAAGTTACCGGGATATCAGCTAAAGTTTTCAGCGTATCCAGTAAAATCTTAGCTGGGATAGCAACTTTTCCAGGATTTTCAGCCATATCAGGCTTTAACCTGACTGTCATGGTTGTTTCCAGGTCGGAAGCAGTAATATTCAACTCTTCTTCTGTTAACTCGAAGAGAAAATCATCCAAAATAGGCAGGGTATTATTAGAGCTGATTACACCACTAATAGCCTGCAACTTCTTTAATAGCACTGTGCTGGATACTATGAACTTCATATATTTATCCTTTATGTTTGGAAAGATTATTTATTCACTTTAAATGATTCAGGATCGATTACAACGACCTTAAAATCAGTAATGGTAAAAATATAAAAAAATGTCACAAATTAATATTCCGATTTACATGAAATATTAACAGTCCTTGTTAGTTATTTTTTTTTAAAGCTTAACCGGTTTTCCGTTCCTTTGAATAAACGCTTGATATTCTTATGATGTGTTACAGGAATGAATACTGCAATCAAGCCTGAAAATATCATAAGAGGCAAACTTCCAGAGAAAGCAAAGATCATCAAAAAGGGTAAGCTTATAGCTACGGTTATCGAACCCAAAGAGACATAACGAGTAGATGCAAACAATACAGCAAACACCCCCAATTCGATCAAAATAACCTGCCATGGAAACAAGGCAATAGCAACACCTAACAAGGTTGCGACACCTTTACCGCCCTTAAATCCGGCATAAACCGGAAATATATGACCAAGCACTGCGGCAGCAGCCAAACCGATTCGATATAAATCCAGAAAGGCGGCATCCATTTGGACGTTAAACATTGAAGCAAGAGAAACGGCAAACCAGCCTTTAAGGATATCCATTAATAGAACAACAATACCTGCTTTTGTTCCCAATACGCGAATTGTATTGGTCGCTCCGGCATTTCCACTTCCTTCATTCCTGACATCAGTATTAAAAAAGATCTTACCTATCCAAACAGCACTTGGTATTGCACCGATCAGATATGCTAAAACAACTAACGCTCCTAATTCAAAAAAACTCATACAGCTCCCTGTTTTAAGCCTGCAAAAGTAATAAAGATATTACAAATGAGTTCCCATAAGATTCAATCAATAAATTTTGATTACTCACCATTCTGGATGGATTGCTTCATTTTTCTAACAAACTGGGTCTTTTTCTGAAGTGTAGAAATAATATATTCATATTCTTCCTGTTCTTCCTCAGTATCCAGTTTTCTTTTATCATCCTTTGTTTGCAGTATAATATTATTGAATTTATTATCAGATGAAATCGCCTGCATTATACCTGAAGAATAATTAAAATAATACCATTTACGTTTTTCAACTTCTAAATATATCGTTATTTCTTCTCCAGTTCTTCGCTTAGCAATTTCTACATATCCATTCAGATACTTATTCACATTCGTTTTCCCAATTCTAGAAACACCAATCTCTCCTGTAGAAACAAAAGACCTCAGGGATTGATTCCACACCAGACTTAAATCTGTCATCACCAATGTTTTCAGAAGTTCAGTTGGAATTCGCTTGGGGGCACCGTATAAGCCAATATCTGTTTGATATTTCTTGGCAGCCTCTTCACCCATTAGCATAACCAAAGCATTATTAACTGCCAGTTTTGTAACATCAATCCCTTTTAGTCTGGCTTTCCTCAAGGTATCACCCATCACATTCAGAGCCTGATCACTAAAATGAAAATCCATCGAAACCAAGCCTTGAACGATCGTAGAATCTGGAATAATATAATGTGTAAGATTTCCGATAGTCTGAACATCCATCCTCCCAGGATTTGCAACAAGATTTAAGTCACCTTCACCGGTCATGATGCACCTCCCCCGATTGAAGTTGAAATAAGGTTCAATGCGATTAAAATCTTCCAGTTTACGGCTAGAGGCAATTTTATATTCCTGTGTTCCATTATCAAAAGCAATGGCTCCATTCATTTTAAAGAGAATCTCATCTGCAGCACTTTCTTTAGAAGACAGGAATAATGGATATGGCTTATTTCTTGGTTTAGAAAAAGCTATTCCTGAATATACAGGATTGTTATCAACATCCAGTAAGCCTTCCCACATAGGTAAAGCCAGGTTCATTGGATCCAGTTTATCGCTAAATGCCACCCAGCTAAGCCTACAATCACAATCATGTACAATTTGATATCCTCCGGCAAAGAAAAGCAATGAATCTGCTGCATTCAGGTGAATATCGCCTTTAAAGGCAAAATTTGGACTTAGCATGAACTTATCCATCTCTGAAACTTCAGCATGAGCAATAGTATTACCAAGTGAATCGACATTAATTGAACTGAACACAAACTCCTGTTCATTATTCTTTTCGTCTATGTACTTATACATACCATCAGCCACATAAGAATTTCGTGAAAACACTTCTACATTTGCGCTATAGATTTCATGTGCCTTATTACTGGTATTGGCCAAAATCCGTGCATTGTATAACGGATCAAGAGCGGCATATTTATGAATAACCAGTTTTTCGTTATCCGGGGAAATAGCAGCATCTGCAACATTCAGATACTTTACTTTATTGGCCTGAATCACTTTATCTTTTAAGTCATATGATGCATTAAAACAATAAAAGCTCAGTGAATCCTGGTCGGGATGTAAAGAAATAAATTCGGCTCCATTTAAATCTACATCAACCAATTGTCGAATATTTAATGTATCAATATCTTCATCGAGTATTGCTTGTTCTTCCAGTATGAGCTTATCAGCTTCCATTAGCCACTCAACCTTATCCATAAAAGCCATGTATTGACTAACAGGAAGCCCCACAACACCATCCTCAGTATTGGATTGAAAATACCCCACTTTATTGGCCAGGTTGATTTCAGCAGAGTAATTGTGCATCGATGCTGCCAAATCAACTTTATCAGTTGTTTTAATATTGATATTTGCAGTATCGGTTTCAAAGCTCTGATTTTTAAATGTAAAAATATCCGATTGAACTGTTGTCAATTCAACGGACGCCTTACCATCCCCTCTTAAGCCTTCAGGTGTCAGCGTGAGGTTCCCTTCGAGTGCCGTTTGATTGGCATACATACTAAAGGGGTCATCGGTACCATAAATCAGTAAAGAGTCGGAATATGGTAACCATTGCTGTTCAACATTTTCAGCATGTACTATTGGATACTCGACCGGACTAAACTGCTCTTCGAGTAAGAATGTCTGCGTATAGGAATTCATCGAGTCGGGAAAGAAAATCAGACTATCAGATACACTCAAAGAGCTTAAATAAGTTAATTTACCATCTCCTATCAGACCTTCATTACTCAAACTGATTTCATTATTATATTTCCCTTTTCCACCATAAACATCCAACCCGTCTTCTGGAGTTTGAGTTAAGAATCCCAGGGAATAATCCGACATAATTTCCAATGGCTTTTCAAGATCAGGAAAAATATCTGATTCAAGGTAGCCTTCAAACTGAATACCTTCTGTCGAAAAGTTATCCAAACTATCAATCACAAAGGGATAAACATGATATTTAATTCTATTTCGATCATAAACGCCATCATAAATTGATGAATGATCATAATAGACATAAGCTTCATTTTTATTCACCAGGATAGGGAATTCGGCCGAAGGCTTCAACCCGGACTTATTATTCTCAAAATCAATTTGCAACTCCCCGCTCAAGTCGGCAATAGTTGATTTCACTTTCCTGTATGTTGAATTCATCGTGGAATCAGATTGCAAAGTTTTAACGGCAAAAGTTACCGAATCGATCATCGGTAGATTGATTTTAAATTTATTATAATCGAAAGAACAACTATCCCCATAAATATCAAATAATCCAGCATGTACCCTACCAGAAAACAAGAAATCACGATTTTGCTTCATGATGATTTCCTTATTTCTCGGGTAGATATAAACCTGCTGACTATCGCTCAAAAACACCTGAGGCACCCCTCTGATAAACAAGTCATTATTCTTTACATTTAGGGATGCATTGGGATTTCCAAAATTAGTCACAGACTGAAACTGAACTACATCATAATCTTGCTTCCCAGCACGGGCTTTAAGATAATTGAACAACTTCTCTAGAATGATCGCCTTTTTAAACTTGGTATCATAGATAATAAACCCCATACTAGCCAGGTTGATCAACATCATTTCCACCTGTTCGGTAGGCAGGCGTAAATATGTTTGAAGGTCTTCGAGAAAAAACACATCCAGACGATTCTTTCTATGAAAATTACTCACCGCAGCTAAGGGATGAATTTCATCCATACCTTGCAGGCGTTGGAACCGATTCTCACTAAAAAAACTAACAGACTCAAAAATAGCCTGCGTTTCACTGGCCACTCCTTTAAATTCCTTGAAATCAATTACGGTATCGTTCATATCCCACACCAAAGACTCGCAGAACATATCCAGCTTGTGATAAGAGTTATGGTAGGGGCTTTTTGCTACTCCAGATGCAGCACGATTTAAAAACAATTTATTCCCTTTCACATCATACTTCAGGTTAATTCCAGGATGGAAAATAGAATCCTGATCCAGATAAATACTAACCCTTGTCCCTCTCGAAGTAACTTCTTCTTTTTTTATCAGGTATTCGCTATTGGAAGTCCGTATCACATCCCTTCCCGACTCTCTGAAATAAAGCACAGCATCTTCAAAAGCATCACCATAACCAATCACCCGATTCCCCTCCATTTTAAAGCCGCCTTCGTAGTCAACACCAGGAAACAACTCTGGAATATTTAACCGTTTCAGATAAGATGAAAATTTGGGATAACGGACATACTCAGTGGAGCTATAGGTTTGAACTTTATCTTTTATAGAACCGACCAGAACTTCATCAAAATAAAACTTATTGTAGAAATTAACCGTATCGATTGCATAGTTCGATTGGTCGATGGGGAAACTATAATTTGCAGGCAGCATAGCATAAACCGAATCTGCTGACCAGCCTGCTCTTTGCCAATCAATCTTCCCACCATGACCTTCCCAGATCAGGTCAAAAGGGAAAAATTTCCCCTGCACATCATTAATAATGCTGGAGTCGTTTTTGATAGCACATACTAAACGAGCATCCTCAAAGGAAAAAGAGGGGACTGAGTCGTAGTGAAATGAAAATTCATCAGAATAAACTTTCCAGGTATATGATCCCGCAACATACAAAGATCGATCCTGAAGAAATCCCATACAAATCTTCAAATAGCCAGACAAAGGTTTAGTCCGCTTATTGGCAATAACCGGATCGAAGCTATGCATAAATTCAATCCTGCTCTGCTCCTCCGGAACTTGTTCAATATAAAGTTTTACAATATTCAGGTAATTATAAAAATATGGGAAAACCGGAAGGCGACGCTTTAATAATTCATTCGTATTTTTATATATCAGGTTTCTTACAGTATCCTCAATTTGACCTCCAAACCAGACCGAACGGAATCCTGGCAGAAACTCTTTAACTAATTTCTGCTGATTTTTAGCATAAACAGTCTCAAAGAGTTGGTTAATTCCATCTAAATACTTTACAGAATCCTGAGGAACTGATTTTGGATACTGGGCAAAACTACTAACAGATAATGCAACAAATAATGTAAGAATTATAGCGCGTAACCTTCTTTCCATTTGATTCTATTTTAAACTAAACTTTACTGCAACCCAATTATTTTTCACTTTATGGTTCAAATACTGATAACCAAGCTGCTGAGCTTTATCCTTTATCATGTCCAAATCATGCTCATAAAAACCACTCAGAATCAATGTTCCATGAGCGCTTAAATGCTCAGTGTAATGATGCATATCATTCAACAGGATATTTCGATTAATATTCGCCAGAATAACATCGAATAATCCGTCAATAACCTCTGCTCCACCTTGTAGCACCTGAATAAAATCGAGCTGATTTCTATCACAGTTCTCAATGGTATTTTCATAGGCCCACTCATCGATATCAATAGCAGACACCGGCTTAGCTCCACGTTTACCAGCCAGAATAGCCAATAACCCTGTACCGCATCCCATATCAAGCAAACTCTGATTTTCAACATCTGTTTCCAGGACATATTCGCTCATTAAAGCCGTTGTTGGGTGATGAGCAGTACCAAAAGACATTTTAGGTTCGATAACAATATCAAACTCAACACCTGGCTTTGCCTCATGAAAAGGAGCTCTTACATAACAATTCTCCGCAATCAGTACAGGTTGGTAGTTACTCTCCCATACTGCATTCCAATTTTGATCTGCGATTTGCTTAAATGAATAATCGACAGTACAGGCCGGTAACTCGAGAATCCCCATACCCTTGATGCTCTCTTCATTAAAGTCAGATTCAACAATATAGGCCTGACACCCATCGTCTGTTTCAACAAAACTTTCATATCCTATTTCTGCAAGTTCAGCAATAAGTAACTCTCTAAACGGATCGATGGGATTTATCTTACAGTTTAATTCTATATAATTCACAACTCTATATTTTATTTGTTAATACGTATTAAGACAACCATTTATTACAGCTCCACTTAATTATTTTAATAAAAAAAGCAAAGGTATTATTCTTTAGACACAAAAATTCCGATATCTGAATCTCCAGATACCGGAATTTTTATAAAATCCCAATGGATTACAAACTCTTAACTATTGTAATAAAATCTTCGGCTTTTAATGACGCACCGCCAATCAAACCACCATCAACATCTTTCTGTCCAAAGAGTTCTTTCGCATTTTTAGCATTACAACTTCCTCCGTATAACAAGCTAATTGTATTAGCAGTCTCCTCACCATATTTCTCAGCAAGTGTTTTACGTATGAATGCATGCATTTCCTGTGCTTGATCAGGAGTTGCAGTTTTACCGGTTCCAATAGCCCATACAGGTTCATATGCAATCACTACGTTCTTAACCTCATCGCCAGACAAATGAAACAACGCTTCTTCAAGCTGTGATTTAACAACATTATAAAGTTTCCCATTTTCGCGCTCTTCAAGAACTTCACCACAACAATAAATTGGAGTAATTGAATGCTCTAAACACTTATCCACTTTTGTGGCCAGGGCTTTATTATTTTCATGGTAATATGCTCTGCGTTCAGAATGTCCAAGAATACAAAAATCAACCCCCATTGATTCAAGCATCATAGCAGCAACTTCACCAGTATAAGCACCTTTTTCATGCTCACTTACATTTTGAGCCCCAACAGTGATGCGGCTTTCATCCGCAAGATCGGTTGCCAGCTCTAAGAAACATGTTGGAGGGCAAACGATTACTTCTTTCCCATCTAAGTTCAGATCTTCAAGATTTTCAGCAATCTCAACTAACAAGTCTTCTGCATCGGAGAAGGTCATATTCATCTTCCAGTTACCGGCAACGATTTTTGTTCTCATGATATATTTTTTAAATTATTATTTGCTTGATATACAAAATTATCAATCTTTACTAGATACTTATCCTAGAGAAAGGAATTAATCTTCAGGATACATCTTCTTAATCTCCTTAGGCTCTGGCAAATCACGCCATGCCCATTTTTTCAAGATGACTCCGTCTTTAAGAAGGAGAATTCCAGGATTGTCACGAACCATTGTCTTCAATGTTATATCATCCGAAAGACCGTAGTCCATATCCACATCATATTTTTTATAAATCTGGCTAATCTCATTTTCCAAACTACTTGTTAATAAAATGAAACTATACGAATTCATTTTAAGCTCATTATAAAAAGCAAAAACACGCTGCAATCCAGATTCCGAGCTCTTTCCCAAATCATAAGCACATACAACAAACTGGTAACCCGAGTTTAATAAAATAAAATCGGTTATTTCATCGCCATATGCATCCAGGATTTGTAATTCGTGGGTTTCCCCATTTTGTTCAACCTTCTGTTCAACAAATTCCCAGTTAGACATCCAAATTGAATCTTCCCATGGTAAATCCTCAGAAAGCATAGATCGTTGTTCTTCTGTCTCTTTATTTTGGTAAACCAGATATACAGTATTTGCATCACTTGCTTTTTTTAAGTCCTTACCCTCAGTCCAAAACCTAAAATCAACAACAGGAAGATGGTAAATCGCATGAACAGAAAATCCTGCAAACAAACCAGCAATTAATATCGTTAAAGCTGATGCCGCAACATGGTTCCAAATCGTTTTGATATGTTTAAAACTACGCATCAGAATAATTACAAACACCATCAATACCACATTCTTATAAAATGTTTCCCATGGAGTTAAGATAATAGCATCACCAAAACAGCCGCAATCAGGAACCGGCATAAATAATGCATCATTAAAGGTGAGTATCGTAAAAAACGACATGGTAAGTAGAATCAACCAATTGGTCAGTTTCGGCCAAATATTTAAAATTAACATTGCTCCAAGCACAAACTCAAAAGTAACAAGAAACACGGCTAAGGGTAACGCTAATGGTTCAGCCCAAAGAGCATTAAAGGCAACCAAATAATCTTCCACTCTATACATGGTACCCAAAGGATCCACACCTTTAACAAAACCTGAAAAAATAAAAGTACCACCAACAATAAACCGGCTAAGAATTCTTAAGAATTTCATCATAACACACTTTTTCTTTACAAAGATTACAAAGCTTCCTCTTCTTCACCCATTTGAATCAACGCAAAAACTGCATAATTGATAATATCAGAATAATTTGCATCAATCCCCTCTGAAATCAATGTTTCACCCTCATTATCTTCAATCTGCTTAACACGTAATAACTTCATCAAAATAATATCTGTAAGCGAAGAAACACGCATCATACGCCAGGCCTCATCATAATCATGATTCTTATCAGCCATAAGGGATTTAGCAGCTTCAATATGCTTATCATATAATTCCTGAGCCTCATCAGCCGGAATTTCAAGACGTTGATCATCTTTCAGTTCCATTTGAATCAAAGCCATTACCGAGTAATTTATAATCCCTATAAATTCGGGTCTAATCCCTTCATTTACTTTAGACGTCTTTTTCTCCTGTAAACTCCTGATTCTATTTGCTTTAATATATATTTGATCCGTCATCGAGCTGGTTCTTAAAATTCTCCAGGCCGTTCCATAATCTTTTGTTTTCTTAAAAAAAATATCTTTGCATTCACGAACAATTTGTTCGAATTGAAGAGGGGTATTATTTTTCATTAGTTATTATTTATTTAAGTAATTAAACTTCAGCTAATTACTAGCTGCTCCTGTAATACATCAGTATTTTAGGAAGATGCCAGACAAAAGTATGGAAAATCCAGCATCTAAGTTAGATTATTATGGAAGGTTTTTTCTATTAAAAAATCTTTCAGGGTATGTTTAATTACCTGGAATCAATAGCTCTTTCCAGAGCATTAAATGACACGTAGTAACAATTAACCCTCAAACACATTTGAAATATGTTATATTTTTGGTATTTTTAATGTATTAATAAGTAAATAAGCAGACTAAAATTTCTAATAACAACAAACTACTTTAACTATGAAAGTGAATTTATTCAACTTAGACAGACCACTGGTGATGGGAATCTTAAACTTAACACCAGATTCATTCTATGATGGGGGAAACTACACCAACGCTGAAGAAGCATTGGAGAGATGTAAGCAAATGGTTAAAGAAGGGGCTGATATTATTGACATAGGAGCAACCTCTACCCGACCAGGGGCCAACGAAATAAGTGAAGAAGAAGAAACCAATCGCTTATTCCCTATTCTAAAGACCATTCGAGAAGAATTCCCCAACATATTAATCTCTGTTGACACCTATCGTGCATCAGTTGCACGTGAATGTGTAGCTCTGGGTGCTGATATTATCAATGACGTATCAGGAGGAGATTTAGATCCGGACATGTTTACTACAATTGCAGAATTAGATGTTCCATATGTAATGATGCATATGCAGGGAACACCAGATACCATGCAAAGTCGTCCTTATTACACAGATGTAATAGAAAATATAATTGAAGTATATCATCAAAAAATTTCGAAACTGAATGAATTAGGTTTCGAAAAAATAATCATGGATCCAGGTTTTGGATTTGGAAAAACAGTTGAGCAAAATTATCGATTACTTAAAAAGATCAACACGTTCCATTTCTATGGCTACCCGGTTATTGCTGGAATTTCCAGAAAATCAATGATCAGCAAAGTACTGGAAAACAAACCAGAAGAAGCTCTAAACGGGACTACTATTCTAAACACAATTGCCATCATGAAAGGAGCAGATATCATCCGTGTTCATGACGTGAAAGAAGCCAGGGAAGTCATCACCTTGTTTGAATATATGAAAGCAAATTAATCAACGTATTTAATTCACATTCATAAACTACTGAAATCAGTAGCAAACAATTTCCAGGGTCTTTTAAAGACAAACATATTGTCTTGTAAAAAATAATTAAGTTTGCAAGACAATATAATATTATGGCAGAGCTATTCATTCCAGGCTTTATTAATATCAGACTTTTGGATATTTTAGATATCCTATTGGTAGCATATTTGATATATGCTCTGTACAATTTATTAAAAGGAACTGCGGCTATCAATATCTTTATAGGTATTCTAGCCGTTTTTTTCATTTGGAAGCTTGTAACGGCTTTGGAGATGGAACTCCTGAGTGAAATCCTTGGTGCATTTATCAGTGTTGGATTTATTGCTTTAATCGTCGTATTTCAACCCGAGATCCGGCGTTTTCTGTTATTATTAGGCACACCCAGTTTTATTAGCCGCAAAAGGAAGAAATTATTTTTTTGGAAGATGAAAATCAAACAGACTCATCCTATTGACATCGACCCTGTAATTGAATCATGTAATTCTATGTCGGAAAATCGTACCGGTGCATTGATTGTACTCACAAGAAAAAATGAATTACGTCATATTGCTGAATCTGGAGAACAAATAGAGGCCAGGGTTAGCCAGTCATTAATTGAGAATATCTTTTATAAAAACTCACCTCTTCATGATGGTGCTTTAATTATTAGTAAGAACCAAATCAAAGCAGCAGCATGCGTTCTGCCATTAACCAAAAAAGAAGAATTCCCAGCAGGATACGGGCTTCGGCATCGTGCAGCAGTTGGCATCAGTGAACATTCCGATTCGATAGCAATAATCGTCTCTGAACAGACAGGAAGAATTGCATATGCAATCGATGGCCAATTAAAGCCACATGTCACTCCGGTTCAACTGAGAAATATGCTAAAGAAAGAGATGGAAGCATAAAAAGGAGATTCACATAAATCAGAAATATTTCACTTGAATAAAAATATCACCGGATCGCCCTTTATCATCTGCACAAGATATTTTCACTTTGCCTTCTGGAGGGCAAAAAAACATGTGGCTATTCACCCTGACAGCATTTAAATAACGATCATTCACATACCAGTAAACTTCCTGAACATCATTTCCGGCCACACACTCCAGCTTCAATTTTTGATTTTTATCTTTATACAAAACATATTCAACCCCATCAGACAAAGAAGAAATCACAGGGGCTTTACCACTAAATACACGAGTACACTCCGGATTATGATCAGGTATTTTACGATACGGTATTCCTTGATAATTATACCAGGCGATCAATTCTGGTGGGAAATTATCAAAATATTTAATTTTATAACCTGTTGGAGGCAGACAGTTTCTACAATACGAATACTTTTCATCAGAACTGATAAACATCTTTTGATGATGCTTACACTTGCGTGTTTCAGAAATACCGGGAAGATAAAAATCCGTAATCAGGTTGGCGCAGCTATCAGAAGGTACAAATCCCGTTTCACTACAAACCAGCCGAACATCCAATCCATCGGGTTCCTTAAACCATTCCCTGTGCCCATAGTATTGCAGACCGTTGAAGATCTCAAAGAGTACAGGAGTTGCAAACTGAGCTCCATTTAACTCAGCAACACCATTACCAGGAAAATTACCTACCCATACTCCTACTGTAAATTGTTTATCATAACCTATACTCCAGGCATCTCTTCGCCCATATGAAGTACCTGTTTTCCAGGCTACATGTGGCAAATGCATAGCATTCTCATACTTTTCAGGTAAATCAGGTCGTTGCAACTTTGTTAAAGTCTGAGTAATAAGCCAGGCTGCCTGTGCACTACAAATTGTATCCTCTATATAAGAGGAATCTTTTGTTGTGTATCTTAATGGAGAATAAACACCAGAATTTGCAAAAGAAGCATACAAGCCTACCAACTCATCCAGCCGAACCCCACAACCTCCAAGGGCGACGGACAAACCCAGTCCCTTTTTCTGCTTATCAATTGTTCTAAACCCTGCCTTTATCATATCATCAACAAACCGCTCAGTCCCATAGTGCTCCAGGACTTTTACAGCCGGTACATTCAATGATTGAGCAAGAGCATCTTCGACTGTAACCCGTCCATGATATTTCCCATCATAATTTTCAGGATCATAACCATTATAATTAACAGGAACATCTGTTAAGATGGTTTTCAGGCAGATCAACCCCTGATCAATGGCTTTTGCATAAATAAAAGGCTTGAGAGTACTCCCTGGAGAACGCACTGCCCTAACACCATCTATTTGACCATGATATACATCATCAAAAAAGCTGGATGACCCAACATATGCAACAACCTTTCTACTTTCATTATCAACAACAAGAGCAGAAACATTTCCAATATTGCGATTTCGTAATCGCTGGATATAATTTGACAACAGAGCCTGCACATTATCCTGAATATCCTGATCAATAAATGTCTTAAAATCGAAACTCTCGGGGCTATTTCGTGTCAACCTGAAAGCCAGGTGAGGAATTTCTCTTGGAGCAGAATGCCTTCTAATTGCCAGAGGCTCGGATAGGGCATCCTCGATTTCATCACTCAAAAACAAACCTTGCTCCTGAAAATCGCAAAGCCATCGATTCCGCTCTTTCAGCAAGAGCTGATTATCACGTCCGGGACGTAATGATTCCGGACGATTTGGGATAATTGACAAAGTAACCAGTTGTGCTAAACTTAACGCTTCCGGATCTTGCTCATAATAGAAAAGAGATGCGGACTTAACACCTTCAATATTTCCACCATAAGGAACTCTGTTAAGATACATTTGCAATATCTCATCCTTACTAAAATGCCACTCCAATTGCAATGCACGAAACATTTCTTTTACTTTCGTAACATATGTTCTTGGGGCAGGATCCAACAACCTGGCTAACTGCATGGTTATTGTTGATGCCCCTGAGGTTCTTCGACCTGTCACCATATTACGATATAAAGCCCGACCTATCGCCACAGGATTTATCCCTGGGTGATAATAAAAATATTTATCTTCTTTATACAGGATCGTATTTCTCAATTGAGGTGTCACATCCTGCAAATCGACAGCAATCCTCCATTTATCCGTTTTATTTAAAAATGCATACACGACAGTTCCCTCTTTGTCTCTGATAACCTTGGAATAGTCTGTTTGAAATTTAAATGGAAACAGCCAGTCGAGCAGTAAAAAAATCAATAATAAAAAAAATAAAGACCCTGCTGTCTTCATCAACCACAGCAAGAAAACCTTTAATCGATATTTAATCTTCCGATGCAAAATATATTTTTCGAAACTTATTGTTTAGGATAATTCCCTACCACTGATATTATCTCTTTAGCTGCACTATCTATTTCTTCCTGAGAAGTATCTCTTCCGGTAGAAAAACGAACAGATCCAATCGCGAAATTAACAGGTACTTTCATCGCTTCTAAAACAGAAGATATTTTAACCGAGTCAGCATGACATGCCGATCCCGCTGAGGCTGCAATATTATTCATGGCCCCAAGTATCACATTTGCTTTCACATCCTCAAAGCTAATATTCAATGTGTTTGGCAAGCACATTTCGGGGTGCCCATTAATCCGACAATTCGAAACACCTGTTAGTATTTGTTCTTTTAGGCTGTTGCGCATATTCTGAAAATGTTGCGCATTCTTTTGCAGATCTTGAGATGCAATTTCAGCAGCTTTACCAAGCCCTACAATTTCAAGCACATTTTCGGTTCCTGCCCGAAGGTTCTGCTCATGGTTTGCTCCATGCATAAATTTCTCAAGCTTCACTCCTTTGCGTATATATAATGCTCCAATCCCTTTAGGTGCATACAATTTATGACCAGCAACAGATAGAAGATCTACCCCCATTTTTTGAACATCTGCCTCTATTTTTCCAACCGACTGCGCAGCATCACAATGAAAAACTATATTATAGTCTTTGGCTATACTGCCTATTTCCTCAATCGGTTGAATGGTTCCAACCTCATTATTGGCATGCATGATTGATATTAAAATGGTGGAAGGTCGGATCTCATCAAGCACATCTTTAGCACTTACACACCCAAATTCATCAACAGGAAGAAAACTCACCTCAAATCCCTTTGTCTCCAGATAATGACACACCTCAATAACAGCAGGATGCTCTATCTGAGACGTAATGATATGATTCCCTCGATTCTGATTTGCAAATGCTATTCCTTTAATTGCGTGATTATTGGATTCCGTACCTCCTGAAGTAAAAATCACCTCATCGGGAGTACAGTTTAATAAATCAGCAACCTGCAAACGGGCCTTTTCCACAGCCATTTTTGCTTCCATTCCAAAACAATGACTACTGCTTGGATTTCCAAAATATTGATCCAAATACGGAAGCATTGCTTTTGCAACTTCAGATGCTATAGGTGTCGTAGCATTATAATCCAAATAGATGGTTTCAGTCTTCATGATTATAGGGTGTTGGTGATTATTCCTTTATTATGATGAACCTTACATTTACGTACTTAAAATTTCAGTTCCTTCCGTTCATTGATTAAGATTTTTGCGGTTTTTTCAGGATTATCATCCTCAACAATCACATCACGGATTATATCACTCCACCTCTTATTATGTAAACCATCTAAATAGGCTTTATCATAATAGTCAAGTGTTATATCAGCAACCGTAGCAAAATCATCAGTATTTAAAGCATCGAGAGCTCGTTTAACATGCTGTCCTCCCAAACGCTTTTTTATTCGAATGATAGCATGTTCCAGCATTTCTTTATCAAAACCAGCATATTCTTTGATTAATCTTTTGATTCGAAACACCTTCGGCAGTTCCATCCTAACAACTGGGGCTCTTCGCATTTGCACAAAGAGTGGCTCAGGAATGGAGTTTGCACCAATGGCACGACTTTCATCCTCAAACCACACCGGCTTACCTGATTCAAGATCACGCCAGGCTTCTGAAAGATTATTTTCAAATTGTTCATTGGTTGGCTGTGGTTCTTGACCTAAAGCTCCGAAAGCGGATCCTTTATGATGGGCAATCCCTTCCAGATCAACAATTTGATCACCGGCATTTTTTAAAGCATGTAAAACATCTGTCTTCCCACTTCCGGTCATACCTCCCAGAATGATGATATCAGCCGGGATTTCGAATTGAGAACGAATATAGGAACGATAGGCTTTATAGCCTCCTTCTAAAATTCCAACTTCCATGCCACAAGTTTCAAACAACCAAGCCATTTTCTGGCTTCTCATCCCGCCTCTCCAACAATGCACCTGAACTTTCTTCCCGTTGGCAATCTTCCGGGCTTGTTTTACAAAACCAGCCATCTTGGGGCCAACAATTTCAAGTCCGAGCAGAACGGCCGAATCTTTACCGGAATATTTATAGCGTATTCCTACTTTTGCACGTTCATCATCATCAAAAATCGGCAGATTGTACGCTCCTGGAATATGCCCTTGGGCGAATTCGGAAGGTGAACGTACATCAATTATAGTAATTCCTTCATCAAGAAATTCTTTTGTATTCAGTATTCTCACTAGCTGATTAAATTTCGACAAATTTACGTATTGTTCGCTATCAAAGGTCTAATTAAACACAGGAATTACCTCCGGGCTTTCCCCAATGTAAATCAAATACTTATCTATTTTATCATAGCCCATATCAGATAAGACACTCCCATATTGGTTGAGTTGTTTGATGTGCTTTTCATCCTTTTTACCTGTTTTGTAATCAATTACAGCAATTCTACCATCCGGATAATAAACAATGCGGTCAGGCCGGTAAATTTTTCCATCTGGCATCAATACACCAGCCTCTGTTTTCACTTTTAGTTCAGGGAGAAAAAAAGTCGAAACGTCGGGATCATTTAACAACCTATCTAATAATTCCCTCATCTCTTTTAATGCAGCATCCTCAAGTGCCCCGCCTTGTGCCAGGTTAATCATAATCCCATCAAGGTCATCTATCGTATTTATATTTGACAGCACAGAATGTACTATTGTTCCCCATTTAATCTCACTTTCATCATCAAAAGGCATAAAATTTCCAGCTTCATGTGCTAGCACAACTTTCTCCCTCCAATCCGAAGCAATAAATTTTTGCAGATTATTTTCGTCCTTTACCTCATCACCATGAACAGGTTCCGAACATGCACCAAACTCATAATCACTACAATCATCCTTCCAGAGCCCCTTGTTTTGGAGAAAGGCTTTAACCATATTTGGAATTGAAACTGTACTGTTGCTTTTAGAAGGAGTATCTGGAAAAATATACATCCGTTGAGTAGGTCGAGTCATCGCCACATACCACACATTGATTAAATCAAGAACGGACTTATTTTGTTCAAGCAAAAACAAATCCTCATACTGAGTACCTTCAAAGTTCTTATTCAAATTAACTAACATGGCCTGCAATTCAGGAATCTCTGCAATCTCCAGATCCGTCCACATTTTAGAATTCGTTAGCTTTAAGCGTTCTTTAGCAAAAGGAAGAATCACCACAGGAAATTCCAAGCCCTTTGATTTATGAATTGTCATAATCCGTACTGCATCTACACCTTCAGGAGCAGGCACCGATTTTGTTTTACCTTTTTCATTCCACCATTGTATCAAATCTGGAATACTTAAAAATTTTGAATTCATTCCATCAAGAACCGTATCCAAAAGAGTTGCAAGAAATGCATCCGGCTTCTCATTCAAATCAAATACTCTGACCACTTCTTCAAGTAACTCATAAACAGGATACTTCTGAACCTCAACAATTGACAAACTCAATCCATTGTCATTCAGAAAATCAAAGAAACTCTGAATTTCTTTACGATTCATAAAAGCTTCCCCTCGTTTATCCTTAATATAAGGAGTGATAAAGAAGTGAAGATCAGGAATCAAACCTTTTAGGTTCCTGTCAAGATAAGAAACCGCAGTTACAAAATCCATCACAGTCCCCCGTCCTCCAACCAACGAAATAACAGCCATTAAGAATTGAAGTTGCTCAGAACTCCCCAACAATAATGACTCGGATGAAATAACCGAAATATCGTTTTGCAATAATTCTGAAGCAATTACAGCACCATCGCGATTACTCCGGCACAGTATTGCAATATCTCCATAATTACAACCTTCTTTCTTTAAATTTGAGATTGTTTCCAGAGTATAGGCTATGTTTTTCTCAACAGATTCAATAGCATTTTTAGCTTGCACAAATCGTATGTTCACATAACCTGTGGTTGAATCGTGATAAATCTGTTCATGGCCTTCGAAAATCCCTTTTAATTCATCAGACAGATACCCTTTTGTAAATTCAAAAAAATGATTATTAAATTCAACAATATCTTTACTCGAACGATAATTATGTTGGAGTTGCACCTCATTATAATAATGGATCAGGGAGTTTTGCCTTGCTTTTATCAATTCATCTGAATCGCTACCTTCCACCATTGGAAGTCGGGCAAATTGCTCAACCTCACCACTTCTCCACCTATAAATGGCTTGTTTCCCATCTCCTACAATCATATTAAAATTACTATTCGACAAGCTGTTTTCAACAAGTGGTAACAAATTCTGCCATTGCAACTGAGAGGTATCCTGAAACTCATCAATCAAAAAATGCTGATATTTCTCACCCAAGCGCTCATAAATAAACGGAATGGGTTGGTTAGAAACGATCTCAGATATTCTCTTATTGAATTCTGAGATATGAACCAGATTCTGATGGTCACGTATTTCAGAAATATACTCTTCTATTTCTTTTAATAGTGCTATCGGATAGATATTTTTCCTGATTATTCCATACAGGAAATATTTGGCTGCTGACTGTTTTACTTCTTTGATCTTTTGAATAATAAAAGGTTTGATCTGATCGATACTAGCAGATGCCCCAACTGAAGTTTTTGCCGCAGTCCACTTATCCTCTTCTAGTGCTTTCACCACATAAGAATTAGGAACCAATGATGAGAAATTTTCTTTAGACAATTTATCGAAATATCCAGGCACACCACGTTTCCCTTGATAGAAGTCTTTTTCAGAAAGCCCACTATTATTAATTTCTTGCATCACTGCCAAGCCTGCAAGTTTAAGTGCCTGACCTGTATTACGGAATAATGTTTCAACTTTTCTGCTAATCAGAAAAAAATCAGCAGGTTCAAGATTTTTCAATTTCTGGATTTGAAACAATCCATCTTCTTTTAGCAAATAATGAACAAAATCTTTAATATCTGCCTCTGGGCTCCAACTACGTTCATCATTAGTCTTTGACACAATAAATTGCAACAAAATTTTAGTGAGCTCTTCTTTTACTCCAACAGTGGAGAAAATTTTTTCAATCACATGCTCCCGAATCACCTCTTCATCAAGCTCTACCTCAAAATTCACAGGCAATTTCAAGTCATGAGCAAACGTACGTATTATTTTATGTACAAAACTATCAATAGTCCCTACACCAAAATCAGAATAATTATGAAGGATTCCAGAAATTACAATATGAGCTCGATAGGAAATCTGCTGCTCAGTCAAACCAGTATCACTAATCAAGGTAGGTAAAAGAATTTGTACAGCTTTTGAATCACGGTTCTGTTCAACAGAAGCCAAATCCTGAAGAAATTGAAGGATTCGTTCCTTCATCTCATTAGCAGCTTTGTTAGTAAAGGTTATTGCTAAAATCCGGCGATATTTTGAGGGCTGTTGAATAACCAGTGTTAAATATTCTTTTACAATCGCAAAGGTTTTTCCTGATCCGGCAGAAGATTTATAAACAGTAAAACTCATAATTCAATGATTAACGGCACTATAGTCGATCTAAAAAAACAGGAATTAATACCGTAATTAATCACACGAAGATAAGTAAAACCAATTATTATTAAGGGAATAGATGAGAATAATGAAGGATGCCTTGTCTTTACAACAAAACACCCTTTCTGAACACAAAACTATCGCATCGCTATTTGGTCGTTTAATAGCAATTGCTTTTCCAATTCTTCACAAAGTTTTCTGGCTATACCAGTTCGTTTCTCACACAAACACCCCAGGATATACTTATCAATATTCCTGAATCTCAACCCTGTATCAAGAGAAAGATAAGCACAATAAAGCTCAAACGTATCAAAGGGAATGTCTTTAAACTCCGATTCTTCTTCAATAACTACGTCATTAAATAAAACATGATCAAGATAGATGGAACGTGTGTCGAACGGTAGATCTTCCACAACATCCTCCTCTTCAAGCTCAGAGAATTCAAACAAATCAAGGGTATCGGTTTTGAATACAGGCTCGATGCTGGTATTCGTTTCATGGGATTCAATTATATCCTCAACAATAACGGAGGATGGAATGGCCGCTTCGGCAAAATAACAACCTAAAGAAAAGAACAGGCCAATAAATAATGCGTTCCTCGTTTTCATTTCTGCTTGGTTTTTGGTCTTTACACTATAATAACCAAGCTCATGCCACACTCTATTACACACTGACTACATGCACTTTACAAAAACACATCACACTCACAGAAGTTCATTCTGTTCAAAATAGAAGTTTGGTTGTGCACCAATGAACAGCCTTACCTATAGAGCTATTAAATTTTTGATTTTGGCAGCCTTTTCATATCTGGCAATAACTTCATCTTCGCTTAGCATCACTTCTTTAACCGTAACACTCACAAAATTCCCTTTTGAAGAACTCTTAAAACTTATAGCAGCTTCATTACCAAATAAAGCTTTTACTTCGGCCAGTTTTTGAAGATTATCAGGTACTATGAATTTAAACATAAACACAGAAGGCCAGGTTTGGGTTTCCCTCAACCGCTCTCTTAACTTCTCATACATATCATTTGCTCCATCCATACTCACCCCCCTATTTATCTAATAAAGAAAAATCTTCCTCTTTTAACAATATTTCTTTTGCCAGTCTGCTTTTTGTTGGATATATAACCAGCATATAAAAAATCACTATCAGGAAGGTGTAAAACATTGATTTGTCTCTGAAAATGACCATAAAAGTAATCTGTATTATTGAGAGTATCAGTAGAGATAGCATTCTACCACTGTAGTGAGATTTGATTTTCATCAGGTTATCCTTTACATTTTTCGATGAAAACGATTGAATCTTCTTATTATAAAGAATATGATCGGTGGGTATCAGAATCATCATCATTAGAAAAATAACGGTTTTTATCTGATTAAACACCAACATATTGGGTTGAATATCTCTACTCATCTGTGCCATAATAAATACTCCTACAATTCCAAGAGCTAGTGAGCTCAAGGCTGTAACAAGATAATTACGACGAATCCTCTGATAAACATCTTTATACATAACTTCAAAAATTTTGACAAAGCTCAGCTATTTTTCCAGACAAGGCAAATTAAATTGCACTTTAGTCCCCATTGCCATTCCTTTTTCAGTCATTACATCAATTATTTCAATTTTATAGTTTGTATCGTGTAACCGGTTCACAAGATCCAAGCGTTGCCTGGTAATATCGATCCCCATAGAAGTATGTTCTTTCACCTGATATTTTTTAATTGCTTTAGCCTTCTCGCGTCCAATTCCATTATCCTGAATTAAGATACTTATAGCATTTATTTTCTTTTCCATGGCCACAACGACTTCCCCCTGCCGATCCAGGTTCATTAAACCATGCCATATCGCGTTTTCAACAAAAGGTTGAACAAAAAAAGAAGGAATATATGTGAGATCTCTTATAATCTTGGGGTCAATCTTAATATCAAAATCAAATTTCTTATTAAATCTAACTCGCTCCAATTCCAGGTAAAGGTTTATGGACTCCATTTCTTCCTCAATTGTGATATAGGATTCTGTGGAGTTTTGTAAAACCTTACGCATTAATTTCGAGAACTTCGCCAAATATTTAACAGCAACCATGTTCTCATTTTTTATGATAAAAGATTGAATTGAGTTTAAGGAATTATAAATAAAATGAGGATCCATTTGTTTTGCCAAGGCTTTTTGACGAAGCACTGCAACATCCTCCCTTAATTGATTCTCCTTTTTCATAACATTAGTCCGATACCTCAGAATGCCACTAAAAATCAAAAGAATAAGAATGGTAATAAAAACTTTAAAAGCCGTAGTATTCCAAAATGGAGTTATAATGGTAAACCGAACCTGAGCAGGCACACTCCATTCTCCCGATTTATTCAATGCACTAACCTTAAAAACATAATCACCAGGAGATAGAGAGGCAAATTTGATATTTGTATTATAAGTTGTATTCCACTTATCATTCAACCCCTCTAGAATATATCTGTATTTGATATGCCCGTCATTACGAAATGATATTCCTAAAAAATTGATACTAACGAAATTCTCATTATAGGGTAAGGCAATATCATCACAAATTGTGGTATCCTTATCCATTACCTGAAATTTGGTAATATAGACCGGCATATTGTTCTCATTCTCGTTCGTATTAAAAGTTGGAAACAACAAAAGGCCTGCGTCAGTAGCCGCATACACAGTATCATTAAATACAATCACTTCATTGATCTTATTACTGGGAAGGCCATCATCTATTGTGTAAGTATATATGTCATTTTCATCATACAAAGACAATTCCATTAAACCATGATTGGATCCTATCCAAATGGAAGAATCACCCATATGAAGATTTAAGATGGAATTACTCAACAAACCATCTTCAGTATTAAACTGTTTATGGATCTCTTGTGTTTTTGGGTTAAAATTTAACAAGCCTGATCCATGCGTACCTATCCATACGGATGAATCGTTGGAGTCATTACAAATACAGCTAATACGATTCTGGAGACGCTCATCAATTTGCTTGAAATTAACATATCCAGCTTTTTGACTATATTGAAACAGACCGGACGTCGTGCCTAACCATAAATCCCCATACAAGTCTCGGTTAATACTCTCAACCTTTAGCAATACAGAATCATCGGGATATGAAGCATAAATAAATTTCTCCTTACTAAATTGAAAAAGGCTTGCTGATGCTCCAACCCAAACTTTTTCCCGATCACACATGATCGACTTTGTACTAACAGTAAATGAACCATTGATTTTAATATAGAAATCATGATTATTCACATACCCTTTAATCTGTTCTCCATCAAAGGTATATAAAAGCATCCCCCCAATATACAGTAAACTATCATAAGGATTATACTGCATATCTCTAACGTACTCCTTAACCGAATCATTTAAAAAATCTATTACCTTGATTCCATGGTCCAGATATGCAAGTTCTCCATTGTTTGTTACCAGATATAGAGTTGAATCCATTAAAGCTATTTCATTGACCGGAACCCTTTGATAATCATCAAGAACATAATTTAGCTTACTTTTATCTGGAAGAAAAAAGACACCTCTGGTAATAGTTGTGAACCAATATCCATTCTGAAAATCCTTAAGAACCGAAGATACCGTCAAATCTTTAAAATAGTGCACCGGTGCTTTATCCAGATCTGGTAAACTATACTGATAAACACCATTTTCAATAACTGCTATCCAAAGTGAGCCATCGATTACTCTAAGAAAATTGATCCGACCATCAAAATGCAAACTCTTATAATTTTTAAAATCATTGGTAATCAACAGCTCTCTCTGATTTACGATATAATAGGTGTTTTTATACTTTTCAACCAATATTTGACTCTTAAGGTGTGCACTACGTTTCACTCCAAATGGCAACCAAACAGTATCTGCTTTGGTATAATATAAAGGATGATCCTTAGGCATTTTTATAAACCTTGATTTAAGCGGCCTGAAAAGAGCATTCTTCCAGAGAAAAAATTCAATCCCTTCAAATGATTTTATTAAGTACTCATGGGTTTCACAAGCTCCTGTATCATTAATCTTTATTGTCCCATAAGTACCTGCCAAAGAAACTGCATCATTGGAATCAACTTTAAAGGTCAGGTTATTATATCGTTTTCGAGGCATTTTTTCATTAATTACCTCATTATACTTATACTTCGTGATTTTTCCATCTTCATAGTATGAGTAGCGGCAATCATAGGGCACAAACCAGATTCTCCCTTTGTAATCCTCATAGATTTCAAGAGTCGGATTCTCTGCCAGTCCATTATTAACAGTAAACTCCTCGAATTTATAACCGTCGAAACGATTCACTCCTGAGTTGGTGGCAAACCACAAGTACCCTTTAGCATCCTGATGGACATAAAAGACCTCATCATCCAGAAGCCCATCATCCACAGTATACTGACGGTAAACATTTTGCTGGGAAATTGCAAATTTTGTGATTAGCAGAAAAAAAATAAAAAGGTATAGTTTCAACTTTGGTTAATTTTGAACAAAAATAGAAAATTTGATCTTGCTCCAGCAAATTTTCACCTTATGCTATTGGTTAAATATTATTTACTAAATATGGCAATTGAAGACCAACTGTTGTTCCTGTCTGACTCTCACCCATTTCACTATTATCAGATATTACTACCTCATACATACTATCATGAAGTTTGTTGATCAACTCTAATCGTTGAGTTGTAATATCTATCCCCATGGAAACATGATCTTTGATCCTGATTTTCCTTTGCTTTCGGGACTCATTCACTCCAACACCATTATCTTGTATTAAAACACGAACAGAATCCTGGTCTTTTATCAAGGATATTTTAACAAAACCATCCGCCTTACCGCCATTAAAGCCGTGCCAGATTGAGTTTTCCACAAATGGTTGAATAAAAAATGAGGGCATGTAAGTAATTTCTTGTTCAAACCATGGATCAACCGCAATTTCAAACTCAAATTTCTTATTAAACCGAACCCGTTCCAATTCCAAATACAATGTGATAGCCTGAATTTCATCAGCAATACTCACAAAAGATTGAGTAGAATTATTCAATACCTTCCGCATGAGTTTAGAGAACTTTGCCAGGTATTTTACAGCAACAATATTATTATTCTTTAGTATAAAGGACTGGATTGAGTTTAGAGAGTTATAGATAAAATGAGGATCAATTTGTTTCGACAATGCTTTCTGCCGCATTAGGATCACATCCTCCTTTAATTGAGTCTCCTTTTTCACGCGATCTATCCTGTATTTCATAATTAGTATGAAAAAAATCAAGACCAACATAATGCACATAATCTTAAATCCTAAAGTATTCCAATATGGCTTTGAAATAATAAAAGTAAAGGTAGCAGGTTCACTCCATATTCCTGCTTTATTTTGAGCACAAACCTTAAACTGATATACTCCTGGAGCCAATGAAGCAAACTTAATATTACGGTCATAGGTTAATTGCCAGTCATTGTGTAATCCTTCCAGCTTATAGCGATATTTCACCTGTCCATTATCTAGCAAAGAAACCCCTATAAAACTCAGATCAATAAAATTCATATCATAGTCCAGTCGCATATCCTGAATCAATACTGTATCCCTATTTAAGATCTTTACACGATCAATATAAACCGGAATACTCGAATAGTTTGATTTTATTGATTCCACATCAAGCTCTGTCGTTCCTTTTTCTGTTGCTAGATATAGTTGGTCCTGATAAAACAAGATATCATTAATCTTATTATCCGGTAAGCCGTCATTAATAGTATAGGAATGAACGGTATATCTCAATGGATCTGTGTCCTTAATCACAACTTCGTTCAAGCCCAAATTCGATCCTAGCCAAAGGATTGAATCTTGCTGAAAAATAACATGAATGGAATTACTCAACAAACCATCTTCTACTGTTATGTTATCAACTTGTCCATTTCGATGAATCAGTAGTCCGGTTCCGTTTGTGCAAATAATAAGGGATGAATCAAAAACAGAGAAGCACATATCATTAATCCCGGAAGCCAACAATTGGTTTGTATCTCCTAGGTTAAAATAATCACCATCGAAATACTTCCATAAACCATTACCTGAACCGATCCATAAAACACGATCTGTGGACATACATAGAGCCTGGCTCCTTAGAGGAAGTTGATCCTCGATAAAAGAACAATAATCCACTTGATCATTAGACAATCGATAAAGATTACTTGAACCTCCAACCCAAATCTCATCATCTGAAAAGAGCATAGATTTGACAGAAAAGGCATTGGTTCTAACTTTAACATAAAACTTATGATTATTTACAGTTTTACTTAGTTCCTCACCATCGTATTTATAAAGATACTTACCTCCCATGTAGAGATACCCATCATTTGGATTATTTGCCATCGCTCCTAATATTTCATCAGGAATTACTTTGATTACTTTCTTATTTATGGGATCAAGGAGAGTTCCATCAAGAGTACTGGCCAGAATACCACCATCAAACAATTCTAAATACCACTGCTTATTCAGTGTATCCTCATCAAAAGCATATACCCTAATATGTTCATTTGGTTGATGAAATACTCCGTTATATAAGGTGGAAAACCATTGTCCATGTTGAGTGTCCTTCACCCGACTTGTGACCGAATACCCTTCAAGAAAAGTTTGTTTTGGTTTGTCGAATTCCCCTATATGATATACATGAACCCCTTCTTTCAGGAAGCCCAGATAAAGATAGGGTGCATCATATTCTATGAAAGTAATTCTTTTTTGAAATTCCTTGACTTGAATCTCTTTGAAATCATCCGTAAAGAACAATACATTGTTTCGGGCAAACAACAAAAAATCATCTGCGTGAACAATCGACAAGCATTGCCCACGAAATGAAGAAATACTTGGATTGGTATAAAGTAACCATAGTGTGTCTGAGGTCGAAACTCCAGTTTTCTGAAACAGATCCTTATTATCAACAAAAAGATTGAATCTGCTTACTGATTTTTTCTGATAATTCTTTTCACTATGACAAACCTTGACGCCCCTTCTGTCTTTTAAAGATAATCCTTCAATAGTACATTCACCATTGGGATCGATATTTACCAAACAGGTTCCTGAAAAACATACATTATCTAAAGTATCAACTGAAAAGGAAAAATTCCCATACCTGGCAAGTACACCCAAACTATCCGCAATAGTTTTGTTATACTTATATTCTTTGATCTCACCATCCTTATAATATGAAAACTGACAATCAAAAGGAATAAACCAAATACGCCCATATAAATCTTCATATATTTCCAAGATCGAATTTTCAGCTAAACCATCATTAACCGAGAAATTCTCAAACTCATAACCATTAAATCTACTCACCCCCGAATTGGTAGCAAACCACATATAACCTTTTGAATCCTGCATTGCAAAATACACTTCATTGTCAGGCAAACCATCATTAACCGTATAATGACGATAAACTGGTTTTTGTGCGAAAATGCTAAAACTTAGACAAACAAGAGATACAATTACAATTAATCTATTCAATGGATATGTTTTAAGGACAAAAATATAAATTTTGCTTTGTTATCTTCTGCTATCATCGTTTGTTTAGTAATTTAATCCATGTCCAACAAAAAAGGCAAACGAAAACATATCAAAGTACCTCTTTGACCTTTTCCTTCATCATGCCTATCGATGATACCTATCTCATAATCGGTGTCATGAAGTTTATTAATCAGCTCCAATCGTTGACGCGTAATATCCATCCCCATAGACACATGGCCTTTTAGCTTGGTTTGTTTATTCTTTGACGCTTCGTTTACACCAATTCCATTATCCAGGATCTTAACAGATATTGAATTGCTTTCCCTGAAAAGAGTTATATGAACCATTCCATTCCTTTTACTATTCATCAAGCCGTGCCAGATAGAATTCTCAACAAATGGTTGAATAAAAAAGGAAGGAATAAAAGTTCTTTCTTGCACAAGGTCAGGGTCAATTTCTACTTTGAAGTCAAATTTCTTATTGAACCGGACCCGCTCCAGTTCAAGATACAATGTAAGGGCCTGAACTTCATCAGCGATGCTCACAAACGATTGAGTTGAATTATGTAATACCTTTCGCATAAGTTTTGAAAACTTTGCCAGGTATTTTACCGCAACTATATTATCATTCTTCAAAATAAAAGACTGAATGGAATTCAAGGAATTATAAATAAAGTGAGGATCAATTTGTTTTTCCAATGCCTTCTGTCGCAATAATACGACATCCTCCTTGAGTTGATTTTCTTTTTCCATTCGTTGAAGTCGAAACTTCATGATTAAAATGAAAACTAACAGAACAAGACCTACACCAAAAACCCTGAATACCACAGTATTCCAAAATGGCTTTGTAATAAAAAACTCAAACATAGCTGGTTCACTCCACTCGCCAGCTTTATTTTGTGAACAAACCAAAAAAGCATAATCTCCCGGAGATAACGAGGCATACTTCATATCAGTTGCATAAGTTGTATGCCACTGATCATTCAAGCCAAGCAACTTGTACCTGTATTTTATATTACCTTGCTCCTGAAAAGAAAGTCCCTTAAAAGATATACTAATGAAATCCTGATTATGCGCAAGTTTAATTTGTTGTCCAATCTCAACTTTCTTGTCCATAACTTCCACATTGGTAATGTATGTTGGAATTGAAGCAAGATCTCTCTTTATTTCATTATAGACAAAGAATGCCAATCCTTTATCGGTAGCAACATAAATGGTATCATCCTTCACTAAAATATCATTGATTTTGTTATCCGGAAGCCCGTCATTGATTGTATATGAATAAATACTAAAATCTGTGTAATCTCCTTCATGAAACACTATCTCGCTCAATCCAAGATTACTAGCAGCCCACAGAACAGAATCCTGCATTACCACATTATGAATTGAATTACTGATCAATCCATCACTTACTGATATTTGAGAAATGGCCGTATCCTTGTAAAGAATGATCCCGGAACCACTGCTGGCTATAACAAGTGTTGAATCGACATCAGAATAGAGTAGATCTTTTATTCTGACAGAAAGCAACTCAAAGCTATCACCAAGATAACAATAACTTGAGTCCCTATATTCCCAAAGCCCATTTGGGGTTCCCATCCAAATTCCACCATCTGGTGAGCTGCATAAACTTTCCGTTCTAAAAACCAAACTCTCATCTGCCCAGGAACTGTATATAACCTTTTCATTTACCAATTTTGATAAATAGCCGGATGAGCCAACCCAAATTGCATCATCTTGAAACAAGATTGATTTTGCTGACAAAGTACCTTTTACATAGTCATATGCGGAGTGGCTGTTCCTGAGAATTTGCAATTCACCTTGATTATATTTATACAAATATGTCCCTCCCAGATACAGGTCACTTGTTTCCGGATGATTTCGAGCAAATGTTATATATCTATCAGGTAATTCATGTATAAGTTCATCCTGGATCGGATTAATCAAAAATCCATTCTCTGTTACAGCCCATAATTCTTCATTGAAATTTACCAGGAACCTAAGCTTATTGGAAATCTTCGTCTTACTGGTATAGGTCAATACTTTCCTGGAGGGAGAATAAAACACACCTTCCTCAAGAGTCGTAATCCACATTCCTCCTTGATGATCGGCAACAAGACTTGTAACAGAATAATCAGGAAGCATCCTGTCTTGCAATGTTAATTCGTCATTAGTGTTGTATCGATACAAACCTTCATTCAGGACACCAACATTAATTAAAGCATCATTTATTTCAACATAAGCAATGCGATGCTCGAATGCTTTACACTCCCACTTTTTAAAATCCTTTGTGCATAATAACAAATTATCTGTTACGATTACATAAAGCCCTTTTGCATCAAAAACAGATAAAGTTTGTCCACGATAAGCTCTGTATTCACTTTCGGGGAAATTTATATATAATGTATCTTTTAATCGGTTCCCTGTTTTGTGGTAAAAATCATCAAAATCAATATATCTGTAATTGGATTTCTTATCTCGAAAATACATGTTTTGATCTTTCCTCAACAGAATTCCTCTACGATCAAATAGTTCCCCTTCATCAACCGATACATTTCCGATACGATCAATCTCACAGGTACCATAGACATACATGAATTTCAAATTATCCATAGAATCAACTACCATAGAATAATTACGATATTGCGCAAGGTTTCCCAGTGTATCACTAATCAGGTTATTGTATTTATAGTGTTGGATGCTATCGTTTTCAAAATAACACAGCTTACAGTCATATGGAATAAACCAGATTCGTCCCTTACAATCCTCATACATCTCGAGTATAGAATTCTCAGTCAATCCGTCATTTACAGTGAAATTTTCAAAAGAGTAACCATCATATCGGGAAACGCCCGAATTGGTAGCAAACCACATATAGCCTTTTGAGTCTTGCAAAGCATAATAAACCTCAGTATCAGGAAGTCCATCGTTTACCGTATAGTTCCGGTAAGCAGGTTTCTGAGCCAAGACACAATACGCACTAATAAATAATAAGATGGTTAAGTAGAATTGTTTCAATGATTTTGATTTTGAACAAAAATAGGAATTTGCTTAAAAAATAAAAACCCCACTCCTCTTTCGGAATGGGGTCCAAAACCTATCAAAAAAGAACCTACTAAAGTTCAATTAATTGACAAATTAATGGAATATTGGTTGCATATACAAACTAAATTTATTCTATTCCCACCCCCACAACTCACTAATCCCTAGAACTGCAAACGTTTGCATAAAAGAAAAAATATCACATTCGGTGTAAAATATATTCAATCTATATTATTAATTAAAAAAAAAGTCATTTCGAATGGCATTATATAATATTTCAATTCTATGTATCAATCTTAGCAGAACTTCTTTTCGTTTATATATTGATGTAAATTTGAAAGAAATTGAAAGAAATTGAAAAATATGTTGAAACAAGCATGATCAAAATAATTATCACCGCACACAACAATAATTTTTTTGAACATGCAGTTCCATCCAACCTATTTAATAAAATTACAAACGGATGAATAAACTGGTATTATTAATTGGTTTTGCTTGTATTTTATGTGCTTGTACTCTACAAGACAAGGAAATAAAAAAATATAAAACTTCAGATTTCGTGAATGTTCTGGATATGCATTATTCTCCGGAAACAACCAAATCAAAATCTGCAACCGGATTTTACGATCAGGGATCCTGGTTTGGTTTTACTTTTCCAGATTCAACGGATCAGGATATATATGCTTCATTCAGTGGTCCATTTCTATTAGACAAAAACATTTGGACAGGGAAACCAGGAGTTCAATTTAAAATAATTGAAGAGAATGGATCATCTCTACCACTAAATAACCCAGAGTTTATTTCCGTCCCTGGACGTTTGATTCAAAAGTTTACAAATAAAGATTTACAGATTCAACTCGAATTAGTATTTCAAAGTAGTAAGACTGCTTTGATCAGATCGACCATAAGCAACAATGGAGAAAATAAGTATTCAGGCAAAATGCAATGGTCGGGTCATCTTTTCGATGTATTCAGACCACAACTATCTGAAAACAGGATCAGTTTGACCAATCAGGAAGATGCTAGTAAATTAACCATTCAAACAATAACGGAGAATCAATTCTCGGCTTCCATTTCAGACAGTTCATATTATTATAGATCAGAAACTATTTCCATTGAGCCCCAATCATCAACAACAGAATTCCTAACGATAACCTATTCATTTGAAGATCAAGAGTTGGTTAATGAACAAATGCAAATTGATCATAAATCACTAAATATGGTTTTTGAGGAGAATAAAAAACGTTGGAATAATTACCTGCAGAATGCCCTCAATGGAACAACACAATATGTGGAGGACAGTTTATATCAGCGTATGGCAGCCAAATCGGTGATTACCTTGGTCAACAATTGGCGCAGTGCATATGGCGGCTTAAAACATGATGGACTGATCCCATCGTTTTCGGTTTGGTATTTCCGTGGATTCTGGGCATGGGACAGCTGGAAGCATGCTGTTGCCGTTAATCTTTTTGAACCAGAACTGGCAAAAGATCAGGTAAGGGCTATGTTCGACTGGCAGGATGATGATGGCATGATTGCCGATTGTATTTTTCCGGATACCTCTGAAAATAATTATCGAAACACGAAGCCTCCACTGGCCGCTTGGGCCGTTTATTCAATTTATGAAAAAACAAAAGATTATGAATTTGTAAAAGAACTATATCCCAAACTTGTCAAGTACCATAATTGGTGGTATCTCCATCGAGACCATGACCATGACAGCATTTGTGAATTCGGATCAACCGACGGAACAAGAATAGCTGCAGCCTGGGAAAGTGGGATGGATAATGCGGTTCGATTCGACTCAGCTGTTATGCTGAAAAACGATGATAACAGTTGGTCCCTTGATCAGGAATCCATCGATTTGAATGCATTTTTATATGCAGAGAAAATTTACCTGGCAAATATGAGTTGGGTTTTAGGCAAAGATGGTGTCGCCAGAAAATTTGAAAAAGAAGCACAGGTACTTAAAAAGAAGATTAACAATCAATTCTGGGATTCTGAAACCGAATATTTCTACGACACGAAAATCGACTCCAAAGAAATGATTAAAGTCCCCGGACCGGAAGCTTTCACAACCATCTGGACAGGGTTAGCATCTCATAAGCAAGTAAATTCTATGCTTGAGCTAATCAAGCAACAAGATAAGTTCAACACCCACATGCCTTTCCCTACGCTGATTGCAAGCCATCCAGAATTTGCTCCGGAGAAAGGTTATTGGCGTGGCCCCGTTTGGATCGATCAGGCATACTTTGCATTGAGTCAACTGGAGAAATATCATCATCGCAAAGACACCCCAAAGCTTACAAAAAAGCTATTTGATCATGCGAAAGGATTAACGGATGGAAGGGATCCTATTTATGAAAACTACAATCCGCTTTCTGGAGAAGGACTAAATGCCCCCAACTTCAGTTGGTCAGCAGCCCACTTCTTACTACTATATCATGGGGATGAATAGTACCGATTCCAATTCAAAATTTACTTCCAGCTCACTAACTTCTGGAAGTACTTTGAAATTGCATCAACATCAACCATTGTAAAAAAACAAAGCCATCGTGAGAACGATGGCTTTTTCGTTGGTATTTGATACCTTTGCTTCTCAAAGTAAAATATTTTGGAGAATAACAAACCATATGTCCTTTTTGTCAGCCGTTGGTATCCTCATCCTGAGGATCCTATGTTTGGACTTTTTGTTCAACGACATGCCGAAGCAGTATCATATTATTGTAAAGTCAATGTCCTGTTCGCTTATCCAACCGATGATCAGAACCAAACCTATGGATTGAGTACCAATAACCATAATGACATTACTGAAATACTGGTTTCCTACAAGCGTGCAAAATCAGTCATCCCGGGTTTAGGACCAATAATCAATGTCTCCCGTCACCTGAAAGCTCTGAAACTGGGATACAATAAGCTTCTTCAAACAAACCCACATCCGGATATATCGCATGTCAACATTCTGACACGTACCGGAATTTTTGCTTTATATCTAAAATTAAAATACGAAATACCATACATTATCACTGAACACTGGTCACGATATTTACCATCAAACCCAAGCTATAGTGGTTTCTTAAGGAAATTAGGAACAAAGATCACGGTAAAAGGAGCTGCGGCAATTACAACCGTCTCTTCATTGTTACAAAAAGCAATGAAGGAAAAAGGGCTGCACAACAAGCGATGGGAGATCATTCCCAATGTGGTCAGTGATGAATTTCTAAAAGCTTCCTTAAAATCATGTAATAATAAAAAGGCACAAATACTCCATATTTCATGCTTTGAAGATGCATCAAAAAACATTTCAGGTATACTTCGAGCTATTTCCAAACTAAAGCTACAACGAACCGACTTTCATCTTACCCTTGTGGGTGATGGTATCGATTCTGACAAAATAAAAACCGACGCCCATAAGCTTGGCTTGAATAATGAGATAATAACCTTCACTGGAGTTCTCGATCGATCAGATTTGATCAAGCAAATTCAGAAATCTGATTTCTTTGTTCTATTCAGTAATTATGAAACTTTTGCTGTAGTAATCCCTGAAAGCATGGCTCTGGGCTTACCTGTTGTTGCCAGTCGTGTAGGAGCAATTCCTGAAGTACTTCCTGATGATGCAGGAATACTCGTTGAAAAGGGAAGTGACGAAGATTTGGCAAAAGCTATCTCTAATATGATTGATGATCATCATAAATATACCCCTGAAAAACTGAGATCGCATGTCCGCGAACATTATACTGAAAAAGCCGTTGGTGCTCAGTTTTATAACATTTACAATTCCATCTTAGGCAAATAACACCTTCTCAAAACACCATTCATTGATGTACTGATAGTCGCATCCCCCTCTCAATACCTATCAAAATTGCAAAAAGCATCCTCCTTGGCACAACAATTGCATTTCACCCAATGAAACCAAGTAAAATGAGAAGCTGGATTTCCTATTCAGAAAAAAACTTTAAAAAAAACCATCCAGCTGTGGGGGATTCATAAATCAGAATTGTCCTCCTGCAAACAAAGAAACAAAACAAGTGAAACAAAGCCGAAGCAACTCATTTTTGAGAGCCCTAAAAGGGAAATAAAAAACCAGTTGCTATGCTTTAACAACTCAAAACTTTAGCAATGAAAACAAACAAGTATTTAGTAAAAGCGTTATTCCTGGTGGCTGTAGTTGGATTCTTCAGTTCATGCTGTAAAGGAAGATGGTGCGTTGACGGTGAAGGAAGTAAGACAACGAGAACCTATTCAATTGAAGATTTCAAAGGGATCAAATCGATTATTGATGCGGATATTTACATTACCCAGGATGATCATTTTAGTATTGAAATCGATGCTCAGAAAAACATTCATGATGTACTCGACCTTCACAAACGAAACGATTTATTAATAGTGGATTTTGATGGTTGCGTTGACGACCATGATGGGGTTGAAATCTATATTACAATGCCAGATATCGATAAATTGAAAGTTACAGGCTCTGGAATAATCGAAACCGTCACGCCATTCATGAATCAAGATGATATCAATATTGATGTTACCGGATCAGGAAAGGTAATCTTTGATGGGGATGTGGATGATTTGGATTGTGATTTAACGGGCTCAGGTAGAATTGAATTATATGGTGTTGCCAATGAAAACGACATCAGCCTTTCCGGATCAGGAGAAATTCTAGCATATGAAATGCCTGTTCGTAAATGTGATGTAAGAATAAGTGGCTCCGGATACTGTGAACTACATGTAGAAAAGCGCCTGGATGTAACAATTACAGGTAGTGGTAATGTATACTATATTGGAGATTGTGATGTCCATCCTTACATTAGCGGATCAGGGGATGTAATATACGAAGGCGGTAAATAAGTCATTTTTTTTACCTTTGCTTGAAATTTAAGCCAGGGTAATGACTATTAAATTTAAAAATATAATGAGAGGAATGCTGTTATTTACGGCATTCCTCTTTGTTTTTTCTGCAAAATCACAATTCAGCTCCATTGAAGATTTCTGTATATCGGAAAATGATAAAGCCCTTTTTGAAAAGATTAACACCTATAGAGAAAGTCAGGGATTTAAGGCTCTAAAACTTTCCAGAGCATTATGTTACGTAGCCAATACACACGTAAAAGATCTGTACTTCAACAACCCCGATCGCAGAGGTTGTTCCATGCACAGTTGGTCGGATAAAGGAAGATGGAAGCCCATGTGTTTTCGTTCTTTTGACCCCAATTACAAAGGAATGACAGCAAAACCCAAAGAGTTAACCTATTACCGCACGGATGCTTATGAGATGATCTACTTTTCAAACATCAATGCAAGTGCTGAAGAAATACTGAAGCAGTGGACAGAGTTGGAAACCTCAAAAGCCATGTTACATCAGGAAGGAAAATGGAAAAAGTATAATTGGTCTTCCATCGGAGTCTCAACCTTTAAAGGTTATACTGCTGTTTGGTTAGGAGTTGGAAATGACACAGGCCTGGCTCCTGAAGTGTGTTCGCTTCAAGCACAAAAAACACCGCTGGCAAAGGTTCAATCCAACGGCCCAAAATATCACGTTATTATCGAAAGTCATTCAAGCCTGCAAAAAGCTAATCTCTCAGTTTCAAGGCTTCGAAAAAAAGGATATAAAAGCGCTACGGTTGTTAGTGGAAATAATAAGTTCAGAGTGAGTATCTCATCCCACCAAAGACAGATAGATGCTGATAAAGAACGAAAGAAAATTAACGGTACATATAAGGATGCATGGATTATGAAGAAATAGTCCACTTATCAGACTGAACCTAAGTTATAAACAAAACGTTTTGATAACTCATCAACAAGCATCTTCAGAAGGAGTGACTATTATTTTATATTTGCAGTAAATTAAGGAGAGGCATATGGCAGAAAAGTATACCGAAGATAGTATTAAATCCCTCGATTGGAAAGAACACATCAGACTACGCCCGGGGATGTACATCGGTAAACTTGGAGATGGGTCCTCACAGGATGATGGTATATACGTATTACTGAAAGAAGTCCTGGATAACTCCATCGATGAGTTTATGATGGGACACGGGAAGAATATTGATATTACCATTAAAGACAAAGCGGTTACCATTCGTGATTACGGACGCGGAATGCCTTTGGGCAAAATCCACGACTGTGTATCCAAGATCAATACCGGAGCCAAATATGACTCCAAAGTATTTACCAAAGCAGTAGGTTTGAATGGAGTAGGTTTGAAAGCTGTAAACGCGCTTTCACATCATTTCGTTGCTCAGGCTGTACGTGATGGTAAAACCCGAATTATTGAATACAAGAATGGTGAAATGACTCACGATAGTGGTGAGATTGTTTGTGAGAAAAGAAATGGAACCATCATCCATTTTATTCCGGATAACACCATTTTCGAAAACTATCATTACTTAAGTGAATACATTGAGAAGCAATTATGGAACTATGCATTCCTAAACAATGGACTGACCATCAATTTTAATGGCGAAAAGTTTATTGCTAAGAATGGTCTTCTCGATTTACTTGCCAAAGAAATCAATGGTTCTCCAACAGTTTATGCTCCTATTCACATCAAGGAAGATGATTTTGAATGTGCATTTACACATATCCAAAATCAGTATGGTGAAGAATATTATTCGTTCGTGAACGGACAGAACACCACACAAGGTGGAACACATCTGGCTGCTTTCAGAGAAGCCATAGTGAAGACCATTCGTGATTTTTATAAAAAAGATTTTGACGCCCAGGATATCCGTACTTCGATTGTAGCATCAATTGCTATTCGAGTTCAGGAGCCGGTTTTTGAATCACAAACAAAAACCAAATTGGGTTCGATGCATATGGAACCAGGTGGACAAACCATCCGAAACTTTGTTTCGGATATTATTACCAGAAACCTGGATAATTACCTGCACATGAACCACGACACAGCTGAAGAATTGCTTCGCAAAATCCAGCAGTCGGAAAAGGAACGTAAGGAACTTGCGGGTATTAAAAAGCTTGCAAAAGCAAGTGTTAAGAAAACCAGCCTTCACAACAAAAAACTGCGCGATTGTCGTATGCATTATAACAACAATAATGAACGCGGACTCGACAGTACTTTGTTTATCACCGAGGGTGACTCGGCAAGTGGTTCCATCACCAAATCAAGGGATGTTAATACACAAGCCGTATTCAGCTTGAAGGGTAAACCTCTGAATTGCTACGGGCTAAGCAAAAAAATCGTATACCAAAACGAAGAATTCAACCTGCTTCAGTCAGCCTTGAATATTGAAGATGGTATTGAAAACCTCCGTTATAACAATATCGTTATCGCAACCGATGCCGATGTGGATGGTATGCATATCCGCCTGCTGTTATTAACCTTCTTCCTGCAGTTTTACCCGGAAGTGGTAAAATCAGGCCACGTGTATATATTGCAAACTCCTTTATTCAGGGTTCGTAATAAGAAAGACACCCGCTATTGTTATACTGAAGAGGAACGAATTGAGGCATTAAATGCGCTTGGGAAAAATCCTGAAATCACACGATTTAAGGGTTTGGGTGAGATTTCTCCTGATGAATTCAAGCATTTTATCGGTCCTGGTATGCGCCTGGATCCGGTAATCCTGAAAAGCACTTCTCATATCCCTGAAGTTCTGTCGTTCTACATGGGAAAAAACACCCCATCACGACAAACATTTATCATCGATAATTTGAGAGTTGAAGAAGAAGTTACGATGAATTAGTGTTTTAGTATTTAGGAATTAGAAATTAGAAATTAGTATATAGTAAAAGCCTTCCATTGATTTGGAGGGCTTTTTTTTGTTACCTCACCCCCTGCTCGCCTAGGCTCGCTTCCCCCTCTCCAAAATGGAGATGGGGATTAGGCTTCGTAGTGAACACATAGCCAACCATCCAACTTTAAAATTTATTGTTGATGAACGACGATTATTAAATCTACGCGTTTGGCATAGGCTCCGCCTATGTCTTATTATCTTTTGATAAGCTGTGCTTACCTTTTTACCGAAGGTAAAATCAGTGAAGAAAGTAATGATTTTAACTCTCCTTCGGAAAATAGTAGGCAAAGCCTACGAAAATTGAATGACGAAGCTTAAAACTTCGCCAAACACAGAGGTGCGCTTGATGATGTGTGGGGAACACTATCCTTCCGAAGGAGTACAACGACTGAGGAATCTAAAGATTAATGTATCCATGCTACAATCCCCGCCACGAAGTGGCAGCTCAATTCAGCCCAGAGCAACGCTCTGGGAAAACGTAATGCAGTTCACAACATACCGCCCTGAAAGGGCAGGTGAAGGCAATCACATCATAACCAAAACATTTGGAGTTAAATATGAGTGCCCTTTTTTGAAAAGAAAATACAATCTTTGTTACAAAAAGTCCCGAAAGACATTCAACCTCATGATACGAACAGAGTTCCCTCACTACGTTCGGGATGATGGTCGGGATTTTGTGTTTGTCGTATGTAATCAATAGGTAACACAAATAACCAACCCTGTTGAATCTAAAATTCCCCAGGAACATCAATTCAGCGGATTCCCCTTCTCCTATTTTCAGGAGAAGGGGTCAGGGGATGAGGTGATAAAAAAAAGACCCTCCGCAAAAACGAAAGGCCTCTCTAATATCTATGATCTAAAATCTCATATCTAAGTCTACTTCTTCTTCCCCAATTTCAATTGATCAAACCCATGACCATACACACCCATTACTGAAGCAACGGAAATAAATGCATCAGGATCCATTTCTTTAATCATTCGGAAAATATGTTGAGATTCGTTCTTGCGGATAACCACCATTAAAACTTTAATATTCTCTTTGGAATACCAACCGGTACCATCCATAACGGTGACTCCACGATTGGCTTTCTCAATAATCATATCGGCAATCGGCTCGTACTTACGGCTGAAAATAAACAACTGCATCGAAGCCTTATTACCTGTAAGTGTAAGATCAACCACATAGGAAAACACCCCCATTGAAACATAACCATAAACAATCAGCTCAAGAGACTCGAAAATCAAATAGGATGATCCGATAATAAACACATCTGAATAAAGGAAGATTCTTCCCGGACTCATATTTCTGTATTTATTGATAACCATGGCGATAATATCCATACCACCGGTACTACCTCCCTGGGTGAAGATCATTCCCACACTGGCACCTGTAAGTATACCACCAATAATGGCAGCCATAAACTTATCATCAACAATAGGCTCGGTAATATACTGTTGAAATAAATAGAGCAAACCCGACATCACCAATATGGAATAGATGGTTTTAATACCAAAACCCATCCCCAACTGTTGAATACCCAATACAACCAAAAACGCATTAATAATAAGCACCAACACTCCCACAGGAATATCCGTAGCAAAATAGATAACCGTTGCCAAACCAGCAATTCCTCCACTTACAATATCAGAAGGAATCAAAAAACCAGTTAAACCAATAGAAAAAACAATAAGTCCAAGGAAAATAAAAATATACGCCTGAACTTCCCGCATCACATCTTTTTTACTGAGCTTGCTTACCATAGCTTATCCAATATTAATCATTTCACATCGCCAAATTGGGCGGCAAAATTAGAATAAATCCGATTACTCACGTGAAATTTTAAAAAATAATTCTTTAAGTCTATTAATCTCCTACGCATCAACATGATTCACATTATTGTTCACTCGTTTCTGAGTCATCAAAGAAACCACAACTGTAAATATAAATGCTATAATAAAGCCAGGGATCAACTCATAAAGGACATCATGCCACAGGCGGTTCCACACGATAACGGTAACCGTACCGCTGATCAATCCGGCAATCACACCTTCCCGGGTCGTCTTTTTCCAGAACAAAGCCAGAATGGAAGTTGGCCCGATTGCTGCCCCAAGACCAGCCCAGGCAAACAACACAAACCAAAACACAAGACCTTTCACCCAAAGCCCCATCAAAACAGCAATGGCGACAAGAATTAACACCACGATCCTACTCATGGAGGCAAGTCTCTTTTGAGAAACCTTTTGACCTTTTTTGATAATCATTTCATAAATATCCCGAACAACACTTGAGGCAGCCACCAGCAATTGCGAATCGGCAGTACTCATAATAGCCGCAAAGATGGATGCCAATAAAAGGCCTACTAAAACCTGGGGTAATAAAGCATTCGCCAGATGGATATATACATTTTCTGGATCAGCACCCGGTAGCATATCCAGGCTATGGAAATAAGCTCGTCCCACCATACCAATAAACAAAGCACCGGCAGCCATAAACACATTCCAGAAGGTACCTACATAAGCTGTCCAACGAAATTGATTTTGATCTTTGATTGACATATACCTTACGATAATATGCGGACTCCCCGGAGAACCCAGTCCGATCCCCAACGCTCCCACGGCACCAATTAATGATAACGCCATCGGATTTAACATATTCGACATTCCATCTGGAAGGATATCTCCCGTTTTACTGATTTGAGGCATTGCCTGTAACTGAGCTGTAAAATCAGTCCAGCCACCCAACTCAAGAACCCCAACTACAGGAAGTGCTACAAGAACGATGATCATAAATATTGCCTGAACCACATCGGTAAGACTAACGGCGAGAAAGCCTCCAAGAATGGTATACACCAACACAATTGCCGCAGTAATCAGTAAACCATAATCCTGATTAATTTCGAAATGAGCGAAAAAAGCTTTTCCTCCTGCGACAAACTGTGCAGCCACATATGCAATCATAAAGATCAGGAATATCACCACCAGCATAATGCGCAGGATTCCGTCTTTATCACCCAGACGGGCGGCATAAAAATCAGGAACGGTAATACAATCATGTTTTTCAGTAAATGCCCGGATTTTGGGTGCGTAATATATAAACAACAAATACTCTACAACTATATAACCCAGGGCAGTCCAAACGGCAGCATAACCAATCATATAAGCCAGGCCAGTAAAACCCAATAGCAACCAGGCACTACGTCCGGAAACAACCGCCGACAATGCCACTACAAAACGGCTCATCTGCCTCCCACCAAGAAAATATTCATTAACACCTTTAGAAGAAAATTTGGTGGCATAAATCCCTATCCCCACCACAATCAGAAAGTACAATGCAAATGGTATAATAACTCCTAGTTCCATATTAATATGTATTAAGTATGAAGCAGGAGGTATTAAGCAGATGCAACATCATACCTAATACAAATCACCTCATACTATGTTGACTTCAGGTTCTATATCGATGCCGAATTTCTGCTTAACCGATTCAATTACCCGATGGGCATGATCGATCAACTCCTGTCCGGTAGCTTCGCCGTAATTAACCAATACCAACGCCTGCTTTTCGTGCATCCCTACATTTCCTTCCCGTTTTCCTTTCCATCCGCACTGCTCGATCAACCAACCGGCAGGAATCTTAAAATTCAAATCATTTACTTTATAAAAAGGTGCATTCGGATAGCTTGCCATCAATTGGTCAAATTCAATCTTTGCAATTACCGGATTCTTGAAAAAGCTTCCCGCATTCCCGAGTTTATCTGTATCAGGTAATTTACTGTCGCGAATAAAACAAATCGCATCACGTACATCTTTAATCGTTGGTTCTTCAATTCCACTTTCTTTCAACGCTGTTTCAATAGCTCCGTAGGATGTATTCACTTCCGAACGCTTCGACAAGTTAAAAGTAACCGACAAAATAATGTATTGCCCTTTATATTTCGATTTGAAAACACTCTGGCGATAGCCAAAATCACAATCTGAATTCTTAAAGATTATTATTTCACCCGTTGCGATATCCAAAGCCTCAAGCTCTGTCATCACATCTTTAATTTCAACACCATAAGCACCTATATTCTGAATCGGGCTTGTTCCTACATTACCTGGTATTAACGAAAGGTTTTCCAAACCTCCCCATCCATGATCAACACAGTAAGCTACAAACTCATCCCAGTCTTCTCCGGCCTCTGCTTTCACCCGAATCACATCTTCGGATTCTTCAACTATCTGAACCCCTTTGGTACGCAAGCGAATGACCAAACCCTGATAGTCTTCTTTGAATAAAACATTACTACCACCACCCAAAACGATGAATGAAGCATACTGTTTTAAATCATTTTTAATGAAACCAACAAGCTCGGATCTATCCTCACACTCCACAAAACTTTCCGCCTTCACATCCAATCCAAACGTATTATAAGGCTTTAAAGAGATATCTTTCTTTACGATCATTTCGATTTAATCAAGTATCTAACAAAAATGAGAAATAATAAGAGATTAGCCAAAATACAATTCATATTGTTTTAGAATTTCCTTATTTTTAGTTTCTAATTCACTGAATATAAAGACAGCAAGATGACCATAGATTTTTTCTCCGATCAATTCAATTCCCAACAGCTCCCCATCCTCATTATTTCAATCACCACAACAGTCTATGTTTTGCACTGGTTTCTTAATCACAGCACCTATTTGAAATTCCTGTTCAGAAATCTGAATACCTCGGTTAGCAAAGAAGACATTGATAAATTAAGTAATAAGGTCGCTGGATTTATTTGGTTTGGGATCATTCCTTTGGAACTGATTCTGCAATTCACCAATATGAGTATTGCTGACCTTGGACTCACTTTTTCAAATCCAAAAAGCACCATTTTGTGGATGACAATACTGGTCCCCCTTCCTATCATCATCAATTATTTCGCTGCCAGAAAACCTGAAAATCTAAACACATACCCACAAATAAGAACCTTACATTGGAATCGCAAAATACTATCGGCCGACCTGGTAAGCTGGGCCTTTTACCTGATGGGCTACGAAATCCTGTTCCGTGGAATTCTATTATTCGGACTGGCAGCTGTACTTGGTCCATGGACTAGCATCGCTATTAATGTGATGATTTATACACTCGTTCATATTCCTAAAGGAAGCAGGGAAACGCTGGGCGCAATTCCTTTGGGATTTATTCTGTGCATTCTTTGCCTGAATACCGGAAATTTCTGGCTGGCATTTGTAATCCATCTGAGTCTGGCCTGGTCCAACGAATTATTCTCACTAAAGTATCATCCGGAAATCAGTTTCCATAAAAAAGGAGGAGTATGAACGTATTGATAACCGGAGCTACGGGGTTTATTGGAAGTGAATTGGCCTTATACCTGGCCGATCAGGGAATCACCGTTCACGCCTTATGCCGCTCTGAAGAAAAAGCCCGCAAATACATCCACCATCCAAACATTATAATTTTTAAGGGAGACATCGAAAATCAGGAATCCCTCAACAAAGCCATTACCGGATGTGAACAGGTTTATCATCTTGCTGCTTTTGCCAGAGTCTGGCACCGTGATCCCGAGCACTATTACCGGGTCAACGTAGAAGGAACCCGTAATGTTCTGAAAGCTTCGATTGAACATGACGTAAAAAAGGTGGTCTTTACTTCCACCGCTGGAGTATTAGGCCCTTCAAATAAGTATCTGACCAATGAATTATCCCCAACACCTGAAAAACTGTTCACCCATTACGAACGCAGCAAGAAAAAAGCCGAAGAACTTGCCCTCTCCTATTGTGATAAAGATCTGAATGTGGTGATTGTAAATCCCTCCCGTTTATTCGGCCCCGGAATGTTGAATGAAAGCAACTCAGTAAGTAAATTAATCATGGATTACATCAATGGTAAATGGCATTTCCTGCCGGGCAATGGACGAAGTATCGGAAATTATGCGTATATTAAAGATATAGTCAGAGGACATGTCGCTGCTATGAACAAAGGCAGAAGTGGTGAACGTTATATTCTTGGAGGTGAAAACTTAAGCTACATTGAATTTTTTGAACGATCGGGAAAACTTGTTGACAAACAACATCGCTTATATCCCTTTCCATTGTGGATGATGCTTACAGCATCCTGGTTTTTCAAACTCTTTGCAGTACTGTTTAATGCTCCCCCCCTGATCACACCTCCATGGGTTCGCAAATACGCCCATAACTGGCAACTGGATACCGCAAAGGCCGAATCGGAACTGGAATATGCAATTACTCCTTTCGATGAAGCCGTTGAAGTAACAATTGAATACTTTAAGAAACATGACAAACACGAATAACGATGTTTATGCACTGATAACCGGTGGTAGTGCCGGAATCGGTAAAGCCCTTGCCAAGGAACTTGCCGTACGTAGTCACAACCTGCTTTTGGTGGCCCTGCCCGAACCTTGCCTGAATCAATGGGCATTGGAACTCAGCCAGGAATACTCCATTAAAATTGACACTCTGGGAATCGATATGGGCGAAACCGGTGCCGATACCCGGATCCACCAATGGATCACCTCCAAAAAATACCGCGTCAATATCCTGATCAACAATGCAGGATTTGGTTTCCACGGATCCTTTACCAAATACGAACCCGAATATTACCAACGCCTGTTGAATGTAAACCTGATGAGTGTGGTAGGACTCTCCCGATTGCTAATTGATGAACTAAAATCCCACGAGCAATCCTGGCTGCTGAATGTAGGCAGTATCGCATCTTTCTACCCCATTCCGTATAAAATCGTTTATGCAGCCTCCAAATATTTTATCTACTCCTTCTCCCGTGCCCTGCGTGAAGAAATGAAACCACACAATGTTAATGTTTCCATCCTCTGTCCAGGCCCCATTAAAACCAACAACGGTGTCGCAGAACAACTCAACAATATCGGCTGGATGGCCAAAGCCGCCGCCGTACCGGTTGATCATGTTGCCAAAGTCACCATCAACGGCATCTTCAAAAACAAAGTCATGATCCTACCCGGATTCCCCGCCAAGCTATTCTATGTACTTAATAAAATAGTCCCCCCCGTATTTAAACAAATGCTGCTTTCCAGGAAGTTTAGGATTTAGGATTCAGGATTCAGGAGCAGCTATGCTCCGCTTGACGAAGCATTTGCTTCGTTATACCATTTTTGTAGGCTGTGCCTACTTTTTTTTTCGGGCCACGAAGACCCCGTTTGGCGAAGCATCCGCTTCGTCATTTTATTTTTGTAGGCTTTGCCTACGTTTTCTTGATACCACAAAAGCACTAAGACACGAAGAATTAACACAAAACTAAACGCGTCATATCGACGAAGGAGATATCTGGAGTATAGGTGTAAGCTTTAATCTTATCAAAGATGAGTTCTACAAGCAATGAGGCTTTGAGTGATGATTGATGATACGGTACTTCTGAATCCTGAAGCTTTGATTTTTTGTAGGCTGTGCCTACTTTTTTTTCGGGCCACAAAGACACGAAGACACAAAGATTACCCTAAATCCAAAAGAAACGCGTCCTCCTCCCGTAAGTTTTCGGGAAAGGAGGGAACTCAGTGAGAACCAAAACCTCAATATCATGTATAAATCCATGCTACAAAGCGACTGTCCTCCTTTTATTTCAAAAGGATCTGCCTGCCGGTAGGGCGAGTCTGCGAGCCGGAGGATTCAAACTTGAACCACAGGTTCACAAAAAGCTAAGGAAAAGCATACGTTTTTTAAATCTTATTAAACAACCATTCAACCAACTCAACATTATCTACAATGGTCCAACTGTGTGGCGAAGCCCCTTTATCATAGTCTTTCCTCCTATTATACGTTGTTATTAATTCCACCTCCGTATTCCCTGCAAGTCTCAGGTAATTATAGAATCCGGCAAGGTCAATACTATTAATTGTATTATAATCTTTTGCTCTGTTCTCAACCCACCAGTTCATATCAGGTTCGTGATACATTCTAATAGATACGTTCCTAAATAGTTGTGTTTTACTTTTGTTTTCGTCGGTATAAACAAAAGGAGAGTAATTAATATAGTTTTCCATTGCTTCTTTAGGAGAACCTCCCATATGTTTTTTAAGAAAATGCAGAACCCAAGTTGCTTCCCCAACAGCATTCGGATGAAAATCATTTTTTAATGCCTGCTCCTGTTCGTGCCACATCCGCACCATATCTATTGGGGCATCACATACAACTATTGCATCAGGGCTTATATTATTTTTCGACTTATTTAAGAAACAATATTCAGCATATCTGAAAGCCATTGTCCCCCCTAACGACATTCCTGCCAGAAATTTCGGACGATCACTTAGGTTGTATGTATTCAACACATTTCCAATAATCTCATCCACAATTTGGATATCCTGGTCGGTAAACAAAAATTCAATGACTTTTCCTGTACTCACAAATAATACAGCAATATCATTTTCTATTGCAGGTTTAATAATTTCAAATTCATCAATGGTCCGGGTCGTATCAAGAGCGGAACCACTAAGGAAAATCAAGGTCGCTTTTGCTTCCGATTTTGGAAGATGAAGAGAAAAGCCTTGTTTCGAATATGGAATCACAGCATTATCTTCTTCAGATAATAACTGCTCACCATCCAATTGATGGTATTCTTCAACTACCTGATGACCTGCTTCTGCTTCCTCCTTCTGATTTCCCTTTTGTACCAAAAAGATGATGAAAACCGATAAAAGAAAAACTGTTAATAGAATTATTCTCTTCATGCTCACTATTTCTTTATTGATTCGTAATCGATCTGAGAAAGATATGAAAATACTACGAAGAATCCGCTTCGTCATTCCATCTTTTGTAGGCTTTGCCTATGTTTTCTTGATGCCACGAAGACTCTAAGACA